>Ga0075993_122_pt1 | contig 5476 bp, 7 predicted proteins | sample RifGroA2_FD_68039 | JGI IMG/M metagenome (GOLD analysis project Ga0075993, IMG submission 68039) | Parcubacteria bacterium GW2011_GWA2_50_10b | reverse complement strand
TCCCGCCCGCACCGAAGCCGAAAACGCCGGCGGCCCCAAAGCCGCCGGTCACACCCAAAACAATACCCGCTACCAAAAGCGCCCCGACCCTAAAGGTCGAGGCGCTTCTTCATTTCTGTAATATTTGACTAGAATCCTGGATATGCCGGCGGATTAATGCCGAACGTGCCGAGGATCAGGCGGATGAGGCCGTAAGCGGAGAACATGATGAACATGCCGAGCAGTCCGTAGAAGATTTTCCTCTTCCCCTCATCGCGTTTGGCATCGGCCGTTTCGGAATTGATGAACTGGAAGATTCCCCAGAAAAAGATTAGCAGAGCCGCGGCAAACGCGAGCTTTATAATCGGATTCAATATGAACTGATTAATCTTGTTGAGGAACGGGGCTATCGACATCCTTTATTTAAGACTATCTCAGAGGAACGGTCGGGACAGTTATGGTGTCACCTTGTCCAACACCAAGAGCCGTGCCGATGAAGCGGACGAGACCCCATACAGAGACCATGACGAAGAGAGCTACGAGGCCCCAAATCATGAGGCGTTGGCCCTCTTTATGAGCATCTTCGCCGGAAGCGGAGAAGATGAACTTGACCAAGCCCCAGAAGAAGGCGAGGAGCGCGATAGCCACAACGATGGGCAAAGCGAGGTCGATGAGCCTGCCAATGGAACGGACCAGGGTCTCGAGGTTGCCCAGTGTTTGAGCGGCAGCGAGTGCCGGAGCGAAGGCCAGAGCGGCAAGAATAACTTTTTTCATTTATTTACTATTTACTAACTACTATTTACTAATATATGTATACCTAAATGGTATCTCTATATGATACAACGGGGCAGTATAAAGACAACGGGGTTATCCCCTATAGCGGCCCGGAGTTAAACGGGGGTGTAATAGGGTGGGAAGGCAAGTTCCCAGGCTCTGGTTGGTTGCCGGGTTGAGGAATAATATTGCGTGATGGCAAATTACCCGGCAAAGGGGCGTTTTGGGTTGTATTGATGTCTGGCAGATTAAACGCGCGCTGGAAAAAGCCAATAATCCCCCAAATGGAGACCATGACGAAGAGGGAGACGACGCCCCATATCATAATATTCTTCCCTTCTGTCACCGCCTTTTCATCACCACCGACACGAAAAATAAACCTCATCAAGCCCCATAAAAATATGAGCAGAGCCGCAGCCACCATCATCCCTATTAGTATTGAGATTATTCCTCCGCTTGCTCTTATTAAACCTTGTAGGCTTGGCATTTTAAATAGGTAGGGTCGGCAAGCCGAACGGCCTAGAGAATCCTATATCGGCGTAGAAAAATTTTATTATCCCTATCACAGAAATCATAACGAACAAGCCGACAAGCCCCCAGACCATCAAGTTCCGACCTTCCGCGTGGCTCTTTTCATCCCCAGACTTGGCGATAAAGGCCACTAGACCTTTAAAGAATACTAGAAGAGCTAAGCCGACAATAACAGGTAAGGTAAGGTTGATAAGATTAAGAAATATATTTATTAATTCTGAAAAGTTGCCTGGAGGATTCATATTTGTTTATGTCATTAGTTGATTAATAGTGGCTTTAATAACATTGGCCAGAGTCCAGGAGCCTAGAAGCACTGCCGTGCCGATGGCCGTATATAAGAGAGCAGTGTGGGCCGTTTTGAGCTTCGTTTCATTCCCTTGCGCCGTCACGTATAGAAAGCCGGAGTAGATGAAGGCGAGCACCGCGAGCACTCCTCCGATGGGTAGGATGATGTTGTTGACGACCGTCTGGAGCAGATCAAAGAGCGAATTAATACCGTGGCCGAAAGGGTTAGGAATATTGATTCTATTCTCAACATCGCCTTGAGCAGACACCTTAGCGATAACCAGGAAGTAATATGCGGCAAGAATTGTTTTTCTCATTTAATTTGGCCTAGGACTGCCGAGCAGAGAATAGCCGGGGTTAAGCAGTACACTCGTTATAGTGTAGACCACAAGCCAGGCCGCCAGTATCCACAGGTAGCCGATGAGCACTTTCATAAAGATGTCTTTGGCCTTATCGCGCGCCGAAGTATTGCCGCCCGAGGTCAGAAGAATGTAGCCGGCGTAAGCGAAAGCCGCCACCGCCAGGAAAGTGGAGAGGTAAACCAGGTCGGTAATAAGCACCTCCACCAGTTCGACCAGCTTTTCGAAAGTGCAAGGCACCGTTACTCCGTCGCAGACAATCAGGTTTTTCATGGTTTGATAGCGTCTCCCAAAGCGCGGTCGGCCGCGCTCAATGCTTCATAAGCCCTCGCCCGGCCGCTGGTCACCGCCTCAATCATCTCGCCGAAGATGGCGCGGGTGCGCACGTCATCCGGGTCGAGCCACCCCTTGGCCTGCAAAGCGGCTTCGTAAAAAACTGGCATCTCCGCCCCGGCCGGCTCTGTGGAGAGGAGGTCGCGCCGCGCCGGAGGTACGTTTAAGATTTCGGAGAGCGCCGAGGCCTGTTCTTTCGAAACCAGGGAGAGAGCCGCGCTCAAAGCGGCAGCTGGGTTACGCGTGCCGCGAGAGATTGAGACCGCGCGCAAACGTCCGAAGGTGACGGTCCGGCCCTGGACGCGCGATTGCGGCACGAGAGTAACGCCGAAATTGAGATTTGGGTTCTTCCCCCTCAACGCCCTTAATTCACTGGCGAAACCAAGGTAATAAGCAGAGTCCCCGCTGGTGAAGCGGGTCTGGGCCGAAGGCAACGTTCTGTTCCAGCTGTAATAAGGCTTGGACGGATTGGAAAACTGGGTGTAGAAATCGAGCGCGGATTCTCCGGGTGAAGTAGTCAGGTCAAAATTGGCGGCCAGATACGAGCGGAGCTCATCACCTATAAAGCCGGTAATGGGCGTGCCGGCCTGGAGCAATAACAGCGAGAGAATATCCTTGGCATGCGGGATATTCCTCGCCTCGCCCAAAGCGATAGCCGACTCGACCAGATTGCCCGCGCCGTCGCGGCGAGTCAATTTATAGATAGTGGCGTAAATCTCATCCCAGTAGCCGAGCGGTTTGGCGAGCCCTGCCGCCGACAAGAGGTCGCGGTTGTAATAAAGAACCATCGGGTCGATGGAGAGCGGCAGTCCATAGACGCCGTCCTTGGCCAGGAAGAGTTCCCCCTCTTCGGCGAAAGTCTGCTTGAATTCCCGCTCGCTTACGTTGCCGTAAGGAATGGCGAGCAGTTTGGACTTCTCTTTCCAGAGTTTGTCCTGGGTGGTAATCAAAAGGTCCGGCCCCTCTCCACGCGCCAAAGCCTCGGTGAATTCCCGGTCGAGGCTCTCTTCCGCTTTCTCTATATACCGGAGAGTGAGCTTCTGGTCACGGCTTTGGACAGTGTTGTTCAAAAAGAGGTTGAAATCCTCGGCCGAAATGTCTCCCCAGACGGTAACAGTGGCTTCCTGGGCACCGCTGCCACCGCGATAGAGTGCGAAGGCCATGACGGACAGGAGGATAAAAAAGCCGAAGACGGACAGGAGGATAATCTGGAACTTGGACATGACTTAATTGTATAACAAAATCCCCAATGACCAATCCCCAATGACCAATTGGACATTGTGCCAAGGGGCACCCTTGACATATAATAGCGTTATGAGAAATAGAGATTACAGAGAAATTGCACAAGGTTCGGTTGTACATATTTACAATCGAGGAAATAATCGAGAAAATATTTTTTATGATGAGCAAGATTACAGAGCTTTTCTATTCCGCCTTGGTCTTGTATTGGGATTTGAAGAAAAAGAGCTTGCAGAACATCCCCTCACTTCAGTTCCCTATTCTAGAATTAGAATAACCAATTTAAAGAAAGGTTGTTTTAAGCTTCATGCTTTTTGTCTTATGAAAAATCATTTTCACATCCTTATTGAACAATGTTCAGATACTTCAATTTCAAAATTGATTTTGAAAGCATTCACAAGTTATGCAATGTATATCAACAAAAAATATGGAAGAGTTGGGCATATTTTCCAAGACCAATTTAAGTCAGTACTAATGGAATCAGACCCGCAACTTATGTGGACATCCGCATACATACACATGAATCCGGTAAAAGCTGGGTTAGTAAAACACCCTTCACAATATAAATGGAGTAGTTATGAAGACTACGTGGCAGATAGAAAATTGCCAATCACCTATACTGATTTTCTATTATCAACCTTCGGTAATAAGGACGATTTCGAAAAAGAGACATTAAGCCTAGCTTCCGACGTGTCAAGGGTGCCCCTTGACACTATAGGCAGATGAGGGAGGCGAGGGAATCCCCTTCACGGAGCTTCATGATGCGCACGCCCTGGGTCTGGCGGCCGAGCACGGGGATTTCCTGGAGCCCCACGCGCACGACCTGGCTCTTTTTGGAAATGGCGATGACCTCTTCTTCCCGGTCGGTGACCACTTGGGAAGCTATGACCACTCCGGTCTTCGGCGTCACTTTGGAAGTGAGAATGCCCGAACCGCCCCGGCCCTGTACTTTGTACTCCGTTAGTTTGGTGCGCTTGCCATAGCCGGCGGCCGAAATGACCAGAAGATGTCCCGACTGGTCTTCGGGCTTCACGACATGGGCTCCCACCACCGTATCACCCTTTTCGAGCTTGATGCCGCGGACGCCGCCGGCGCTCCGGCCCATCTCGCGCACCAGTGAGTTTTTGAATCTGATGGACTGGCCCTTTTTCGTCACAATGGAGATATCGTCGGCCTTCTCGACCAATTCGACCGAGACCAGCCTGTCTCCCGCCTCCGCGAGGCCAGAGCCTGCTTCGTCGTGGCGGCGGCCCGCCGAGAGTCTGATGGCGATGATGCCCGAAGAACGCACGTCAGCGAAGCTTTTGGCGGAGACTTTCTTGGCCGTGCCCTGTTCGGTGACCATGAAAAGCGAGCTGGCCGAAATCTCCTTGCCTTTGGGCATGGGTAGTATCGAAGTGACCTTCTCGTCGTCGGAGAGCGAGATGAAATTCATGACCGACTTGCCCTTGGTGGCGCGCTTGCCCTCCGGCAGGTCGTACATCTTGATCTGATAAGCCTTGCCTTTGTCGGTAAAGAACAAGAGGTCGGCATGGGTCGAAGCGGAGAGGAATTGGGTGACGAAATCCTCTTCTTTTGTATCGAGGTCGATGACACCGACGCCGCCGCGCTTCTGCCGCTTGTATTCGTCCGGGTTGGTGCGCTTGATGTAGCCGCCGGAAGTAAGTACTAAAGCCTGTTCTTCCTCCGGCACCAGGTCTTCGACGGAGAGGTTCTTGACCGCGCCCTTGACCACTTTGGTGCGGCGTTCGTCGCCGTACTTTTCCTTGATGCTTTCTAATTCCGCCTTTACTACTTTCAAAATTTTTGCTGGCGACGCCAGCAAATTCTTCATCTCTTGGATAAAAGCCTGGACTTCTTTCAGCTCATCTTCGACCTTCTTTCTCTCGAGTCCGGCCAGTTTCTGGAGCCTCATTTCGAGAATGGCATTGGCCTGAAGTTCGGAGAATTTAAATTCCTTCATGAGCGCGGAGCGG
>Ga0075993_121_pt1 | contig 5646 bp, 7 predicted proteins | sample RifGroA2_FD_68039 | JGI IMG/M metagenome (GOLD analysis project Ga0075993, IMG submission 68039) | Parcubacteria bacterium GW2011_GWA2_50_10b | reverse complement strand
ATGAAAGCTATAATTTGGATTATTGTCGTCATTCTGGCCGCCTGGCTCGTCATCTGGCTCGTGAGACGTACACCGACGCCGGATACGAGCTTCCAGGAGCCGAACGTAGAGCAGGAAGGCGCCGTCAGTGGTGCCACCACCGGCCCGGACGATGAAATTCCGGAAGAATTCCAGGACAAAGGCTAATTTGAAGTGATAAAATAGCCTTATGGTAAGACGCAAACAACCCGGCATTACGGTTACTTGGCTCGTGGAGAAGGGCAAGGCTTACGTCAACAGCAAAGGCAAGCTGATTATCACCGACCCGAAAGCCCGCACCGCTTTGAAGCAGATTCGCGGTCCGATTTTGCATAAAAAGGCCGATGTCTTCCGAGCCCAGCCGAAAAAGAAAATAATAAAGAAAAAGCGCTAATTTTATACCACACCGTGGCAGTAAGATGCCGCAGCTTTGTGCGTCAATTATATTGCATGCGGTCGACCTGCCCGCCGGGCCCGGCAGGCGGGATTATTAGCCAAGGGGGTTGGACATGTCCAACCCCCGATTATCAGGAGAATAATCATAAAAATATGGCAGATAATAACAACGAGAATAAATCAGGTGAAGGCCGCGGGTTTGCGGGGATGTCGGAAGAAAAACGCCGACAAATCGCTTCCAAAGGCGGCAAAGCGGCTCATGAGAGCGGCAATGCCAACGAATTCGATTCTGAATCCGGCCGCGAAGCCGGCCGCAAGGGCGGTCAGGCCAGCGGTCAGAACCGTGACGGTGAGATGTAAACCGCCTTTCCGGTTTTGGAAAACGGAAGCAAACAAAACAACCGCAGCCGCGGTTGTTTTGTTGTATTGTTGCGCTTGCCCCCACACCTACTTTTATATAAACTTTCAGGAAAAGTAGGTGTGGGGGCTTGCCATGAAAACTTCAGTAAAAAATAAAATTAAAAATGACACCCAACCGGCTTTATGGGCGGGAGACTTTTTTATTTCCAAGCCGGGACGTACCGTCGAATGGCTGGGCGGCGTAAATTATGACAATCTGCAAAACGTATTTTCAAAAATAAAATCGCTTCTTGAGTACGATCAGAATGAGGAGATTCATCTTATGGTTAATTCCTACGGCGGTGTGACCGGTGTCGGCATGAGTTTCTATGACGCGGTGAGGAGCTGGTTGCGGCCGAATCTGGTGACTATCGGCTCCGGAGATGTAGACTCTTCTGGTATTATCGTCTTTCTCGCCGGCGAGAAAAGATATCTGACCAAGAATACTACCCTCCTTTTCCATCTGGCCGGCAGAACTTTTGCCGATGGCAAGCGATACTCAACTGCCGATATGGAAAATATGCTTAAGGAGGACAAACTAAAGGATTATCAGTACGCCTGTGTCGTCTCGGACGCGACTGCCGGGCGTTATAGTCCCGAAAGAATATTGGAGCTCATGGCGCACAATACCGTCTTCACCGCAGAAGAGGCAGTCAACATGGGTCTAGCCCATAAAGTGCTAGAATAGCTTGGTTATGGATGATTTCGAAATCGAGGGCGGACACCGGCTCTCCGGGGAGATAACAACTAATTGCTCCAAAAACGGAGCTACCCATCTATTTGCCGCCGCCCTGGTAAACAAAGGGCGAACCACTCTCCATAACATACCGAGAATAGAAGAAGTGAACAGATTCTTGGAAATTTTCCACAGTCTCGGCATTAAAACATCCTGGAAAGGAAGGCATAGCATTACCATTTCGCCGCCGGCGAGATTCTCGATGAAGGGCATCGATCTGGATGCCGCTGGCAAAATCCGTTCAACCTTGATGCTCATCGGGCCGCTTTCGGCTCGCCTGCGTTCCTTTAAACTGCCACATATCGGAGGATGCAAGATGGGTGAGCGGACGATAGCCGCTCACCGTTACGCCCTCGAAGACTTGGGTTTGAAAATCGTTACGAGAAATAATCACTATCAGATTTCCGCCAATGGTAAGCCGAAGCGGGAAACGGTCATGTATGAGTCGAGCGATACCGGCACTACCAACACGATATTGCGCGCGGCCGTGCTGCCGCAAAAGACCATCATCGACTTCGCCCAGCAGAATTACATGGTGCTCGAGGTTTGCTATTTTCTCGAGAAACTCGGGGTCCGCATCGAAGGCATCGGTACCAAGACTCTCACTGTCACCGGTAACCCTGACATTAAAACCGATATCGAATACTCGAACAGCGAGGACCCGATTGAGGCGATGCTTTTCATCACGGCGGCCATCATGACTCGTTCGAAACTGCTTATCAAAAGGGCTCCCATCGATTTCCTGAAAGTCGAACTTTTGAAACTGGAGAAAATGGGTTTGAAATATAGGCTCTCGAAACCGTATCTGTCGGAGAACGGCCGCACCAAGCTGGTCGACATCACCATTTCACCTTCCAAACTCAAAGCACTCTCCGACAAAATTCACGCCCAGCCGTATCCCGGCATCAATACCGACAACCTGCCATTTTTCGTGCCAATTGCCACTCAGGCCGAGGGCACGACGCTTATCCACGACTGGATGTGGGAGGACCGGGCCATTTTCTTTACCGAACTGAACCGCCTTGGTGGTCAGGTCAGGCTGGCCGACCCGCACCGGGTTTTCGTCGACGGGCCGAGTAAGCTCAAAGGGGCGCAAATCGTCTGTCCGCCCGCCTTGCGTCCGGCCGTCATGCTTATGGTGGCCATGCTCGGGGCCGAGGGGGTCTCGACTCTCCGGAATGTCTATGCCATCAAGCGTGGTTACGAGAACATTGTCGAAAGATTGAATAAAATCGGAGCCAGAATCAGGTTAATCAAATAGAAGTCAGAAATCGGCCGCTTTACCCCCACACCTATTTTTATACAAATAGGTGTGGGGGTTTACAAATTCCCGGCGACCTGTATCGTTTAGGCCAGAAACGCACCATAAACAAGGGAGTTTACCATGGAGACGACGTCAAAAGGCGAAAAGCCTGCCGTCCTCGTGGTAGAGGACGACAAAGAAGAGCGAAAGATGCTCGAAATCCTTTTTCGTGACCTGGGTTTCCGAGTTGATTCGTGCGCAACGTACGAATCGGCGATGAGAGTCGTTCACAAGAACGAGCATGACCACATGCTGGTCATCGTAGACATCCATCTCAAGGGAATGAAGAGCGGTTTCGACCTGGTCAGGGCGATAAAGGAGGCAGCCGGAGACAGGGTCATATCCATCGTTTTGACCGGGGATGAAAGCAACGTGGTAGACCAGGAAGCCCAAATGGCGGGCGCGTACGCAGTTTACTATAAGGCTAAAGACTCGGTCGACCGTCTCGTCACCTTTGCTCGCCACAACCCAATCTGGGAGACCATGGATAAGCTGGCCGAAGACGAGATGACCAAGCTTGACAACTTCCGGCAATTTCGCAAGAAGTCAATGGCGTCCCTCAAGACGACCAAGGACAGAAAGCATCCGGAAGTCCTCTCGATTATTTTCATCGACATTGACAACTTCAAGGTGCTGAACGATCAGTATGGCACTACCTGCGGGGACGAAGTCATAAGAGAGGTCGCCAGGACTTTGAAGATGCATGTGCGGCCTTCGGATTACTTGTGCCGCAAGGCGGGCGCCGGTGATGAGTTCCTGGTTCTCCTGCCGGACACGGACGAAGAAACGGCTGCCAAGATCGGGGAGAAATACGCGCAGCAGGTAGGGAACACTTTTGTTTCCTACGAGGAACATTTCAAGGTAAGGTTCTCGGTTTCCTTCGGAGCTGCGCAGATACGATGTGAAGAGATTGACGATCCTGGCGAAGGTCTCACCGAACTCATCAGGCGCGCCAATGTACGGCTCACCAAGGCGAAAGAAGTCAAAAAAGTCGGTCGTTAGTACGAAAGCGGGGCAAGTGTGACTTGCCCCGTTCACTATTTACATAAAGGCAGGTAAGTATTATGGTAGGCTTGCGTTATAGATACATACATGACCAAACTCGGCACATTAATTGTCATTGCCTTGCTGGTAGTCCTGGGCACCGGGGCCTACTTTGCGCTTCGGAGTCCCGAAAGTGTCATCCCGCCGGGCAATAACGGCGGCGATGCCACGACCACTCCCACTCAAAACGCACTCATCAGGGTGGACAGTCCGCTGCCCAATGCCGTAGTAACCAGCCCCGTGACGGTCAGCGGCGAGGCCCGCGGCAACTGGTATTTCGAAGCGAGTTTCCCAATCAAGCTTCTTGATGCCAATGGCCGTCTTTTAGCCCAGGCTCCCGCGCAAGCGCAAGGGGAATGGATGACCACCGAATTCGTGCCTTTCCGTCTGTCGCTACCGTTTGCCACTTCGACCACGGCGACCGGCATCTTGGTTTTAGAAAAGGATAATCCGTCCGGCTTACCGGAAAACGCGGCCGAAGTGCGCATCCCGGTGCGTTTCGGTGAGACGGCTCAGGCCAGCGTGCGCGCGGTCAAGCTTTATTTTTACAATGAGAACAAAGACCGGGACGCGAGCGGCAACATTCTCTGTTCCGCGCAGGGTTTGGTACCAGCCGAACGCTCTATCCTATTGACCAATACTCCGATTCAAGACGCGGTCAAAGAGCTTTTGAAAGGACCGACCCCGGCAGAGCGCCTCCAGGCACCGAATACGGAATTCCCGCTTTCAGGCGTGACGCTTACCGGCGCCGCTCTCAGCAACACCGTGCTGACGCTTTCGTTTGCCGACCCCCAAAACAAGACCGGCGGAGGCTCTTGTCGGGTCCAGATTCTCCGTGCTCAGATAGAAGCGACTGCCAAACAGTTCGGGGGAGTAACAACCGTGCGTTTCTCGCCGGATTGGCTCTTCCAGCCTTAATGAAGAAATATCATGCAATCGGAAATTAAAACTATCGTAAGCGCCACACTTTTTATACTCATTTTCGGAATTTTTTCATACGCAATTATTAATAACCCATCAACTTCGAACTTAAAAACTTCCCAACTTAACAACTTTTCCGGTAGCTGGGCCTGCACTGCTGACATTTTCATCTGCCCGGACGGCACAGAGGTGGGCAGAACTCCTCCTTATTGCCAGTTCGCCGAGTGCCAGTAAGAAACGGCCAGGATTTACGTCTACTGCAGGAGGCTCATCCGGTACGAAGTAAGAAATCCGGAGATTTCTGCCGAAACTTATGTTTCGGACTTCGTACGGGACTCATAATTTCTCGGTTCGATTGACGAATAACCGCTATGCATTCCACCCATTCGCGTCTCATGACCACCCTCTCCGTGCTCGCGCTTATCGCTGGGCCCTTTGTGGTGCCGTGGGCCGGTTCCACTGCCCGTGCCTTTATTGACCTCGATGTTATCGGGGTCAATTATGATGCCGGTCTGGAATTGGATACGGCCCTAGAGGAGAGGCCGGTTGAAGTGGAAATAGAGACGGGGCTTAATGCCAAAGGAGAAATAATGACGACAGTTAATGTTGATCGAACCGATATCAAAGTCGATGCGGCGACCGGCTATGTACGTTAACCCCAACCGGCACGACCAGCGCGGCCTGACCCTGATCGAACTGATCATGTTTATCGTCATCGTCAGCGTTGGTTTGGCCGGCATTCTCCTGGTTATCAATACCGTGGTGAAATCGAGCGCCGATCCGGTGGTGCGCAAGCAGTCGATTGCCATGGCCGATGCGATTCTCGAAG
>Ga0075993_123_pt1 | contig 6032 bp, 7 predicted proteins | sample RifGroA2_FD_68039 | JGI IMG/M metagenome (GOLD analysis project Ga0075993, IMG submission 68039) | Parcubacteria bacterium GW2011_GWA2_50_10b | reverse complement strand
TGCTCGAAGCGCCCGTCCAATATCGACTCTCGGATCCGCTTTGTAAGGTTCGCCAAAAAATAAATATTGTGCTGGCTGGCAAGCATTGGGCCCAACATCTCGTATGTTCGGAATAGGTGTACTATATAGCCGCGCGTATACTGCAAACACACCGGGCAACCGCATGCCGGGTCGAGCGGACCCCAATCTTCTTTATACTGCGCGTTTTCAATATTTATCTTGCCCAAAGTAGTGTACACCGTGCCAGAGCGACCATTGCGCGTGGGGAGTACGCAGTCGAAAGTGTCACAGCCCGCCGCTACGCCTATAAAAAGATCTTCCGGCTCGCCGATGCCAAGCAAATGCCGCGGCTTATCTTTTGGCAACTCTACGTTCACTTTGTCTAAAATGCCAAGTAGATCGTGTTTGCTGAAAGAGCCGCCGATGCCGTAACCGTCAAAGTCCATTCTCGCGAGCTCACTCGCACTTTCAATACGCAGATCATCAAACCGCCCGCCCTGTACGATGCCATAGATGCCCTGCACATTGTTTTTTTCTGTATTACCGCGATGGGCATGCAAACTCTTCTTTGCCCATCGATGAGTGCGCTCCATCGCCTCTTTCTGATAGTCACGGTCGGCATTTGGCGCAGTACACTCGTCAAACGCAAAAATAATATCCGCGCCGAGCTTGTGTTGGATTTCCACAGAGCGCTCCGGTGTAAAACGGTGGAAGGAGCCGTCGACATGCGAGGTAAAAGAGACCCCCTCTTCGTCTACTATGGCCAGCTTGCCGTGGCTTGTTGCTAACTCGTCACTCCAAACTGCCAGCGGAGGAAAACTCTTTTCTCCGGAGAGATGAACGGGAGCCCTACTCCTGCGAAAAGAATTTTCCTCCGCCGGAACGAGCCCAGGAAAATCAGGTTCGCGACCATCCCCTCGCTGACCTGCAGGGAGGGAACCTGATTTTCCTGGGCTAGCTGAGAATTTAGAGATTTTTTTGCCAAACCCCACGCCAAGCGAAAAAACTTGGAACCCGCCAGAGTCTGACATCGTTGGGCCTTGCCAGCGCATAAACTCCCCAACACCTCCGGCCTTCTCTACGGTACTCTCCCCGGGGGAAAGAAAGAGGTGGTATGTGTTGGTGATAACGGCCTGTATGCCAAGCTGTTGTAGCGTGTCTGGAGCAACCCCTTTGACCGTTGCCTTGGTGGCTACGGCGACAAATGCCGGTGTTTCTATAACACCGTGTGGTGTGTTAACAACTCCGGCTCGCGCGATCGAGCCGGGGTATTCCTTTTCAATACAAAATGAAGTGGGTCGCATCGCGCCAGTATATTACTGCGCGGTAGAACCTGAAGGGGTTGCACTGATGAGATCCACCTCGAATATAAGTGTTGCGTTTGGCGGTATAGGGCCGACTCCTTGTGAGCCGTATGCGAGATCAGACGGAATAATAAGAAGGCGCTTGCCGCCAACCTTCATCCCTTGTAGCCCCTGGTCCCACCCGGGTATAACCTGCCCAGCCCCGAGTATAAACTCAAACGGCGCCCTGCCTATCGAAGTGTCAAACACAGTACCATCCGACAGTTTGCCGGTGTAGTTAACCTTGAGAGAGTCGCCCACCTGTGCGGTGGCCCCTGTTCCAGCTATTTCGTCTTGCACTACGAGTTGCTGACCCTGCACAGCCGCTTGTTGTCCTAATGTGTCCACAGAATTAAGAGGATTACCGACAATAAAAAAGAGTCCAACTACCGCCAACGACACTGCCACTGCAACGCCGGCTATCAATGTGCGTGATTTCATACTCAACTATCATACCGCTCCGTAAAGCCACGGGCAAGCATGTTATCCACGCACGGCCACGCCACTATTGAACAATCGGCATTTTTGTTGAAATGCCTTCTCCAATGATTCCACGTGGTTCAGCTAATGAGCCAAGTGCCGCCTCTTGCGCAAAGTTGGAGACTCCGACTATCTGGCCATTGAACATCACAAAAAACAGTGCGATAGCAACCACTAATGAGCCGCCAAAAAGCATTTCAACCGGCTGTACTTGTATGTGCATACCAAAACCAAGCACCACCACCAAGGCAACGATTGCCGCAACGGCGCCAAGCGCTAGGGCGGTGCTTGTCGGGTTTCCGGCAACGGCGCGCAAAAACTGCTGTACGGTAGTTTGCGTTACATTTGGAACAGCAGCGGATGGCACCGCCGATGCTACGGCACCAGCAACGTCTTCAATAGCACCCGCACCACTCTCAACTTCTGCAACAATTTGCCGTGCTGGCGCACCTGCTTGTGTAGTTACTTCGGCGCGTGCAAGCGGTGTGCCAAAATATTGTACGACAAACGTCACCGGAGACCCATCATACAATCCTTGCGCAATACCGATACCGATGTGGGTATATTCCGGCTTTACTATATTTTCCCGGTGCGATGGCGACGCCATCCACGCACCCACCACGGCAGACGAGTCATCAAAACGCACGGCCAGATTTTCTCCCGCATATTGGTATACATATCCTGCCTGCTTCAACCATGCCCACGGTTCTGTTCCATCGGGGCTTACATGCGAGAAATATCCTCTAGATGCCATGTCCTCTGCTTTTGACTGTGCCGCCAAGGTAAGAAGTATATCTTCGGTAAGGGTTTCAGCACCGTATTGCGCGCGTTGACTGTTGGTAAGCACCACCACTTCGCTTTCTACTACAGCTGCTGGCAGTAAGCGGCCCGCCAAAGGTACCTGAGTGCTTGCAAGAAACACGCCTTCGACAGTAAGCACGATGGTAAGGAAAAAGAGGAGCCACGGCCCTGTAAGTAGGCGCGGTCTATATGCATTGCCGCGTGTAGGGACAATATGATGCAAGAGGTTGCGGAAGAATCTTCCCATTACAAAAATAGTAGCACGGGTTGTGCGCTATACTAGTGTTGTATGCGGCAGGTGTTTATTATCGGTTTGCTGTTTTTGGCTCCTATCACCGCCCTGGCGGCAGGATTTACAAAAGAGCCGCTCTTTTTGTCTACTTCAAACCCTGTGGATGGAGAGACGGTGCTGATTCATGCAATTGTCTCAAACGAGTCGAGTGTCGCCTTTGCCGGAAAATTATCTTTTACGGAAGGCGCTGGCTCGGTAGGAAGTATCCCTGTCTCTTTGGCGGTTGGCGAGGCACAAGTGTTTTCAGTTTCATGGAAACCCGCGTCGGGAGACCATGTTATTGTTGCAACACTCAAGGACACAGACGGCTCCACTGTTGGAGAAGTGACACAGACTTTCTCTGTTTCTGCAAGACCAACTCAAATCTCCACACAGCAAACAAAAGGCGGTATTGATTCCTCTCAATTGGTACAGGAGCAGATCAGCAACATTTCGCCCGCTGTTGGCAACCTTCTTTCGCCCGGATTTGCAATAGTGGATTCTGTACGCGGGAATGCGGTTGATGCAATAGATGCCGGGGTAAATTGGGCCAAGGCAGAGGTTGGAACAAAACCGCCGGGGGGTATCCTTGGCCTTCAAACCGATAAAACTTCTACAGTTGCCGACACGGCGCGGTTTGTAGCCGCCACATTCTTTTTATATGTTCTTTCTATCTTGAGATGGTTGTTTGCAAGCGCGGCAATTTTCTACCCGGCTCTGGTTGTACTATTTTTCTACGGGCTCTGGCGGATGTACAAACGGATGCGCCGCCCAGCATGGCAGCGATAAGTTAGTCCATTATTGTGTGTGTAACACGCCAATGCCACAGCGCCGCGGCAAAGAGCACGAGAGTAGTGAGAGCGGAGATGGCGCAAAACTGGCACAGAGCACCGATTAAAGTAAGTTGCACATAAAAAATAGCGTATATAGAGTAGACTACCCCGACTCCTGTGTAAGCCAGCGCACCCGCACGCAATGCAAATGAGCGCGGCTCCATGGCAAGTAGGGCCGCAAGGCACAGCATATAGGCGTAGTACACTAGCCCGATGTAGGAAAGCGGCATGCCAAAAAACTTTGCATGTGAGCTGGTCAACACTATTTCACACCCTCCTATTGCGCAAGACGGCACCAGGTTGAGATACTGAAAGTACGAAAGGTAAAGGGTGTCTCCAAGGCCGACCAATGCGAGAGCTATGAGTACAAATGGGGCGAGTGGTGGCTTTGGGCTATTCATATGCTAGAAATAGAAATATATAGTATCACTTTTTTCCTTCTCGTTCATCTTCGCGCCTGCGCACGGTGTGCTCGTCCATACCAAAGTGATGCGCCACCTCGTGCCAAATAGTTTCGCGTATAACCGTACGCACCGCCGCAGTTCCTCCCCCATGTTCACTTGCCTCTTCCTCTATTGGTTTTTGATACAGCGTGATGGTGTCGGGCAGTACCGCACCCACTCCATAGAGGTCGCCGCGCAGTGGATACGGCACTCCATTGTAGAGCCCCAGGAGAGTTTCGTTTTGATGCAACTTTTCTGCCTTGCGAGTCTCTGCACTCGGCTCGTCTTCTACCAAAAAAGCCAGGTTGTTTATGACACTGCGAAATTGTTTCGGTATAGCTTTTGGAAACTCTTCTGTAACAAGCCGTTCAAACTCCTCGCGCATCATATTAGTAATCGTGCACGTTCATAATAGAAAAGCTTACAGAGGAGGCCGCCACAATGCCGAGCATGTTTACCAGAAACAGCGAGAGCGCGCCAATAATTATGGGGGTCGAAAGCCATGCCACCCCTATACCAATGACAGAAAGTGGCGGGAGTAACGCAACCGAAATGGCAATACCAGGCAGTGTTTCCGATAGTTTTGGTTTAACCATTGCGTATGTAACCGCAAGCCCCGAGACAATTGCCACTGCCAAAAACAACAGAGACGGAGCCGCGCGCGAAAGTATCTCTGGCGTTTGCGCGAGCGGGCCGGTGTATGCTGCACCATAAACCAAAGCAGATGCCGCAGATGTAGCAACGGCAATACTGCTCACCTTGAGTATGGTCACAAAGGAGTGGCGCATGAGTACCATGTCTGCCATAGAAACGCCTAGTGAAAGCCCCAACATAGGGTAGAGTATGGGTGCGATGAGCATACTTCCTATAACTATCGTCTCGCTCCCCAAAAGAAGTCCAAACGAAGACATCAAAACCGCGAGAGTAATCATAAAGAAAAAGTCGAAGTCCGGCGTGGCCCGCTCTACCAGCGTTTTAACCGCTTTTAACTTGTCTTCCTCCCCGATAGTTTGAAACCGCAATTTGAAGCTCATAGGAACATAGTATAGCAAAAAATAAGGAGCAGCTGCTACATGGCAGCTGCTCAAAATCCTTGCAGTTTATGTCTACTTTTTTATTTTTGCCGAGAAAGAACCACCCTGTGAAAGGTAACATCCTCGTGGAGCAGTACGCGACCCGGAGTCGCGTCCGGAGCAAACACCTTCTCTGAATACAGCCGCTGGCCGACAACTTTTTAATCGCATCCACCAGCTCGGCCCGGCCGCTGTAGCCAAACAGCACAGTCAGCTGCTGCTTGGTGTATCGAGCAGACTTTTCCTGCACTTCGTCTGCCAGCATAAATAACTCCTGGTCCTGGGTAAACCGCCGCCAGTCACCGCAGAGATGAAATCCTATTTCTTCAGGATTTTTCAAACGCGAGCGAAGCTCGTGTTTAAGCAACCGGAAGATATGCATGATTTCGTTCGGCGGCCGGCGGTAGAGGTTGAGCTCCGACGCCGCCCACAGCACCACGTGCGTGACTCCACGCTCGAAGGCAGCACGCGTTATACTCCTGCAGTTAAATAAACCTCGCGTGTGTCCAGTAATGTCTCGTCGATGATTCTTCCGCGCCCACCGACGATTGCCATCTGGGATAATCACAAGACATTTGGGGACCATTATTCACTTCTCCCTTTCTTTTTGGGTATGACTGTCTAACAACTGTCTACAAAAGACAACTGGCTAAAAAGACGAAAGGATGCATCAAAGATCACGCTATGGACATGTTAGCAAAAAGACCGGTATACAGCCATGTGAGTTTAAGAATGCGCAAGCGCTGCGGGGTTTTGACTGCTCCACGCAAAGAGCGCGGCCGCGGCGG
>Ga0075993_120_pt1 | contig 6133 bp, 7 predicted proteins | sample RifGroA2_FD_68039 | JGI IMG/M metagenome (GOLD analysis project Ga0075993, IMG submission 68039) | Parcubacteria bacterium GW2011_GWA2_50_10b | reverse complement strand
AAAGAACGCGGCCTCTCGCCCGAAGAGCGGGAAATTTTTTTGAAACCGGACTACGGCCGCCTTCATGACCCATTGCTTTTGCCCGACATGGCCAAGGCCCGCGACAGGGTCATTAAGGCTATGAAAGACGGCGAACACATTGTTATTTTCTCAGACTATGATGCCGACGGCATTCCCGGCGCAGTGGTACTGTCCGATTTCTTCGGCCGCGCGGGTTACCGGAATATTTCTTTTTACATTCCGCATCGCCATGACGAAGGCTTCGGTCTCAATCTCGAGGCGATAGAGGAATGTGCCGCCCGCGGAGCCAAGCTCATTATCACGGTCGATTGCGGCACTGCCGACTTGGCGGAAGTGGCTTTGGCTAACGAAAGAGGCATTGAGACGATTATCACCGACCACCACGAACCCAATGCCGCTCTGCCGGAGGCCTACGCTCTGGTCAATCCTAAGAGAGCCGATTCGCTTTATCCCTTCAAAGAAATTTGCGGTTCGGCGGTCGTGTTTAAACTGGTGCAAGCAATTCTCGCCCAAGAGTCATTCGGCCTCAAAGAGGGGATGGAGAAGTGGTCGCTCGACATGGTGGGCATCGCCACCCTTTCGGACATGGTGCCTTTGGTCGATGAAAACAGGATTCTGGCCAGTTTCGGGCTCGATGTGCTGAGAAAATCACGGCGCCCTGGATTGGCCGCTCTTTTCAAGAATCTTAATTTAAACCAGAGGAACCTGACTGAAGACGACGTGGCCTTTATGATTACCCCGCGCATCAATGCCGCCTCCCGGATGGGGGTGCCTTATGACGCATTTCTCTTACTTTCCACCGCCGACCAGGTCGAGGCCGAGAGATTGGCCAACCATCTTGAGAAAGTAAATCAAGAAAGAAAGGGCGTTGTCGCGAGTATGGTTAAGGAAGCCAAGTCTCACCTGGGGAAAAGAGATGAACTTGGAAAGGTCATTGTCGTCGGCAATCCTGAATGGAAGCCAAGCTTAGTAGGTCTGGTGTGCAACAGCTTGGTGGAAGAATTCGAACGCCCCGCTTTTGTCTGGGGCCGTGACGGCGACGGCGTCATCAAGGGTTCGTGCCGGTCTTACAACGGCTATGACCTCTTCGCGCTTATGAATAAAGCGCCGGATGCATTCCTCGAATTCGGCGGTCATGCCGGGGCCGGCGGCTTTTCCGTCACACTGGAAAATATCTCCACTCTAGAAGAAAGACTTTCTCAAACTCTGCAGGCGGTTGAACCGCCACTTGGCGGTTCAACCGCCAAGTATCTTTCGATTGGGTTAGATGACGTAGGAGAACATCTTTGGCAAACTGTCGCACAGTTCGCCCCTTTCGGCGAGGGAAACGAGAAGCCGATTTTCAGGATTCCGCAGGCGGAAATCAAATCTGTCAAAAAATTCGGCAAGGAAGGAAACCATCTTGAAGTCGTCTTTAATGACGGAGAGGCGGGAGTGAAAGCTATCTCTTTCTTTTCCAGTGAGGATTCTTATGCGTGTCCTCTTACTCCTGGGTTACGCATCAACTTGCTCGCTCATCTTGAGAAATCATATTTCCGAAACCGTTCGGAGCTGAGGCTCCGCATAGTTGATATAGTAAAAACATGATTACCATTTATACAGACGGCTCTTCGCGAGGCAATCCCGGACCGGGTGGTTGGTCAGCCATAGTAATGGCTGACCAGCAAGTGAGAGAAATTGGCGGAGCGGAAGAGCATACAACCAATAACAGAATGGAGCTTGTGGCCACCATCAAAGCTCTTGGATCCGTGGAGGAAAATGAAGTGACGCTCTACACCGATTCGGAATATGTCATGAAAGGCATCACGCTTTGGATAAAAGGTTGGCAAGCCAAAGGCTGGAAGACGGCGGCGAAAAAGCCCGTGCTCAATCAGGACCTCTGGCAGGAGCTTCTGATGGTCACGGAGGGTAAAAATATTTCGTGGAAATACGTCGCGGGGCATTCCGGGGAACTTTTAAATGAAAGATGCGATGAAATCGCCACTTCATTTGCCGATGGCCTGAATATAGATTTGTACGATGGACCGAGAAATTCTTACGGCCATTTTTAGTTTCCTCTTCGGCGTACTGGTCTCGTCTTTTGTTTTTATCTCGCCGATTCTCATCGTCTTTTTATTGCTTGTCGCCGCCACCGTTCTCTGGGCGGAAAAAATTCATCAAGATTTTGTCGGCCGGGAAGTTTTATTTATCATCCTTACCCTCCTCTTTTTCAGTCTTGGCGCCTTGCGCTATTCCATCAAAGATTTCCACGAACCGCTCGTACCAACTCTTTCTGGCGTCGTGGCAAGCGAACCGGAACACAAAGATAATGTCACGCGATTTGTATTCAAAGCCGATAACGGAGAAAAAGCGCTGGTCAGCACGGATTTGTACAGTCCTGTTGTATACGGCGACAGAGTCGAATTGGCTGGTAATTTCAAAGAACCCGGGGTGATTGAAGGGGAAGATGGCCGCGATTTCGATTACCCAAAGTATCTTTCCAAGGACGATATTTACCAGACCATGAGTTTCGCCGAGGTGACCGTAATCTTTCACCACAACGGCAATCCTGTCTTGTCCGCACTTTTCAAAATCAAACAAAGTTTCGTCGGCCAAATCAGGATGATTTTGCCGGAGCCGCAAGCAAGTCTCCTCTCCGGTTTACTGGTGGCCGGCAAAGAGGCTATGCCGAAAGAGATTATCGACGAGTTCAAGCGCGCCGGCGTGGTCCATATCGTAGTGCTCTCCGGTTATAACCTCACTATCATCGCCGATTCCCTGCGCCGAGTGGCCGCCACTTTGTTGCCGCGCGCCGCTTTGCCGCTTTCCCTCTCCGGCATTCTGCTTTTTATTCTTATGACTGGCGCTGAGGCGACTGTGGTGCGCGCCGGGCTCATGGTGCTTGCGGTTATCCTCGCCAAATCATTCGGCCGCAGAGTCTCTGCCGGGCGAGTGCTCCTCGTTACCGCCTTTCTAATGATTCTCGAGAATCCGAAAATTCTGGTCTTTGACCCTTCCTTTCAGCTTTCATACCTCGCAACACTCGCGCTGGTTTATGTTTCACCGCTGGTGGAAAAATATTTGAGTAGAGTTCCTCAAAGATGGGGTTTTAGAGGAATGTTTGCGACCACTATCGCCACGCAAATCACGGTTTTGCCTTATCTCATCTACTCGATGGGTAATTTCTCTTTGGTATCGCTGCCAGCCAATGTTTTGATTCTCCTCATCATTCCGCTCACCATGCTTACCGGTTTCATTGCGGCAGGACTTTCTTACGCTAGCGTTATAGTGGCGATGCCGTTCACTTATCTCTCGCACATGCTGCTTTCTTGGATTCTTTTCGTCTCACATTTTCTCGGCAGTCTCTCCTTTGCCGCCATTAATATCCCGCCCGTTTCATTCTGGCCGGTGCTGGTTATTTATCTCGTGCTGATTATGCTCGTGCGACGTTGGCGAAATTCTCTTCAATCTGTCGCCAGTTGAGGTTGGCGAAAAAGTCTTCGATGTATTGTTTCTTGCCGCTTGGCTGGTAGTCGGCGACGAAGGAGTGTTCCCACATATCGAGAGCGAGGATGGGGACGCAGGCGGAGAGTTGGCCCAGATGCTGTTCGTCGACCCAGTTATTCAAAAGGCGTTTCGAGTTTGGGTCCCAGACCAGCATGGCCCAGCCGACGCCACGCGTGAGCGCCATGTTTTTGAAACGATTAAGCCATGCTTCATAAGAAGGCCATTCTTCGTGTCCCGCCAGAGCCAGAGGGCTGCCCGGATTAACTGGCTGTGGCCCACCCTCGAAGTGGGAGAAATAAAGTTCATGGTTTCTCATGCCGTTGAATTCGAATGGGAAACGTCTTTCAAACTGTCCCGAAGAGAGTATCTCATTCGCATTCTTGACGTAGCCAGAATAGAGCTTCAAATGCTCCTCGACGGTCTTGTCGGAAATGCCTTTCAATTTCGGAATATTAAATTTCTTTTCTTCAAATGTTTTCATCCCGTTAGAAGTTACTACGTTTATGTTTCATAATTTTATATTACCCTAGAAGTATATTGCTCGATACTTCTAACGGGATTCATGCATTGATTATACCCCCACACCTATATTTTCGTCGATTGTATCCGCGTTTTGCGCAACGAAAATATAGGTGTGGGGGTTATATAATAAGACGGTGCATTACGTTAAAGCATTCAAGAGGAGTTGGAAAGAGTATCTGGTGGGGATTTTAGTGCTCGGGAATATCTTTGTCTGGCTCTCGGTTTACCAAAGGCGGCCAAGCAATATTCTCTCGGTCTATTTCCTGGACATCGGTCAGGGTGATGCCATTTTTATAGACACGCCGGGCGACAGGCATATCCTCCTCGATGGCGGACCGAATAGGAAAGTACTTGCAGAGCTGGGCAAGATTCTGCCCTTCGGCGAGAAGAGAATAGACGTAATGATTGAATCTCATCCGGACCGCGACCATATCGGTGGATTGCCGGAAGTGGTGAGCCGATTTGATGTCGGCATGTTTCTGGAACCGGGAGTGGAATCCGATAATACTATTGATGATGAGCTCAAGAGAAGAATAATTGAAAAGAAAATTCCAAGCATTCTCGCCAGAAGGGGAATGGTCTTAAATTTCGGCGACGGAGTGAAACTCACAATACTTTTTCCAAATCAGGATGTCTCGCGCTGGGAGACCAATGACGCTTCCATCGTGGCGAAATTGGAATACGGCGAAAATTCATTTCTCCTGACGGGAGACTCTCCTATCAAAACCGAAAATATTTTATTGAAACTTGATTCGGAAATTCTTGACTCCAATGTTTTGAAAGCCGGGCACCACGGTTCGCGCACGTCGACCGCCGCCGCGTACGCGGCGGCGGTCTCCCCCGAATACGCCGTCATCTCCGCCGGAAAAGACAATTCCTACGGCCATCCTCACAAAGAAGTTTTGGATATTTTGCAAAAAATCGGCGTAAAAACCGTCAGCACGGCCGAAAGCGGCACTATCAAATTTGAAACTAACGGTAAAATTCTCGAATTAAAGTAATTCACATCAGCGCTTACCCAAAAACACCACATACGTTATAATTTCCCTGTGGTGAACTAATAACGTATGGGTAAATTGGAACAGAAAAGTAGGAAAAGAAGCAAAAAGAAGAATTTGCAGCGTATTATTCTGGCTACCGTTGCGAATGCCGGTATTTTAAGTATCGGACTTATAGCCCCTAATGTTATCAGTACCATGGGTAAGCTTGGTCTTATTCCCAATAAACGTCAGAGGGAATATATCGGTTCTTCCGCCAGCAAGATGGTTAAAAAGGGATTGCTTAGATATAACGGGAAGTTTTACGAATTAACTTCTTCCGGCACGGAATATTTGCGGCGATGGGAATTTGCTAATTTTAAATTCAATAAACCTAAAAAATGGGACCAGAAGTGGAGAGTTATTATCTTCGACATTCCGGACAAGAAAAGGAAAGTCCGTGACCATATCAGGTATCTATTCAAATCGGCGGGACTTTATTTGTTGCAAGAGAGTGTCTGGGCTTATCCTTATGATTGCGAGGATATCATTGCGCTTTTAAAAACAGATTTCGGAGTAGGGAGGAACCTACTTTATCTAATTGTCGAAGAACTTGAGAATGATCGCCACCTAAGAGAAGAATTTGGTCTTACTTAATCTCTAACAGATTTAGATACAACATACGTTATAATTTCACTGCAGTAAAAAGATAACGTATGTTGGAGGTTGGAGAACTTTAAAATTCGAAACGGACGGAGAAACCCTGAAGGTTAGATAATACCCGCTTTTTTGAGAACTGAGTGTGCGCCGCGTTTGGATATGGTCTTGATGGCGCGGGTGGAGAGGATGAGGGTGATGGTCTTTTTCAGTTCCGGCACGTAAATGCGCTTCTTCTGGAAATTGACCTGTTTTCTCACCATGCCGGTCGGGTTGAATTGGGTAGCACGAGTCCGGTTGGAGTAGCCTCCACCCATCTTGGAACCCTTATTTAGTACTGGACAAACTCTGGACATGAGCAATACCTTAACATAATTGGTATAATCCGTCCACGAGTCCCGTTAGAAGTTCAACGGAACCTAAAATGCCTAAAAACCTTATAAATTTAAACTTTCTAATGGGATGTCGCT
>Ga0075993_129_pt1 | contig 6475 bp, 6 predicted proteins | sample RifGroA2_FD_68039 | JGI IMG/M metagenome (GOLD analysis project Ga0075993, IMG submission 68039) | Parcubacteria bacterium GW2011_GWA2_50_10b | reverse complement strand
TGCGGTTTTTGTCCTGTAACAAAGTTGTCGTCGCACGGGTATCCCCACTCCGCCTCCCCAGCTCCGGCATTGAGTATTACCTGTAGGCCGGTCCTCTCCGCGCTGTCGAGAAAATATCGTACGTCTTCGCTACTGGCGCAAATGTCGAAGTTTCCCTCTATAACATCAAAGCCGGCTTCCTTGATTTCCGCAAAGTCTTTTTGCGTAAGGCCAAAGTGGTCATACGACGCCTCCCCCACATCTTTGAGGATGGCGAACTTGTCGCCCAGTGCAGATGCGGCAACCGCAGAAGAGCTGGTTGCTTGAACTTTCTCTGGCTCACTCGCAGTTTGCGCCTCTTGCGTATTTTGCGAAGTGGCGTCTGTTGGCGGCAGAGTGCGTGTGGCGTACGCAACACCAAACACAACTACTGCTAGTAGTGTTAAAGTGGTAATTAATTTACTCTCTGGCTGCATGGGAAGGTGGTCATCGTTAAGACTCCCATTCTCTCCTTAACGGGCAAACAACTCTACATTGTCAATAAAGACGCTACCAGTCATACCCGGGGTCGCATACACTTGCACGGCAGCGGTCTTAACCAGTACCGAGGTCGGCTGGTACACATAGGAGCGGTCAATGACATTTTGATTATAGAGCGCACCCTGCCACTTGCCAGAGACCCAGGCGCCGCCCTCGTCGTACTCGTCTATATAGAAGCCGACTTCTCCTGAAGTAAACTTCTGGCTGTCTGTGTAGACTCGCAGCCCGTAGGTTACCCCGTAGGAAACAGGGACTTTTTTTCCAAACAAGTGGCCGCCCTTTGTAGTGCCCACCACCTTGACGCTGTTTTTTGGGGTCGGGTAACTGCCGTTGTTGGCGGTATTGAGCTTCATGCTATTTATGTTGTCGGTAACCCAGCCGGCAAGCTCCTCCTCGAAGCTTGCGTTTTTGATTAGATTGACGTTTTGTTTGAGTACTTCCGATACGGTTTTTGTTTTGATATTTTTTGATGACAGGTAGTCTATAAAGCTTTGGAATTTTGTAATTTCCCATGAGTAGTCGTCTGTTGGCTCAACCACTGGCAAGATCTCGTGGAACACCAGCACCAGCCAGCCGTCTTGCTCTACCGCCTCGTCTACCCAGGCCTTGGCCTGCTCCAAACTTGTTTGGTTTGTAACGTAGCGCACATACAAAAGGTACTTGTTGTACGGCCAAAAGTTGAGCCCCTGGTTTGCAAAAGCACGATGAGAATTATATTTTTTGGCAATAGTTGAAAGCACTATGTTGTCGTAGGCGCCAAAGGGAGTCGCAAAGTCGGTCGGCGTAATGTTGCGTGCAACAAAATTGTTGTAGTCTTTATTGATCTCACTTTTGATAGTTGTTAAAGGTACCGTCGGCAACTCTATGTGCGTGAGCCCGTGTGCAGCTATTTCGAAACCGGAGTTGTAGAGCTTCTTCACTTGATTCCAGGTCATATACCAATCACTTTGACCCAAAAAACCCGAGTTTATGTAGAATGTCGCGTTTTGCCCCACGGCTTTCAACATCTGTGCTGGAGTTTTATACTGCGAGGGATTGCCGTCATCAAACGTCAGTGTAACTGTGCCAGTGCCTGTAGCATGCGCGACTGCCCCGCCCAAAAAAAAGAGGAGAGCCATGGCCGCGGCAATGGCCAGAGTGTAAAAAGAGGTGCGTGTTATGGAAATGTTCATACTTTTAATTAAAGTCAATAATCTAATAAATATTTATTGCGACGGAAATTGATTATGTATCTGCACAGTGTGCAAGCGACCAGGCACATGTATGCAACCGTAAGTGCCAAAAATCCGATGCTTATCCACACATTGCCGACACTCAAGAGCGTATATCCCGCATACAAGCTCAAAGTGGCTGTGCTAATTCCTGATATGCCTGTTCCGCCGTTGAAATTAAACATAGTTTTAGTGTTTTTAGTTTACTCGCGTACCCCAACCGTCAGTATAGCCGATTAGCAGGAACATCCTGCGACAGCGGGTAACCAGACCCTGCAATGCCGACCCGCTCCTTTGCGTCACGGTATGGGTTAAAGTAGTAAAAATAAAGAACAGGTACGAACCGACAACCACCAGTGTAAGCATGTTACTATACACAAACTCTGGGATTAAACTTGCGCGTATAACCCAGTCGTATATATCCTTTTCCCTATAAAACCGCATGAGCCACAGTTGAAATACGTACCAAACTGCAACCTGTAAAAAAGACAGTCCTATAATCCAATAAGCGAGCTGTGGGTGCGTAAAACCGCCGTTGCCAAACAACGTAAGCAGTATAAGGAGGTCGACCATGAGTATGGTGGAGAAGAAGACGCCATGCCCAAGAAGGTCTTGCAACACAGGGGCTGCGCGCTTGGCTTTTGCAATGACTGTAAGGCCGCCATAGGACCAGCGCGTCCTCTGCCGCCACAGTTCAGAAAAGCGCTCCGGCACTATGGTCCATGCGTAGGAGTTTATCGCGGCCTTCACTCCCCACCCCTGTGTTTTAAGCCGTGCCGTTATTTCGTAATCTTCTATCAAATGCTTTTCCGCAAAACCGCCAACACCAAAAAGGGCGTGGGCTCGAAAGGCGGTGAGCATGCCGTGCATAACCAACGGCCCGCCATAAAAACCCTCATCCGCCAAGCGTGTGGCATTAAAGCCAAGATATTCGAGCCCCTGCAAACGGGTCAGTATGTTTTTATTTTTATTTAGCACCGCGCACTGGGAGCAGACTGCACCGAGATTGGTGCCGGACATAAGTTCTGCGACCAAGTTTTGCACCGTGGTTGGGCTAATGACCACGTCGTCGTCCAGAGTCAAAATAACATCCGGCATATACGCTTTTCTCCCTTCGAATATATATTTTAGTGCGTAATTGAGTGCTCCCGCCTTGAGCGCGTTGGATGGTGTTCGAAGCAGTGTTACCCGGTTTGACGCCAGTGTAATTTTTTCAAAAATACGAAAAGTTTCCTGGTTATCCCGCGGGGTGCTGTCGTCAACCACGTACACCGCGATGCGCGGATTCCACCGTATCAGATCTTCCACGAGGGTCACAGTAAACATTCCCGGTTTGTAGGTAGGGATTATGGCGCACACATTCGTTTTCTCTACATTAAAAAAAGTTTTAACAGCCCGAGTCGGCAGGATAAAATTTTTGAGATTAATTGTCATGGGAAAATGTTTGCAACACAACAAAACAACAGAGCCGTGTTTGGCTATGCCGGTTTCCCATGCGCCATGCTTCAGAAAGCCACGACGTCCTACTTGATTGTAAGTTGCACCGCCTTGTAGTCAACAAGCTCTGTGTTGATAAGAATAGTATAAAAGAAGGTCTTTACCCTACCGTAGGGTGTTTTCGATATCATGCTCGCCCACCTTGGTGCGTAAAATGTGGAGTGCAAGCGCGGGCACCCCAAGCTGCTTGCCAAGCTCGTGCGCTATAGAGCGCACATAGGTGCCGGAAGAACACTCAACGTAGATTGTAGCCGCAGGGAAAAGGCGCGTACCGCTTTTTTTAAGATATCTCTGCCAGGTGCGGAGTATCTCCTCTTGCCGGAAGTCTCCTTGCACCAGCCCGACACTTTGCTCTATGTAGGAGAGAAGAGTTTTCTCATCTACACGGTACATTTCTTTAAGCTCGATATGGTAGATGGTGACCGAGCGCTGTGGGAGTACTATGGAGCTTAGAGCCCCGCTGCGCGCCCACTCTATAAGCGACCTACCCTCTACAGTTTTGGAAGAGAAAGGCGGGTACTCCTGTTCGCGCTTGCCGCGGAACTCGTTGATGCCTTGCGCCACACTGCGGCGGCGCACGGTTTTTGTACTGCCTGCATCCATAACGCGGCCGAGTATGTCGTAGGTGTCGGTTGCAAAGCCAAACAAAACATCTAGTGTGTACTCTTTGTTTAAATCAAGGTAGTTTGAGCGGTGCTTGTTGGCTCTCCCCACCAAGCATAGGAGCACTCCCTCGGCCATTGGGTCCAGCCGCCCGGCGTAGGACAACACCTCGTGCAGGTAGCGCGGGTTTAACTCGCGTAGGCGCTCCAGACACTCGCGCGGAGTTTCGCCCTGCTTTTTATAGAGGTTGAGCACTATATCACCCGCTGTGGCATGCTCGTTTTTGATGTCATCCATTTCTGCTACAATGTACCATACACTATGGTTAAAAAAGAAAAATTGTCGGTGGAGCCGTACAAGGGAGTGCGTGACTTTTACCCAAATGAGTATGCATTCATGCACTACATTGCCGCCACATGGCGTGCGGTCTGCGAGCGTTATGGCTATGTCGAGTACAGCTCTTCTATATTGGAGCCGGCCGAGCTGTACCGCGCCAAAGGTGCCGCAAACGAAGAGCTTTCAAACGAGCAGACCTACACTTTTGTGGACCGCGGCGGTCGCGAAGTAACTCTCCGGCCGGAGATGACACCGTCGGTAGCCAGGATGGTTGCAGGAAAATTCCGCACGCTTGCCTACCCTCTGCGATGGTACTCGGTGCAAAACTTCTTTCGCTACGAGCGGCCTCAGCACGGCAGGTTGCGCGAGTTTTGGCAGCTCACGCAACTTCCTCGACGCACTGGTGCGCGAGCTTAAACTTGACGAAGCGGCAGCTAAAAAACTGCGGATGTTCCTTGACAGGCGCGTCAAGATGCACAGCGGCGAGTTTGAGCGCGAAATCGCCGACCTTGGAGTGGCGGCCGAGCTTATCTCTCCAAATAAGATGCCTGCAGACGTGGCAGATGTGCTCTCGATGTTGAAAGACCGCGGGGTCACAAATGCCGTGTTTGACCCTTCTATTGTGAGGGGTTTTGACTACTACAGCGGTATTGTATTTGAGCTTTTTGATACCGACCCCGCAAACCCGCGTTCGCTGTGCGGAGGCGGCCGTTACGACAACCTGCTTGACCTCTTTTGCGACGACAAGCTCCCGGCGGTTGGCGCCGCCGCAGGCGATGCTACCCTGCAACACTTCCTTTCCTCCCGCGGACTACTGCCCGAGTATATGCCGCCGACAAAAGTGTATCTGGCGGTTACTTCGCCGGCGCTGGTAAAGGAAGCCGCCGCGATTGCAAAGGAGTTGCGCGAAAGAAATGTGGCAACCGCAATCGATTTTGGCGAAAAGAAGTTGGGCGACCAGATAAAAGCCGCCGCCAAACACGGCATCCCATACCTGGTGGTCGTCGGCGACAATGAGCTTCAGTCCGGCGAGTTTGTCGTGCGCGACCTCGCAACCGGCAAAGAGGAACAGAGGTCGCGCGCAAAGCTTGCATCACTTTTCCTTACCCCATAATGCGGCGCATAACTCTAGACATTGAAACTGCCGGCTCCTTTTCGGGCCCGATGCCCGACCCAATCGAGTTGGAGCTAACCGTTGCGTGCATTCATGACTCAAAAACAAACCAGTTTGACAGCTTCTTAAAAGAAGAGCTTCCTCGCTTGTGGCCTATGCTTGAGCACGCGGACCTTATTATCGGCTATAACTCTGACCACTTCGACATCCCTATCCTCAACAAGTACTACACAGGAGACCTCACCCAAGTGCCGAGCATCGACCTATTAAAAGAGGTAAAAAACGTGCTGGGTCGGCGGCTAAAGCTCGACAACATAGCCGAGGCGACGCTCGGTAAAAAAAAGAGTAGTAACGGGCTACAAGCCGTCAAATGGTGGGAGGAGGGCGATGTGGAGAAGGTGCGCGAGTATTGCATCGACGACGTGCGGCTGACTTTGGAGTTGTATGAGTATGCAAAAAAGCATGGCCTCTTGAAGTATCGTGACTTCTCCGACGGCGACGTGCGCGACATCAAACTATTTTGTCAAGTCTATTGCTAGACCTAGATTTTAGGTAGAATAGCCAACATGAAATCACAATATGCGTTGCCTATTACTATTGTTGTCGCTGGAGTACTTATAGCCGGGGCGGTTTTTTTGGTCGGCAAGGGTTCAACACCGGGGACTACTCCCACCGATGGGTCAATTAAAGCACAGGCCTACGACCTAAGCCGCGACCACCTTTTGGGCAATCCAAATGCGCTGGTCAAGGTCATAGAATATGCAGACCTCGAGTGCCCGTACTGCAAGACCTTCCACACCACCATGCACCAGGTGATGGACTACTATGGTGAGGGCGGCCAAGTGGCGTGGGTATACCGAGCATTCCCGCTTACCTCAATCCACTCCAAAGCACCTAAAGAAGCTGAAGCGTCCGAGTGTGCGGCAGCACAGGGTGGCGACGCGGCATTCTTTGCCTACCTCGACAAAATCTATGAGATAACTCCATCGGAAAATAATCTCGACCTCGCACAGTTGCCCGTGGTGGCGAAGCAATTAGGGCTCAATGTAGACGCCTTCAACAAGTGTCTCAATGAGGGTACCTACTCGGCAAAAGTCACTGCAAGCTACAATGAGGCGATAGCCGCAGGCGGCCAAGGCACGCCATACGTACTTGTTATGGCAAATGATGCTCTGGTACCGGGCGGCAACCTCTC
>Ga0075993_117_pt1 | contig 6735 bp, 9 predicted proteins | sample RifGroA2_FD_68039 | JGI IMG/M metagenome (GOLD analysis project Ga0075993, IMG submission 68039) | Parcubacteria bacterium GW2011_GWA2_50_10b | reverse complement strand
AATAACCCATCTAAGCCTCTCTTCTTTGATTGTTTTGGCCATACATATGCTCATTTACCCATTCTAGGGAAAACCGCCATATGTGTGTGCACATTACCTAAATAGCTTGACATTTACCCTACAATCTGCTATGCTTAAATAAGAATGAAAGTGGGACAGCACCCGTCTCACTTCAAGAGAAAAGAGGAGAGAACATGACCTTGCGTAACACGATTGTGACGGCCACGCCGCCGCATCGCCACCTCGCGTCGCTGCTTCCGCAGCTCCGGTCGCTTCGCTCGTCTCTCTCGTCGGTCAATACGAACTCCTCGCTCGCCGCCGTGGTCGCCCTCTTCGAGGTCATCTCGCGGTGGGAGGAGCCTAGGCTCATGTCCATCATCGAAGAATACGACAAGCTCAACTTTGTCGGCGACTTCGATGAAGAGCTCGACGCGCTCCGCGCGCTCCAAGAGCTCTTCTGCGACGCGGCCGCCCACGGCATCGTGGTCGGCGTCTATCTGGAGAACGAGCGGGATGGCCTCGTGCTCTCGACGGAACTCCGGGACAAGATTGTGGCCGCCATCGGCAACGTCGAATTCCTAGTCTCGAAGCGTACCGTCTGAGACCGGGGACAGGTTACAAAACATCGGGCGACACCACAGTGGTGTCGCCCGATTTACATTTTATGATATTAGGCTCTCTCGATAATGACGGTCATGCCCTTGGGGCTCTTTTTGGCCGAGTCGGCGATTTTGTAGTCGACGGTCACCAGTTTGAGCATGCGCTCGATACGTTCTTTGAGGAACTTTTCATCCAGATACTTGGCGCGGCCGGGCAGAAACAAATCGACTTTGACGCGGTTGCCTTCGCCAAGCCAGACGCTTGCTTTCTTGGCTTTGAGCGCCAAGTCGTTTTCGCCGGTGCCGAGCTTGACCTGGACGGTTTTGATCTCCACCGAATGTGATTTCTTGGAAAGCTTCGATTTCTTGTTTTCCTCGTAAAGATATTTGCCGAAGTCGGCGATTTTGGCCACCGGCGGCGTGGCGGTGGGAGAGATTTCAATCAAGTCGAGGCCCAAGGCAAAGGTCTTTTTGAGCGCTTCCTCGAGAGTGAGGACGCCGAGATTCTCGCCTTTGGGCCCGATGACGCGCAACTGGGCCGCCCGAATCTGTTGATTAATGCGAGGTTGGAGCAATTTCTGTGTATAACTAATTGTTACTTATATTATACACCCCCACACCTACTTTACAAATCCAAATATTTATTCACATAAGGACTTTGGCAAAAGTAGGTGTGGGGGTACACTATAAAGCGATGGAATACAAACATAATCCGCCCACGCTCGCCGAACTGCGCGCCTACCGGCACCCGGTGAGACAGGCCCACGAAGAGGCGAGGACGGCCTTCTCCTCGCTCGAGAAGTTCGCCCTACATACTACCCGCGCCGTCGGTACGATGGGCTTTTTCTTCCTGCTTTCTTTCTGGACCTTTGGCTGGCTCTTGTGGAATACGTTGGCGCCTACGCCTTTGCGCTTCGACCCGGCCCCGGCCTTTGTCATCTGGCTCTTTACCTCCAACGTTATCCAAATGGTCCTCTTGCCGCTCATCATGGTTGGGCAGAGTCTCGAAGGTAAGTTCGCCGAACGCCGCGCCCAAGCCGATTTCGAAATCAACCAGAAAGCGGAACATGAAGCGGAAGTAATCATCGCTCATCTGGAAAATCAGAACGAACTGCTTTTGGAGTTAATCCGTAAGATTGACAAGAGATAGATGTCTGCCTTTGTTGTGGTTACGCAGACACCCGACTCGCAAAATAAAACACCCCAAGGGGTGAATTTATTTCTTCGCTTTCAGGTGGCTTGCCACGAGCGAGCGAAGCGAGTCGAGTGGAGATTGTTGAACGTAGTTGTAACTGAATTTAGGTAAACAAAAGGCCCGTAAAAATCGTCCAGGAATCTAGAAAGATGCCAAGACGAAGGTATAACCGACTAAAATGTGTTAGATTAATCTCTTGTTTCTAAATGCGAAGCCTGAACTAGATTTAAGGTATTTTTCAAATTCTTGAGCCAAAGACTTTGTTTTAAATGATCCATACCAAACAAGTTCAAAGGGAGCTTTACTAGAAGTATATTTTGCTCCTTTTTGGTTGTGAACTTTAAATCTTTGCTTCAAATCAGAGGTTGAACCGATATAGAAAGTTTGATCCTTTTGACTTTGTAAAATATAAGTGTAGTGCATGGATTTATTATAGCCCCACTACGCTAAAGCTACGCGGGGCACCACTTCTATGACAAAAAACCACTGACCGGTTAGTAGTCAATGGAATTTTGTGGTGCTAGCACCGCGAAGCTCCGTTTAGGAGCGAAGTGGTGGAGGTGGGGAGAGTGAGCTCCCGTCCATGAGGATGCACGATATGATTCTACAGGCTTATCATGATTTTGATTCTCGGACTCTTTGCTAAAAATCAGACAAAACACAAAGAATCCAAAGCTCTGAGTTTGATCCCGATAAGAGCAGTATCGGGACTACAATCCGAGAGATAAAGCGGCTGCTATCCCGTCCCGGACGGCGGGAGTAGCAATCGTTCGCTCAGACGAGTTTAAGCTCGAACGTAAGCGAATACAAAGTCGTTCGCCGTAAAATACGGAGAAACAGTTGACTTTGCCCGTGCGACGGTTGAGTCTGCACTTAAATTTTCCCGCAGTTTAAAGAGTTACGAGAGCTCTGCCTGCACATACCGGGCTGTCCACGTGTCAAAACTGACACCCCCGTATGGGAAATAATTTTCAATTCTCAATTTCCAATTTACAATGAACGTCCGATTTCTCTCTCGACATCCCGCTTTTTGATCGCTTGGCGTTTGTCGAACTTCTTCTTGCCCTTGGCGATAGCGAGGTCGAGCTTCAGAAACCTGCCTTTATTATACACCGAAATGGGCACGATTGTCAATCCTTTAGTGCCCTCCGCATCCTTTAGTGTCAAAAGCTCGGCTTTTGACAAGAGAAGCTTTCGCGGTCTCAAAGCGTCATAATCTTCGGGAGCGTTCTTGGGTTGGTAGGCCGGGATATCGGCACCGACGAGAAAGGCTTCGCCTCCTCTCACCGCTATAAACGCGCCTTGTAGGCTTGCCTTACCCGCGCGCACCGACTTCACTTCCAGGCCCAATAACTCGATTCCGGCCGTGAAGGTCTTTTGAATCTCGTAATCGAAAAAGGCTTTTTTATTCTTCGTAAGAGTCATGCTAGGAATGATAGCAAATTTCAGTATAATGCCACTATGAAAGATTCGTTCAAGAAAACCAGGAAAATCATCATCCGTTCGCCGAAACAGGGTAGTACTCCGCCGGGCCGCGGGCTTATCGGTCAGGCCGTCTTGGCTTTGGTCATCTTTCTTTTGCTAGTGAGCGCCTATTCGCTCCTGACCGGACTCTCTGGCAAGAAGGAGCAAATCTCGCTTTCCGAGCTGGCTTCGGAAATTTCCCTCGGTCAAATCTCCGACATCGTCATCACCGGCGACAATCTCGATGTTACTTTCGCTGACGGCTCCACAAAGATTTCCAAGAAAGAGGCCAACACCGCGCTCACCACCACGCTCAAAAATTATGCCGTTACTCCCGAAGCGCTCGCCAAGGTCGAAATCGAAGTCAAAAACGACCAAGGCGCCATGTATTGGTTTGCTTCGCTCGCGCCCATCATCCTGCCCATTATCTTTATCATTTTCTTCCTCTGGTTTCTCTCGCGCCAGGTCAAAGGCGCCGGCATGCAGGCTTTTTCCTTCGGCCAGTCCAAAGCGAGGCTTACCAATCCCAATGACAAAAATAGCCGGGTCACCTTCAAAGACGTGGCCGGCGCGCGCGAGGCCAAGGAAGAGCTGCGCGAGATTGTCGACTTTTTGAAAAATCCCAAGAAGTTCCTCGACATCGGCGCCCGCATTCCCAAAGGCATCCTGCTTATGGGCGCGCCCGGGACGGGCAAGACACTTCTGGCTCGCGCGGTGGCGGGGGAGGCGGGCGTGGCCTTCTTCTCCATCTCCGGCTCGGAATTCGTCGAGATGTTCGTGGGTGTTGGTGCCTCGCGGGTGCGTGACCTCTTCAACCTCGCCAAGGCGGCGGCGCCGGCCATCATCTTCGTCGACGAGATTGACGCGGTTGGCCGCGTGCGCGGCACCGGAGTCGGCGGCGGCAACGACGAGCGCGAACAGACTTTAAACCAGATTCTGGTTGAGCTCGACGGTTTCGAGCCCAACGAGAAAGTGATCGTCATGGCCGCCACCAACCGTCCGGACGTGCTTGACCCGGCGCTTCTGCGCCCCGGCCGTTTCGACCGCCGCGTGACGCTCGATATGCCCGACCGCCGCGATCGTGAGGAAATTTTGAAAATCCACTCAAGAAAAAAACCGTTTGCCGAGGATGTGAACCTGCCGCTCATCGCCGAGCGCACCCCGGGCTTCTCCGGTGCCGACCTTTACTCGCTTATGAACGAAGCCGCTATCCTCGCCGCCCGCGAAGACCGCACCACGGTCGCCCAGTTCGATCTCATCCGCTCCATCGAGAAGGTCATGCTCGGTCCGGAACGTCGCAGTCACATCCTCTCGAGCAAGGAGAAGGAACTGACCGCGTTCCACGAGGCCGGTCACGCCCTGGTTGCATCGGTGCTGCCTTACGCCGACCCGGTGCATAAAATTACCATCATTTCGCGCGGCCGCGCTCTCGGATACGTTTTCAAATTGCCGCTCGAAGAAAACAAACTGCAGTCCAAGAAAGAATTCCTCGATGATATTGCTGTCGCTCTGGGCGGTTACGTGGTGGAGAAGATGATTTACAACGATATTACCACCGGACCGTCGAACGACCTTCAGGTTTCGACTGCTCTGGCACGCGACATGGTTACCAAGTACGGCATGAGCGAGAAAATGGGCCCCATCGCGCTCGAGAGCCCGGCCGGCAAGCCTTTGTTCGGCGTGGGAGTGGGGGACAAGGATTATTCCGAGCAGGTGGGAGCACAGATAGATGCGGAAGTTTCTCAAATAATGAATGACGCCATGAAGAAAGCCGAGAAGATCATCAAAGACCACCGCAAAGTGTTAAATGCCATCGCCGAGCGGCTGGTCGAGGTCGAGACCATCGAGCAGAAAGAATTCGAAGAGATATTGGTTAAGCACAACATCAAGCTGAAGAAGAAAAAGGATATCGAGCACCAGAAATAGGCAATGCAAGAGCCCCGCCGAAGCGGGGCTCTTGCATCATACATAAACGGTATGAGGGGCGGATTCTTACGGATTGCAGTTTCGACAGAATCTCTTGTGGCTGAAGATTTCATAGACAGCCGAGAGCGCGACCAGCACGTAGACAATCATCATGACGTTTCCCGGCAGATAATTGCCGAGGCCGTAACCGAGCACTTCGAGTCCCCAGTTGAGACCGCCGATGATAAGCAGGATGAACGTAATCGTATGGATTTTCATAAGCTTGATTAGCTGTTAAGGTTATAGCTCAACCCGTATTTATTGTACCACGGTCTTAACTCCGGTATGTCTAGAGGCGGTAATCTGCATAATGACGTCTTTAACCTTCTCCGGCTTGGGCACTTGGTGGAAGATGAACTGTTTCTCGGAAGCGGCGGTCTGGACGGTCACATCTCCGAATTTGAGGAAAGTCTCCAAGAGTCCGTTCGTATGCACGGAAACGTCCTGTATCCGGTTATTGTGCAATTCGGAGACCTCGCGGTTGAAGAGTCCGTGGAGGTCGTTGTCTATAATGCGACGGTCGGTAATGAGGACGGCATTGAGCGTATATATTGTCAGAGAGTGAAAGATGCCGAGCCAAAGGACCAGATACCAGATACTTGAGACGAAGAGAAAGGCATTGAGCCAGCCATGTTCCTCGAGTAGCGCAGAAAATATTATCCACAGCACTATTGGCACGAGACCGATAAGGACGAAGAAGGCGACCTTGATAATGATGGTGAATGGATGGTGTCGCAGGAGCATCAATACTTCTTCGCCATGTTTTTGGCCCTCGAAAGAGTTGGGAGAGTCGTGGAAGATCGAAAGCAGTTTCTTGATCATGTCTTTATAGCGAGAGGAAGGCACTTATATCTGTCCTCGTAAACAAAATTATGACCGCGGCGGAGAGTACTACCGAGCCGAAGAGGAACGTGGCGGCAAACTTCTTGGGTTGAACGCCGATGCCGAAGCGGGAGAGGTGATAGAGGATGACGAAAGCGATTACCCAGTAGATAAAGAACGCCAGTCCGGCCAGGATATTGAAAATGATTTCCAGAGTGAACATGACTATAGTCTTCGTATTTATATTACCACTCTTCCAACGTGTCCATACTCTTGGTGCGCGTGCTAGGACTCGAACCTAGGACCACCGAGGTATAAGCTCGGCGCTCTACCAACTGAGCTACACGCGCAATGGCACTAATATATCAGAAAAGATGGGGCTCCGCTTAAGCGTATTTTCTCTTGACTTTGGAACCGAAAACTTTTTTCAGTGTGCGGCGGAATTTAAAGATTTCCATATGGAAGACCGGGGCAAGCCATTCAATCGAGGCGGCGAAGAACGCTCCGCCGGTAAAGAAGACCGAGCGCTGGATGATTCTGGAAGGGATGTTGAGGTCCCACAATTTGGTGGCGTAATAGGGCAGGAAGCCCACTCCTCCCGCTACCCCTCAAGTAGGACACTAGTTAGTGAATAATAATACTCCATCGGACTTCGGAAACCAATGCATTCTCTCGGCCGGTCGTTCAAGA
>Ga0075993_116_pt1 | contig 7111 bp, 6 predicted proteins | sample RifGroA2_FD_68039 | JGI IMG/M metagenome (GOLD analysis project Ga0075993, IMG submission 68039) | Parcubacteria bacterium GW2011_GWA2_50_10b | reverse complement strand
CCCGCCTGATACCACAGCTTGGGCGCTTTCTTGGTCCGCCCTCTGGCTGTATTGACTCTCCGCCGAATGAAAGCCCCTGTCTCAAGAGCAATGAGCGGAGAGAAATACAACAAGAAGTTCCGGGAGAAAACCCATGCTATGCTCCACCCATTCATATCCAGGCGGTGGATCAGCCACACATCTCGTGTCCAATACAGCCCGATGCCTATGGTGGTGAACAGGGCGCCCGCTACGAGGATAGTGAGAGAGAAGTAGCTGGGCTCACCATCCTCTTGGCGTGGCAGGAAGCCGGCGATGAGCGAGAGAGGGACCAGCACCATAATCGCGAGAGCCAAAATGGTATACATGTTCACTCCTCTGAAACTGAAACTGTTTCTAATCAAACACTATCACGAATGAGCACCAGTGTCAATGTGGGATTCCAGGTAGGCGAGAGTGCCGTTGACCTTCTTGCCCGGGTTGAAAATGTTTTGCGGGTCGAAGATGTCTTTGGTCTTCTGGAAAAGGCCGAGTACGGAGGGACTATACATTTTAGAAAGATACGGCGTACGGACGATGCCGTCGTTGTGCTCGCCGGTAATGGAACCTTTGTATTCCGCGACGAGCGAGTAGACCTTATCCGCCACCTCCTTAATTACTTCGATATTAGTCTTCTCCTTCATATTCATAAGCGGGATGATGTGGAAGTTGCCGTTCCCGGCGTGGCCGGCGATGGTGTAGTTCAGTTTGTATGAGTCGAGAATAGCGCGCATCTTAGGCAGGAACTCCGGCATGTCCTTTGGTTGCACCACCACGTCGTCCACGAATGGCGCCGTGCGGAAGCCGTGCACGTGTTTGCGCAAAAGGTTAAAGCTTTCGCGCCTGACCGTCCAATATTTGTCCGACTCCTCTTTCGACAAAGTTTTTCTCGAAACGAGTTTGAAAGGGTTGATGAGCCGCTCAAGGTTTTCAATCTTGCCGTCAAGCTCCGTTTTGCTCTGGCCCGAGTATTCGACCAGGAGAATCAGTTTCGGTATGCCGCCCTTGAGCATCATCCAGAGTTCCGGGATAAAAGAGAGAACGAGGGAGAAAAAATGTTTGGGCTTGAGGCTCTTGAGCATTTCGGGGAAGAAGCGGAAGGCGAGCTTCATGGTGGCGTCATCGTAGGACTCGATGGAATCCGGACCGGTGGGTAAAATGACGTTGACCAGTTCCGCCAGGCGGGAAAGGTCGGAGAGAAAGATGACAAAAAGCTCGGAAGCTTTCTCGACCGGCACTAGTCTCACCGTCGCCTCGGTCATGATGCCGAGCGTGCCCTGGGAGCCGACCAAGAGTTTGTTCAAGTCGAAAAAATAGTCGCTGTCCTTTACCCCGAGTGTCATCGAGGGGCAGACATTCCAAAGATAGTATCCAGCCGAATTCTTGGAGACTTTCGGCTTGGCAGCTTTCAATATCTCTTGGTTCTCCCGGATTAGGTTAAAAATTTCTTTATAAATATTCCCTTCAAAATCATTTTGGGCTATTTTAATGTCAAGGGTGCCCCTTGACATGGGTTTAACGACGTATTCGTTGCCATCGGAGAAGACCCATTTAGATTCTGCGACGAAGTTTTCCATCTTGCCGTAGCGCAAGGTTTTTTCTCCCGCGCAGTTGTTGGCAATCATGCCGCCTAGGGCGCACAGGCTTTTGGAAGCCGGGTAGCACGGCAGAATCAAACCTTGCTTGAGCGTCTCTTTTTCGAAATCGCGGTAGAAAACGCCCGGCTCGACCCTGGTGCCTGCGGCCTTAATCTCGCCCAAACGGTTTAGGTGCTTGGTGACGTCGGCGATGATTGACTCGTTGAGCGGTCCGCCGCTCATGTCGGAACCGGCCGCCCGGACGGTCAGCGATATCGTCGGGTCGATAGTCTTGTGCTCTTTGGCAAATTGGACCAGGTGCTCGATGTCTTTGGCATCTTGCGGATAAACCACCGCTTTCGGCCTCACTTTAAACAAACTGGCGTCGCGGCTGTAAGCTTCCAGTTTCTCGTCCGTTTCGGCGACTTCGCCCTTGAAATCCTTTTTAATGGCTTCGATAAGGCTCATCCCGTTAGAAATTTTATTATTAACATTTTATCACTGATTATGTCTGGTAAATTTCTAATGGGACTCATAGCTTGTTGAAGAGCCTCAATCTCTCCCGGACCACCTTCTTCATCTCTTCGACGCCGGTTTCCATGAATTTATAGGGCGCGATTTCGCCGGATTTGAGGCCTTCTGCTATCCCCTCTTTATAAGCGAGTCTCAACTCGGTATTGATATGGATGACGCGGATGCCGGCCGCAATGGCGGAGAGAAAATCCTCATCGCTAATGCCGGAGCCGCCGTGGAGGACGAGCGGCACCTTGACCGCCTCGCGCAAAGCTTTGATGCGTTCGATATTGAGTTTCGGCTGGCCCGATTTGACCAGGCCGTGGACATTGCCGACCGACGGGGCGAACAGGTCTATACCGGTTTCTTCGACGAATCGCTTGGCGTCCTCCGGTTTGGTCTGCGAATCTTGCGAGACCCCATCTGGCAATTTCTCCAGCACTTTTGACGAGACCCCGATAAAACCAAGCTCACCCTCCACCAAGGTCGAACCTTGGGAATCGATACTTAAGGTTCGACCTTTTGTCCGGGAACGGGCGTAATCGACTATTTCTTTGGTCAACTTGATATTCTCTTCCAATGGCTTACCGGCCTCATCGATGATGACGCTGTCCATGCCGGCGTCAATTGCCGCCCTAGCTTTCTCCATCGAATAGGTGTGGTCGGCGTTGACGAAGACGTCGAGGCCGTTGCCGCGCGCGATTTTGACCAGAGAAACCACTTCCTGAAGGCCGATGAAGGCCCTTTCGCCTTCCGAGACGCCAATGATGACCGGCACTCCGAGTTCTTTGGCCGCTTCAACGACCGCCTTGAAGCCTTCGGAGTCGGAGATGTTGAAATGCCCGATGGCCACCTGGTTTTTTTCCGCCCACGCGAGCGCTTCCCGCAAAGATTTCATGTTATGATTTTAGCAAATGCCAGAGTTCATAGCTATCGGCGATATCGTCACGGACGCCTTCATCAAACTCAAGGAAGCCAGCACTCATTGCGACATCAACCGGGAGCACTGCACGCTTTCCATGGCTTTTGGCGACAAAGTGCCGTATGAGTCTGTAGAAGAAATTCCGGCGGTTGGTAATAGCGCCAATGCCGCCGTCTCGGCAGTACGCTTGGGACTCTCTTCTGCCCTAGTAACGCATTTGGGAGATGACGAGAATGGGGTGAAGGCTTTAGCTCGACTCCAAGAGGAAAAGGTTGGTACGGAATTTGTCTCCAAAGAATCTGGAAAAAAGACTAATTATCATTACGTGCTTTGGTATGGCGATGACCGCACTATCTTGGTCAAACATGAAGCTTATGAATACAAATTGCCGGAATTCGGAAACCCCAAGTGGCTCTACCTCTCCTCTCTTGGAGAAAGCACTATGATATATCATAGTGAAATCAGCGAGTATCTGAAAAAGAATCCGAATATTCAACTCGCTTTCCAGCCGGGCACATTTCAATTAAATCTAGGCACCGAAAAATTAAAGGATATTTATAAGAGAACTAAGATTTTCTTCTGCAACGTAAGGGAGGCGGAAAAAATTTTAAATATCGACACTCTCGGCACGGCCGAACTTTTGAAGAGATTGCGGGAACTGGGTCCAGAAATAGTAGTAGTTACCGATGGGCCGAAAGGAGCCCATGTCTATGATGGCAAGAAAAGCTGGCATCAGAGCGCTTATCCTGATCCTAAGCCTCCTCTTGAGCGCACCGGTGCCGGTGACGCCATGGCCTCGACGACCGTGGCCGCGCTTGCCTTAGGTAAGGACTTAGAGACAGCGGTAAGGTGGGGCATGATAAATTCTATGTCTGTCGTCCAAGAAATTGGCGCTCAAAAAGGGCTTCTCTCCCGCGAAAAAATCGAAGCATATTTGAAATCCGCTCCCGCTGAATTCCAAAAGACTATGTAAAACAGAAGTGCCGCCACGAACGATTCGTGGCGGCACTTAAAGCTAGCCTACCCTTTTGGTTCTCATCTCCTCAGGCGTCGGCAGCCGCATCGTTCTGACCTGGCCGAAAAAATCGAGTACCTTGATGGTGAGCCACCCCGTGTCGAATTCCCACCATCGTAAGCCGATACGCGCCGAGCGTTGGAAGGCGTGGTGATTGCGATGCCATCCTTCGCCGAATGCGAGGATGCCGAAGATCAGATTGTTGGCGCTCTGGTCGTTGGACTTGAAGGGCCGCGTACCCCAGAGGTGGCAGACTGAATTGACGCACCAGGTGACGTGATGCACGGCCCCTATCCGCACGAAGCCGCCCCAGAAAACCCCGGCTAAGAATCCCCGCATGCTCTGGTCAAAAGGAAGAACCAGTATTCCCGGCAAGACAAAGCTTGAAACCGCGATGTAGGGAAAGAGCTCATCAAGCTTCATCAAGTTCTTTTTTTCCAGAAGTTTCGGGACATGGCGTTCATAGTCGTGCCAGCCCCTTTTGAAGAACCATCCGCAGTGAGCGTGGATGAATCCCCTGATTACCCCACCGGAAAGATGCGGCGAATGCGGGTCACCTTCTTTTTCGGTGTGCTGGTGATGGAGTTTGTGTTCAGTGACCCACTCCTTGCCCTGGCCTTGTACACTGAAAAGTGCAAACAAGTACATGACAAAACTGGCGGCCGGCCGCAATTCAAGTGAGTTGTGCGTGTGCTCCCGATGGAAACTCACGGTAATGCCCTGTCCGGTCAAGAAATAGAGTACTATGGCGACGATCATCGCGGATGGCACCGCTATCCATGGCCACAGGAAAGGGATGGATGCCACGGCGATGAACGGCACGAACACGATGAAGGAGGTCAGGCTCTTTTTAAGGAGCGGCGGCGACGTAATCACACTTTCTGATGTTCTACTTTGCACAGCTACCTCCCTCAATGCAATTTATGAACAAGTCTCTATTTATTCTACTACAATTATCTCTTCGAAATTTTCTTAACCGCCTTGATAATCGCTTCTTTGTCTAAGCCATAGTGCTTTAAAAGTTCTTCCTGGGTGCCTGACTGGCCGAATTGGTCATCGACACCGACGAATTCCATCGGTACGGGGAAATGCTTGGCTAGGCATTCCGCCACGGCGCTGCCCATGCCGCCGTTTTGCTGATGTTCCTCGACAGTCACTATCCGCTCCGCTTTTTTAGCCAGAGAAACTATGGCCTCAGTGTCCAGCGGTTTGATGGTTGAGAGATTCATGACAGTCACATCAATATCCTTCTCTTTCAATTCTTTGGCCGCCAAGAGTGCCTGGTAGACCAAAGCGCCGGTGGCAATAATACCGACTTTCGGCGATTTACTTTCCCAGAAGAGTTGGGCAAGGCCTACGGCAAAAGGAGTTTTTTTCGTAGTCATAAACGGAGTCTTCTCCCGGGCCAGCCGGATATAAACTGGGGTGTCCGTCAGAGCCGCCACTTCGGTGGCGCGTTTGGCTTCCAAGGCATCGCAGGGAGAAAGAACGACCATTCTGGGCATGACTCTGGTAATGGCGAAATCTTCGATGGCCTGGTGGGTCCCGCCGTCGGGTCCGACCGAGATGCCTGCGTGCGAACCGGCGATTACTACCTTCCTATTGTTATAGCAAATAGTTGTCCTAATCTGCTCCCAGTTGCGGCCCGGAGAAAACATGGCGTAGGAAGTGATAAATGGGATTTTGCCCATGGCCGCGAGCCCCGAGGCGACCGAAGCCATGTTCTGCTCCGCCACGCCGAGCTCTATGAACCGTTGCGGAAACTTTTCTTTGAAAAAAATGGCTTGAGCGGATTCCGTGAGATCTGCGCAAAGCGTAACCACTCGCATGTCCTTCTCCCCCGCCGCCAATAAGCCTTCGCCGAAGCCTTTGCGAATCGGAATCTGCTCGACTTGTCCGTCAAACATCTTTTCATTTAATTTTAATTCCGGATTAAGCATTACTGGTGTTCTGATTTAATCTTCCCGCCTAATGTCCGCAGTTCGGAGAGAGCCATGGCTGCCTCTTGGGCATTCGGAGGCTTGCCGTGCCAGCGGTAATCGCGTTCGAACTCCTTCACCCCCTTGCCGGCAATGGTGTGAGCGATGATGACGGTGGGCTTTTCGAAAATGCCCTTGGCCGCCTCGAAGGCGTCAGCGATTTCTGCCATATTATGCCCGTCAATTTCGATGACATGCCAGTTCCAGGCCCGCCACTTGTCCGAGAGAGCCTCGAGCGGCATCACGTCTTCGGTATAGCCGTCTATCTGGATATTGTTTCGGTCGATGACTGCCGTGAGGTTATGCAGTTTCTCTTTGCCGCCAAGCATGGCCGCTTCCCAGGTCTGTCCGCATTCCAACTCACCGTCGGAAAGAAGAGCGTAGATGCGCCGGGAGGCGGTCAGGCCGTGGTCGATTTTATCGGCGAGCGCCATGCCGACCGCTTGCGAGAGTCCGGAACCCAAGGGTCCCGAACTGGTCTCAAGCATAGGTAGAAAGTCGCGGTGAGGATGGCCCTGAAGCCTTGAGCCGAACTTTCGCAAAGTTTTCAATTCCTCGAGCGGGAAATAGCCGGCATGAGCCATGGCCGAATAAAGGACCGGGCAGATGTGGCCGTTCGAAAGGACCAACCGGTCGCGTTCCGGCCAATCGGGTTTTTTGGGGTTGTGGACCAGGGTGTGGAAAAACAAGACGGCGAAGATATCGGCCATATCCAATGGTCCTGCCGTGTGACCGGAGCCGGCGGCAAGTAAAGCTTCTATTAAAGAAACTCGGATATCATTGGCCTTTCCCTTGAGTTTCTTTATTTTTTCGTCAGTGAGTTCCATAATTCTCTAAAGTTTGACCCGACTACCAACCTGTCCGCACCAGTAGCTTGAAGTCTTTGGTAATTTTCCACATTTATCCCACCGTCCACGCTGATCTTTAACTCCGGAAACTTTTCCTTAACTTGCTTTATTCTATCAAAGATTCTTTCATCGAACGGATGCCCTTGCTCGCCGATTTCTTCAATCGACATCAAATGGATGAAGTCCACATAGTCGAGAAACGGGAAAATATCCTCGAGAGGTTTATCAAGTTCGACTCC
>Ga0075993_126_pt1 | contig 7272 bp, 8 predicted proteins | sample RifGroA2_FD_68039 | JGI IMG/M metagenome (GOLD analysis project Ga0075993, IMG submission 68039) | Parcubacteria bacterium GW2011_GWA2_50_10b | reverse complement strand
TTCAATGCCCGGTAATGTGCCGGTGGCGAGAAAAGTGATCATGGCGCCGCCGCCGGTCGAGACAAAAGAGAATTTGTCCTGGATGCCCAGTTCTTTGATAGCTGCCAGGGTGTCACCCCCGCCGACAATCGATTCCGGCGCAAATTCTGATATTAGTTTCGCGAGCTGCAGAGTGGCTACCTTGTAACCAATTTCGTATTGGCCAAGAGGCCCATTCCAGAGGACAAGCTTGGAGGCGGCAATTTTATCTTTCAATTTCTCCATGGTGACAGCGCCCGCATCGAGTATCCTGCCACCATCTTCAATCACATCTTCCGGCAAGATAATTTTTCCCGTTTCCAGTAACTTAGATAGACCCCGCTCCCCCTCCGCTACCAGTGAACTCCCCACATCTTTGCCCTGTACTTTGAAAAAGTTGTTGGCCAAAGCGCCGCCAACAAAGACGTAATCGGCAATCTTGACAAATTTCTTCAAAAGCGGGAGCTTGGTATCAAACTTCGCCCCACCGACAATAAAGAGAAATGGTCGCTTTGGATAAAAAGCCTTTGAAAGTTCTCTGACTTCCAATTCCAGGCGCAAGCCCGCGAAACTGGGTAAGTATTCCGGCACTCCTACTATTGAGGCGTACTCACGGTGCGACTCCGGGAAGGCTTCATTAACAAAAATATCGCCCAGCTTTGAAAGCTCCTTGGCAAAGTGCTTGTCGTTCTCCTTCTCGCCCGGATTGATGCGCACATTCTCCATGAGCATGAGGTCACTCTGTTCAATGAAAGTGAGCGGCAACAAATCCCTCACGTATTCAAAAATTGGCAAGAGTGACTCATCGTCACTCTCCCCCTTTTCCGCGTGGCTTAAGAGAATAATTTTGGCACCCGCCTCCCGGAGATAATGAATGGTTGGAAATGAGGCCCTAATCTGATAGTCATTGATGATCTTGCCATTCTGCGTTGGCACACTCCAATCTACCCGTACCAGTACCCGCTTGCCCTTCAAATTTCCGGCTTCCTTGATTGATTTCATCCCGTACGAAATAAACGTAATTTATAAACATTAATAAGTATATAACGGAAATTTCGTACGGGATTCATATTTTCGTTAGAAGAGACTCGGCTATCGATTTGAAGCTTTCCGGTTTAAGAGAAGCGTGGCCGACCAGAAATCCTTTGATATATGTTTCTCTCATCAAGGCACCGGCATTCTCCGGCTCAACCGCGCCCCCGTAAAGTATCGGGATGCTTTCGGCAACACTTCGCCCGTAGAGGTCTGAGAGCTGTTTTTTCAAAAAAATGACCGTTTGAGCGAGCTCGGCGGGTGGCAAAGCGTCTTTAGCGCTCTTCCCTATCACCCAAACCGGCTCATAAGCGATGATGATGCCGCGTGCGGTCTTGGCATTGAGTCCGGAGAGAGATGATTTGAGCTCTTCGCGCAAAATATCGAAATGCTCACCGTCAACATCGCGCGCTTGTTCCCCGATGCAGACAAGCGGCACGATGCCAGCGCGCAAAGCCACTTTGACCTTGTCGACAACCTGGGCGGAAGTCTCACCAAGCGCCCGACGCTCGCTGTGGCCGATAATAGCAAGTCTGACGCCTAAGCTTTTGAGAATGTCGGGTGTGAGCATGGCCGTATAAGTGCCTTGGGAAAAAGCGGCCATGTCCTGGCAAGCCAGACGGGCGAAATTTCTGGCCTTAAGGGCCGCCAGTTCTAAATAAGGAGCGGGCGGAGCGATGAAAAGAGAGAGGTTTTTGTAAAGACGAGCTTCTTTTGAGAGGCCCTTCAGGAGGGCTTTCGCTTCCGCGAGAGAGCCGGGGTGGTTTTTCCAGTTCGCGACCAAAATCGGTTTCGCCATATTCAAATTGTAGCACGGGGAGTTCCCGCTATTGAACTTCTTTCCAGCGCTTGAGTTTCCAGGTGCCGCCCGGGCCGGAGGTAAAGAGGGGTTGAGCCAGGCCAATCAGGTAATTGACCACGGCGTTGTTGTAAACCGAAAGCTTGTAGGAAGTGACCTCGCGCAGATTGACATTGTTCTGCAGGCGAATTTCGCCGTGCGGCGCATAGACCAGGACGTTGCCGGCAGCGCCGTTTACGATATCAATGGCCAGATTGCTGCCGCCGTTTTCGGCGCTCTGATTGGCGGAAAGGAGCATCACGTACGATTCGTCATTGCCAGTCGAACCGTAGAAATTGCTGTTGCCCGAGACGGCAACCTGACCAGAGCCGTTCTTGTTGGACGGGTTGTCGGCTATCATGACGACACTTTTGTTGCCGACCGAATCATCCACTCTGACCTGGACACCGCTTCCGCCGGAGCCCGTGATGGTAATATTGCCTGTGACCCAGATGTTGCCGGTGAGAGTCATGTATATCCCGCCGACGCAAGAAGCCAGACCACCGCTCTCCGCGTCCTCTTCCCAATCCGAGATGATTTCATCGGTAATGGGAAAATCGATTACCGCCGGGTCCGGACTGTCCGGATGGAGCGTGCCGGCGACGGTCGCGTTCGAGATACTCTGATAATAAGCATCGCCGCCGACAATGGCATCCCGAACGCTGTGGGCGTAAGCCGAACTCGAGGCATTGACGTATCTAATGGAACCCGCCGGCCCAGCGGCAATGGCCGCGCCATCAATGAAGTTGTATGAATTCGGGTTGGTGTTGCCGCCCAGAATGACGCCGTTCGAATAAACATTACCGTTGACTCTCGCGTTGTTGTAAAGATAGAGCCCGCCGACCCCGGTCTGGATGCCGTAATGGAATGAGAAGCCGTTGGAAACGGTCAAACCTTTGAGCACGGTGCGATAATTGCCACTCTCGACGGCCTCCGCGGTAATCTCACGGTCAGTCTCCGAGATAATTGACGAGGTCACGTTGACGTCCGCTCCGTCGAACTCCATGTCCAAAGGGAAAATGATAGCCAGATTGTTCTTCATCCTGTAGAAAGCGTCTTCGCTCCCCGCTTCGGCCGCGAAATAGCTTTTTTTGGAAGATTCGAAATCGCGGGCCACTTGAAGCTGCCTCACAATGGGAGAAATCGTGCCCAAAAGAATGGTCACGGAGGCGGCCGTGAACAAAACCGTGAGCAGAAGAAGCGTGGCACCCTTATTTTCCGTTTTTTTGACTTGATGATTCATGTTATGGGGCGTAAGAGCCTCTCAATACCGCCGAGGTATGGAAAATTTTTGATTTGTAGTTCGCGTCTTGGCCGCTTTCGACTACCATTTCAATCCTGACCGCGCTGGAATTGACGGTATTGACCGGAGTAAACAAAAGCCGGGTGACCCGGGCCTTGCCGGAGGAAAGCGGGCCGATATCGATGCCGTTTTCCTTGACGCGCACCGCTTCCCCGGAGAGCGAGAAGGCGAGAGTGGCGGCCGCGCCGTTTTCATCGGTGGTATTGAGAACCAGCGTTCCGGGTGAGGAGCCCAGGACACTCTCCACGGCATCGATACTCAGGCTGTTACGTGTTTCCCTGACTATCCTCTCGAGCGCGGTTTCGGCCGTCGTCTCAAGCGTGACCGAGGATTCGATGATGGCGTACGAACGGGTGATGGAAAAAAGTGCACTCGCCATCACGCCGGAAAGCAGCGCGAAGATGAAGATGTAAATGACTGTTTCGATTAATGTGGAGCCTCGGTTCATTTCAGTCGGTAAAAATATTGGTGATGTAAGTCGAGAGGGCGCGGGTCGTCGTACCGGAAGCGGTGGGCCACGAAACTTCCACGGTCACCTTTCTGGTATTGGAGTCGAGAGTGCCGCCGGAGGAGACGATATTTTGCCCGGAGTCCCGGTAAACGTCGGAAAAGGTTATTTTCCTTTCAAACACTCCGTCAACAAGCGCATTATCGAATGTCGCTTGCCAGGCTGAACCGTCAAACAAGATACGAAACGGCTCGCCGGAGGGATGGACTGCGATATTCTCGTCCCAGCCTGCATCCCGCATCAGTCGTGCCACTTCCAAACCCTCCTCTTCAAGGAAAGAGGCTTGGACCTTGGTGACGTTTTCAAGCGACCCTTTGACGGCGAAGGCGAATGTCCCAGTCAAACCGAGTATCACGACGAGAAAAATGCTCGCGGTAATCACCACTTCCACCAAAGAGAATCCTTTAGCGCCAATTTTTCTTTTGCCGGTCATTTAATTGTTTTGAATCAGGCCCGTTGCGAAGATGGTCAGGCTTCTGGTCGAGGAGGCGTTGAGCGGGAGATACAGCGTGACCGTACCGCTCTGCAGCGTCTTGCCCGTCAAACGCTCGAAGACTACGTCCGTGGCGCCTCCCGCCAAATTCGTCGAAACGGCCACCTGCGAATTGAGAGGAAAGGATGTGTTGGCCGGGTCGAGAGCGGAGTAGCTCGCGCCGGCAAAGCGCGTGACGCTCCCGGCTTCAAAGTGCACCCCGTACTGCGTATCATTTTTGGAAGAAAGGGTCAGCACTCTCGCCTGGTTTAAGAGCGAGGAGACCAGCGCCGTATTCTTGCCGAGCGCCTGCGACGAATTCAAGTTCGCGTAGGCCATTATCACGAAAGTGCCCAGAATACCGGTAATCGCCATGACAATGAGCAGTTCGATAAGAGTAAAGCCGTCATGTTCGCGCGTGGCCATTTTAGATGTAATTGACCAGCGAATAAGTCGGAGCGAGCATCGAGATGGCAAATATGCCGACACCGATGCCGATGACAATCATAAGCACCGGTTCGATAATGGTGGAAAGGTCTTTGGTTTTCTGGTCCACCTGCTCTTCGTAATAATTGGCGACACCAAGAAGCATTTCGGCAATCTTACCCGTCTCTTCGCCGACCGCCACCATTTCACCGACGAAAAGCGGATAGAGCTTCTCGTGGGCGACGAAAACGGCCGACATTTGCTCGCCCTTCTGGATGGCGTTCCGGGCTTGCCGGAGCGCTTCTTTGTACAAATGGTTTTGCAAAACCTCGATGGTCACGTCGAGCGCCACCACAATCTCAACCCCGGCGGCCAAAAGCGAGGAAAGCGTCCGGGCGGTGCGGGCGACCTGAACTTCCTTGACCATCTCCCCCATGAGTGGTAGATGGAGAGTCAAAACATCAAACAGATTCCGGCCAGTCCGACTCTTGAGGAAAGCCAGGGCGCCGAAAATAAGCAGAGCCAGGAGCGAAAAAACCAGCAAGGTGTGGGCAATCAGAAAATCGGAGAGGTAGATAAGCGCCCGGGTGGTAAAAGGCAGTTCGACCCCGATGCCTTCGAAAGTGGCGGTCAGCGTCGGCACCATAAAGATAAGTAGAAGAATGGCGAGCACCACCATAACCGAGAGGATGACCGCCGGATAAATAAGCGCTCCCCGCACTTTCTTGACCAAGAGGTATGATTTCTCCATCTGGCTACCGACAATCGAGAGCGCCTTCGAGACGGTGCCGGACTCCTCCCCCGCCTTGACCATCGAAACGAAAAGCGGAGAGAACACTTTCGGGCGTTTGCCGAGCGACTCCGACAGGGTCGAACCGTGGCTCACGTCCGCCTCCACTCCCAAGAGCAGGGATTTGAGGGCTTTGTTCTTAGCTTGCTTACTCATCACGGCAAGTGCCCGGGTAACCGGCAGCCCGGCATCGAGCATTGAGCCGAGATTTTTGGCGAAGTTGATTTTTTGCTGGGTTTTGATGCCACCAAACAAATCTCCTAACGAAAGCGGGAAACCGAACTTCTTTGCCTCGTGAACCAGGATAAGGCTACCACCTTCATCGCGGATGATTTTGTAGAGAGCGATGCGGTCGGCCGCTTCAACCGAGCGTTCGTAGATCATCCCTTCCCTATTTTTCGCCTGGTATTTGTAGAGGATCATTTAATTTAATTATACAACATATTTTTCCTTATTTTATAGGTATTACCCCACTTCAACATACCTCTGTATGAAGTAATGGATTCTTTGAAATTATTCCGAGATAAATTCTTCATCATCCTCCTCTTTGTCACCGTTCTCAAGACTCTATGTTTGGGAAAATGCACCCAGCCCAAGAAATCCACTCCTGAAGCGAGGGTTTTGATAAAGACTTTATCGGGATGGAGTGAGAGTTTCAGCTTATTTTCCAAAAAATTCCTAATCCTGTGCAAGTCAGACTTGCACAGAGTGGTTTTGCCTGAAGAAAGAAGGACAAAATCGTCGGCATACCTAATGTAGTACTTGACTCTGAGTTCATGTTTAACAAACTGGTCAAACTCATTCATATAGATATTAACTAGGAGTTGTGAGGTAAGATTGCCTAGGGGCAGACCCTTATCGAAACTGGTAATAATTTTGGATAAAAGCCAATTTACATTCTCGTCCTGAATGTATTTCTCTAGAATTTGTACCAATATACTATGGTCAATTGAGGCAAAAAACTTCTTGATATCGCATTTCAATATCCAACACTGTTTGGTGTTGTTTCGAGAAACCTTGCGCGAGAAGTATCTAAATCTATCCAGAGCTTTGTGAGTGCCCTTGTTCAAGCGGCAGGAATAGGAGTCGCCGATGAATTTCTTGTCGAAATAAGGATAAAGAACTCGGTATATGGCATGGTGCAACAGTCTGTCGCGCACGCTCGCCTTGTGGATGTTCCTAGGCTTGGGGTCCGAGATGTTGAAAGCGTGGTAGGGACCGTGGAGGTAGGTTTTGTTTTTTAAGTCTGTATGCAAGGAAAGAATGTTGTCCATCAATCTCAACTGGAATTCCTGAACATCTTTCCTGCCGCGCTTACCATTTAAGAACTCTTTCCAGGCTTCAAGAAAATTTTCGAGAGAGATGATATGCTCGTAGGTATGACCGAACCTATTAAAGCCCCCCCCGACGAGTTTTGCCTGGTGTTTTGGAAAAGATTAAGGGTGCGTATATTCTGTGGCATGAATATCATAATACCCTACCCAAGACCGAGCGTTATTCTTTAGGTAATAAGATAGATAAGCTTTTTATAGAAACTATGGAATTGATTTCTTATGCCGGCTTCCTCTCTGGGGAAGAGAAAATTCCTTATCTGAAAGCCGCTAACAGAAAATTTGATACGCTCAGAATTTTACTGATGATTTTATGGGAAATAAAATCTCTGGATAATAAAAGATACATAGCCTTGTCATTACCTTTAGATGAGGTGGGCAAAATGCTTGGGGGATGGATTGGGCAAACTATTAAACAAAACTCCCTCGCCAAAGCGAGGGAGAAATGAAGAGAGTTGCGGCGACCGGGAACACGAACGCTCCGTTGTCATTCCACCGGTTGTCTGGGTTGTCCCAGTAGGTGTTGACCCATTGACCGTCGTTGCGATTGGCGT
>Ga0075993_127_pt1 | contig 7338 bp, 5 predicted proteins | sample RifGroA2_FD_68039 | JGI IMG/M metagenome (GOLD analysis project Ga0075993, IMG submission 68039) | Parcubacteria bacterium GW2011_GWA2_50_10b | reverse complement strand
CGGATAATGCGGGCAGTCTCGGCAGTTATCACCACCCTCGATGTGAGCTCTAATGCCGCAATAATGGGAAGTCCAGAGGACAACAGCAAGTATAAGCTTCTTGAAAATCGCGTCAGATCTATCTCTTTTACCAGCTGGGAAATCAACGGCAGCGAAAACAACACGTCAAACACGATACTGCGCTTTAGTTTGAAAAGAACATACGCTCCAATCCCCAGTATCCCAAATCCCCCGATCACCCATACGGTGTTATGGAGTAGTGCGTTTGAGAAAAAAATAAGCAATCTGGTGGGCAGCGGCAGTTCGGTGCGAAGCCGGCTAAACACGGTGGCAATTTTTGGAACCACTACGATGAGAATAAGCAGTAGCACTCCCCCAAACACCAATGAAATAAACGCGGGGTACACAAGCGCCGATCGGATTTTGTCGGTAAATTCCATTTCTTTCGTCAATGTTTGCTTTACGTCCCGAAGCGTAATATCCAGCGTTCCTGCTTCTTCGGATGCTTTAATCACATTCACCGTTACCGCGTCAAACACACCGGGAAATTGTTCAAAAGAGGTAGAAACGTGTTTCCCCTGCATGAGGTCCGCTTTCAGTTGCTCTAAAATGCGCTTGGGATTTCCCTTGGCATCTTCCAGGAGTGAGTTAACGACCTCCAAAATAGGGATGCCTGCCGACAGCATCGTCGCCAAATTGCTGATAAGGCCGATTTTTTCACTCCCCTTGATAGACAGGGTTTGTGTTTTCACAGGAACTCCACCTTCGTGACGCGGATGACTTCTTCGACCGTCGTTACTCCTTTGGCCACTTTGTCCAGTCCGTCATCCAGCATGGTACTCATGCCTTCCTTTCTGGCTTCGTCCGCGATTGCGTCGGAATCATTCCGTTGGGTAATTTTTTGCCGGATGGCCTTGGTCACTTCCAATACTTCAAAAATGCCCACGCGGCCACTGTAACCTGTACTATGACAGATATTACATCCCCTGCCTTTGTAAGTCGTCACCTCGGCGGTGTCTCCCAAGTGTTTTTTGATGGCTTCTGCCGGTATATGGTGCTTGAGCTCATCCGTTGCCATCATGTTCGTTGTTTTACATGCATCGCAAATTTTCCTCACCAGGCGCTGGGCGATAATGACGTTCACCGTAGAAGCCACCAAAAACGGTTCGATTTTCATGTCGGTTAAACGCGGGATGGCAGTGGCTGCATCATTGGTGTGGAGCGTGGAAAGTACCAGATGGCCGGTTAGCGCTGCGTTCACCGCAATGGCTGCGGTTTCGTTATCGCGGATCTCACCTACAAAGATAATATTGGGGTCCTGGCGCAGAATAGATCGCAGTCCATTGGCAAACGTCAGGTTGGTTTTGGCGTTCACCTGCACTTGGTTGGCGCCTATGATACGGTACTCTACCGGGTCCTCTATGGTGGTGATGTTTTTCTCGCGCGTGTTGAGAATTTTCGTAATGGCATAAATCGACGTGGTTTTGCCGCATCCGGTGGGGCCGGTAGAAAGGATCATGCCGTAGGATTTGTTGAATGCATTGGTGACTTTTGCCAGATCCCCTTCACTCATCCCTAAATCTGTAAGTGTATATTGCCGCGATCTGGACGAGAGGAGCCGCAACACCGCCTTTTCGCCGCCTGTTATGGGGATAATAGACACGCGGATATCCAGATCTTCTTCGGTAAGCGCGAGGCGCATTTTACCGTCCTGGGCGCTCAAATGTTCGTCGGTGCGAAGGCTGGAGAGCACTTTAATGCGGGTGATAATCCGGTCATGGAGCGTCTTGGGAACGCGGGCGACATCGCGCAGCACGCCGTCGATGCGAAACCGGATGAGACAATCTTTTTCCTCCGGCTCAATATGGATATCCGACGCTTTGTCCTGATACGCGCCGTCAATCAAAACATCCACGATTTTAGCAACCGGCGGATCTTCCAGTCCCGTCACCATGGCTTTGTGAATATCTTCTTTCAAAAGCTCATCGATGGTGGTTTGCAGAACCTTTTTGTATGTCTGCAGGGTGGTCTCTATATCGCGCTCGGTGGCAAAGTACAGGTGGATGCGCTGGCCGGTTTTTTTGGCAACAGAAGCAAAAAATGCCTGATTCCCGGGGTTGGCCGTTGCTACCTTTACACCATCTGCATCACGGGCAAACGCAATGGCTTTCTGCCTGTGGGCAATCTTCTCCGGAATAATACGGAAAACGTCTTTCGGGATGGAAAGCTTGGAAAGTACGATGAAAGGCACCTGTAACGTGGAGGCGGTCGCAGCGCCTACCTGCTCATCGGTGAGTTGGCTATCGGGCAGCATGATACTGTCATCATACGACAAAGTAGCCCGTAATCCAATATGATCGAACCACAACGTCAGTTTACTTTAGGAACGATCGCGGATCTACCGTGATACCGCCACGGCGCACTTCAAAATGGAGATGCGTCCCTGTGGAGCGGCCGGTACTGCCCATCCGGCCGATGATCTGCCCGCGAGCCACCTCATCCCCGGGCTTCACATAGATTTCACTCAAGTGTGCATAAAGCGTAGAGAGTCCGCCGCCGTGATCTACAATCACATGAAATCCATATCCATACCGCAAATATTCCACCACGGTCACCATCCCCCGATCCGCCGACGCGATGCCCGGAGCTGACGGGTTGGCAATATCCAGCGCATTGTGATACCACACGGGATATTGGGTAATCATGCCGCCCGCCGGCCACAAAAATTGCCCGGTGCCTCCGGCAAATACCGGCGGAAGCGGGACAATGATAGATGGCGCTGCCGGCGGCACACCGTCAGGCACAATGAGCGTCTGCCCCACGTTGAGGGCAAACGTATCCAGATCTGAAAAATCATTAAACGGAAAGTTGACGATTTTTTGTGCATCGGTTTTGTACCGTTTGGCAACGCTGTACACCGTTTCTCCTTCACGCACCTTATGGACGATACCGGAAACCGGCGGAATTTTTAGCTCCTGGCCTATGCTCAAACTATCGCGCTTCAGGTCGTTTGCCCACTTTATGGTATCTATTGATACGTTGTAGGTCTTTGCAATGCTAGAAAACGTCTCTCCTTCTTTTACCGTATGGGTAATCACCTGATCCCTGGGTTTTTCCGATATCTGTGTGGCAATACCATATTCGGTAAGATCCAGCGACGTAACGACTGCAGACGGCGGGGTAAATGTGTCCAGACTCCCCGGCAGTCCGCCCGGATATGCATTGGCAAGCATTGGTGCCCCTACAAAACCCGCGATAACCAACACTAACAGCGACACATGCAAAAATGGACGCTGGTACGTCCCGCGCCTGGCCATAAGGACATCCACCACCATGGATTTTTGCGTTTCAAAGCGGAAACCAAAACGCCGGAGCTTTTTTTCAAGATAAAACCCCCATCCCCGCCCCCACATGGAAATATCGTCAATGAAGTTAATGAGTGTACGCCGCATACTGTTGAATTATATCATCGAATAACAATCATGAGACGTGCCAAGAGGCGCGGGGAGGCGTACCTTTTCGAAGCATCGCCACGGCCTTGGCACAAAAGACTAGAAAAATAGAAAGAAGGTCTGGACCTTGGCGATGCGAGAACCAAGGTATGCCGACCTTAAGCGCCGGCGGCCCGCAGGACCCGCGTTACCCCTTCCCCAATCCATCGAGGAATTCATCGTTACTTTTGCTTTTGGTCAGGCGCTCAATCATCATGAGCGTGCGCTCTTCATCACCCAACAGCGAAAGCATATGCCGAAGCGTCACCACGCGCTTCATCGCCTCTTCACCCAACAGCAGTTCATCGTGACGCGTCCCGCTTTTTACCAAATCTATCGCCGGGAAAATCCGGCGCTCCTGCAAAATTCTTGACAGATGGAGCTCCATGTTGCCGGTACCTTTAAATTCTTCATAGATCAGGTCATCCATCCGGCTCCCCGTTTCTACCAGTGCGGTACCGATTACTGTGAGGGATCCGCCGCCCTCAACACAGCGCGCCGCGCCCAAAAACCGCTTCGCGGGGTATAGCGCCGCCGGATCAAATCCACCGGAAAGCGTGCGCCCGCTGGGGTTAACCACTAAATTATAAGCCCGGGCCAATCGCGTGATGGAATCCAAAAGCACCACTACATCCCGCCCCATTTCCACCAGGCGCTTGGCGCGATCCAGTGCCACTTCTGCAATCCGCGTTTGCTCGGCCGGCGACTGGTCAAAGTTACTGGCCAGCACTTCGCCTTTTATACTGCGGGAGAGGTCCGTCACTTCTTCCGGCCGCTCGCCGATCAAAGCCGCCATCAGATGCACTTCAGGATAATTAGCGCTGATGCCGGCCGCCATTTCTTTGAGAATCGTGGTTTTGCCGGCCTTGGGAGGGGAAACGATGAGTCCCCGCTGGCCAAATCCAATGGGCGCGACAAGATCTATCATGCGCGTCGAGAGCGCTCCGCCAGCTGGCGGATGCCCGCTTTCAAGCTTTATCTGCTTATTGGGATAGATCGGCGTCAAATCTTCAAAATTTGGCCGCTTTTCCATTTCCTCTGCCGCTTTGTCATTCACATTTTCTACTTTCAAAAGTCCCCAGTAGCGTTCATTGTCCTTGGGTTGGCGCGCCTGGCCTTGTACCATGTCGCCGTTGCGAAGTAAAAACCGACGGATTTGGGATTGGGAAATGTAGACATCTTTTTCACTTGGGGTAAATTTGGGGCGCAAAAATCCGTGGCCTTCCGGCATGGTATCCAAAATAGAAGCAGGACGTCCCCACTCGCGCCGGTACCCTGGTCTTCCCGAAGGCATACCGCCGCGTTGACCAAACCCTTGAGTCGAACGATGGAAACCCTGCCTGCCGGCAGGCATACCGCGGTCATGGCTCACAAATCGCGGGCTGTCCCGGTATGGTACCGGCTGCTCACCTCGCTGAGTTGAAGCGGGCCTGACTTCTTCGGCTTGCGGTAATTTTGGCGCAACATCCACTACTGTCTGCTCTTTACTCTCTTCTTTCTGTCCGCCGATCAGATCATCTATGCTTAACCCCGACAATGACACGTTCTGATCCAGCGGTGTTTCAGCTGATTGCTTGTCCGCCGGTGAGGCGGGTTTTTCTTCGGTAACAGAAGCTTTCTTTGATTTTGTAGATGCGCGGAACGCCATACGTGAAAAAATTGTTTAGTTAGTGCAACACAAATTACTTAGTAATAAAACGGAAGATGTGTTTTCACTGATATGTTATCTAGGAATTGTCTCAAACCCTGCTTTCAGAGGAAAGTGAACAGTCTTGACTGTGTATTTAACCATGCTTTGCCCCATCTGTCAATACCCCGGGAACATGAGGCCGGACAGAAAAATGGGTAACTTCTTGAAACAATGGATCTAATTTACCCATTGCAGCGGATAACTCCCATGCCAATCCGTCTTTTACAATAACTGCGCTCGCTTTAAGAAGTACGGTTTTCCCCAATGGCTGATCTAATTGGTATGCAACCTGTGTTTCCGCCAAACGAAGTGCTGCCGCTATATGATCTCTTTGTGGGTGTCCATCTAATCCTTCTACCCGCACTTCAAACAGGCCCCTATGTACACCCTCCTCTATCACCGTTCGAAATGTATTCAAACCACTCCCGTTTATCTCTCCCAAACGAAATCTTCCAGACCAATTTTGATATTCATGGCGAGGAGTCTCAATTTTCTCTCCGTTGAACAGTTTTTTGTAATTTTTTAGGGTAAGTAAATCCCGGAGAGAGCGCAGTACATGTTTTTTTTGAACTTGAGTTTCCATCCCTATTAAGCCAACTGCAACAGCCGCATCTTGAACCGACCTCGGCAACGCAGATACTGACCCATGTATTACGCGTCTTGCAATAGCCTCTGGAGATATCATACAAATAACAAGTAGTTACGGCAGAACATATAGTATATCAAATTATAGGCTATTTGTCAAAAAATTTTATAGATTATGGTTGCCCCTTGTTGAAATACCACCTCGCCTAGCTGTCCAAACTTCCACTCTTGGAGCGCCGGATATTTTTGCCGCTCAAGCTGCCCAACGATCACATAGCCCACCCCATATCTGACAAGGATAATCCTTGTCAATTCAAGATCCTGCGACTCATAAATTTGCCGTACGTCTTCCCGCCGCGGCGCCACTACATCATACGTGCCGCGCCACAGCCACTCATGCACCGGCCAACCAATAATGGTCGCCATGCCGGTAAAGGCACTAAAACGCGTATAGTCGGTGTAGCTGTCCCCATCTGCCTCGACCAGCGCAAGGCGCTCACATTTTGCATTGTGCACCTGGCATTTGGCATTTTGGTTAAGCCAATTAATTCCTGCCCAATCGTCCGGATATTGATTCGCCATCCACCTTAACCCGTACAATCCTTCATACCCCCGCAACCCGTTAAAATACGACCGGACGGAAAATATGGGGTAGATAGAAACGAGAAAAAGCTGGGGAATGAGCAAAATGAAAAAGATCTTCTGTCCAATCATTGAAAATTGAAAATTGAAAATTGAAAATTTCCGTCCGGATTTTTGTTTCCGTTGAAACAAAGCGGCAACAATGGTATACCCACTGACTATCGAGAACAAGATAAAGGCTTCATACCCCAACTTAAACATCGTATTGCTTCGGAAATGCATGGGATATATGTCTTTGAAATAGAAAAATTCCGGAAAAATGATGAGCGCTATCGAAAAAAAGAAAAAAATAAGGAGTAAACGCTCTATTCCAGCTATTTTTGTATTCATTGAAAATTTCTTCGTTTGATTAAAAATTAAAAATTTGAAATTAAAAATTTTAATTATCAGCCATCCTCCGCAATACACAAAAAACCCCCACAGGAGTCCCATCATCCATAACGGCGACCGTTGGCACTTCTCTACTCCTTCAAACATGACAGGCCCGACCTTGGTATTGGCCAAAAACGCTGGCGGGCAATTTACCGCCACCCCGGAAACAAAGGATTTGAAATGCCAAAGGAAAGGCAATGCAGTGATAGCTGCTGCAGCCAAAACTATTACAATAATTCCCCCAATTCTTTTCCAATTGGAAATTGAAAATTGAAAATTGAAAATTACAAACACTGCTCCCAGCAGTGCGAGATAGATCGGCCCATCCAGCGCATTGGTCATTAACAAAACGCCAACCAAAAAACCATAAAAAACAAATGGTAAATTGAACATTGATTGGAAATTGTAAATTGAAAATTGAAAATTTTCTTTATGGATGCCAGAGCCGAATATGTGAATTAACAAGGCGATAGTCAACAAAACAAAGGGAATAGAAAGCACATGTCCGTGTATATCTGAAACAACAAACGAGTAGCTTGGAAATTCGTGGATGGTAAA
>Ga0075993_124_pt1 | contig 7734 bp, 4 predicted proteins | sample RifGroA2_FD_68039 | JGI IMG/M metagenome (GOLD analysis project Ga0075993, IMG submission 68039) | Parcubacteria bacterium GW2011_GWA2_50_10b | reverse complement strand
CCGGGGTATCTGAGCTCCTGTTCGATGCGCAGGGCGATTTCACGGGCCATTTTTTTGGCCTCCAGGTCGGAAACCTTCTCCGGTAGGACGAAAACCCTGATTTCGCGGCCCGCCGCCAGGGCATAGGCCTTCTCCACGCCTTCAAATGAAGTGGCGATGGCTTCAAGGTCGCTTAAACGCTTCAAATAATGTTCAAGGTTGTCCCGGCGGGCGCCCGGGCGGCTGCCGGAGATGGCGTCGGCGGTCTGGACGATAACCGATTCGACCGTCTCATAAGGATATTCGCCATGATGAGCCTGCATGGCTTTGATAATCTCTTCGGAGACGTTGAACTTCTGGAGGATGCGGCGGCCGATTTCGACATGCGTGCCTGAGACTTCATGGTCCAGGGCCTTGCCGATGTCATGGAGGAGCGCTCCGGCCTTGGCCACGGCCACGTTGGCACCCAGTTCCTCGGCAATCATGCCAGCCACGTGGGCCATCTCGACGGAATGCTCCAACACATTCTGACTGTAACTGGTGCGAAAATGGAGTCGGCCGAGAATAGCGAGCAGTTTGGGGTCGAGATTGTAGATTTCGCATTCCACGGCGGCCGCTTCACCCTTTTCCTTGATGATTTTATTGACCTCCGCTTCGGCCTTGGCCACAAACTCCTCGATTTTGGCCGGCTGAATGCGACCGTCGGCAATCAGACCATCGAGCGCGAACTTGGCCACCGCGCGGCGGACTGGGTCGAAAGAGGAGAGGGTAATGGAGTTGGGCGTGTCATCGACTATTACCTCGACTCCGGTGGCCCGCTCGAACGCTTTGATGTTGCGGCCTTCTTTGCCGATGATTTTGCCTTTCAGTGGCCCTGCGCCTCAAGCTTCTGCATGCGAATCAGGAAATCTTCTTCGAATTCCTTTTCAATCGTTTTCAAAAGTTCTTCCTTGGCCTCGAGAGGGGAGAGGTTCGAGAGTTTGGAAAGTTCACGGGTTCTCTCCTCCACCAGTTTTTCAATCCTCTCCTTGAGCGTTCTCACTTCCTGGGCCTTGGTCTTGATGCCCTCCACCTCCTGGTCCAGGTCGGTTTGCCGTTTGTCCAGGAATTCTTCTTTCTTAATCAGCCGGTCTTCGGTGTTTTTAAAACGGTTTTCGCGCTCTTTGAGTTCCGACTGGGCCTTGTCTAAGAGTTCCTCGGCCTTGTTCTCCGCTTCGAGAATGATTCTCTGGGCTTCTTCCTTGGAACGCAATTCGAGTTGCTTGATGTCGAGTTCCATCGAACCCTTGCGGCCGAGGGAAATGAGCAGGCGCAGCAAATAACCGAAGCCGATACCGGCTGATGCGGCAAGTAAAGCTAGAAGTAGCGCTAATTTTAACGACATCTGGGACGGAACCGTACGGACAGGGCGGTCAGGCGGAAGCTAAGAAACGTTTCAATTTAATCTTTTTGGGTGAACAACCGAAGTGTACTACTTCTATAGAATCTTGTCTACAATCCCGTATTTTTTGGCTTCGTCGGCGTCCATGAAATAGTCCCTATCGACGTCTTTTTCAATCCTCGAGAGCGGTTGACCGGTGTTTTTGGACAATATTTTATTGAGTTTCTCGCGATCTTTGAGGATGCGCTTGGCGGCGATTTCAATATCGGTAGCCTGACCCTGAGCCCCGCCGAGAGGCTGATGAATCATGATATCGGCATTCGGGAGAGCGAACCTCTTGCCTTTGGCCCCGGCAGAGAGGATCACGGCGCCCATGGAGGCAGCCATGCCGACACACACGGTCGAAACATCAGGCTTGATGTTGTTCATGGTGTCCACAATAGCGAGACCGGCTGTCACGACCCCTCCGGGAGAATTGACATAGAGGGTAATGTCTTTCTTTGGGTCTTCAGACTGAAGAAAAAGGAGTTGGGCAATAACCGTGCTGGCTACGGCATCATCAATCGAACCGCCGAGGAATATGATGCGTTCCTTAAGTAGGCGCGAGTAAATATCATAAGCCCGCTCCCCGAACTGGGATTTTTCAATTACCGTAGGTATCAAATAAGTTCTGGGCTCTCCTCCTAGTTCATCTTCGGTATAGGCTTCGGTCAAAACGGCGAGCACCGTACGGTCAACTCCGAGTGAAGGCTCGACGACATGGGGCACGAATCGCTTCTGCGTCTCTTCGTCAAAATAATCAAGGTTGTGGTTTTTAAGATCGAAATCCGTTCGGTAAGCCAGCCCCCACAGTTCCCCCCTCCCGAAAGGATAATCGAACTGGAAATCAATGGTGCGCTTTGAATAATGGGCCCTATCATCAGCTGGCACTTCGTATTCGTGAGCTGTTATACCAATCTCCCGCGCGTATTCATTCATCAATCCGCGCCAAAGCTCAAAGGCCGCTTCCCAATTTTCTTCCTTGCTGAAATATTCCACTTCCATCTGTTCAAATTCGCGCTGACGGAAGAGAAAATCGCGGGGAGAGATTTCATTTCGGAAAGCTTTGCCGATTTGAGCAATACCGAAAGGCAATGTCGGGTGGAAGGAATCGACAATATTCTTAAAATTCACAAACATGCCCTGGGCCGTCTCGGGACGGAGCTGGGAGACGGCTGCCTCTTCTCCCGTACCTATTTTGGTCTGAAGGAGCTCATTGCCGAAATTAGACACATGACCGGAAGCTTCAAGAACCCTGGGATTGGAAATTATGGAGGTGCTCAAAGGATAGACTTCCTCTCTCTCGGAAATGAATTTATCCCAAAAATGCTGTTTGATATTGTGGCGCAACTCCACTCCCAAGGGGCCGTAGTCCCAAAAACCGGCTAAGCCGCCGTAAATTTCCGATCCTGGATAAACAAATCCGCGCCTTTTGCAAAGCGAGACGATTTTCTCCATTATTCCTGATTCCTGATTCATTATTCTTGATTCTACTTCACCACTATATCATTTCCCTGGATAAAGGCGGGGTCGTTCAATAACTTGGTGGTCATGGGCGCAGATGTGACCGTGACCGCACTACCGCTCAAAGTATCGGTGCCGGAAAAGACAATACCCGTGACCAAATTCGGCGCGGTGCCGATTTGGCTCACCGACGGGGTCAGACCGACCTGGAAAGAGACTTCCCGGCCGGCGGAAGAAAAGCCGGAGCCGGAAGAGAGCGTTCCCAAGCTCCAGGTGACAGTGTTGGCATTGACGTCATATGAAATATCTTCGCTCAAAGAGCTGTGGGCGATGAGCCACTTGACCCCCGGGCCCAGCTTGCCGGTCACTTTGGCGTCGGCGATATCGCCCTGGGTGTTGCCGACATTCCAGATGACGGTATAGGTGGTCTCTTTCTCCACTTGGGGAGGAATGGGGCCGCTATTGGTAAACGGCCCGATGGAATAATAATCCTTGGCGGCCAGCGTGACCTGCGCCGCGATTCTGACCGTGCGTGAATCGCTTACGGAAAGGGCTTTCGAACCTCCGACGGGAGAGGCCGAGAGCGAATACTCGAGAGCAATGTCGCGATTGACGCCGGAGATAGCTTCTTGAGGCAGTGAAGCGAAACTGGCGCTCACGGTACCCCCCTGGCCCGGCAAGAGTTCCGGCGAGCCGGCAGAATTGAGTATGGTCCAGGTAATGCGGTTGTTGGCCGAATCATAAAAACCGTTGTTTTGGACTGAGATGGAAGACTTGTCGAGTGCCGCCCCCGAGAGGCGCAGCTCCAGGCGCGGGTTGAGAATCTTGTCGGGCAGATTGTTCTGGAAATTGAGGGAGACGGTCACGACCCGGCCGGCGGGAGCGACATAGACTGCCGAGCCGTCGCCGTTTAATTTGGCGCTCAAGCCGATGGACGGTCGCGCAATGGCGACCGTGTTTTGCCTCGAGATGATGATTGATTTGAAGTCCGGATTCAGGCTGCCGTTGTCGGAAACGCCCACGTAGAAACGAAAGGTCCGTTCTTCCTGATTCTCTCCCAGGAGTTTGCCACGGATTTTAATCGTCGCTTTTTTACCGGGGGCGAAATCCCCGAGCGCCCAGACATTGCCGTTGGCGACCGCTTCGGGAGTGGCCGAAAGCGCGCTGTAACCGTAGGGATATTCCGCCCGGAGCATCACGTTTTTGAGCGGTTCGGTGGAGTTAAGGGCAAGTGTTAGCGTAGTGGTAAATTCATCGCCGGAAGTAACCGAATCCGGGCTTTCGACGGAAAGGGTCAGGGGCTCCTCGCCGATAGTCATTTCATAGAGTTTGTCTTTGTAGAAAGTGGCGTTCGAACCTTTGACATGGTATTCGACCGAGAATTTGATTTCTTTCGTCTCCCCCCTCGCTCCTATGAGGACCATGCGGACCGTCCGCGCCGCTTCGTCGCCCGCCTTGATCGTCCCGATATCTTCTTTGGTGAAGGTCAGCGCTTCGCCGGTATTCTCGGGGTTCTTGCTGCCTTGGGGATACTGGATGGAGAGTTTAACCAGTTCCAGGTCGGAATTGTTGGCATTCTTGACCGTAAGCCCCAGCTCGAGGGCCTCTCCGGCCGAGACGCTGGTCGGACCGACGATGTTTACCTCCACATTCTTGGAAGAAATGAAGTTGGTGCCTCCGAGAAATATCAAACCAGCCACCACGATGGTCGCCAGAAAAAATAAAAGGGAGAAGATGAAGAATTTTTTCATAAGAGGGCGCTTCTCCGTTATAAGACGCTCGCGCGAAAGGATTTCATCAAGGCCGGGACCCTGCCATTGCTCATCCACCTCTCCGGTCTCGACTTCTCTCACCGGCGTGCGTTTGTTCTGCGGGTCTTTGTAACGGGTGCGGGAGTAGAGGGTGTCGGAAAGTTTCCCGACTTTGCTCTGGCTTTCTTCATCCATAGTCCGGACATTATAACATTTCTATAAGTGGCTAGCCTCAAGACCTTTGTTTATGACTTTAACCAGCTCTTTTTTATTTAAATCCAAATCAGATTCTTTAAGATAACCAAGATGAAAAAGGATTTTTGAGACCAGGTGAATTTCGGAAGTCTCGTCATCGAAGGTCGGAGAGAGAACGGCAAGTTCAATCTCGTCAAAAAGTTCCGGATGCGGCGCTTCGCCCTGAATCATTTTCTCCAAGAGGTAAAAGGGTCTCGCGATAGCGGGAGAAGGCGGGATATTCCTGATGAACTGTGCGGAAGTGGCCCGCCAGTATTCCCTGCCTCTCACTAGCGACACTGTCGCTAGTGAGAACGGTTCGAGCGCTCCACGGAGCTTGGAAGCTTCTTTGCGAACACCTATGGCCGTGGCCCGGATGAGTCCCAACTCGCGCGTCAGGATACTGTAAATCCTGTCAGCCTCGCGCCACGGCCGTGAGGCGAGCATAATCCCTTTTGTGGTGTAGATATGGTATGACACTAGAATTCTACGTTCGTCGCTTTCTTTATCTCTTCCGCGTGTCTGGCGAAAAATTCTTTTTCCGCTTCCGGCACGGCATAGCTGGTTTTTTCTCCCGGCTTGAGCCCGCTTTCCTTCCTCCATTCCTGGATGGCGCGGATAGCATCGCGGACTTTGCCTTTTTCCATTAACTTCGGAGTAAGATTTAAATCTAGTAACATATTTTCTACCGAACTATCCACGATAATATTTTCTACATTAGTACGATCTTTTACTAACTCTTCATGTTCTATAGACTGCTTAACAGTGAGCGAGGCGATTGGTTGGCGAACTTTTATGCCTGCATTTGCTCTTTTGTTAAGAACCCATGACACAATATTTCTGGTTGTCTCCATACTATTGAGAATATTTTCCTCAATTTTTCCTCCTTTCGGCCAAGACTCAAGATGGACACTCAATACGTCATTTTCTGTTCTTAATTTTTGATACAGATCCTCTGCTGCAAATGGAGCGAAGGGGGCGAGCATCTTAGATAATTCCTTAAGAACAAAATATAAAGTGCTCTTTGCTTCCTTATCATTTTCCTTAATTCTTTCCCGAGAAGATTGTAGATACCAAGTAGATAAATCATTTACGAAATCTATGATATTTCTAACTGGACTAAAAAGCTTATATTTATCTATATCTCTAGTAACCAGTAGATTTAATTCATTAAGTCTCGACAAAATCCAGGAATCTACATCGGTGCGTTCGTCGAAATTCTTGGATTCTCCCGGCTGATTGACTGAATACATCCATAAACGCATGGCATCCACCCCGTATTTATCCATCATCTCCCATGGGTTAACGATATTTCCGACCGATTTGCTCATCTTCTTCCCTTCCTTGTCCAAAATATGGCCAAGGCAGATGACATTCTTATAGGCGCGACCCTTCCCCATAAGCACCCCTATCGCATGCAGGGTGTAGAACCAGCCCCTGGTCTGGTCGATAGCCTCTGATATAAAGTCGGCCGGATAAAGCACGTTGCCAGGATCTTGAGCGAAGGGCATGGCGCCTGAATCAAGCCAGACATCCATTACCTCCTTAGTTCGCTTATATTTTTCACCGTCTTTCTCTAACACTACTTCGTCAATAAATGGTTTATGTAAGTCGAGTTCGAAGTTTTGATTGTGCGGATATGGAATGAACTTTAACTCTTTAACCTCGCCGGTCTCAAGCATTTCCCGGTCGTTGAACAAAACATTTTCCCCCTTGACCGTTTTTTCCAGCCGCCAGAGCGGTTCGCCGTGTGAAATAACCAGAATCCTCTTGTTTTCGTATTTGCTCTCCAATTCAAACAGAAATTCTCCCATGCGGCGGCGGATTTGCTCCGGCTTCTCTTCCGGACCGGTTTCGTGCAACCGTTCATCGATTAGCGAATCCTTTTTGATGATGGCTGCGGTTTCCTTGGCTCGCAGGAACGGCGAACTGAAGACCAAATCGAATTTGTTCCCGTCGACCCTGCCCGCTTCTTTCTTGCCCTCTTCCGTCAAATGATTGTCCGGGTCGCCGGAGAGGTCCAGGACTTTCCTGGCATTACTCTCGGCTTGTCCGTGCCGCATAATGAAATATTCGTTGCCAGATTTTTTCGCGTATTTTTTCAAAGTTTCAAGAGAATCAACAATAATTCTTTTCGATTTGTCTGCATTCTCCCAGACCGGCAGTGGTGTGCCCCAATAGCGTTCGCGCGAGATGGCCCAGTCCTTGACCTCTCGGAGCCACTCGCCGAAGCGGCCTTCCTTTATATAATCTGGCTCCCAGTTAATCTTTTCATTTTCTTTCACCAGCTTATCGCGAAGCTCTGACATTTTGATATACCAGGAATCGCGCGCGTAATAGATGAGCCGAGTTTTGCATCGCCAGCAGAAAGGATAAGAGTGGGTATGATTTTCTTTGCCGAATAAAAGCCCCTTATTCTGTAAATCCTTGAGGATATCCACCGCCAGAGTCTCATCTACGACTGAACGCCCTTCGAGCCAGTCCGTGCCTTTTATAAATGTTCCGTCTGGCGACACCAGATGATGTTTCGGTAACCCAACTTTCGTACCAAGCTCAAAGTCATCTTGACCATACATGACCGCCGTATGCACTATGCCGGTTCCGTCCTCGGTATTAACAAAATCTGCAATATAAACTTTGAAAGCTTTATCAGACTTCCCTTCCAAGAACGGGTAAAGTGGCTCGTAGGCCATACCAACCATTTCGCTGCCTTTGTGTTCGGCCACTATTTCATAAGGCTCGGATATGAGAGAGAGCTTGTCTTTCGCTAAAACAAAAATATCCTTACCCACTTTTGCCTCTACGTAGACAATATCTTTACCGACAGCCAAAGCCACATTCCCCGGCAGTGTCCATGGAGTAGTAGTCCAGGCGAGAAAGTAAGCG
>Ga0075993_119_pt1 | contig 7814 bp, 10 predicted proteins | sample RifGroA2_FD_68039 | JGI IMG/M metagenome (GOLD analysis project Ga0075993, IMG submission 68039) | Parcubacteria bacterium GW2011_GWA2_50_10b | reverse complement strand
ATCAACACCTTGGGCATCCTGGAAATCATCTACCTCTTCTTCATCTCAAGAAATTACAAAGTGGAAGTGGTGGAGGAAAAATAGTAAAGTAGCCCACTGGAGGTGTCGCATAGTGGTTTAGTGCACCGGTCTTGAAAACCGGAGTCCCGCAAGGGACCGTGAGTTCGAATCTCACCGCCTCCGCATGGCCTCAATAGACGATTTCAATAAACTGGAGATAAAAATCGGCAAGATTCTTTCGGCTGAAAAAGTCGAAGGGTCTGAAAAATTGCTCAAGCTTTCAATTGACTTGGGAGAGGAGGTGCCGCGCCAAATTTTATCCGGTGTGGCCAAAGCTGTTACGCCGGAGGAACTTGCCGGTAAAATGGTTCCGGTTATTGCCAATCTTTCCCCTCGAATGATGATGGGAATGGAAAGCCGGGGCATGATGCTTTGTGCGGATGATGGCGCTCCCGTTCTTCTCCACCCCGCTCATGATGTCTCTGCCGGAAGCCTGGTGAAATAGTTCGACTACGCTCACCATAAATAGTGCTATAATTTTTATATCTATGGCACGGCCGACCATCACCCTCGAATGGGAAGCTCATGAGTACGAGCACAAAGAAAGAAACCAGGACTGGTTCTGGGCGGTAGGCATCATTTCCTTCTCCATGGCCATCGCTTCGGTCATCTTCGGCAACATCATCTTCGGCCTGCTGATCATCATCAGTGTCTTTGCCCTCGCCCTTTTCATCAATCGGCCGCCGGAGACGGTGCGCGTGACCGTAGACGAGAAAAGTATTACCCGGGGCAAAATCCGTTACCCCTACGCCACCCTGGAGTCTTACTGGATAGACACGGAACATCCGCATAAAAAAATCATTCTGAAATCGAAAAAATTGCTCATGCCGCTTATCATAGTGCCGCTAGGCAACGACGCTCCGCTTGATGAACTGGATGAGATACTCGACCGCTTCCTTTCTCGCGAATTCCATTCCCTGCCGCTGGTCGAGCAGATTCTCGAATATTTGGGATTCTGATTTGCTTGTGTTAATCTAGGCGCGTATAAGAAAAATTGCTCCCGTCGTTCAATGGATAGGATGCGACCTTGCGGAGGTTGCGATGTAGGTTCGATTCCTACCGGGAGCACTAATACTAAGAGAGTTTCTTGACCAGTTTCGAAAGGAGGGATTTTTTCCGGGAGGCGGTGTTTTTGTCGAGAGTGTGGCCTTTGACCGCTTTGTCGAGAGCCTGTTGGACCGTACGCATCTGTGCCTGGGCCTCTTTTTTGTTACCGGCGACAATCAGTTTCTTGAGGGATTTGACGGCGCGGGCGGCTTTGTCCTTGCGGAGCAGGTTGAATGCGCGCTTACGCAGCGAACTTCGAAGGGCTTTCTTGGCTGAACTGGTGATTGATGTCGGCGGAGTTGGTTACCGGGTCATGGTCACAACCGAGACAGCGCTTGAGGTCACGCCCAGCTCCCCCGTTTTCCTCTGGACACATCTGGTGGTCAGAGAAACCGCTCTCGAACTTTTCGGCTTTCTCGAGAAAGAATTACTCGACACCTTCGAACTACTCATTACTATCTCGGGCATTGGCCCGAAAACCGCACTTGGAATATTAAATGTCGCCACGCCCGAGATGCTTCGCCAGGCGGTCGCGAGCGGCGACACCACCTATCTCACCCGCGTTTCCGGCATTGGCAAGAAGAATGCCGAGAAAATTGTCATGGAACTCAAAGACAAGTTGAAAACCGGCCCGAAGGACAAAAGCCTCGATACCCGCTCCGAGGGCGATGCACTCGAGGCACTCGTTTCGCTTGGTTATACCGAACGCGATGCTCGCGAAGCTTTGAAAAGGGTGCCAAAAGAGGTGAAGGGAGCCTCGGAGCGCGTCAAGTCCGCCTTGAAAGTGCTTTCTCAAAATGCCTGAGTTACCCGAAGTCCAGACGACCGTCGACGGTTTGAATCGGACCGTCAAAGGCCGGGAAATCGTTAATGTTGAGACGACTTACAATAGTAAGTTTTATAAAGGCAAAGAAGATATCAAGAATCCAGAGTTTTTCAAAAAGTTTCGGAAACAAGTAGTAGGCCAAAAGATTTTGAAGGCAGAGAGGCGGGCAAAAAATATTTTGATTCGCTTATCCAATGGGAAAACCATATTGGTGCACATGAAGATGACGGGCCACTTTGTTTACAACAAACCAAGCCACCCTTTCATCCGACTGGATTTCGAATTAGATAATGGCAAACATCTTTCTCTCTCGGACATGAGGAGGTTTGCTAAAGTAACATTTCTTAACCCAAAACATCTGGAAGACTTGGGACCGGAGCCGTTGGACAAGAATTTCCAATTTTCAAGTTTCAAGTTTCAATTAATGAAACGCCCCAAAGCCAGGATGAAACAGGCCCTCATGGACCAGTCGCTCATCGCCGGCATCGGCAACATTTATTCGGATGAAATTCTCTGGCGCTCCTGCATCCATCCCCTCTCTCTGGTCAAAGACGTGCCGGAGAAAAACCTGAAATTCGCCTTCCGCGTCATGAAAGAAGTTTTGCAAAAAGGCATCGACTTCGGCGGCGACTCGATGTCCGATTACCGAAACATCATGGGCGAGAAGGGTCAATTCCAGGAATACCACCGCGCTTATCGCCGGCACAAGACCCGCTGCAGCAAAAAGAATTGCCCGGGCACTCTCGAGCGGGTGGTCGTCGGCGCCAGGAGCGCCCACTTCTGCCCAGTGCACCAGAAACTTTATGCCAAAAAGTAAAACTTGCATCCTGGTCTTGGAAAACCTGCGGAGTGTCGAGAATAGATGGAGTGTCAAGGGGCACCCTTGACATGTGTGATGCGATTCTAGAAATCCCAATGCATGGCCAAAAAGAGTCTCTGAATGTCTCGGTCTCGACAGGCATCGCTTTGTTCATGTTATTATAGACAGATGCTTAATCCTTTCCCGGACCTCTTAACCTATTCCATGCTCGGCCCTTTTATCCTGCGGCTGGTGGTGGGCTTTATTTTCCTCGATTTGGGCATGCTCAAGCTCCGCGAGGAGAAAGGGCGCTGGCTCGCCTCTTTTGAGGCGCTTGGCCTGCGGCCGGCGGACCTACTTCTACCTCTCTACGCTTTGCTTCAAATCGGCGGCGGGTTGCTGTTTCTCCTCGGCCTCTGGACGCAAGTGGCGGCGCTCGCCTTCGTAATCTTTACCGGCGCGGAACTCTACATTGAATGGGGTGCCCGCGAAATCCTCAAGCGCGATTTGGTCTTCTACCTCCTGATTTTTGCCGTTTCCCTCTCCCTCCTCTTGACCGGCGCCGGCGCTTACGCTCTCGACATTCCCTTATAATTTAAGTATAGTTTTTCTGCTTGCGCCCATACCCGCCCGAACGTGCCGAACACCGTTCGGTACGGGCGGGGCTCAGTCGGTAGAGCAAAAGCAAATGTATACTGTATACGTACTCCGAGATTCTTTGGGAAAATTGTATAAGGGAATAACAGGCAATACACGCGAATTATACTTCAAAAGTGCTGCAGGAAGACGTTTCTTAAAAAAGATATTGCCCCCATAGCTCAGTGGTAGAGCAACGGACTTTTAATCCGCTGATCTTGGTTCGATTCCAAGTGGGGGCACTACAGTTTCAGTAGCTGTTTTTCCACCAGCGTTTCTATCTCCCCTTCTCCACGGCGGGCTTGATGGTAACCAGCCACAAGTTCTGCGGATAAATTCTGCAATTCTTCTTGAGAAAAGTTTTTTAGAAATCCTTTCGCCTTGCTATATGGGAAGGGCTTCATCTCTGCTTCCTCCGCGGTTTTAGTTTTACTCGCCACCATCATCGTCTTTACCTGCCAGAACACTTTGAAAAAAACTTCTTCGGCGGCCATACCCGAGGCTAGGGCTTTCCGATAGAGCACCCAGGCGTCCCTTTTGTGCCTCGCACCGATAGCGTCGGTCAAAGTGAAGACATTAAAATCGCCGCGCGCTTTAGGACCGATAGCATCTTCATCTTCAGGGTTTTCTAACACGACTTTGACCGTGTTTCCGAATATATCTTGTTGGAAAAATTCTTCATCCATTGTTTATTTTTTCCATTTCACCCCAATTATCCCCCGCGTGCGCTTCGGCCACAATCGGCACTCCAAGTAATTTTTCTTTCGGGATAGCGGTCTCCATGATTTCTTTGAAATGTTTGACCGCCTCACCGACCAGTTCGTCTTTGATTTCAAAAACCAGTTCATCATGGACCTGGAGAATGAGTTTCATCTCTCCTTCATGGCTCTCCGACTTGATATGCCGGTCAATTCTTTGCATGGCGATTTTGATGAGGTCAGCCTGGGTACCCTGGATAGGCGCGTTGATGGCCATGCGTTCGGCCTGCGCGCGCACATAGGGCAGCGGCGACTTGAAACCGGAGAAATAGCGGCGCCGACCGAACATCGTCTCGGTGTAACCCTTGCGTGCGGTTTCAGCCTTGATTCTGTCCAGATAATCGGCCAGTTCGGTGAAAGTGGCGAAGTAGTGATTGTAGAATTCCTGCGCTTCCAACCGGCTCGTGCCCAGATTGGCGCGCAAGGCATTCACGCCCATGCCGTAGAGAATGCCGAAGTTGATGGTCTTGGCCTTAATTCGCATTTCCTTATTAACTTCCTCCTTAGATACCTTAAAAACTCTCATTGCCACTCCAGCATGGACATCTTCCCCGTTTTTGAAAATCTCCATCAATTTCTTGTCTTGGCTCAAAACAGCCGCCAGGCGCAGTTCTACCTGGGAATAATCGAGGGAAACGAGTTTAAAACCTTTTTCGGCCACGAAAGCGCGGCGGATAGCCCGACCGAGCTCGGTCTTATTGGGAATATTTTGCAGGTTCGGATTGTTCGAACCCATGCGCCCGGTGGTGGTGCCAGACTGGACGAAGGTGGAATGCAGACGGGAGTCGGCATCGAGAAGCGGCGGAATGGCGTCGATATAAGTGGAGAGCAGTTTGGAAAGCTCCCGGAATTCGAGAATCAATCCGATGATGCGATGCTTGTCGCGCAATTTCTCGAGTTCGGACTCTTTGGTCGAGAGGGCGCCGCCCGGGGTCTTTTTCTGCCTTTTCTCGGCCAGGCCCAGTTTCGTAAAGAGTATTTCGGAGAGCACTTTGGGGGAGTTGATGTTGAACTCTTCACCCGCCTCTTTCCAAATCTCCTTTTCCAGACGCGAAAGCTCCTTGTGATAAGTCTGGGCGAGACCGGCGAGCACCGCGCGGTCGATTTTCACTCCCCGGCCGTTCATCTCCTCCACCACTGCGAGAATCGGTCTCTCGATTTCTTCAAACACTGGACGGACCTTGCGTTTGTCCAGCTCGGCTTCGAGAACTTTGTGTGCTTCAGCGGGATTCTTGGCTTTGGTGAAGCGCATGACGTCTTCGATATCCGGATTGGTCAGATTCGAATCGATGACCCAGAGCATAAGACACAGTTCTTTTTCTTCCCGCGAGGGAATCCGGTGTCGTGACGAAAAATCGTCTCGGAGCGCGTCGGCGCGAGAGTCAGGAAGATTTTCAGCAGAAAATACTTCCGTGGTTTTTCGTGCGGTACCGGATTCCCCCACCAGTTTTTTAACTCGCTCCCCCAAAGTCCTGAACTCCAATTCTTTGAATAAATTGAGGAGGGTGTCGATTTCCAGATGCTCCCGCCAGTGCTTGGGCAGTCGGAAGTTGATGGGCGCATCTGTTCTAATAGTGGCCAGAGTCTTTGAGAATAGGGCTTCTTCTTCGTTTTCCAAAAGCAGATTCCTGACGCGTTCGCTGATGCCCGCCTGTTTCCAGGTGTCGTCTTTCTTCTTGAGCGCCTTGTAAATATTTTCGATGGAACCGAAAACGGTGATAAGCGCCGTTGCCGTCTTTTCGCCGATGCCCTTGACCCCGATGATATTGTCGGACGGGTCGCCTCTCAATCCTTTGTAGTCAATTAGCCGCTCCGGCGGGAAGCCGAAACGCTCCAGCACTTTTTTCTCATCATAGAGAATGGTGTCGTTAATGCCCTTTTTCAGCGTGTAGACCTGCACTTTTTTGCCGTCAACCAGCTGGAGGGTGTCCATGTCCCCGCTCGCGATGATGATTTCCGTATTAAAGGCAAGACCTTGGGAATCCTTAAAGGTCTTGCCTTGGCATTCAGCAACAACGGTGCCGATGATATCGTCCGCTTCGAAGCCCGGGCACGAGTAAACAGGTACGCCGAACGCCCTGAAAACGTCTTTGGCCCGTTCGAGCTGCAGATTGAGATTCTCATCGTTTTTGGCCCGGCCGGCTTTGTAAGTCTCCGCGGCCTCGTGGCGGTAAGTCGGCCCGGGCAGGTCGAATGCGGCCACGATGAAATCCGGCTTGAGTTCGGCGATGATTTTGACGAGCATGGCCACCAGGCCATAAAGCGCACCGGTCGGCTCGCCGGAGGAGGTGGCGAATTCGGGCAGCGCGTGATAAGCGCGGTGAATAATAGCGTGCGAGTCGAGCAAGATGAGGCGCTTCTTAGTTTTCATACATTATTTCGCGGGTATTCTCGTCGACATGTTTGAAGGAGATTCTTTTGGCGTTTTCCGGTATTAACCCCGGCACATTCTCCGGCCACTCGATAAAAACCAGATTTTCCGGCTCACTGATGATTTCCTCCCAGCCCAGGTGCAGCAGTTCCGAATCTTTTTCTATCCGGTACGCGTCGATATGAATAAAATTTTTAAACCCCCTGAAATCTATATTGTAGATTTTCATGATGACAAAGGTCGGGCTGTGCATATTTTCGGCCACACCCAAAATTTCCCCGACTTTTTGGGTAAAAGTTGTCTTGCCCGCCCCCAACTCTCCCCGCAAGGCCACAACCATAGCTTGAGAGCCCATAGTGAATGATTCAACAAGCTCTTCGGGAGAAAGATTCATCCCGTTAGTGTAACAAAAAAGGGCGGGCGAATGAATCGCGCCCGCCCTCTCGAAACCGCCGAGGCAACTCCAACTCTAGTATCCGTACGATGAGTTGCACTCGGCATAGTCGTAGCCGCCGACGGTGACCCTGTACCAGACAGTCGTGACCACCTTCGCCCCCGCATTGCAGAATATCGGGGACGTCAGCCTGCCCGTCCGCAGATTCCGGAAGGCGATGGACACCTGGACCTGTTTGTCGATGGAGCTTGGTCCGTTCACCGTGTTGACCGGATTATTCGGCACCAGAATCTGGACCACGAACTGAATGCTTCGATTCGCCACGATGGGCGTTTCCGCGCCATCGTTCACCAGCACGACAACGTTGTCGTTACTGGTGTTATAGCCGACGAAAATCGCCTCCTGCTCCCGATAGGCACTGCACCCGCTCGCCAGAATGGCGAGCGCCACGAACCATTTCTTCATTTTGCACCTCTTTTACTATTATAACATAGTTGTGTATTAAAAGTCAATAGGTAAAAGAGGGCCTAAAATGAGCCTTTTTAGAGTACAATAAAGGTATGATTGTCTTCGATGAAGCCCGGCAGGATGAACGGGTCCAGGCCTTGCGCAAAAGAGAGGAGGAGGAATCGACAGCGACATTCGCCGCCAACCACGGTGTCCCCTACCTCGACCTCTCCACCCACCCCATCAATATCGACGCTTTGCGCGTTATCCCCGAAGCCGAAGCGCGCGAAGCGGGACTCGCGGTCTTTAACGCCACCGATAAGAAAATTGATGTAGCCGTCCTCTCGCCGAGCAACGAGAAGGCTTTGGCGGCCATCACCGGTCTCAAACAGCGCGGCTTTCAGCCGGAAATCTTTATGGTTTCGCATCAAAGTCTCGAAAAAGTCTGGGAACGCTACAAGGACCTCTCTTATTCG
>Ga0075993_131_pt1 | contig 8640 bp, 9 predicted proteins | sample RifGroA2_FD_68039 | JGI IMG/M metagenome (GOLD analysis project Ga0075993, IMG submission 68039) | Parcubacteria bacterium GW2011_GWA2_50_10b | reverse complement strand
AGAGAGTGGTCTTTAAAAAAAGATGGCAGAGCCCTTGCGCAGCTCAGGCGTAGATTAGGTAAAAGTCTGCTATAGAAAAGTAGGTGTGGGAGATAACTCTAACTCCATTTCACTATACATACATTATAAAAATCCTATAGGAAAATTATAATGTATTGATAAAAATAAATGAAAGAGCCAGCGGAGAGTGTTGAACTGTCAAGGGGCACCCTTGACAGTCTAGACTCCGAGAATTACGGGAATGACTATCGGCTTCTTGGCGGTGCGTTGGAAGAGGAAGCGGGAGATGTCCTCGGTCACGGCGTTTTTGGCATAGTCGAAGTTGATGGGATTCATGCCGACGGTCGTTCCTTCGATAGAATGCTTGATGATGTTTCTGGCCTCCGAGAGCAGTTCTTGGGACTCGCGCAGGTAGACGAAGCCGCGGGCGATGATGTCCGGGCTTTTCTTCAACCGGCCGGTCCGGGTATTGATGAGGGCGATGATGACGAAGATGCCGTCTTCGGCGAGCATTTTGCGGTCGCGGATGACCACCTCCGAGATGTCACCGATATTGAGACCTTCGACCACCATGTCGTCAGAAGGCGCTTTCTCCGGCAATTTCACGAAACGGTTGCCCTTGTCCTGGATCTCGATGATGGAGCCGTTGTCGGGCACGATGATGTTTTCCCTTGGGGTGCCGAGCTGGGCGGCGAGCTCCGCGTGCATCTTGAGGCGGAAATGGCTACCGTGCACAGGCATGAAGTATTTGTAGGGAATTTGTTTGTGCACCCATTCGAGTTCGCCGCGCTTGCCATGGCCGGAAGTGTGCACATCGGAGTCGAGATAAGTGATGATTTTCGCATCATGGCGGAAGAGATTGTCTTTGAGTTTCTCGACAGCGCGGTCGTTGCCAGGGATGACGGATGAGGAGAGGACGATGGTGTCCGAGCGCTGCAGCCGCACGAACTTGTGGGTCTTGTTGCTCATGCGCATGAGGGCGGCGAACTCTTCGCCTTGGGCGCCGGTGGCAATCATCATGATTTTGTTGGGCGGATATTTTTCAATGTCTTCGATGGGCACGATGTGGCTCACGTCCACGAGGTTGAGGTGTTTGATGATTTCGACGTTGGTCTTCATGCTGCGGCCTTCGATAACCACTTTCTTGCCGTAGCGGCGGGCGCTGTTTAAGAATTCCACGATACGCTCGACCTGCGAGGCGAAGGTAGCGAGGATGATGCGCCCGGGAGCCGCGGCCACGATGGCGTCGATGTTTTTGAGGATGGAAGCTTCGGAAGGGGAAAAGCCCGGCTTGTCGATGCCGGTCGAGTCCATGGTAAAGAGGATGACGTTCCGGTCTTTGAAGATTTTGTATTGTTCGACTTCTTTTTCGACCGGCACACCGTTCTCGTTCTCGACGCGCACGTCGCCGGTGTTGACGATGTCTCCGTAAGGAGTCTCGATGATGATGCCGGTCGAGTCCGGTATAGAGTGGGTCAGCCCGAAGAAACGGACCTTGAAATTCGGCGAGAGGGGGATGGACTTGTCGCTCGCTTCAACGATGCGGATATCGAGTGGCGGCAGCTGGGGGAATTCCGCCTGGCGCTTCTTGATGAGGAGTGCGCCGAACTCGCGGGTGTAAATGGGCGGGTTGCCGAGACGGGTAATGAGATAAGGAATACCGCCGATGTGGTCGAGGTGGCCGTGGGTAATGACCAAGGCTCTGATACGGTCCTTCCTCTCTTCAAGATATTTGATATTGGGCAGAATGTAATCTACTCCGGGAGTATCGTCGTCGGTGAACTGGATGCCGGCGTCAATGACGATGATGTCATTGCCGAATTCCACCACCGTCATGTTCTTGCCGATTTCTTCCACGCCACCGAGAGGCACAATACGAAGACTCTCTCCGATAGCGGGGATGATGTCATGAGGCTTCTTCGCCGGGATGGGGGTGTTGCCGTGGCGACGCATGTTCTTGGTTCTAAGGCCGGAGCTGAAGGTTGATGTGGGGTTCATATAGGTAATTTCTAATTTCTAATGTCGAATGTCTAATCAATGACTAAGTTAGAATGTCTAAAATTTGATATTTAATCATTTAGATTTGATTTGTCATTAAGCATTTGTCATTTAGACTTTTAGTCTAAGAATATTTTCCACACCTTGTCGGTTTCGATGTACCAGTCACGAATGCCGAGGAATCGGTCTTGGGAGACCGAGAGGGGGCCCAAAGCCACTGCCTTAACCTTTTCCGGCACCAGATAAAGGAAACTTGGCGTGTAGAGAAAGACGGCGGGCACATCAGAGGCGATTTCGCCTTGGAATGCGCGATAATTCTTCTCTATCGTCTCCTCATCCTTGCCGCTTCTGGCCTCTTCCAGAAATTTGTCTGCGCGGGCATTGGCGTAAAGAGCGATATTGAGCCCCGGGTCGTTTCGCTGCGATGAATGCCAGAAGGGATAGAGGTCGGCATCCCGGCCCACCACTTCACCGAAGAGCAAGGCGTCGAATTGTCTCGGACGGATGACGTTCTGATTCAAATCCCCGGTTTCGGAAACCGAGACGAGGACCTGTGCTCCGAGCTTTCGCCACGCGGCGACCAATTCATCGGCCACCTGGCGCAGTTCCGGGGCATCACCGGTAGAGATAGAAAACGACAAAGGTATTGTAGCAGAACCGCTCTTTTTTTCCAAGACCCCGGTTTGTTCGTTGAGCTTCCAGCCGGCCTTGGCGAGTATTTCTTTGGCTTGAGTGAGGCGCTCTTCAAAATCGCTGTCGTTCTTGCGGTCCGCGCTCCAGGAATAAATGCCGGCCGGCATCGGGCCGTCAATGGCCGCGCCGTAACCCTTCAGCACTTTGGCGATAATCTCCTCTTTCGGAGTTGAGAGTTCGAGAGCCTGGCGCACCTCTTTGTTCAGGAGCACTTTGGAATGGCTTTGGTTGAAAAAGACGGCGAAAATCCTGGGCAACGGAGAATGAATGATGCTCACTCCTCTGGTATCGAAATCGGCAATTCTCTCCGGGGAAATGCCGCCGACGGCGTCGATTTCCCGGTCGTTGTAGGCATTAATCAAAGCCTCTTCGGACGGGTAGAAGCGGAAAATCATATTCTTGATGTAGGCTTCTTTGCCGGAGGCGTCTTTGAAGGGAACCAGCTGGTAATAATCGGGGATGCCGCCGGAATTCCGCTCGACTCTCTCGACCTCGTAAGGGCCGGAACCGATAGGCAAGGTGTTGAACTGGCTGAAAGAGAATTCGTCATCCGAGACGTTCTTCCAGATGTTTTTCGGCAGGATGCCGATGGTTAGATTGTAAATAAAAGGGGCGTAAGGCTTCTTGAGCTTGAAGGCGACGGTGCTCTCGTCAACCTTCTCGACAGAGACGGCATCCCAATTGCCGCGCTTCGGACTCTTGATGCCCGGGTCGACAATTTTTTGGATGGTAAAAATAACGTCATCGGCCGTGACCGCGGTGCCGTCGTGGAAACGGGCCCCGGGCTTGACGGCGACCGTGTAAATCAGGCGATTCTCCGAGATAGCCAGGCTTTCGGCCAAGTCATTCTCGACCGAGCCGTCCGGAGTGAGACGTATCAGACCGGAATAAATCAGGCTGGAGAGGTTCTTGTCGGCTTCCGAGAGGGCGAGGACCGGATTGATGAAACGTGGGTTGCCTACCACTCCTTCGGAGAGTGTGCCACCTTGAATAGGCACTTCGACCATAAAAGCGTCGCTCGCTTTCCAAATCAGGATAAACCCGGAGAAAAGAAAAAGTGCCGCGCAAAAATAAAAAACCGTTTTTTCGGCCATGGTAAACGAACGTAAGGTGCGTTTGACCGCCCGTTCCTTCGGAATATTGAAGCGCCTCAGGAGAAGCGCCCGTAAAGCTTTAATGGTCATGTGCTGTTAGTCCCGTTAGAAGTTACTTCGATTAAATTTCATAATTTAACATTTTCAATAACATATATTGTTCTAGACTTCTAACGGGATTAGCGGCTGAGGACGAGGGTGGCGAAAGCGGCCAAAACAAAAAGGATGGCCACGAAGATAGTGCCCCGGAAAAGGAATTTCTCGAACCCGCGGCGGGTGAAGCGTCCCGCGGTTGAACTGTCACCGCCGAAAGCGGCGCCGAGGCTGGCTTCTGTGCGCTGGAGAAGGACTCCGGCGACCAAGAGAAGGCTGAGCAATATCTGAATGTAGGGAAGAAATCTGACCATTGCCTGTACGGGACAATCCTAACCCAATTTCACTAATTAGGCAATTATACCGCGCCCACGGCGAAGCCCTGCTTACCGCGAACTTCGTTTTGACGTTGACTTTGCCGATTTTTTCATATACATTTTGCACGCATTAGAGAAAACCCGCTTACGGCATCATTCTGCCGGAGAGTGTGACCAAGGAAAAGTCGGCTCAAGGCAAAGTGTTGGCGGTAGGAGAAGGCAAATTCGCCGACGGCCAACTGGTGCCGGTGCGCGTCAAGGTCGGCGACACCGTCATTTTCTCCAAATACAGTTACGACGAGGTTGAGCAGGATGGCGAAGAACTTTATCTCTTAAAAGAAGAGAATATATTAGCGGTCATTAAATAAAACCATGGCCAAAAAAATTCTTTTCAATCAGGAAGCCAGGGAAGCGCTCAAGCGCGGTGTTGATAAGGTAGCTGACGCGGTGAGGGTCACCATCGGTCCGCGCGGCCGGAATGTGGTCCTTGATAAGGGCTATGGAGCGCCGATTATTACCAACGATGGCGTCACTATCGCCAAAGACATTACCCTCTCCAACAAGTTTGAGAACATGGGCGCCGAGATTGTGAAGGAAGTGGCCACGAAGACCAACGATACCGCCGGAGACGGCACCACTACTTCGGTAGTGCTCACCCAAGCTCTGGTTGAAGCCGGCTTTAAAAAGACCGTGACCGGTGCCAACTCCATGGCCATCCGCCACGGCATCGAAGCGGCTGCCAAGGATGCCGTCGCCGAGCTCAAAAAGATTTCCAAGGTCATCAAATCCGACGCGGAGGTGAGACAAGTGGCCACCATCTCGGCCGAATCGGCGGAAATCGGCGGCATCATCGCCGGAACCATCAAGAAAATCGGCAAGGACGGAGTGGTCACCGTCGAAGAATCCCAGGCTTTCGGCATCGACTCCGAAATCGTCGAGGGTCTGGAATTCGACAAGGGCTACCTCTCGCCCTACATGATTACTAACGCCGAGCGCATGGAAGCGGAATATCGCGACCCGCTTATCCTCATAACCGACAAGAAGGTCTCGACGGTCAAAGACATCCTGCCTCTTCTTGAAAAGGTGGCCGCTTCGGGCAAGAAAGACTTGGTCGTCATCGCCGAAGACGTCGACGGCGAAGCGTTGACCACTTTCGTCTTAAACAAGTTGCGCGGCTCGTTCAATGTCCTCGCGGTCAAGGCACCCGGCTACGGCGACAAGAAGAAAGAGCTTTTGGGCGATATCGCGGTCACCGTCGGGGCCAAAGTTGTCTCCGAAGAAGTCGGGCTTAATTTCGAGAAAGCGGAACTCAACATGCTCGGCCACGCCTCGCGGGTGGTTTCGACCAAAGACAATACGGTCATCGTCGGCGGCAAAGGCAAGAAAGCGGAAATCGAAGCGCGGGTGGAAAACTTGCGCGCCCAGAGAGCCAACAGCACTTCCAAATTCGACACCGAAAAACTGGATGAACGCATCGGGAAATTAACCGGCGGCGTAGCCGTCATTAAAGTCGGGGCCGCCACCGAGACGGAGATGAAGTATTTGAAATTAAAGATTGAGGACGCCGTCAACGCCACCAAAGCCGCTATCGCCGAAGGCATCGTGGTCGGCGGCGGCAGTGCCTTGGCCAAGGTCTCAAAAAAACTCAAAGCTCGCTATCTGGACAAGTCCAACACCAAAGACGGCTTGGAAAACACCGACTACTCGGCCGGCTACCTTATCCTTCTTAGGGCGCTTGAAGAGCCCTTGAGGCAGATTGCCCTCAACGCCGGTAAAGACGAAGGCGTAGTTCTTAATGAAGTGACCAAGGGTGGCGCCAATTCCGGCTACGACGCTCTTTCGGACGCTTTCGTTACCGACATGTTCGAAGCGGGCATTATCGACCCGGTCAAAGTGACTAGAGCCGCTCTCGAGAACGCTGCTTCGGCTGTGGCTATGCTTTTGACCACCGAAGTGGCTATTGCGGATGAACCGGAGAAAGAGAAGCCTGCTGGCCAGCATGGGCACGGGGGGATGGAGTACTAATTTAAAATCAAGATTTAAACAAAATAGCCTATGACAAAGGGCTATTTTAGCGGAGTGACTTTAACGTTTAATTGACATAGAATTACAAATCCTGCGATCGCCAGAAGTGTTGACATGGCTTTGTTGTAATCTTCCTTATGGAACGTTAAAATAGGTACATGGCTAAAAGGACTAAAAAATCCAAAAGACCCAAAGACCGATTTGACGAAATCAGGGATGAGCTTGTTCACCACATGGGCATGCTTCACGAACAAACGAAGCATGATACAAGCTTGATAGCGGAACAAGTGGCTCATAATTCTGAACAAATAACTAAGCTTTCAGACATAGTGGAGCTCATGAGATATGACTTGAAGCTTAAAGCAGATAATGTAGAGATAATGTCTTTGTCCCGTAGGGTGACAATGATCGAGAAAAAATTAATCAATAGAAGATAATAAAATGAAAAAAAGCGCCATCGCCTTCATAGCTATCGTAGCCGTGCTCGTTATCTGGGGATTCTCGGGATACAACAGTCTTGTGACTTTGAATGAATCAGCGGATGCACAGTGGGCCAAGGTGGAGACGCAGTATCAGAGACGCTTCGACCTTATTCCTAATTTGGTAAATTCGGTCAAGGCAATTCTTACTCAAGAGCAAACTATCTTCGGCGAGATTGCCGATGCTCGCACTCGTTACTCCGGCGCCGGCACTCCGGACGAAAAAGCTTCCGCCGCCAGCCAAATCGAAAGTTCATTGGGGAGGTTACTGGTGATCATGGAGAATTATCCGCAACTCCAGTCCAGCGCCAACGTCCGCGACCTGATGACCCAACTTGAAGGCGCGGAAAACCGCATTTCGGTCGAACGCATCCGCTACAACGACCTCATCCGCGACTACAATCTCTCCGTCAAAAGATTTCCGCGCAATATCCTGGCGGGACTGCTGGGCTTCGGTGAACGCTCCTACTTCGAGGCGGCTACCGGCACCGAAACTGCCCCAAGCGTCAACTTCGAATAATGTTTCCATTATTTCTCTTAATCGCAACGCTTGTCCCGACGGGGCATGTGAATGATTTCGCTCATATCTTGAAGCCGGAGACGGTCTCGAATCTTGAATCTACTCTGGCAAATTTCGAAAGTACGACCGGCAACGAGATTGCGATAGTAACTATAGACACTCATGGTTCGGATGAGACTATTGAGAGTTACGCCGTAAAACTTTTCGAAAAGTGGGGGATTGGTAAAGAAAATGAAGATAACGGCCTGCTTTTACTTATCTCGCGAGATGACAGGGAAATGCGTATCGAAGTCGGTTATGGGCTTGAGCCCGTCATTACTGATATCGAAAGCGGGCGCATTATTAGAGAAATTCTTATCCCGGCATTTCAAGCGGGGAATTATGATGAAGGAGTGATACAAGCTGTCGAGCATTTGGTTTTGCTGGCTCAAGGAGAAGCTGTACCCACAGCTAACACTCCGGTCAATTGGCCTCAATGGATGGTCTATGCCGGATTCATTTTCATTTGGCTCGCCTCAATTTTGGCACGGTCCAAATCATGGTGGGCCGGAGGTGTAGTCGGCGGAGTGGTCGGGTTGATTTTCTTTGCTGGCATTTTTTACATTCTCGCTTGCATAGCGGCGGGCCTATTGACGGAGGCATGTCCGGTGGTGGCGGAGCGAGCGGGAGGTGGTAAGGCCGCTTTTTCAGCCGGAAAATAGGCGTGATAGAATGAAATAATGGAAGAACCGCAAAAGCGTATTGTCGAACTGGAAAATCTGGTCTCCGAACTCGAGAACAATCTTATCCATGACCCTCTGACGGGATTAAAAACCCGCGCCTTTCTTGAAGAAGAAGTCGGAGTTTATCTCAATATCATTCTCCAGCAGGACCAGCTGAAGGAACGGGACGGTTTGCAGCGCAAGGAACGCTTCGGTTTCAGGAATCTCTCAGTCATCTTTTTCGATATCGACCATTTTAAACTTGTAAACGACACCTACGGACACGAGGCGGGCGACATAGTGCTTAAAAAAATCGCGAGCGCCATCCGCTCGAGCTTAAGAACGGGCGACACCCTGGCGCGCTGGGGCGGGGAAGAGATGGTGGCCAGTCTTTTGGGGGCCAACGAGAAGGACGCGACCGCCAAAGCGGAGGAAATCAGGCTGATGATAGAAAAACTGCCGTTCCCAGAAGTTTCCGGACTCTCAGTCACCATTAGCGCCGGAGTAGCCACCTCGGAAAAGGGAGCCAACCTGGCCTCTCTTATAAAATCCGCCGACCAAGCGCTCTATGCCGCCAAAAACAGCGGCCGTAACCAAGTTGTTCCTTATTCCATGCTTCCGAATGGAGATTCAAAATAAAGAACTGCACCGTATTACCACCACCACGCTGGTTTACAAGCCGGATTTTACCTACCTTATTACCAAAAGAGCGGAGCATAA
>Ga0075993_109_pt1 | contig 9521 bp, 13 predicted proteins | sample RifGroA2_FD_68039 | JGI IMG/M metagenome (GOLD analysis project Ga0075993, IMG submission 68039) | Parcubacteria bacterium GW2011_GWA2_50_10b | reverse complement strand
AAGGCTACCGCCACGGGCGCGGCACCAAGGAGCGTCAGGCCAACGAAGCCATTTTCCACGCCGGCACTTATTCCTTCGACCACCGCAAAGATAAGAAAGGTGATTTCCGCCGCCTCTGGAACGTGCGTATGTCCGCTCTCCTCAAACAAAACGACATGTCCTACTCCAAGTTCATCCCGATGCTCAAAAAGTGCAATATCGCTCTCGACCGCAAGATTCTCGCTCTCCTCGCCGAAAATCATCCCGAAACTTTCAAGAAAATTCTCGAATCGGTTAAATAAAGGAGAACGGCCGACTAAAGTCGGCCTTTTTCTCGCCTAATCTGTCACGATTTCGTAGTAATTCCAGGGGCCATTAATAGCCGCGGCCATTTCGAGCCAGGACCTTTCCTTCTCGCCGTGGAAGCCGACCAGGCAATCAATCCATTCCTCTTCAGTGCTTTCTCCAATCACCAGGAAACACTGGTAGGGCTCCGGTTCGTGCCATGGACCACACTCAAGACCCCTGTAAATCTTGTTAACCTCGAGAACCTTTTTGGTGACAATAACGAGCTTCCCCATCCACACCTCCTTAGTGAACTGTCTAGATTTTTATTATAGCACGATTTAAATCCAGTTCGCCCGCTACTTGGCGGTCCAACCGCCAAGTAGCTAAGTTTCCAAATCTTTTACCATCTCTTTCCTTCTCAGAATATCCTTCAAAGAAGATGAAGCAAATTTTTGGTATTCTTTTGAATTTTTAAATTGCCCTAGCACAATTCCTGTATTACACATGTACTCATTTTCCTCCCCCAAATATTCACCCCAGCTTGATCTGCTAAGCGGATACGGCTTCCCCTTAAATCTGTTGTTTAAATTTACATAAGCGCTTACATGCAAGAGATATTCATTAGAACCGATGTGACTAGATCTAAATCTACCCTGAAATAATGCCCCATTTCTCTTATGTCGATTATTGAAGTACCAGGTATAACCCCCTATTCTTTTCATAAACTCACTGATACCGTTTTCAACGAGTTGCCTCAAAACAAAATGGAAGTGGTTTGGATTAAGACAATAACAAATTATTTCTACTAATTTTTCATTATCTTTTTTCTTATTAAAAGAGTTTTCAAAAATACTTCCGATAGGTTCGATGGAATTAAATTCATTAATACTTTGAAAGAACCTATTTAAATCCTTGCTGTCTTCAAATATCCGGCGCTTATCTACGCCTCTATTATAAATATGGTAATACTCATCACCGACAAAAGGTACTTTCCTCATATAAATACTTTACCACTTGGCGGTTGGACCGCCAAGTGGCTACAAATCCAATTCGTAGACTTTCCCCTTCTCGGCCACTACGGCATCGACTTCCAATTCATCACGCAAACGCTGGGCGAGGAAGATGGCGGACTTCGGCTCACCCATAGCCACAAAAACTTTTTTGAGCGTGCCGGCGCTCGCTTCGACGAATCTGACCAGCGCGTCGGAATCGGCATGAGCGGAGAAGCCATGAATGATTTCCACTTTGGCTTTGACAGCGACCCGGCTGCCGTCGATGACTACCTCTTTCACCCCTTCTTCAATCTGCCTGCCCAAAGTGCCGGCCGCCTGATAGCCGGCGAGGATGATGGTGGAGTTGGGGTCGGGCAGAAACATTTCTTCGTGTGCGAGAATCCGGCCACCAGAGGACATCCCGGAGCCGGCAATAATGATTTTGGCACCAGGCACTTTGGCAATCTCTCTCGAGTCGCGGACCGTGGCGGTCTCTTTCAGTTTGGGGAATTTGAAAATATCGTCTCCCTCGCGCTTGTCTTTCTCGCTTACGGCGTTGTAAAGATTTTTGACCTTCTCGTAAATCTCGGTGATGCGGATGGCCAAAGGCGAGTCGAGAAAGACCGGTACGGCAGGCAACCGGCCGGATTCAAAAAGATTGTCGAGCTCGTAGAGAATGATTTGCGTGCGTTCGAGCGAAAAGGCCGGAATGAGAATGGTGCCGCCGCGCTTGATGCCGTCGGAGACGGCCTTTTCGAATTTCAAATCGCGCTCCGACTTGCTCTCATGGTTCCGGTCGCCGTAGACACTCTCCATAAGAAGATAATCAAGGCCGGAAACCTTTTCCACATCAGGCAAGATGGGCGAAGGCGAATTGCCGATATCCCCGGAGAAGAGCATGCTCCGGCCGCTTGGGCCAGTCAGTTTAAGCATAGCCGAACCCAGCACGTGGCCAGCGTTGTAAAGTTCCAGCTTGAACCCTGCCTCGCCGGCAGGCAGGTCACCGAAATCACGCGGCTCATGATACGAGAGCGTTTTCCAAAGCCCGAGCGTATCCAGCGCATCAGCGGGTTCGTAGAGAGGCTCGGCGCTGTTGCCGTTAATCTTGGCGGAATCCATGAGCAGGAGCTCGGCGATGCTTTTGGTCTCGGCGGTGGAATAAATCTCGCCCCGGAAGCCTTCCTTGTAGAGTTTCGGGATGAGCCCGACGTGGTCAATGTGCGCGTGCGTGATGAAGAGAAAATCTATTTCTTTCGGGTCATAAGAAAATTTTTTGGCATTCTCTGTTTTAGCCTCCCCCGCTCCCTGAAGCATGCCACAATCAACCAGTATTTTTTTACCACCGAACTCCAGTAAAAAATTGGCTCCGGTCGTCGCCCCGGCGCCGCCGTAACAAGTCAGTCTAGCCATTAACGCGCGCGTTACTCCTGACACAAATAAGATTCGCGATGAGCGCCCCCAGTCCGTCCAGCACCAAATCGGAAAGTGTGTCTATTAAATATCCTTCGGGCGCGTAGGTCATACCATTGATGTACTCTAGCCATTCCCAAGCCACACCTACGGTCATGACACAAAATAGCACTATGATAACGCGCATCAAAGCGGTCTGAGAATTTCTGCGCCATAAACCCGATTCGAACAGGACGCTATAAGTGGCAAGTCCTCCGACCACTCCGGCCAAAAAATGCATAACCATATCTGACCACCAGTAAGTCCAGTAAAAATAAAAACTGTCCGCTACAAAATGGAATATACCGAAAATAACGGCGGCCATTAAGCTGGAGTATAGAAGCGGGTATTTGCTATTCATATCTGCCTATTCTAACAAAAATACCGACCCAACGGTCGGAATCTTTGGTAGGGTTATTTTGGTATACCCTAGTTGTTAAAACTAGGTGGGTGTCAGCTTTGTGCCCCAAGGGGTACAAAGACATAAGACTCCCTGAAAATGTTTTAGCTAGATAATACCTCAAATAACCCTGCCACTATTATAACGTATGAGAATGAGAAAAACTGTTAATATCGTATAGACTTTCTCTTGAAAATATTCCGTATTTGGCCTTATGAATGCTTGTTCGATTTCTCTTACTCTAAAATACTCTTATGCATCAACACCAAAACGTTTATAACTTAGGGTTTTAATATCGCCAAACCAGTGTTTTATCTCATGTTGAGCTTCTTCTGGTGTTTCTGAAGCATGCACAAGATTCATTACTGCACGTTTCTCGCTATTGGCAAGAGCAGGGGAATCGATCGAGAAATCACCCCTGATTGTCCCTATATCCGCTTGAAATGGAAGGGTGGGGCCTGCAATCTTACGAACCGTATCAACAGCATGAAGTCCTTGGACAACCATGCGAACCAAGGGAGCGGCAGTCATGTAGTCAATAACCCAGCTACGCACTAATGGGCCAATTTTAGCCGGATCATCACTCCCAACCAATGGTTTAGGGTCTATGCCATATTTTTTGTATGTACTAAGGCTTTTTTCCCCTAAACGTGTAATCCATGCGTTGTCTTTGGGATAATGATCATCAATCTGTTTTGTAGTTGGCTGGAACATTTCTAGTGCCACTATTTTTAAATCTCTTTGTTCAAACCTTTTTATGATTTCTCCGATTAAACCTTTCTGGACTGCGTCTGGTTTTATCAGTACGAATGTCTGTTCTTCTTTTAGCTTCATCCCGTTAGAAGTTACTTCGATTAAATTTCATAATATTATATATCACTAAAGTATATTGAGTTAGACTTCTAATGGGATTCATGAAGTTAGTATTATATTTCCTTTTTCGGTAATAGCAACAGTGTGCTCGAAGTGCGCGCTACGCGAGCCGTCACGGGTCTTAATGGTATAGCCGTCGTCGGTCATTTTAATATTGCCGGAGCCGGCGTTGACCATGGGCTCGATGGCGATGACCATGCCGGCCACCAGCTTCTCGCCTTTGCCTAGCTGGCCGAAATTGGGCACGAAGGGCTCTTCGTGGACGGCATAGCCCACGCCATGGCCGGAAAGGTCTTTGGCCAGACTGAAGCCGGACGACTTAACGGCAGCACTCACCGCAAAGCCGATGTCGCCGACGCGATTGCCCGGCAGCGCCGCCGCTACTCCCGACTCCAGCGCTTTCCTGGCCACTGACATCAGTTGGCGCGATTCGTCGTCAACGGCACCGGCCGCCACCGTAACCGCGGCATCGGTGATAAGGCCCCGGTGCACGAGCCCCAGGTCAATAGAGACAATGTCTCCTTCCTCGATAATCCTTTCCGCTTCGTTCGGAATGCCGTGCACGATTTCATCGTTAATGGAAACGCAGAGCGCCGCCGGGAAGGGGCGCCTGGCGCCTTTAGGCTGATAACCGAGAAAGGCCGGTTTGTCGCCCTCGGCTTTGATGAGTCTCAGGGCTTCTTCCTCGAGAATAAGCGTGGAGAGCCCCGGACGGACCTGGGAAGCCAGTTCGGCAAGGATGGCGGCGTGCCGGCGGCCTCCTTCACGGAGAATGGCGAGCTCTTCGGGGGTTTTAAGCAGAATCCCATTAGAAATTTTCCTATTCATGTATTTTGTTTTATCTTATTTTCCGCTGAATTTCTAACGGGACGAGTAGTCATGGGCGGCGATAATCTCGGCGTGCACTTTTTCAATCGGCTGCTCGCCGTTAATGTCGTAAAAGCGGTATAAGGGATGATTTCTGAAGTATTCCACGGCCGGCATAGCGTCTTTGTCGAACCAATCGAGACGCTTGTCAATCTTGGCCAGGTTAAGGTCATCAGTGCGCCCGCGCGAGAGCAGCCTTTGTTCCGACCAATCGCGGGAAACATTCAAATAAATAACGGTAGGCTTCTCCCGTTTGTAAAAAGTGAAAGCCGAAGTGAGCATCTCCGCCTCCGGCAAGGCCCTGGGCGCGCCGTCGAAGACGATGTGCATATTCTCCCCCAGTTCATTCAAAAGCATACTGGTCCACATCGAGCAGGCCAGAAAATCCGGCTGACGGTCGTCATTCTCGTAAGCGATTCTCGATAGTTTGGAGGAATAACTTTCGCCGCGAATAAATTGGCGAAAACGTTCGCCGGTCTCAACGTAGAGAATAGGGCGCCTTTGCTCGTCCAGGCGGGCAATGCGTTCTTTGAGCAGGTCGGCTTGCGTGCCTTTGCCGCAGCCGGAACGGCCGATAAAGATGATAGTCTGCAACATGAATAATGAATATCGAATAATGAATAAGTTATATGAATTTTATCATAATTCCTTATTCTTAATTCCTTATTCCATTTCTAATACTCACGTACCGAAACTTGGGCTTCAATCTTCTTAATGAGGTCGATAACCACCGAGACGACGATGAGAAGCGCGGTGCCGCCGATGGCAAGTGATTGAATGCCGGTCAGAGAGCGCAAAATGAGCGGCAGGATGGCAATGACGCCAAGGAAGAGCGCACCGACCAGAGTAAGCCTGGTCAACACCCGGGAGATGTAATCAGCGGTGGAAGGGCCGGGGCGCACGCCGGGGATGAAGGCACCGGACTTCTGAAGATTAGTGGCGATATTATCCGGGTCGAAAGTGACGGCGGTATAGAAATAAGTGAAGAGCACGACCAGGACGAAATAGGCCGAAGTGTAGAACCAGTTGTTGGCCAGAATAGTCAGGGCGAAATTGGAAGCCCCGGCCACGGAAGGCAGCGTCGATTGCGCCAAAAACTGGAAAATCATTCTGGGGAAAAGCAGGATGGAAAGGGCAAAGATGATGGGGATGACGCCTGCTTGGTTAACACGCAACGGCAGATAAGTGGCCATGCCGCCCTGAGCACGGTCGCCGCCCCGGATTTGTTTGGCGTAAGTGACCGGAATAGGTCGTTCCGCCTCAGTTACCACCACGACACCGTATATGACGACGACGGAAGCGGCCAGGCCGAGAGCGTAAGCCGGCAACTGCGACGGGTCGTAAGTGTAGATGAGCTGAGAGAGCGTCGCTGGCAATTGGGCGACAATGCCGGCAAAAATGATGAGCGACATGCCATTGCCCACGCCGAACTCGGTGATAAGTTCGCCTATCCAGACGAGAAGCATCGAGCCGGCGACAATAACCAAGAGGTCAACGGCGAGAGCGCCAAGAGTGAGCGGCGGCAAGACGCCCTGGCCTTGCAGCAGTTTGATAAAGGCATAACCCTGGATTAGAGCGAGGGGCACGGTCAACAGACGTGAATACTGGGCGAAGCGGCGGCGGCCGGCCTCCCCTTCTTCCTGATACATCGCTTTAAGCTTGGGAAACATGACCGTCATCAATTGCATGATGATGGAAGCGGAGATGTAAGGGCCAACGCCGAGCATGACAATGGAGAGATTCGAGAGGCCCCCGCCGGAGAAGATATTCAAAAGATTGAGAAACTCGCTGCCGGCAAAGAGGCTCTGCAGGCGGGCGGCGTCGATGCCCGGAATGGGCACCAGGGCCAACAGGCGCGTCAAAGCGAGCAGACCCAAAGCAAAGAGAATGCGCTTTCGGAGGGTGCTGTCTCCGAAGATGAGGCCCAATTTTTCGCTGATTTTCGACATTTAATTAGCTTACTCTTTCGAAGCCTTGGCCGCCACTTTCTTCTTGGCCAGATGCTCCTGGAGAGCCCGGCCTTTCAGTTTCGGCTGGAAAGATTTGAGGGAGGATTTGCCGCGGCCGCGCAGCTTGGGGACACGCTTGATGAAATCACGCAGTTCCGGTCGCTTCTTCCGGCCGGCGCGGGCGTTCTGGCCTTTGGTGCCGCGGCCACTGGTCTTGCCTCGCGTGCCGCCGCGTCCGACTTGCTTCGGATATTTTCTGGCGGTTTTTCTTTTTAGGGTATGAAATTGCATGTTATTTATGGTGAGCTCGTCGAACTATTTGTCTTGAGCGCGGATTTTGGTCGATTCGAGCGCTCTCAAAGCCTTGACCGCGGCGTAAGCGTTGTTGGCGCTGTTCTTGCTGCGGGAGAGAAGTTTGGCTCCCACTTCTTTGAGTCCGGCCAGCTCCAAAACCGTGCGGACCGAACTGCCGGCGAGAATACCTTTGCCGTGAGCCGGTCGGATTTTGACCCAAGAAGCGGCGTATTTGGCCTCGACCTCGTGCGGAATCGACATATTCTTGGTCGTATTGACGGTAATCATGTTCTTCTTGGCATTGCGGAAAGCCTTCTCGATGGCAAGCGGAGTGTCGCCCGCCTTGCCCTGACCGACGCCCACTTGGCCCTTCCTGTTGCCGGCCACCAAAGCGACCGAGAAGTTGAAACGGCGGCCGCCGGCCATCACGCGGGTCACGCGCCTCAAGGAAACTATTTTCTGGTCGAATTCGGGCTTGACCCGGGCATCGCGGCGCGGGCCGCGGCGGCCCTGCTTCCTCTGTCCCCGGTCATCGCGGTAAGAGGGGCGGTCTTCGCGCGCCTTGGGAACAGCCGCGGGAACGGGGGCGGCTTCGACGACTACTTCTTCGGTTGTGATTTGATTCTCTTCCACCCCGTTAGAAATTTTCACGTTCTCTACGTTACCTTCTGACTTATATTCTGTTGAATTTCTAATGGGGTCCATAAATTAAAATTCCAGTCCGGCTTCCCGGGCGCTCTCGGCCAGGGCTTTGACCGAGCCTGCGTAAATATAGCCACCCCGGTCGAAGACCACACTCTTAATCTTTTTGGCGCTCGCCGCCTTGGCCAAAGCCGCACCGACAGCCTTGGCATCGGCACCCTTGGCGGCGGCGAGAGTCACACCTTTGACATCATCGACCAGCTGGGCGTAGAGACCGGTGTTCGACTTGAAGACCGAAAGACGCGGGCGGTCGGCCGTGCCGCTCACCTTGGCGCGGATTTTCTTCCTCTTTCTGTCCCTGGCTGATTGTTTGCGTAGCGTCATAAATTTTAAAAAGTCTTAAGCGGACTTTTTACCCTGCTTTCTCTTCACGACCTCGTCGGCGTAGCGCATACCCTTGCCTTTGTAAGGCTCCGGTTTCTTTAAGGCGCGCAACTGGGCGGCGAACTGGCCGACCATTTCTTTGTCCGAACCGACAATGACGATATTGTTCTTCTCCGCCGTCACTTTCAAGCCCGTAGGAATATCGACGATGACCGGGTGCGAGAAACCGAGGGCGAGCTGTATCTTATCACCCTTGACCTCGGATTTGTAACCGATGCCTTCGAGAATGAGTTTCTTCTCAAAAGGTTTGTTGACGCCCGAGACCATATTGGTCAGGTGGGAAGCGTAAGTGCCCCAGAGCGCCATGGAGTTATCGGTCTCCTTTTTCGGATGAAGAGTAACGGTGTTGCCCTCGATTTTGACTTCAATACTCTGGTGGAGCGGGCGGGAGAGAACACCGAGCGGGCCTTTGACCACGACAACATTACCAGAGACCTTGACCTCTGTCTTGTCTGGTAAAACTATTAATTTTTTTCCTATTCTAGACATTTGCTAATTATTCTAATTTCTAATTATTCTAATTTTTAGGTTAATTAGAGTAATTAGGTTAATTTCTTCACCATATGGTGAAGAGAGCTTCCCCACCGAGAGCCGCCTTCTTGGCCTGGCTACCGGACATGACACCCTTGGAAGTTGAGACGATGAGTGCTCCGTAGCCCGACTTGACCGCGCGCATCTCGGAAGCTTTCTTGTAGACTCTCTTCGAAGGCTTGGAAATCCTCTGGACACCTTTAATTCTAGGGCTCCGGTTCTCCATGAGCAAAGCGATGGCAAGCACTTTCCTGCCCTTCTCGGTTTTGACTTCCACATCTTTGACGAAACCTTCCTTCTTGAGAGTCTCGAGAATAGAATGTTTCAATTTCGAATAGGTAGTATCAACGCTCTGGTGACCGGCGTTGCCCGCGTTCTTGATTTGGATGATGAGGTTGGAAATTTGGTCCATAACTTTTAACTTACAAACTTACCAACTAGCTTTCCTCACGCCCGGAATCTTGCCTTCATTGGCCAGTTCCCTGAAGCAGATGCGGCAGAGGTCGAAGTCTCTCATATAGCCCCTTTTTCGGCCACAACGGAAGCAGCGGTTAGTAGCCCGAGTGCTAAACTTGGGCTTCTTTTTACTCCTTGCAATTACCGATGTTTTGGCCATTTAGAAAACAAAAAGGCTCTAAAGCCGTTGTGCCAGCTTAACATAAGGAAACCCAGTATTCAAGTCTATAAAAACGAGCCGGCCGGCGTCCTTTCGTGACGCCGGCCATTGTCAGAAGCCACGGCCCTTTCGAACGCTGTGACCTCTCTTTTTCGGACCCCTCCTCAGGCTGAAGTATTCGACGAGCATGCCGAGGG
>Ga0075993_130_pt1 | contig 9787 bp, 14 predicted proteins | sample RifGroA2_FD_68039 | JGI IMG/M metagenome (GOLD analysis project Ga0075993, IMG submission 68039) | Parcubacteria bacterium GW2011_GWA2_50_10b | reverse complement strand
AAGGAGTGTTTTTTCTTTCGGGGTTGCTGGCGTACTCGCCAGTGCGTGGGGCTTTCTCCGAATCATTTGTTTTGAAAGTAGGTTCGAGCTTGGTACAATAAACACACCAAAATGATATTATATAAGCATGAATAGGGTGGCTAACTTTTTCGACAAATTCGAGGACCGCATACGCGGCTTTTTAAGTCATTATCCGATTCTCTACGCTTTCATCGCCGGCGTGGCGATTGTCTCCTTCTGGCGCGGAGTCTGGGAGGTTTCCGACATTCTGGGTATCTCGCCGCAAATGTCTCTTTTGTTCGGGTTTCTGATTATGGTGGGTATCGGCATTCAAGTGACGGAATTTCTTGGCAGCCGCATTCTGGTCTCCGGCCTCAAGGGCGAGAAAAAACTTGAAGAAAAGACTCTCAAGGAAATCGAGGATGAGGACAGGTTTCTCCACGATTTAAAGAAAGAAGTGGACCATATCGAGAAAATGATGGAGACGCGCGAGAAATAACAGGGATGAGTAAATTCCTGAAACAGCATTCCCTTAAGGGAAAGGTCGCCTGGATTACCGGTGGCAAGAGAATCGGGCAGGAAATTGCCATGACCCTTTCGGAATTAGGCGCCGACTTGATCATTAGCTATCGCTCTTCAGAAAAGGAGGCGCAAGAAATTGTGAAAATGGTCAAACCTTACCGAAACAGAGTCTTAATATTAAAAGCGGACGTCAGCGACAGGGAAAGTACGAAGGAGGCGGTCAGCCGGATCAGGAAAGAGTTTGGCAAGCTGGATATTTTAGTCGAGCTGGCTTCAATCTTTAAGCCGGTCGGTCTGGAGAAAATAACAGTAGAAGATTGGGATGCGAATTTCTCCGCACATATTAAAGCGACTTTCTGGCCGATACAGCTTAGCCTACCCATTATGCGACAGGGCTCGCATGTCATTACTATCGCGGACCGCACCGCGATAAACAGCATTTACCCCGGTTATCTTCCATATGTGGTTACTAAATCCGCTGTGGTGGCGATGACACGGGCTTTAGCTGTCGAGCTCGGGCCCAAGGGTATTTTTATAAACGCGATAGCCCCGGGAAATATAAAATTACCGATGAAGAAGCCGTAAGGGAGTTCGTCCATACTGTACTGCGCCTCTGTTTCGTCCGTTCATCCGGCAGCGTTTACCCGCTCGACTTCGGACATTTGTAAATTTGTGGGCACGGGGAGACTCGAACTCCCAAGCCTTGCGGCACACGCTTCTGAAGCGTGCGTGTTTACCAATTTCGCCACGTGCCCAATTATTCCATTATACCTAGTGCGGGATGCAGGGCTCGAACCCGCGACATCTTCTGTGTAAGAGAAGCGCTCTACCAACTGAGCTAATCCCGCAATGGCACGATACTAACATATATTGTATTCTCATTCACATACATGTTAAATCTTACTCGAAACATTCTCTACGAAGATGCCGATATTCTGGTCATCAATAAACCGGCCGGTTTGGTCGTGCACCCCGTACCAGAGCAAGCTCGGTACGGGGCAGGTCCGGAAAGTATAAGTGAATGGTTTGTTAAGAAATATCCGCAGGCAAAAGATGTTGGAGAACCTCTCGGTGATATTGAAAGACCTGGAATAGTGCATCGCATAGACCGCGATACTTCAGGTATTTTGCTTTTGGCCAAGACCAAGGAAGGACACGAATGTCTCAAAGAGCAATTCATGAATCGGGAAGTAGAGAAAATCTACCATCTCTTCGTCTACGGCAATCTCAAGGATGACCGGGGCACAATCAATTTGCCCATCGGCCGGAGTGCTTCCAATTTCAAAAAATGGTCGGCGCAGAGAGGGGCGAGGGGGGAGAAAAGGGAGGCAATCACATATTTCCAGGTACTCAAGCGTTTGCCGGAAGAACAAGCAACATTCGTCGAAGCCAAACCCAAGACCGGCCGCACACACCAGATCCGCGTCCATTTCGAAGCGCTTCATCATCCGGTCGTGGGCGACAAGCTTTATGCCAAAGGCAAACCCCCGCTTCTGGGTTTCGAGCGCCTGGCTCTCCACGCGAGGCAAATCAACTTTAAAGATGTCTCCGGTAAAGAAATTACTGTTGAAGCGTCTTACCCAGAAGATTTCAAAAAGGCCCTCAGTATGCTAAACTAACTTGTATGACCACGGCATTAAAAAATAAAATAAAGGAACTGGCCCGCCGAAGCGTGCGTGAGGCTCTCGCGGAAGAGCTAATGAAAGCACGCGCGGCTATTTTGCCGTTTATCTCCGTAAAAGAACAGAAAGGAATAGAAAAATTATATAACAGGCCGTCCCGCCGCGCGGTGCGAATGGTACGCGCTCACATCTAACGAAAGCTCATGGCTTGGGAAATCGGATTTTCGAAACAAGCGGAAAAATTTCTCAAACAGCATCATTTATCAGACAGAGAAATGGTCGCTATTAATATTAAGCGTCTTTCCGGAAAGTGGGAAGGATGTTTTCGTATCAGATTAGGTAAAAATAGAATTATATTTTCAATAAACTTTGAAAGGCAAACTGTGCTAATTGAGGTTGTAGATAATCGCGGCGGTGTGTATAGATAATTCAAAACCCTCTCATTTCCGGAATATTCTCAAAAAGCGCTAAAAACATTAGGTTTATAGCTATATTTTGTGCTATTGACATTAGAGTTAAATAGGTATATAATTAACACAGACTGAACGGAGGCGACAATCCTGTCGTGTTCCGTTGCTGGCTCCCAGTCCAAGGAGAAACACAATGGCTCAAGACAAGATTGGCGGCATCGTTCGTGCACTCGTCGGCGTACCGCAAGAGCGGCTCACGGTGCTCCAAAAGGTCGTCAATGGCCTCAACTCGGCGGCCCAGCATGGCGATGATTTCCAGGTCGAACTCTCGAAGTTCGTACTCGGGTGGAAGTCGAACGCGGTTCCCGTCGCGACGATGGACAACCCTGACCTCGCTCGTTGGTCGGACAACTATTACAAGTTGTTCGATCAGCGGCCGGACCTCTCGGCTATCCGTATTCCGGAAAAGCCGGAAGGCGTCGGGCCGGTGCGGCTCATCGTCGTGGTGAAAGAACTGGTCGAGTGGACCAAGGGCTATCCGCTCGAAGGAGTTCAGGAAGCGCTGAAGAAGCACTTCCCAGGCTGGGAGTACGCGAACGACCTCGATGAGGCGATCCCGATCAACGACCGCGACCCGAAAAACGGCTCGTATGCCGTCTGGGTCAGAGATGTTCGCGAAGCCGACGAGGAATTTGCCAACAAGTCGGCGGATGACCTCAAGGTGGAGAACCACACCGGTATCACCACTCTCGAACGTCAACTTCTCGAGGCTGACTACTTCTTCGAGAAGGGCGAGCACCTGGACCAGCAGAACGTCACGTTGTGCACGGGTTCCCGCGACCGCGGTGGCGACGTGCCGTACGCGGACTGGGGCGGCAAGTTCCTCGTCTACTGGTGCGGCTCGGCGGATCGCAGTCCGTACCTCCGTTCCCGCAGGGTCTGGGCGTAACGCTTATACCTTGTATCTTGTATCCTTGGGCCGGCTCCTCGTGAGCCGGCCCATTTTGTATATAATCAATGTGCGACTGTTAAATCAATCCTCGGATAATGGTTTGTCGCTACATAAAACTGCTTGCCTCGCTTAACACAACGCCCGCTCTACCGCGGGTAACTCATAAATACAGTGTGCCAGAAGAAGGCACACGAAGACTTGGATGAAGTGAGGCGATGGAGGTTCCCGCAACCGCGATGGCAACGTGCCGAACGCGAACTGGAACGACAAGTTCAACGTCAACTGGTACAACTCGACGAATCGCAATCCGAACCTCCGTTCCCGAAGTTTTACATTACCCAGCACTCAAATTTGAGTGCTGGGTTTTGTTTGCATATTTCTCCCAGCCGACCGCTTCTTTCGATATTTCCTGGAGTTTTTCTTGCAGAAACAGATATTGATTTTCTTTGATTATTTTCAGTTCGGATTCCGCTCTGGCCAAATGCTTTAAGGTCTCTATACTGATTCTTAATTCTTTAATCGTCTCTCGTTTCTCTATTCCGGTTTCTAGAGATGCTCGTATGCTTAGACCGAGTATTTGCACACAAGTTTTTTCGACCACTGCATGCAGTCCCAGCTTATCCCGCTTCGGTATTCTATTTCCTATCGAGTAAATCTCTTTGTACAATGATTGGATATGGAAGATAATCGGAGCCACGAAATTTCCGTTGGGGGGGGCTTTAACGGGAGTATTTTCAGTCATATCACTTCAGTCGAAAATTTGTTCGCCGCTTGGCGGGAGTTTAAGAAGGGCAAGAGCAAAAAGTCGGATGTAGTCGAGTTCTCGCTCAATCTAGAGAATAACATTTTCAGGCTTAGGGAAGAACTGCTATCTAAATCCTGGAAGTGCGGCGGATACCAAAAATTTATAATTAAAGACCCCAAGCCTCGCATCATTCACAAAGCAACTGTTCCGGACAGATTATTGTATCAGGCCGTCTATAGAATTTTGTACCCCATTTTTGACCGAACTTTCATTTTCGACTCGTATTCGAGTAGGAATGGGAAGGGAACTCATGCGGGAATAAAGCGGTTAAATGTATTTTTGCGAAAATTGAGTCATAACTACACCAGACCGGTCTACGCGTTAAAGTGCGATATCAAGAAATTCTTTGATTCTATTGACCACGGAATTTTACTGGAATTGATTCAAGAAAAGGTAAGCTGTCCGGAAACCATGCAATTACTTGAAAAGGTCATTGATTCTTTCCACAAGATACCAGGTAAGGGCTTGCCTCTAGGCAATGTGACCAGTCAAATCTTCGCCAATGTTTACATGAACCGATTTGATTGGTATGTAAAGAAAGAATTGAAGATAAAATACTATGTGAGATATTGCGATGATTTCGTAATCCTTTCTTCTGACATTGGTAATTTAACCAAGCTTATTCTGTTGTTGCAAAAATTCTTGGATAAGAATCTTAAGCTCGAACTTCATCCGGATAAGATACTAATACGAAAATTTCACCAAGGCATCGATTTCCTGGGAGCCGTGCTCTTGCCTCACCGAATAGTTGTAAGAACCAAGACTAAGAGACGAATGATTAAAAAATCGACAAAACTTCTAGAAGAATTTCAAATTGGCCGACTGACAAAAGCTAGGTTAAATCAGTCGATTTCATCGTATCTTGGCCACCTTAACCATGTTAAGTCGAGAGAAACTAATCATTCATTGCATTCCATCAGAGCTAAAATGCGGAGGTTGCCCTAAGTGGTTTACTGTGTTAAATTAGTGCAACTTATGCAAAGAGTGATTAGTCCGGTAAATATCGAGGAAAGGGCCAAGCTCGACCTGCGCGCAGGCGACACTATCCGCGTCTGGCAGAAAATTGCCGAGAAGGGCAAGGTCCGCCTCCAGGCCTTCGAAGGGCTTGTTCTCGCGAAGAAACACGGCAGGGAAGCCGGCGCCACCTTCACCGTCCGTCGCGTCGCCTCTGGGGTTGGTGTCGAAAAGATTTTCCCTCTCTATTCTCCTATTATCGACAAGATTGAAGTCTTGAAGCGCTCGAAAGTTCGCCGAGCCAAGCTTTACCACATCCGCGAGAAGGCGGCCAAGGAAGTCAGCCACCAGATGAGGAATATCCGTATGGCCAAAGATGTGGAAGTTGAAGAAACGGTAGAAGCCAAGTAAGATTGGCATATGCGCGAGTGGTGTAATGGTAAACACGTACGATTGAGGTTCGTATGCCGCAAGGCGTGGAGGTTCAAGTCCTCTCTCGCGCACCAGGCAAAATGAGTTAGGTTTTTGCCTAACTCATTTTGCTAAGAATTAATGGTGCCTATAGTGTAGCGGCTCTGCACGGAAGATTGTGGATCTTCAAGTTCCGGATCGACACCGGATAGGCACCCAAATATGAAACTGTCACTGCACACTTCAGTGACCTAATTTCTTCTTAAGGGTATAATATAAGGATGCTTATATTCCTTATCATCGGTTTACTGTTGGGTGGAGTGTCGGTTGCGTTTGCCTTGCAGAACATCGAAGTGGTGACGGTAACGTTTCTCGCGTGGCAGTTTGAAGGCTCGCTTGCTTTTGTTATTCTACTGTCGCTCGTGGTGGGGATGCTCGTAAGCACACTCTTGTCTTTGCCGGCTACCATCAAAAAGAGTTTTCAAATTTCAACCCTGAAGAAGCACAATGAGTCGCTCAAGGGTGCTTTGAATAATAAAGAGAGCGAATTGAGAGTAGAGAGGTCGAAACTTGCCACCAACAACGCCTATCTGGATGACCTGGAGAAGAACCGTGAGGACGAAGTAGTAAAATAAAACCCCAGAGAATAATTTTCCTATCGGGACCCCAATTATTTCCTCCAACCGTCGAGACCCCAGTGGTGGCCGGCTTTGGCTACGGCCAGGTAAACCAGAAGCAGACCGAAGATGACATGGTCGTCGACAATGAGAGAATGCGCATCCGGGTGGATGATGCCTAAAGGAATGTAGTAGAGCGCCATGAGTACCGCTCCCAGAGGAGCCGAGAACCTCACGAAGATACCGAGGATGAGCGAGATGCCGAGGAGCGTCAGTCCCCATTCATTGACCAAGTTGATAAGCGGTAGGATGCCGGGCGACATAAGCCAGGCATAAAATCCTGGCAGGAGTTTAGCGCCCTTAAGGTAGCCTTCCGCCGACCAGGACGGGTCGAGCACTTTGGTAATACCGGCGTAGAACATATACCAGCCCAGGGAAACACGAAGCAGAAACAATGTAATTTTTTGTGTCATACGTCTAATATGATATCGTCCGGTTTGAAGAAAATTTCGATGTGGCCAATGGCCCGGACCTTTTTGTCGGCTTTGCCAAGGCGGCCCTCACCCCTTCAATATAAATCGATAAGCTAATGGCGGCCTTTTTATTTTTCTTTCAAAACGAATATGAAAGTGAATTCAGATACGTCTATTGACTATGTAGATACGATGTATATACTTATGGAAATGACCACTAAAATAGCTAAGTGGGGTAATAGCTACGCAATAAGGTTGCCTAAAGAAACCTTAGATGAGCTTTCTTTGAAAGAGGGCAATTTGGTTATCGTTAGCACCGATGCAAATAGTATAAGAATCAAGCCAACAAAAAAGCACGCAACTCTCGGTGAGCTTATTTCTAGAATAAATCGCAATAACAAGCATGATGTTGTCGAGTGGATTGGGAGTAAAGGAAATGAAATATGGTAAAGAAGAGTTATGTTCCAGATAAGGGAGACGTGGTGTGGCTTAATCTAGATCCTATCAGCTTCGAGCATTGTCGTGGAAAGAAAGAAAGGCAAGATTTATTATAAAGGCACCCCTAGATGTTTCAGAAGAAGTGGCCCATAAAATTAAACTTTTGATCAGCTAATTTTCTTTCAAAACAAATCGATAGGGCTTTTCGGCCCAGCCTTGGCCAGCGTAAGAAACCCCTATCCTAGGAGTTCTTAGAATTTTTCCGCCACTCGGGTTGGCGGATCCGCCTTTTCTGGCGGACAAATCAGACTCAATCCATAATCCAGTTTTTCTTCCCAATTTTTTACCGTTTAATTTTTTATCTATTTTCAAATGTTTGGTCAGGCGGGCCGGACCGGAAACATTTTCCGTACCTCTTATTAAAACAGCGGCGGGGAAATCTTTTTCTTCGGTCACAATGTTGAGCATCCAATGCATGCCGTAAGTGAAATAGACATAGATGGTGCCGGCCTCACAAAACATCGGTCCGTTCCTTGTTGTTCTGCCACGCGAGGAGTGGCAGGCCAGGTCGTGTGGGCCGACATATGCTTCAGTTTCAATAATTTTCTCCCGGATAACTTTATTACCTACCTTTCGCACTAAATATTTTCCAATCAGTTCTTCAGCCACCTTCAAGGTCTTATCGGCGAAAAATGAACGGGGCAGCGGAGCCATGTTATAATCTTATAGCACATATGGGATTCCCGAATTGGGCCAAAAACATTCTTTTCCTCCTGGTCTACATGATTTCCGGGCTGGTCCTGGTTATTATCATCGAAGGCCTTTTATCCGGCAACGATCTCACGCCGCTCAATACCGCTATCGAGCGTGTGGTGGTGCAAATCCGCACGCCTTTCCTCACGACGCTTTTGGTCTGGCTGACCCGGGTCGGCAATCCGTTCATCATCTCCTCGCTCGCGGTCTTTATCGCCGTGATGCTTATTTTGCGCGGCTATGCCTATGAAGCGACCCACGCCACTATGGCCACCACTTTCTTTTTCATGCTCTCTTACGTCTTTTTCGGCAAATTAAAGACCGTCCGGGGCAAGACTTATCTTATTATCAGTTCGGTCATTGGCGTGTTTTTGATTTGTTTCTCGCGGCTCTACCTGGGCGCCCATTGGGCTCTCGATATCCTCGCCGGCGCGGCCCTGGGGCTTCTCTCCGTCAGCTTTACCATCCTTATGTTCAACGTTTTCCTAGAGGAGAACCGCTCTTTGAGGAAAAGGCTTAACTTGTGATAGGATGTGCGCATGCAAAATATAGAAATACAAAAAATTTATAAATGGGCGTGGATTGTGCTCGTGATTCTGGCGGTTTTTCTCGGAGTCAAGACCTTGGCTTCTCTAAAAAATCTGCGCGAGGTTGACCCGGCTTACAACTCGATAACCGTAACTGGCGAGGGCGAGACCTTCGCCGTGCCGGATTTGGCCACATTCTCCTTCTCCGTCTCGGCCGATGCCAATACGGTGAGCGAGGCGCAGGCGAGTATCACCAAAAAGATTGATGCCATTATGGAGAAGCTCGAATCGCTCGGCATTCTAGAAAAAGACATCAAGACTACCGACTATTCCGTCTATCCCAAGTATCGCTACGAAGTTAAACCTATGCTTTATCCGGTGCCTGGCAATCAAGTGCCGGACGGCTACACTGCAAGCCACTCTGTAACGGTGAAGGTCCGTGATACCGAGAGGGCTGGGGAAGTGCTGGGGGCTGCCGGCTCGGCCGGGGCTACCAATCTCTCAAGTATCTCCTTTACGGTTGATGACCCGGAGGCTTTGACCGACGAAGCGCGCGCCGCCGCCATCAAGCAGGCCCGGGACAAAGCCAAGACTCTCTCCAAAGAACTCGGGGTGAGACTGGTGCGGGTGGTAAGCTTCAACGACAGCACTGACGGCGGTTATCCCATTCCTTACGGACGTGAAGCCTTGAGTATGGGCGGCGATATGGCCGTAGCCCAGGCGAAAGCGCCGACTCTGCCAACAGGTGAAAACAAGGTGAGAGTGGTGGTCAACGTGGTCTACGAAATACGCTAGTTTTGTTATATAATTCGGGTAGACACATATAAACCCGTTTTTACGGTGAAAGGATCAACCCTTGTATCTTATTCCACGAAACATTTGCCATCTCTGCATTTGCCCGATTCTTGAGAGCGAAGAGGCCCGGGAATATCAAGGCAGGAAGATTCATGTGGTCTGTTCTCCGTTAATCAAGCGATCCGTAGAGGAGGAAGGGCCGTTCACGATCCCGGCCGGGTTTAAATCGGCAAGAAAATCCAATAAGCCGGCCCCGGCGCGCATGCGCGCCGGGGCTTCACTGTATTGACTTTCTCCCGTATCGTATAGTATGATTCTGAGACGCCCACGGGGGTGTTTGTTACTACTCGACAAGTTCGTAGCAAGTAACATCGATATGAATAGATTCATAAACTACATCAAAGATACGAGAGGGGAGCTGGTCCACGTCTCCTGGCCGACCCGGCGCCAGGCCATGACCTTTACCGTTATTGTGGTTATCATCTCCATACTGACCTCGGTTTTCCTC
>Ga0075993_115_pt2 | contig 12290 bp, 9 predicted proteins | sample RifGroA2_FD_68039 | JGI IMG/M metagenome (GOLD analysis project Ga0075993, IMG submission 68039) | Parcubacteria bacterium GW2011_GWA2_50_10b | reverse complement strand
CAGGAACTCTCCATTGCGACCGAGCTTCTGGCAGAACTGGAAGGCGGCGTCGAGCACAGGGCTCGGGTTCTCGAAGATCTCTCGAAGGTCGTTGAGCGTGATCTGACTCTCAATGACAATGCTTCCATTGCGCAGGAGAGAGATCACCGTATCGCCTTCACCGCCGATGCAGATGTAGATCTGAAATTTCTTCCCGTAGCCGATCGGCACGGTGACCCGAGCATCGCCACGTCCCGCTCGATTCACACCACGGGAGGCCTCGTCGATGACTTTCACGAGGAATGTTCGAACGCGCCGAAGCTTGTTCATCTTCTCTTCGTACTCCGTGAAGTTCGCCACGAGTTCGTCGAAACGCTTGTCTGTAGTCATAACACTCCTTCACTCCATAGCTGGAGGCCCTGTCGGGATAGGAGGATTGCAGTGTAGGCCATGCAATCAGTTGATGGAAAGAACTTGTACCTACATGTACAGTTTAGCACAAAGCACTTGACTTGTCAAGCGTTCCATGCTATGCTTAATACTAGAGTTTTGAACTCCGGAGAGATCTGGAGAGAAAGGAGAAAAGAGTAGGGTCATGAAGAAGCGTGGCTATGTTGTAAAGCTGGTAGGGAGAATACCATCAGACATGCCGTTTGACGTGATGGTGGAAGGACGCCAGTTCTCTGTCCTGCGTGGGAGTTGGGAAGAAAGAGGCGCCTGGCTCCACTTCACCACTCTCTTCGGCGAACACTTCACTATACCTATGGATTCGGTGCGAGAAATCCTCTCCTTCAACGAAGAAGAGACGCTCTGGGTTCATCCCCAACTTCGACAATGAGGCGCACGACCTTCGGGTACGGCGCCTTTCGTTTTACCTGTATAATTATTTACATGAATTACATTATTATCTTGATTGCCGGAGTTGCTCTGGGTTGGATTATGTCTTCCACAAGACGGAAGATCAGTTTTACTTCCAAACAACAAAGAGAAAAAGAAGCGGGTAAGGAAGCGATATATGGACTTCTCGAAACTAATCACCCTCTTACCAATAATGATGTGGAAGTAATGCTCAGCATTTCTGACGCCACCGCCACCAGATATTTCGACGAGTTAGAGAAAGAAGGCAAAGTGCGCCAAGTGGGGAAAACTGGTCGATATGTGAATTACGAAAGAATTTAAATGGCTGAAGAAACTACAACCGAATCTGTGATAAGTGAACCAGTGGCAGAATCTACCCCTACTCCCGAACAGCCAATTCTCGAGCCACAACTGACTCCTGAACCATCGCTAGGGCCTTCTGCAACCGCTCCAGAACCTAGCCAAGCCCCAGAGCCCGTTGTCGAGCCGGAACCCCAATCAGTACCTCAACCCGAACCGATTTCCGCTCCCGAACCCCAAGTTATCGCCCCTGTATCTTTGGTAAGCCGAGCTAGGGAATTATTGGTCAAAGCTAGAGAAACAATCCAATTCCGAAAGCGCAAGAAGCTGGATAAGATAATGAGTATATTTCTGAAACAAAGCACTATAGCCAATGATGATGTCCAGAAACTTTTGTATGTATCTGACGCCACAGCTACCAGATATTTAGACCAGCTAGAACGAGAAGGAAGAATTAAGAAAGAGAATGCTGGGAAGTATTTGTCGTATTCCAGAATGTAAGGGAGTATCTGCCGTGTCCTCGCAATCCTACGGCAGATGGTGTGCGCGCACGGGTGGTGTGGGGCAAGCACAGAAACTAATGAGCCTCGGGCTGTTGCCGCTAGGGCGTCTGTGACTAAAGACGAGCGCCGACGTTAACTGGAACTACCAAACTCTAGTAGCGAAAGCGACACGCCAAACATAATATTGAAAACGTGGAGAGGGGTTATGCTAGGGCGGACTCCGAAGGCACGGAAAACGAAGGCAAAAACACTCAATAACCACTAGCCAAAAAAAGCACTGAATACTCTGGCTAACCCCTGCGAGGAGGAGTCCCGACGCTGGGGAGAGGATTCCTTCCTCTCCCCAAAGAGTAGCGGGTAGGGCTTGCGACTCATTTACCGGGTATTTGAGCCGCAAGCTATCTACCCGCACACAGGCACTAGGCGCTCGTAGCCATAGCGGTAACAGCCCGAGGTGGATACCGAGTGGTGCACCCACTTGTCACGGACGACTACTAAACTACAGACCGAGCACCGAGTTTCTTGCATTCCTAGCCGAGCCCCTTTCCGCTCATTCCATTCAAAAAAGTCTTATCACCGCGAAAATATAAAAGCATGAAGGCGGAAAGGGGCGCTGAGACGCATGCGTCTCAGCCCAGCATTAGCACATTAGTCGAGCGTAGGAGGAACTCTAAAGCCACTAGACACGCGGAGCGTGCACCTTAACCCTTCGGGCAAGAATCAGGAATTTCTGATAAAGTAAGTTCGAACGAGGTCGTACAGACCCACCAGCGAGATTAGTTTAGTGGCAGAACTGGTGCTTCCCAAGCATCGGGCGCCGGTCCGATTCCGGCATCTCGCACTAATTTTGGCTTAGTTCGTCGAGACGCTGACGATTCCTCTCTCCGTAGTCTATTTTAAAATCGACATGGGGGATGATGCCGAGGCGCGACTCGTCGCGGATGTATCTCTTGAACTCGGGAGTTTTTCTTTCTAGGAATTTTAGCGCGGTATCTTCTTGGCTTTCCGGTAACGTGGTAAAAAATATTTTCGCTTCTTTGCCGGTCGGCGAGATTTCGACCCTGGTGATGGTCAGGAGGGACGAGTCGCTACCTTCTTCACGGGCGAATTGGGCCGCCAGGCGGTGCAGGATTTCGGTTATAATCTCGCGTTTTATCTCACGCATGTTATTTGGTGGCCAATACCACTCCTTGGAGCGTATCGCCAGGAGCCGCTTCCATCTTTGACTCGACCATGGCGCCGAATTCCGTGCCTTCATTCACCGTATTGACCGCGGCTTTGGCTTGCTGAAGTTCCTTGAGTTTGCCACGGCCGATTTCCGCTTCCCGGCGGATGATTTTGACCATGGCGCCGCGCGAGAAACTGCCGGTTATCACTCTGGCACCGAGTACCTGCTTGCCTTTGCCGCCGCTAAAAATCTTGAGCACTTTCGCCGAACCGGTGATTTCTTCAATCTCCACTTTCGGCTCGCGTTCGGCGACCAGCTCAATAACCTTGTCTGTCAATTCATAAATAACGCCGAAAGAAAGTATTTTGACGCCCGAGCGCTCGGAGAGCGAAAGGGCTGGCGCGTCGATTTTGACATTGAAGCCGACAATGACCGCCCCTGTGGTGGCGATGGCGGTCTTGACGTCGTTTTCATTGACGCTGCCGACGCCGGAGACGATGACTTTCGGCGCTATCCGCTCGCGGGTGATTTTCTTCAATTCGCCCTCCACCGCCTCGAGACTGCCGGCGGTGTCGGCTTTTAATATGATGGGTAGAAGTGTGACCCCTTCGGCCGTTTTCGGCTGCTCTTCTTTGTCCGCCGCCCTGCTCTTTTGCTTTTCAATGTAGGCCAAGGCATCTTCTTTCTTGAGAAAAGTCACGAACTCCCGGCCGATGGGAGGCAATTTGTCCCAGCCGATTAGTTTGACCGGGCTCGAGAGCGAGAGTTCTTCGACCGTGTTGCCCGCGGCATCCAATATGAAGCGGATGGGCACGAAAGCGTCACCGGAGGCGGCAAAAGTGCCCCGGCGGACGGTGCCGTTCTTGATGATACCGACGGCGGCGATGCCTCTTTTGGCATCGAGGCTCGATTCGATAACGATGCCGGAGCCGAACGCTTCAGGTTCGCCCTCCAGGTGCTCCATTTGGGCCATGAGCTCAATCATATCCAGGAACTCCTCGACACCCTCGCCGGTTTTGGCCGAGAGGGCCACTACCGGAGTGTCGCCCCCGTAGCCTTCGACGAAGATGCTGTTCTCGGCGAGTGTCTGCTTGGCGCGCAGGATGTCGGCCGCCGGTTTGTCGGTCTTGGTAATAGCGACCATCATGGGCAGTGCATTCTCCTTAATATATTTAAAACTCTCAAGTGTCTGTGGTTTGACGCCGTCCTCGGCGGAGACGATGAGTACCGCGATATCAGCGACTCTGGTACCGCGGTTCCTGACATTTTCAAAAGCGGCATGGCCCGGCGTGTCAAGCAAAGTCAGTTTCGTCATCCGGCCATCTTTTCTCACCCGGCTCACTTCATAAGCACCCACATGTTGAGTAATGCCACCTGCCTCTTTCTCCGTGATGTTAGTTTCTCGAATGTAATCGATTAAAGAGGATTTGCCGTGGTCGATATGGCCGAAAATGCCCACCACCGGCGGACGGGTAACTTTGCCATCTTCTTTTTGAGCGGACTGAGGCATGTTGATAATTTCATACCTTATCACAAAAATGTTGCAAAAACACTTCACGCGTATAGAATGGCGGAATGAATTTGTTCGGCCCAAAAAGGATTTTCCTCGACTACGCTTCCGCCACTCCTCTCTTGCCTGAGGTTAAAAAAGAGATGGAGAAATACTGGGTGGCGGACTTTTACAATCCCAACGCTATTTATGAAGAAGGAGTAAGGGTAAAAAGGGAAGTGGCGGAATACCGCACGAGGATTGCCAAAGTGCTTGGCGTGGCGAAAGAATCTGTCATCTTTACATCGGGTGGCACCGAAGCGAATACCTGGGCAATTCGAGGAATAAAAAACGGCCGTCTGATTCTGGATGCCGAGAGTCATCCTTCCGTCTTTGACGCGGCTCAGGGTTATAAAAGCGCGACTTGGAAAGCCAGTGAACCTTTGCCATTGGATAAGGGTACCACCTTAATCTCTACTGTCAGCACCGAGAACAATGTTGGCCGGCAAGCCCGCGCCTGGAGAAAGAGGCACAACACCGAGTTCCCGATTGTACACGTAGATGCTTCTCAGACCGCTCAATATTACAATGTGGCGCTCGAGGCCCTGGCCTGCGATGCGCTCACTCTCGATTCGGCCAAGTTAAACGGACCGAAAGGCATCGGGGCTTTGATTCTCCGCAAGGGGGTGAAGCTCGAACTTCCGCCACTGGGTACGCCTCCCGTTCCGCTGATTGCCGGTTTCTGTGTCGCGCTTGAGAGAGCGGCTCGAGATAGGGAATCGGAGCGGATACGTCTAATTTTATTGAGCGAAAAATTTACCGAAGCGATTCGGCGCGGAGTGCCAAGGGCTATGGTCACCAATATTTCACCCAATATCGTAAACATATCCGTACCGGGCATTCTGCCGGAACTGCTGGTGCTGGCTCTTGATAAGCAAGGTGTTATGGTTTCCGCCGGCCCCGCTTGTGACTCAAATAAGCCCGAACCTCCCGAGACTCCGGTCCGTTTTTCTTTCGGCCGTGGCACTACGGAAAAAGAGCTGAATTATGCCGTTAAAATATTTTGTGGAATCGTCGGTGCCATGTTAAAATAGCCCATATGCAGCCATTTAATCATTTCACCACCAAGGCGAAGGAGGTTATACGAAAGGCTCATGAGCTGGCCATCGAACGCGGCCAGAATCACGTCAACCCCATCCATCTTCTGGCCGCACTTCTGCTCCAGGAAGAGTCCATCGTGGTCTCCATTCTCGACAGGATGGACATTGACACCATTATGCTCACCGACACGGTGCTCGAAGCCATCGAAAGTCCGGAAGCGAGCCAGACCATTTCTCCCTCCTATCAGATTTATCTCACTCCAGAACTGGCTCACGCCATCGAAGCTTCGAGCAAAGTGGCCCAGGGGCTGGGAGACGAGTTCGTCTCGACCGAGCATCTTTTCATCGCTGTCCTGGATGTGCCGGGCGAGGCGCGGGAACTTCTGGTGAAATTCAAAATAGACAGGCAAACAGTCTTGAAAGTGCTCGAAGAACTCAAGAAGTCGAGCCCGGCCGAACCGAAAGAATCCAAGAAATTCAAATCGCTCACCAAATACACGCGCTCGCTCACCACTCTAGCCAAAAACAACAAACTCGACCCGGTCATCGGCCGCGATGAGGAAATTTCCCGCATGATTCAGATTCTTTCCCGCCGCACCAAGAACAATCCGATTCTCATCGGCGAAGCGGGCGTGGGCAAGACCGCCATCGCCGAGGGGCTCGCCATCCGCATCGCTTCCAGTAACGTGCCCGAGTCTTTGCGCGAGAAAGAACTGGTTTCGCTCGACCTGGGCCTCCTTATCGCCGGGACCAAGTACCGCGGCGAGTTCGAAGAGCGTTTGAAAAACATCATCAAGGATATCGAGAAGTCCGACGGCAAGATCATCCTTTTCATCGACGAGATTCACACTATCGTCGGCGCCGGCGCCGCCGAAGGCTCGATGGACGCTTCCAATATGTTGAAGCCCCCGCTCGCCCGCGGCGACCTGAGGGCCATCGGCGCCACCACATTGCGCGAATACCAGAGGCACATCGAGAAAGACCCGGCTTTGACCAGACGCTTTCAGCCGGTCTACATCCAGGAGCCTTCCATCGAAGATGCTATGACCATTCTCCGCGGCCTTAAAGAGTGCTACGAGCTCTACCACGGCGTACGCATCACCGATGACGCTATTCAGGCGGCCGTCACCCTTTCTTCCCGTTATATCACCGACCGGTTCCTGCCGGACAAGGCCGTGGACCTCATCGATGAAGCCGCTTCTTTCCTCAAGATTTCGCTCGAAAACATGCCGCCCGTGCTCCAGGAAGCTCATTCGAAAATCATGAAGCTCGAGATTGAAAAGGAAGCCCTCAAGAAGGAAACCAAATCTCCCAAGGTCAAATTGCGCCTCAAGGAAATCGAGACGAGTGTGGCCGACCTGCGCGAACAGACCGCTGAAATCGAATTGAAGTGGAAGAATGAAAAGGAGACGGTCGGGGAAATCAAGGAAATCAAGAAAAGCATGGAGACGCTCCGTCTGGAGGCCGAAGGGGCCGAAGCTCGCGCCGACCTCTCGCGGGCGGCCGAGCTTCGCTACGGCCGCATCCCGGCTCTCGAGCGTGAACTTGATTTGAAAGCCAAGCGCCTCAAGAAACTCCAGAGTTCCAGGCGCATTCTCAAGGAAGAGATTACCGCCCAGGATATCGCCTCTATTGTCTCGCGCTGGACCGGCATCCCGGTCTACCGCATGCTCGAAGAAGAAGCAAACAAGCTTAGCCGCATGGAAGAGTTTTTGAAAAAGCGCATCGTCGGCCAGGATGAAGCGGTCAGAAAGATTGCCGACACCGTCAAACGAAGTCGCGCCGGCATCTCCGACCCCAACCGGCCCATCGGCTCGTTTATCTTCTTGGGCCCCACCGGAGTGGGCAAGACCGAGCTGACCAAAGCGCTTGCCGAATTCATCTTCGACGACGAGAAGGCGCTCATCCGCGTCGACATGTCTGAGCTTATGGAGAAGCACGCGATCTCAAAGCTCATCGGCGCGCCGCCGGGCTACGTCGGCTTCGAAGAAGGCTCGAGCTTCGCCGAATCCGTCCGCCACCGACCGTATTCCGTCATTCTTTTCGACGAAATCGAGAAGGCTCATCCCGAGGTCTTTAACGTGCTTCTTCAGATTCTCGATAATGGGCGGTTGACGGACGCCAAAGGCCGGGTCATCAATTTCAAAAACACGGTTATCATCATGACCTCCAATATCGGCGCCCAGTACATCGACAAGATGCAGTCCATCGGCTTCAGCCGCGGCGATAAGGATAATTACGAAGGGGTTAAGGAAAAAGTGCTCTCGACCCTCAAAGACCATTTCCGCCCGGAATTCATCAACCGCCTTGACGATGTCATCGTCTTTGACGTGCTTTCGAAGGAGGCTATCAAGGAAATTGTTCGCATCCAGATTGATATCATCAAAAAGCGCCTGGCCGAAAAGGAAATCGAACTTTCGGTCACCGAAGACGTGCTCGACCTCTTGGCCAAGGAAGGCTACAACCCGCAATACGGAGCGAGACCCTTGAAGCGTCTCATCCAGGACAAGATATTGAATCCCGTCGCCTCGATGATGATAGGAAACAAAGTGCTTTCCGGTGGCACCATTCTCGCCGATGTCCACGGCGGCCAATTCACCTTCGATGTCAAAAAGAGCGCGCGTTCTGGCCGGGTCAGCACTATTTCTGCCAGAAGGGAAGCGAACGTAAAGTAATCTGAATAAGAAATCCCCTACGCAAGCGTGAGGGGATTGTGTTTGGTCGGGGCGTGGCTCGCCTTTTGGGGTCTGCTCTGGGAAGCGGATTTGGTTGGGCTGTTGCCCACGTCACAGCGCTGTGATGAGCTGTTCCCCTGAGGTTGGCTTACGCACCCGACCTGGAACCATAATAGCACTGCCAAAAATCAGCGCAAGTCTGCAGGAAGAGTTTTGCAAGTCTTCACTTTTTCCATTAGAATGGCTTAATTGCTGTCTCTCTCGAGGCGCGTACGGCACTCGGAACGAGAGAATCAGCAAGCTGTTCTCTGTTCCTCGTTTGTACGCGTCGGTGGCGGAGTGGTCAATCGCACTAGACTGTAAATCTGGCGGCCTTAGGCCTACGCAGGTTCGAATCCTGCCCGGCGCACAAAATAAAAATCTCGGTCTTGTGCCGAGTATTTTTATTTTGCTGTATTGGCGACAGGATTCGAACAGGAGTGGGGTCGGGAGAGGAGGAATCCTCTCCCGTGGAGGAAGGCAGCGAAGCGTCGGAAAACCGAGGGTTTCCGAGGGGTTCAATCCTGCCCGGCGCACACTTAAATCTTGATCTTTTTTGAACTAACCTTTGTCTGTAACAGCCGGCTGGCGGCTATGTTGAATTTGTTTCTGTCACCAGTAGTGAAATAAGAAATTTTACCCCGTTTCTCTTGCGTATTCTTGAAACGATTGAGTTTGAGAAGCGCTTTTGCTCGTCTCGCTATGGCAGCTCCGGAATCCAAGATTTTTATCGATGGACCGGCAATCTCTCGTATCGCATCTTTCAGAAACGGGTAATGCGTGCAGCCGAGGACTAAATAATCAACATCCGAATCTTTTACTTTCTTGAGATACCGTTCGAGGAGAAAGGTGGTGTTGGCGCTGTTCAGCTTGCCGTTTTCCACCACTTTTTCCAGGCCGGGACAGCCGATGTTAAGCACTTTTACTCCTTGGCAGAAGTTTCTCATCAGCCCTTTCAACTCTTTGCTTCTGGCGGTAGCTCGGGTGGAAAGGACCGCTATCGAATCCGACCGGGTCTGTTCGGCGGCGGGTTTAAGGGCGGGAACGGTGCCAATGATGGGAAAAGGACATTTCTCCCTTAACGCATCTTTGGCATAACAAGTGACTGTATTGCAGGCTATGACCAGTAATTTTATATTCTGTCTGGCAAGATATGTGGTGGCCCGGCGGGAATAATCTATTATCTGGCGTTCACTTTTTCCACCATAAGGAAGATGCTGCTGGTCGGCCAAGAATACATAGTTTTCATTCGGCAGAAGCTGGCGGAGTTCCCGGAGGATGCTCAAGCCGCCCACTCCGGAGTCGAATACGCCAATCGGTCGTTTGTCCATTCAGCTATTTAATCATTTCTGAAGGCCGTGGCAAAGACTTGCAAAACTCCATATTTAAGGTAATCCCCCACACCTATTTCTGTCCTGGGATTTTGTATATAGAGTCAACTTGCAAAAAAATAAAAACTCGTTTCGGTAGGGGACGCCAAAGGTGTCGGCAAGGGCCACACCTATTATTCGACCAAGAATAAGAAGTCGGTTGAGAAAAAGCTCGAATTCAAGAAGTACAACCCCATCGCGAGGAAGCACACCGTCTACAAGGAAAAGAAGGCCTAGTTTGTGTTAATATAGCCCGCAAGGGCGATTAGTTTAGTGGTAGAACAGCGGTCTCCAAAACCGCTGGCGGGGGTTCGATTCCCTCATCGCCCGCCCAATTCCGCTTTTACATACTTCTCAATTTTTCTGTATTCATCCGGCTTGAACCATTTGATTTTTTTATTGCGCTTAAACCAGGTCATCTGACGCTTAGCGTATTTTTTACTCCCTCGAATGACGCTTTCTTCAGTTGGATTCCAATATTCAAAGCCAAGTTCCTTTAATCTCTTACTCGACACTCCCAATCGTTTTAATTTTCTTATTTCGTTCAAGAGCCCGTTTTTAAACATTTTTTTAACCCTTTTTTCTATCTTTTTATCCAAATCCTCTGGCAATAATCCAATGTAAATAAAGTCGTGGGTTGTTTGTCGTCGGTTGTGGGTAAGCTTAGGTACTCTACCTAGCGCCTCGACAATCTCAAGCGCACGGATTAGGCGTACTTTGTTGTGAGGGTCAATTGTTTTGGCTCTCCTCGGGTCTTTCTTTTCCAAAATTTTGAAAAGCTTTTCCTTATCTAACTTATCTAACTTCCTCCTTAATAACTTGTTCGGTGGTACATTCGGTAGGGAAATTTTCCCAGCCAAGGCGTCAATGTAGAATCCTGTTCCGCCAACCACAATCGGCAATTTATCAGACTTAACAATTTTAGCGATCGCTTGGTTTGTTAAAATTAAAAAATCTGATACAGAAAATTGTTTCTTTGAGTCAGCCACATCCAGCAGATAATGCGGGATGCCGGCCATTTCTTTCGGCGTAATCTTGCCCGTACCGATATCGAGACCTTTGTAAACCTGCCGTGAATCGGCGGAGATGATTTCCCCTTTAAACTTCTTAGCCAGTCTGACCGCTAGGCTTGACTTGCCTGAGGCTGTGGGGCCGATGATGACCAGGATTTTTGTTTGTGCCATGAAAGTGATTTCCTAAACTCTTCCGCGAGAAGAATTGAAGAAGCAAACGCTATAATAATGAACCATTCCGATAATTCAAGCGGCACGGTGTGCAGGAATCTCTGGAAGAAAGGGTGGTAAACGGCCAGGAGCTGGAAGAAAAAGGCCGCTCCGGTGGCCAGGACCATGTACTTGTTCTCGAACGGGTCGGCTCGAAAGACCGATTCCTTTTCCGAACGGCAGTTCCAGGCATTAAACCATTGGAAGACCGCCAGCACAGTCAGGGAAATGGTCCAGGCTTTAGCCAGGTCGGTTTCAAAATAATTCCGGAAAAGAACGAGTGTCCCAATCATCATGGGCGCGGCCATGATAAGCATTCTGCCGGCCATGAAGCGGCTGACCAAATACTTTTCCGGCTTCTCAAACCGTTCGGTGAGAAGCCCTTTTTCGCGCGGTTCCAGCGCAAGCCCTACGGTAAAGAATCCGTCAGTGACAAAATTGAGCCAGATAATCTGTGTCGGCAGAAGGGGCAAGGGGAAGCCGAGAAGAATGGCCCCGGTAATGACCAGCAGTTCGCCGATGGATGTGGACAGAAGGTAAAGAACAACTTTTTCGATGGTCTTGTAGATATTCCTGCCTTCTTCAACGGCCGATATGATGGAGCCGAAGTTATCGTCCAGAAGGATGATGTCAGAAGACTCTTTGGCCACTTCGGTGCCAATCCGGCCCATGGCCACTCCAAGATTTGCGGCGACAAGCGACGGGGCATCGTTCACTCCGTCGCCGGTCATGGCCACTATGTTTCCCGTCCTTTTGTACGCCTCGATAATGCGAAGCTTGTGTTCAGGCGTCACCCTCGCGAAGACCGATACTCCCGCGAGTTTCTCCGCGAGTGTTTTGTCGGAGAACCCGTCTATTTCCATGCCCGTAAGACTCTTGTCGCCCCTCTTGTAGATGCCGGCTTCTCCGGCCAGCGTTTCCGCCGTCCTGACGTGGTCGCCGGTAATCATCACGACCTTGATGCCGGCAGCGATGGCCCGCCTGGTGGATTCCTTGACCTCCGGACGCAAGGCATCTTTGAGCCCGAAAAATCCCAGGAACACAAGGTCCTTGATATTTTTTACGTCGAAATCTTCGACTTGGTCGTGTTTTATGCCCGCCGCGATAACCCGCAGACCCTTCATCGACATATCGATGAATATTTTTTCCAATTCTCCTTTTTCCCCGGCCGAGAGGCGCGACTCTCCATCGGGGCGCCAGATTTCGCTTGAAAGACCCAAGATGACTTCCGGCGCCCCCACGACGGTGGCCATGTTTTCTTTCGCGTTTTTATGCAGGGTGGCGTGATACTTGAGCGAGTAGTCAAAGGGAATCTCCGTGATAAGAGGGGACTCGCGCTCCAAGTCGGTCTTATTGAATGAAAGTTTCTCGGCGAGCACCGCCAAAGCCGCTTCGGTCGGGTCACCCGAGATTTTCCATAATTTCTTTTCGGTATCGAACATGACGCTGGCATTAGAGCAAAAAGCCGCAATCTTGCCGGCCATCAGCAGTTCCTGGTGATTGTGCGGTTCGATGACCTGGCCTTCCAGTCTGACATTACCTTTCGGTTCATATCCGATGCCTCCCAGTTCGAAATTTTTTCCGCC
>Ga0075993_115_pt1 | contig 13060 bp, 10 predicted proteins | sample RifGroA2_FD_68039 | JGI IMG/M metagenome (GOLD analysis project Ga0075993, IMG submission 68039) | Parcubacteria bacterium GW2011_GWA2_50_10b | reverse complement strand
CACCGGCAATCCTTCCGGTATTACCGAGACGCAGATGGATATAACCGTGGTCAGCATCTTAATGGCCGTCTGACCCGATTGTATGCCCAGGGCGAATATGATGGCGCTGGCCACTGCCGTGACGGCGATGATGAGCCGTGAAAGATACCTGATGTTTGCCTTGAGCGGTATCTCGGTTTCGATGGAGGCAATTTCTTTGGCAATCTTGCCGACGACCGTCTCCGTGCCTACCCTCACCACTATTGCCCGGCCGCGGCCCGAGACGATGTTGGTGCCGCGGAAGGCCATATTCTTCTCCTCCATGGTCGGCAGATTCGGATTATCGATTGTTTCGCTTGTTTTGTGCACCGCCTCCGATTCTCCGGTCAGGGCCGCTTCATCGAGTTTCAGGTTTCTTGCTTCCATAATACGGGCATCCGCCGGAATCTTGTCTCCTTCCTGGAGCGCGATAATATCTCCCACGACAACCCCGGTGTCAGGAATGACAATCTCAGAGCCGTCGCGGATTACCGCCGCTTTTGTTTCTATAAATTTCTTTAAGGCAAGCAGGGTATTTCTGGCGCGCCCTTCCTGCACCGAGCCTATCGCGGCGTTGAAGAGGAGAACCGCCAGGATTATCACGCCGTCGATTGTTTCCCCTATGACCCATACCGCGAGTGCCGCGAAAAGAAGAATATAGATAAGCGGGCTTTTGAACTGGCGCAGAAATATCGCCAGGACACTCTCTGTCTTTGCTTCGGGCAATTTGTTCAAGCCGTTTTCCTCAAGCCTGCGCGCGGCTTCGGCGCCCGAAAGGCCGTTCTCGTTTGACTCCAACATCTTTAAAACCTCGGAAACCGGTCTGGTGTGCCACTTAGGTTCCATTTGCTACATTATACATAAACGGTTTGTTTTGGACCCGATTTTATAGTAAGTTTGACGTTATCCTGCGCCGGGATGGCGGAATTGGTAGACGCACACGATTCAAAATCGTGCGGAGCAATCCATGAGAGTTCGATTCTCTCTCCCGGCACATTATTATTTGGTGTTGGCCGTCGGTCGTGTGTTAGAATAATGTTATGTCTCAATTCTATAACGACTCCATTTTCTGGATAGAGGTCGACAAAATCAAGCCGAATCCTTTCCAGCCGCGCCGCGATTTCGACGAAGCCCAGCTCAAGAGCCTCTCCGATTCCATCCGCCAATACGGCGTGCTACAAGCCTTGGTAGTAACCAGAAAAGAGCTTGAGAAGGGAGATGGCGGCATCGGCGTGGAATACGAACTGGTAGCGGGTGAGAGGCGTCTCCGGGCAGCGAAGCTTGCAGGGCTCGTCCAAGTGCCGGTTCTTATCCGCACCGGCGAAGAAACCGACCTCATGAAGCTCGAGCTTGCTATCATCGAGAACATCCAGCGCGAAGATTTGAGCCCGGTTGACCGCGCCCGCGCCTTCGAGCGCCTGGTCAAGGAATTCAATTTTAAGCACCACGAGATAGGGAAGAAAGTGGGTAAGAGTCGCGAGTATGTGTCCAACACCCTGCGCATTCTTTCACTTCCGGAATACATCGTCAACGCTCTTTCCGAGAACAAAATCACCGAAGGCCACACCCGCCCGCTCATGATGCTCATCGACCGCCCGCGGGAGCAGGAAACGCTTTTCAAGGAAATCATGTTTAAGAAATTGAACGTCCGCGAGGCCGAAAGCATCGCCCGGCACATCGCCGTCGAGCGTGCCAGAAAACTGATCGACCAGGAACTCATCGACATCGAAGACCAGTTCAAGGAAAAACTCGGCACCCGCGTCCGCATCGAGAAGAAGCCCGCCCGCCCGAATGGTCATTCGGGCGGGGAAGAAGGGGGCCGGGTGACGATAGACTTTTTCAATAAAGACGACCTGCGTGCGCTTCTGGAGCGCATCGACCGTGAAGGACAGCAAGTTGCCTACGCGGCAGGTACCGAAGCGGTGGCGGAAAGCGCCGCGCCGCTCACCGATGAGGAAAAGATTCTGGCCGAAGACGAGCCTTCAAAGGGCGAAGACGATGACTCCCTCTACTCCGTCGCCAATTTCAGTATTTAACTATTTGCCCAGTTTTTCCAAACGGTTTTTGATATGACGCTTGGCTGTTGAAGTCTTGGCCATCTCAATCCACTTCTGGTTCGGCTTGGCGTTCTCGCTGGTGGTGATGAAGACGATATCCCCGTTTTTGAGCGGCGTGTCGAGGGAGACCAGTTTACCGTTGACCTTGGCTCCGGTCATCTTGTTGCCGATGTCGGAGTGTATCGAGTAAGCGAAATCTATGGGCGTGGAGTCGAGCGGCAGGTCTACCACATCGCCATTGGGCGAAAAGACGAAAATGCGATGATTGAAAAAGTCGCTGGTCAGTCTTTCCCGGAAAAGTTTGTAGTTTTTGGAAGGTTCTTCGTAGTCCGCGAGTTCTGTAATCCATCTCGGTGTGTCTTTAGGAGGCTCTTCTTTTGTTTCTTGGGACGCGGACCTTTTGGGTAGCAGGGCGTGTATCCAGGCGAGCACGTCTCTGCCTTTGCCTCCCTGTTTGTACGAAAGATGAGAGGCGATGCCGTATTCGGAATGCCTGTGCATTTCCTCGGTCTTAATCTGGACTTCCACGATATTGCCGTCGCCGATAAAGACTGTGGTGTGGAGCGCCTGATAGCCGTTCGGCTTCGGAAAGGCGATATAGTCTTTGATGCGCTTCGGCAAGGGCCTCCAGTGCTCATGGATGATGCCCAAGACCTTGTAGCAGTCCGAGACTGAGCCGACCAGGATGCGCATGGTTCTTGACCGAACGGGAGAATTTTTCCAGACTCTCGGCCCGGTCGAGGTGGCGTTCCCTGAGCAACTTTTTCATTTCCTCATGTTCCTTCGGATAGACGTAGGGGAAAGAGAGGTCCTCGAGTTCACGGCTCAATTTCTTGATGCCCAACCTATAAGCAATCGGAGCGTAGATTTCGAGCGTTTCGGAGGCGATTCTTTTTTGTTTCTCTTTCGGCACGTACGCGAGTGTTCTCATATTATGCAGGCGGTCGGCGAGCTTGATGAGAAGCACGCGGATATCCTCTGACATGGCGACAAAGAGTTTGCGCAGACTTTCGTTGTGGCGGGGGGCACCTTTATACTTGAGTCGGCCAAGTTTAGTCACACCTTCGACCAGAAAATTAATTTCTTCGCCGAACTCTTTGACCAACTCCTCTTTTTTTACACCCACGTCTTCTATCGTGTCATGAAGGAGGCCGGCTGCTATGGTGGCGCTGCCGCCGCCCAACTCCGCCAGAATCTTGGCTGTTTCGGAGGGATGGACAATATAAGGTTCGCCGGAATTGCGGAAGTGTTTGGCGTGAGCACTTTCGGCGAAGAGATAGGCTTTTTTGACGAGTTCCTGGTCGCGCGAGGACGCGTTCTTCATGGCCCGCGTAATGTCGGAGAGTGACGTTACTCCTTTTTTATCTTGTGCGGATGGTGATTCAGGCATGTTTTATCGGAGCATCGCTCGGGAATGGTTTTGGTGCCTTCCATCATAAGGGAATTACAGATTTTGCAAAGGTTGCCGGTCGGTTTGGCCTTGATGGCGTATTTGCAATCCGGATAGTTTGAGCAGCTGTAGAAAACGCCGAAGCGGCCGCGGCGTTCGGACATAAAGCCGGTTTGGCAGACGGGGCACTGGATACCGGTGGAATTGGCTTTCTCCTGCTCCTCGTCTTTCTTGACGAATTTGCATTTGGGGAAGCGGGAGCAGGCGGTAAACATCCCGAACTTGCCTTCGCGCGTCACCAGGTTGCCCTTGCCGCACTTCGGGCAGAGTTCACCCGTGTCTTTCGGCCCTTCCAGTTCTTTGCCGTCGATGGTCCGGGCGCCCTGGCAGTCGGGGAAGCGTTCGCAGGAGAGGAATTTGCCGCCCTTGCCGAGTTTGACAATCATACCGGAGCCGCAGACCGGGCACTTCTCGCCGTTCGGAGCCTTGCCCAGATTGGTAATTTTTTCCACTTTCTCTTTCGATTTGACCGCTTTGGTGAAAGGCGTATAGAAATCGGCCAAAGTCTTTTTATAAGTGCGTTCACCGTTTGCGATGTCGTCCAGCTCGTTTTCCATTTCGGCTGTGAATGAGTCGCTAATGTAAGTGGCGAAATGTTCCTCTAGAAAAGAGCTTACCACCTCGCCGGTGTCGGTTGGATGAAGCGCCTTGTTGATATTCATGACATAGCCGCGGTCATCGAGGGTTTTGATGATGGAAGCGTAAGTCGACGGCCTGCCGATGCCGCGTTTCTCGAGCTCTTTAATCAGTCCGGCCTCCGAATAACGGGCTGGCGGTTCGGTCTGCTTTTCCATGGCGTCGATATCGAGCAATTTCAAAGGGTCGCCTACTTCACATTTCGGCAAAACGACATCTTCCTTGGCTGAGACGGGGTCGGCCTTGAGCCAGCCGTCAAATAAGATGCGAGAACCGTTGAGCCAGAAGTCCGGCAAGTTTACCAAGGGTTCCCCTTGGTCATTTCGCCAAGGGGAACCCTTGGTATTCATAATATTGGCGACCACTTTGGTGCGCATGACCTCGGCCGGCTTCATTTGGCTCGCGATGGTCCGTTGCCAGATGAGGCGGTAAAGTTTCTGCTCCGCCTCATTGGCCCCGGCTCTCTCGACACCCATGTGAGTCGGGCGGATAGCCTCGTGCGCTTCTTGGGCGTTCTTGGATTTTTTGGCAAAGACGCGCGATTCGAAATAGTCCGCGCCGTATTTGCTCTTGATGAGCGATTCGATTTCCTTTCTTGCCCCGACGCCAAGGTTGGTTGAATCGGTGCGCATGTAAGTGATATGGCCGGCTTCGTAAAGTCTTTGCGCCAGACTCATGGTGCGCGACGGCGCCAGACCCAGGCGGGAACTGGCCGCCTGCTGGAGGGTCGAGGTAATCAGAGGCGCTCTCGGCGTTCGGGCCACCTTGGTTTCCTTGACGTCGGTTATTTGCCACGCGCCGTTCTTGGCGAGTTTGAGGATTTTGTCGACCTCCTTTTTATCTGTCGGCTCGACCGAGCACTCGAAATCCAAGGTCGGACCTTGGGGATTTTTAAGGTCCGACCTTAGTGAGGCAATAATCTTCCAGAAAGTGACGGGGTTGAAGGCGCGGATTTCCCGCTCGCGCTCCATGATGATACGCAGTGCCGGCGATTGCACCCGTCCGGCCGAGAGGCCGTAACGCACTTTCTTCCAGATGAGGCCGGAGAGGTCGTAGCCGACCAGGCGGTCGAGCACGCGGCGCGCTTCCTGCGCTTCGCGCAGATGCCCGTCGATGGCGCGGGGATGTTCGAGTGCTTCCTCGACCGCTTCTTTGGTGATTTCATGAAAGACTATGCGCTTGGCGCCCTTCAGTCCGGCCGCTTCCTCGACGTGCCAGGCGATGGCTTCACCCTCGCGGTCGGGGTCGGTCGCCAGAAGCACTTCATCGGCCTTCTTGGCCAATGATTTTATTTCGGCAATCACTTTTTCTTTGCCTTTCGATATTTCGTAGTGGGGGATGAAGCCGCCGGGCACGTCGATAGCGGCCCGGTTTGATTTGGGCAAATCGCGCACGTGACCCACGGAAGCAACCACCCGGTAATCTTTGCCGAGATATTTCTCGATAGTCTTTGCTTTCGACGGCGACTCTACAATCAATAGGCGCATTGGTCTCAATTAATACTACGGATGATTTTTATTTGCAAACCGGCGTTTTCAAAAAGTCTTTCTGACTTCACCCATTTCTTCGGTGATGAGCCCTTTGATTTCCAGCAAGGAAAGGATGGCGGAAGCGGAGCCGGTGTCGAGTTTGCTTTTTTGTATCAAGTCGTCTTTGGCGAGCGGCTTTTCGAGCAAGTTAATGAAGATTTTCTCCTCTTCGCTTAATTCCTCGATATCCAGGAGAGTGGGGTTCTCATCTCTTCTCTTCAAACCGAGCAGTTCGAGAATGTCATTATGGTCGCGGATGAGGGCCGCGCCGAGACGGATAAGCATATGGGGCCCGTCGGAGGTGGGCGAAGTCGCCGGTCCCGGTACGCAGCCAACCTCGCGGTTGTATTCGGTGGCCAGGCGGGAAGTAATCAAAGTACCAGACTTCTTCTCCGCTTCTATTACTAAAGTGGCATGGCACATTCCGGCCATAATTCTGTTACGGCGAGGAAAGGCCCACGCGCCGGAGGGCATTGTGTCATCATATTCGGAGAGCAGGCCGCCACCGTTCGCAACTATTTCATCAGCCAGGTTGGCGTGGGAATGCGGATGGATAACTAAGCGGTTTAGGCCGGAGCCCGGGATGGCAATAGTCTGAAGGCCGTGGCGAAGCGCGGCGCGGTGGGCTATAGAATCGATGCCCAGCGCCAAACCGGAGACAATTGTTATCGGAGAGTCCGCGAGCCCTGCGATCAGAGTCTCACACATCTCCCGTCCGTAGGCGGAATATTTCCTTGAACCGACGACCGCCAAAAGTTTGTTGCCTTCTATCGGGAGCGTGCCTTCATAGCGGAGCCGCTTGGGTGCGTCCGGGATTTCTTTGAGGAGCGCGGGATGCTCGTTTCTCGAAAGGTCGCGAATCATATGATAATATTATGCCATGCTCGATATCAAATTCATCCGGGAAAACAAAGACTTGGTGGCCGCAGGGGCCCGAAAGAAGCATCTCTCTTTCGACGTGGAAAAGCTGATCGAAGCCGATGAGCAAAGGAAGAAACTTCTGGGCCGGGTCGAGGAGAAGCGCGCCGACCAGAACGTGGCCAATAACCAGATAGTGAAGGCTGGTTCGGAAGAGCGCGCCGGCATTCTGGAACGCATGGGCAAATTGAAAGAAGAGTTGGAAAGGGAAGAAGCCGAACTCAAGGAAGTGATGAAAGAGTGGCAAAGCCTCATGCTTATGGTGCCCAATGTCCCGGACGCCTCGGTGCCGGAAGGCGAGAGCGATGCCGATAACGAGGAAATAAAAACGTGGGGCACTCTCCCCAAGTTCGATTTCACTCCCAAAAACCATATCGACATCATGACCGCTCTCGGCATGGCGGATTTTGAAAGGGGAGCGAAGGTGGCCGGTTTCCGCGGCTATTTTCTGAAAGGCACGGGCGCCCTCCTCTCTTTCGCCATCTGGCGCTACGCGCTCGACTTCTTCGTCTCGCAGGGACTGACGCTTCTCCAGGTGCCTTCGCTCGTACGCAAAGAGACTTTGCTCGGCACCGGTTATCTGCCTCAGGGCGAAGAGGATTTGTACAAGACCCAGGACGGCGAATATCTCGCCGGTACGGCCGAAGTGGCCACCATGGGCTACTATCAGAACGAAATGCTGGCCAAGGAAGAATTACCGAAAAAGTTTCTCTCATTCTCGCCCTGTTTCCGCCGCGAGGCCGGCAGTCACAGCAAAGACGTCAAAGGCCTTATTCGGGTGCACGAGTTTTTCAAATTCGAACAACTCATTCTCTGCGAAGCAAGCCATGAAGAGTCGGTCAAATGGCACGAATGGCTCCACAAGAATATCGAAGGGTTTGTGGAGTCGCTGGGCATTCCGTACCGCACAGTGGTCAACTGCGGCGGCGACCTCGGCTTGGGCCAGGTCAAGAAATACGATATCGAAGGTTGGGTGCCGCTGGAGGAAAAATACCGGGAACTCGGCTCGACCTCATACTTTCATGATTTCCAGACTCGTCGGTTGAATATTAAATACAAAGACCTTTCGACAGGCTCAGGGCAGGCACAATATGCGCATTCTCTTAATGCCACGGCCATAGCCACTCCGCGTATTCTCGTTTCTCTCGTCGAAAACTTCCAGCAAGCCGACGGTTCGATAAAAATCCCAAATGTATTGGTGCCGTATATGAACGGTCTTAGGGAGATAACAAAGTAGGATATTAACCTAGGGTGTCAACCTAGGGTGTCAACCTGCCAGGTTGACACCCTGATACATTATAAAAATCCTATAGGAAAATTATAATGTAGCTTGACAGAGATGGTGGAGTATGCTAGGATAGTAACAGACAGGCAAACCTTAAGCCCGGCCCTCCTCGCAAGTTCTTAGTCCTTGGTTCCTTGACCCTTTGGTAAGACCTCCCTTGGTTCTTGGGCATTTAGGTCTTCTGGTCCGACACAAACGTGTCGGACCAGTTTTTTTATTTTGAATTTGATGTAAAATCAATATTGGTAGTAGGTGACATGCTGGCGGTCAAGGCTTCCGGCGACCGAAGCCAGTATCCATTTCACAGGTCGGGAGAGTTTTGTTTTTTAAACCAACTATTATGAAAATTGTTTCGACCGGTTCGACGCTTTCCTCTCCGGAATTCCATGAGAAAAGAAAGAGGGCAAGGCGCCGTCGGCTTTATTGGTGGGCGGCGGGCGTTTTTACCCTCCTCTCCGTTCTGATTTTTCTGTCTCGGCAGGAGAAATTCCTGGTTTCGGCCGTTTCGGTTGAGGGCGCAAAAACTGTGAACTCCGAAATGGTCGAAGCGGAGGTCAAAGAAATCCTCTCCGGCCATTATCTCTGGCTTGTCCCGCGTTCCAATTTCATACTCTACCCGCGCCGCGAAGTCAAAAGCGCTTTGCTGAATGAATTTCCGCGTTTCAGCGCGGTGGACCTGGAGCTCGAAGGCTCGCGGAGACTCTCGGTTCTGGTGACCGAAAGGGAGCCTTACGCGCTTTATTGTGATTCGGCGCTTTCGCCTGAGAATGCCGCCGCCTGTTACTTCCTGGACAAGGAAGGGTTCATCTTCGACTCAGCTCCCTCGTTTTCCGGCAGTGTCTATTTCATCTACGCTCGAGAAACTCCGCTTGCCACACCCTTGGGCCGGGCCTTTTTGCCGCCCGGCGAATTTAAACCGCTTTCCGCCTTTATCGAGAGGCTGGAGAAGTTGGGCATCCAGCCGCTGGCGCTCGAAGTGGGTGCGGATGAGTTCAACCTGGTCTTGCCGCATGATGCCCACCTTGTCTGGAAGAGAGGTAGCGACCTTGATTTGCTTTACGCTAATCTCTCGGCTTTTCTCAACGACGAAGCTATCAAAAGCCAGAAAGATTTCCTGGACCGGGTTTCCACTCTCGACTTGCGCACTGAAAATAAAGTATTCTATCGGTTCAAGGAGTAGATTCAGGATTAAAGATTTAAGATTTATGAATAATTTCTGGGAAAAACTAGAGAAGCCCATTTTCGCACTGGCACCGATGGCCAACGTCACCGACGCCGCATATCGGCGCGTCATTGCCAAATACGGCAAGCCGAGTGTCTGCTGGACCGAGTTCGTCTCGGCCGACGGCCTGGCTCTGGCTGGCACAGAAGGAAAGCGCAAATTGATGCTCGACCTCAAATACACGGAGGCGGAGAGGCCTATAGTAGCCCAGTTCTTTACTTCCTCCCCGGAACACATGCGGGCAGCTGCCGCCCTCGCGGCGGAGTTGGACTTCGACGGCATCGACATCAACATGGGCTGTCCAGACAAAAGCGTCGAGAAACAGGGGGCCGGAGCCAACCTGATGAAAAATCCGGAGCAGGCGAGAGCGCTTATCCGCGCGGCGAAGGAAGGGGCGCCCAATTTGCCGGTTTCAGTGAAGACCCGCATCGGCTACAGCCGGCCGGATTTGGAAAACTGGCTGCCCGAGATTCTCAAAGAAGAGCCGGCGGCTGTCATCATCCATGCCCGCACTCGGAAAGAGATGTCGAAAGTGCCGGCCCGCTGGGAATTCGTCAAAGAAGCGGTCGATATTAGAAACAGAGCGGGAAGCGCAACACTCATTCTGGGCAACGGCGACGTAGCGGATTTAAATGAAGCAAGAATTAGGGTGGCGGAGACCGGCTGCGACGGCGTGATGCTCGGCCGGGCCATCTTCGGCAATCCATGGTTGTTCGCGGAAAAAGGTCAGACCTTAAGTACTGATTCTCAAGGTCTGACCTTGGGGAGCGAAAATATTAAAGAGAAATTGAAAGTTTTAATTGAGCATTGCCAACTTTTCGAAGAGCTCCTGGGCCAAGATAAGAATTTCGCTATCATGAAAAAACATTTCAAAGCCTATGTGAACGGTTTCGACGGGGCGGCGGAGTTGCGGGGCAGGTTGATGGAGACCGGGAATGCCAAAGAAGTCGAAGAAGTCATAAGACATTTTTCGCTTTCGCTCTAAAGGACAAAAAATAGGTAAGTTTCGTTGACATTTAGCGTCTCATATGATAGGAAAAGGCTAGAAAAGCCTCTTGTACATTTCAGAAAGGTGTTGTATGACCAATTTCCGTGCGGTTGTTCTCGGCGTCCTCGTGTTATTCGCAGCCTCAGGTTGCGACATCAAGCAGAAAGTTACCGTCAACAGTCCGACCAGCCCCAGCGGCCCGTCCGAGTCGCCTCCCAGCGTCATCGTGACGGAAGTTTCCGTCAGCACGCCGACCCTCTCGATTACCCTGAACGCCTGTCCCGCCACCATCGGCTTTACAGCCATTGTGCGCGGCACGAATGTCACACAGACGGTAAATTGGGAGTCGACTGGCGGAGGCACTTCCACTTCAAGTGGCACCACTGCTACGCTCTCCATCAATGCCGCAGGGACTTACACAGTTACCGCGCGCTCGACGCAAAATGCGAGCGTCAGCGGCACGGTGACGGTCACGGCGACAGGGAATTGCGCGGATTACCGCCAGCCGTCCCGACTGTGGATGGTCTGTGGTGTCGGATTCCTCATGGATTACCGGTTCAGACGGAGTCTCTTCCGGCTTTGGGACTGGCAGTGGAACGTTGTCCTACAGTGTTTTCCAAAACCCTGGAGGTCCGCGAACTGGCCACATCACAGTGGCCGGGCAGGTAGTTACCATCACTGAAGATGGTGTGCCTGGCCCAACTTCTTGTCCGCCCGGACAGACTGGTTCGCCGCCAAACTGCGTACCGATTCCGCCGCCCACAGCACGGTGCGTTCTGACCCAAGCTCTCACTCCCAACACGGGCAGTGGTCAGCCGGGCCAGACAATGACGGTCTTTGCTTCCTTCGGAAGCGAGGGAGGAGCGGTGTGTCAGCCGACGCACTACTTCTCAAGCGACCCAAGCAAGGTCTCGGTCCACCCGGGCTCAGGCTTGGTCACCTTCATCTCCGTTGGTTCCGCGACAATCTGCGCCCAGCCTAACCAGGCGACGTCGCAACCGCAAACGTGTGGCACGTTTACCACTACCGTCGTCTCAACTCCGAATCAGGCTCCGACCGTGACATTCTCGGCCAATCCGCAGAGCATCAATCAGGGTCAGAGTTCGAACTTGGTGTGGAGCACTACCAACGCCACCTCCTGCACCGCCTCGGGCGGCTGGAGCGGTGGCAAGTCCGTGCCAAACGGAAGTGAGATGGTCACCCCGTCGGTTACCACAACCTACATGCTCACTTGCGTCGGTCCGGGAGGACAGGCGTCAGGGAGCACTACGGTGACGGTAGCCACTCCACCACCTCCTCCGCCACCCCCGGCTCCGACCGTCACGCTCAATTTCAATCCCACGAGCGTTTCGCAAGGAGGCAGTTCCAACGGCAACTGGACTTCGACCAACGCGGTTTCCTGCACGAAGTCCAATGGATGGAATGGCGCCGCCGGCACCTCCGGCAGCCAGACTGTGGTGCTCTCCCAGACCACCACCTTCAGAGTGACCTGTGTCAACTCTGCGGGCGTCTCCGCTTACGACGAGAAGACGGTTACGGTGACAGCACCCAGCTGCCCGTCATCCATCGACTACACACCGTCCGGAGGCAGTATTGCCGTCGGGCAGGTCCGTCAGCTCACCGTGAGCAACTGGCCAAGTTCCTCGTCGTGCCAGCCGTTCTGGTACAGCAGGGACCCGAGCAAACTTCAGGTCAACGGTGGTGACACGATGGTCATCATCAATGGTCAGACCTACTACGGCGGCATCCACGGCAACATCCGTGGAATCTGGACGGGGACGGTCGAAGCGTGTGTCCAGACAAGCTTGGTCACCCCGCAGGTGCTCAAGTGCTACACTTGGACGGTGGTACCGTAGTTCCGATTCGTTCGCCTTGTTCAATACGTGCCCACCATCGCTTCAGCGGTGGTGGGCACTTCTGTTATACTTTGTTTAATGCCAAAGAAAGAGAAAAGCGAAGGAGTTTTATACCGGAAATACCGCCCACATGGGTTTAAAGATGTTATCGGCCAGGAGCATATTGTCAAAGTCTTGGAAGGAGCCATCAAACTCGGCAACCTCTCGCACGCCTATCTCTTCTCCGGTCCGCGCGGCACAGGCAAAACTTCGATGGCAAGAATTGTTTCGAAAGAAATCGGCACTTCCGCCAATGACCTTGTCGAAATGGACGCGGCTTCTAACCGTGGCATAGATGATGTGCGGGAAATCCGGGAATCGGTCAACACTCTGCCGTTCGAGAGCAAGTACAAAGTTTATATTATCGACGAAGTGCACATGCTCACCAAGGACGCCTGGAATGCGTTCCTTAAAACTCTGGAAGAGCCGCCGGCTCACGTGGTCTTTATCCTTGCCACCACCGAGCTTGAGAAAGTGCCGGAGACGGTCATCTCGCGCTGCCAGACCTTCTCCTTCCGCGCGCCGAACCAAGCCACGCTTCAGGCATTCGCGCTCTCGGTGGCCAAGAAAGAGGGTGCCACTCTCGAGCCGGCGGCAGCCGAACTGGTGGCTTTGCTCGGAGACGGTTCGTTCCGCGACGCGCACGGTATTTTGGAAAAAGTTTTAAGTTCTACTAAAGACAAGAAAATTACCAGAGAAGAAGTGGAAGCGGTCACTGGCGCGCCCAAGGCTGGCATGGTCCGGGATATTCTCGAGGCCATTGTCGAGAAGAATCTGGAGAAGGGGATGAAGGCCATACAGGCGGCGGGGGAGGCGAATGCTGAGATGAAACTCTTTGCCAAGCTCATTCTCGAGCGTCTACGCTTTCTCTTTCTCCTTCGGCTCAAAGCGGGAATGGATGAATATATCAAGAAACAGATTTCCGAAGACGATTTTAATTTCCTTAAAGCACTCGCTGACAAAGCCGGCAAAGACCTGACCTCCGACACGCTCCTTACTTTCATCGAAGCCTATGAAAACTCGGGCCGGACCAGTATTCCCGAACTCGCCCTCGAACTTGCT
>Ga0075993_111_pt1 | contig 13806 bp, 7 predicted proteins | sample RifGroA2_FD_68039 | JGI IMG/M metagenome (GOLD analysis project Ga0075993, IMG submission 68039) | Parcubacteria bacterium GW2011_GWA2_50_10b | reverse complement strand
GGCAGGAACAGGAGGTACTGGAGGAGACGGTGAAGGAGGGACTGGGTCAACTGGAGGTACTGTTACTGCTCATACTGGTGGTGCAGGTGGTGATGGCCGTGTCCGTTGCGACTCAACAGCAGGTTCAGGTTGTACGACTACCCCTACAGCTAACCAAAATGTATATTCAGCTTCGAGTACGTCAGCTGCCAACGGCTACGGCACCCTCTATATAGGAGCCACCAATACAACAAGTGCCGACCTAGCAGAGTATTATGTCACAGGAGATAAATCTATAGAAGCAGGAGACGTAGTCTGCTTATCCAACACCAGATTACTAGATCCCGGAGGGGAAGAAATAACCACTCAAGGAGTCTTAAGAAAATGCAATAGTCCAAGTGATTCAAAGTTGATCGGAGTCATTTCTACCAAGCCGGGTATTCTCTTGGGCTCCATTGATTCAGCTACTGGTAATGCAGATAGCAGACAATTAGCTCTACAAGGTAGAGTCCCAGTCAAGCTCTCCACCGAGAATGGTCCTGTTGCCATAGGTGACTATCTAACTTCTTCTTCACTACTAGGCATAGCCATGAAAGCCGATGGCTTCTCGAATGTCCTCGGCATGGCCCTGGCTAACTTTAGTGGTACAGAAGGAGTAGCCCAAACAGTGGGCACCAAGACCTATAAGACCGGCACGATCGAGGTCTTCATGAACTTAACCTACCGCAAGCTCGACATCGCCAAGGCTGAGGAGGGCACCTTCGACCCCGTCACTCTCCCGGGCCGGGACTTCAGCCTTGAGACCTTTAACCTCCTGGGCGTCCGTTCCATCACCTCGCTTTCAGGCAAGTGGGCTATCGGAGAAGACGGCACCGCCACCACCACCAGACTTTGTCTCGAGGATGTCTGTCTCGGCAAAAGCGACCTTTCCATCCTTCTTCAAAACAACGGTCTCTTGGATTCAATGGCCACATCCTCCGCTACTTCGACGGAAGAATCTTCAGCCTTTAGCTTATCCGCGCTTTTCCAAAATATCTGGGAGGCGGTGGCAACTCGGTTAGCTGAGGTGGGGAATGGGATAGGGAAATTGTTCGCTAAAGAAATTTACACCGACAAGCTCTGCGTCAAGAAGTCCGACGGCACGGATATTTGTGTGACTGGCGATGAACTGGCAGCCGCCCTTTCCTCCGGCTCTTCATCCTCGGAGACTTCCTCCAGTGGCTCTGAAGAGGCAAGTGCTCCGGCGGAGGAAACCGCCCCTTCGACGGGTTCGACAGGCTCACCGCAAGCAGACTCAGGGCAAGCAACCTCTACCCCGGAAGTAATAATAGAAGAGACAGCCACCTCCACTCCTGAAGTGATAATAGAAGAGTCGGTGCCGGAGCCGCCCGCGGAGTCCGAACCTGAGGCCGAAGTGCCGCCAACGCAACTATAATTGTGCCGCCGGCTTTTATCTGTATAATCATTTTCGATGACCTCCGCTAAACATCTCTGGATTTCTCTCATTCTCTTGGTCGTATTCGGCCTTTTGGGCTGGTATTTCTTGCTGGCGCAAAGAGGGGCAGGGGCCAGATATCCTTTCCGTTTCGGTCTTGACTTGGTCGGAGGCACGGAGCTTATTTATCGGGCCGATACTTCCGGGGTTGCCGACCGCGCGGGGGCGATGGAGAGCCTCAAGGAAGTGATTGAGCGCCGCATCAATGTTTTCGGAGTCTCCGAACCGCTTATCCAGACCGAACAGGCCGGTTTCGCCTCGGGTCTCTCGGACGACCGGCTGATTGTGGAATTGCCCGGCGTCTCAGACATCGAAGAAGCCAAGCGCTTAATCGGTAAAACTCCGGTGCTCGAATTTCTTTTAATCAAACCGGATGCCCAAACCATTTTGGATGAGAATCAGGGGAGCGAATTGAATCCTGAAGATATCTTTGAACGCACTGGGCTCTCCGGGCAATTCCTTTCCCGTGCCCGTCTGGAATTCAACCCGACTACCCAGGCGCCCAGCATCGGCTTGGAGTTCAACGCCGAAGGCAAGGATTTGTTTGCCAGAATCACCCGTGACCACAAGGGCGAAAAACTGGCCATCGTCCTCGACGGGGAAATGCTTTCGGCCCCGGTCATTCAGGATGAGATTCGCGACGGCAATGCCCAGATTACCGGCGTCTTTACCACCGATGAGGCCAAGCAGTTGGTGAGAGACCTCAATTACGGCGCCTTGCCGGTGCCGATTACCCTCTCGAGTTCCCAGACCATCGGCGCCTCGCTCGGAGACGCATCACTCTCTGCCGGGGTGCGCGCCGGACTCATGGGCTTTCTGGCTCTCTCGCTATTTCTCATCCTTTGGTACCGCCTACCCGGGCTCGTTTCGGTGGTGGCGCTTTCTTCCTACATCGTCCTCAGTTTGGCGGTTTTCAAGCTTATCCCGGTCACTTTCACGGCGGCCGGCATCGCCGGGTTTATCCTCTCCATCGGCATGGCGGTGGATGCCAATGTGCTTATCTTTGAGCGCGCCAAGGAAGAATTGAAGAAAGGCAAGTCGATTCACGATGCTTTGCATGAAGGTTTCCACCGGGCCTGGCTCTCCATCCGTGACTCCAACGTCTCGAGTATCATTACCGCAGTCGTGCTCTTCTGGCTCGGCACCTCGGCTGTCAAAGGCTTCGCTTTGACTCTCGGCGTCGGCGTAGTGGTCTCGATGTTTACGGCTATCACCGTCTCGAGGACCTTCCTCTTCGCCATCGCTCCTAAAAAGCATGGCGCGGAATCCGGTTTCAAGAGGTTTTTATTCAGTAACGGGCTTACGGTTTTAAAACCTCTATCGATTTCACCGGCGGCGACATTACCGAGGCCCGCTACGCCGTCACCCGGCCGGACAAAGCGACCATAGAGGCCAATCTCGAAGCCTTGAACCTCGGTGGCTTCTCGGTCAGACCTTCCGGTGCCGATAGCTACGTCATTCGTACTAAGGAATTGAACCAGGCCGACAAGGAGAGAATGGTCGGCGCCCTCAAAGTGGGCGAGGTCGCACCTGTCATCGAGCGGCAGAACACTGTAGGACCGACTGCCGGTTCCGAGCTCAAGAGCAAGGCTCTTAAAGCGATTGCGGTAGTGGTCCTCATGATTGTGCTTTTTATCACCTTCGCCTTCCGCAAAGTCTCGAGACCGGTTTCTTCCTGGAAATATGGACTTTCGACCGTCATCGCGCTCGCGCATGACGTCATCATTCCGACCGGCATCTTCGTCCTCTTCGGCCATTATTTTGGTATCGAGATTGACCTCTTGTTCGTGACCGGCCTCTTGGCCATTCTCGGCTATTCGGTCCACGACACTATCGTGGTCTTCGACCGCGTGCGCGAGAATCTGAGAATCAACCAGGAAACCAATACCAAAGAAGAGTTTGAGACCACGGTAGGGAAGTCGGTGGCCCAGACCTTCGGCCGCTCCATCAACACCTCACTCACCATTTTTATTACTCTCGTGGCGCTTTATTTCTACGGCCCGGTGGTAACCGAGCACTTCGCCTTGCTGCTCACCATTGGCTGCATAAGTTCAGAAACATTTGAGACTCTTAATTGAGTTCTCAAAATGGCTTATTTCAACAAATTCAGAGGAACCAAAGGCTTTATCAGCACTTGGGAGAGAGTGATACGCTTTCGGTATATGATTACCGAAACTGCAAAAGAAAGAGTGAGGATTTTAGCTTTCTGGGAGAAGTACGGCACCCAAGCCACCGAGGAAGCTTTCGGAGTTTCCCGTCCAACCCTGTTTCGTTGGCAGAAAGCTCTGAAAGAATCTCTGGGGAAGCTTGATGCTTTAAATAAGAAAAGCACTGCTCCTAAGACCAAGAGAAAGAGAATCATTCCCAAAGAAATTGAAGATTTCATTATCAATGAAAGAAAGTATGATCCGCATCTCTCCAAGGATAAACTTGCTGAATTGATGAAAGAAGATAAGGTTGCCAATCTCTCTGCCTCCACTGTTGGCCGCATGCTTTCAGATTTAAAGAAACAAGGAAAACTTCCTTCATATACCAAGCTCTCCTTTCAAGCCAAGACCGGCAACCTCACAGAGCCTGGAATCAAGCAGCATAGGGTTAAATTACGCTCCAAGCACCACGAAGGAGCTTTGGTTAAGGCAGACACCATAGTGCGGTTCAAGGATGGGCTCAAGAGATATATCGTTACCGCTCTAGATACTGAAAAGAAATTTGGATTCGCTTATGCTTATAAATCACACACTTCAGCTGCTGCTACGGACTTCATGGAAAAATTTAAGCAAGTAGCTCCACTTGAGCTTGAAGCGGTGCAAACAGACAACGGCTCTGAATTTGAAAGACACTTCCATATCTATCTGGAGAAGAACGGCATCATCCACTTCAACACTCATCCCCGGTCTCCTAAAGAAAACTCTGAGATCGAGAGATTCAACACTCGGCGTCCCCACTGGTCTCTTGGCCTCATCTCTCCTTTGAGGTATATTTGCAATCAATTAACAGCGGAAAAGTCTCAAATGTGCTGGACTAGTACAAGCTCTTGACAGGAAATAGGGGGTGGGATAGGATAGCGAACAACGATTGTGTAATGGCTGGTGGGGTAGGGGGACGTACGATTTAACATAAATTAATCATTTCGCGAAGGCACGAAATACCGCGTGCTTTGAATTTTTTTGCTTATGGATACAACCACCGCTCAAAAGCCATCTCACAAAGAACCACGCCCCAACCCTTCCAATGAGGTCAGGGTAAAGAAGTATTTCGGCCGGTACAGATTGCCTCTGACCAAGACCCCCAACCTGGTGGTCTCCCAGGTCAATTCTTTCAAATGGCTTATTGAGAAGGGACTCAAGGAAGTCTTCGAGGAATTCTCGTCCATCAAGGACTTTTCCGAAAGGAAATTCCAGCTCGACTTCGTCAGCTTCGAGCTGGCCGAGCCCAAGTTCGACGAATACACCGCCAAGGACAGAAAACTCTCTTACGAGGCTCCATTGAAAGTGCGCGTCCGCCTGAAGAACCTCATCATGAAGACCGAGAAGGAGCAGGAGATTTTCATGGCTGACTTGCCGCTTATGACGAACCACGGCACTTTCATTATCTCCGGCATCGAGCGCGTGGTTGTGCCGCAGCTCGCCCGTTCGACCGGCGTTTCTTTCACCGCCCAGGAACTCAAGGGTAAAAAGACCTTCGGCGCCAAAATCATCCCGGGCCGTGGCGCTTGGATAGAACTGGAGACCGATTTCGACGGCACCATCTACGTGCGCATCGACCGCAAGAGGAAGTTTCCGGTCACCACTCTCCTGCGCTCCTTCGGCACGGCCACCAATGACAAAATCCTGGCTCTCTTCGGCGGTATGCCGGAGGCCAAGCACTATATCGAAAAGACTTTGGCCAAGGACCACACTACGACCGTGGACGAGGCCGCTATCGAAATCCACCGCCGCCTGCGCGACGGCGATTTGGCCGCGGCCGAAAACGCCAAAGAATTCGTCCGCTCCATTTTCGACAAGGAGCGCTATGACCTTTCCCGCGTCGGCCGCTTCCGTTTCAACAACCGCTTCGGCATCAAGGAGAACGCCAAGGAAATCGAACGCCGCACCCTCTCTCAGAACGACCTCATTTTGATTATTTCTCACATCGCCCATCTCAACGTCACCCCGGGCTCCGAAGCCGATGACATCGACCATTTGGGTTCCCGCCGCGTCCGTTTCGTCGGGGAACTTTTCCAGCAGAAAATCCGCGTCGGCATGGCTCAAATCAAGAGAAACATCCAGAACCGCATGTCGACCATCGACACCGACGTGACGCTGCCGGTCCAGTTCATTTCGCCGAAGCCTCTCCAGGCCAGGATGAAGGAATTCTTCACCACCAACCAGCTCTCGCAGTTCATGCAGCAGACGAACGCCTTGGAAGAACTCGAGCATCTGCGCACCGTCTCCGCCCTCGGCCCCGGCGGTCTCTCCCGCGCCCGCGCCGGCTACGAAGTGCGCGACGTGCACCCTTCGCATTACGGCCGACTTTGCCCGATTCAAACTCCGGAAGGTCCGAACATCGGCCTCATTCTCCGTCTCGCGTCTTATGCCCGGGTCAATGATTTCGGCATGATTGAGACTCCTTACGCTGTGGTCGAGAACGGCAAAATCACCGGCGAAATCAAATTCCTCAACGCTCTTGAAGAAGAGAATTACAACATTGCTCATGCCGCCACCCCGGTCGAAAACGACGTCTTGTCGCCGGAATCGGTCGAAGTGAGGCACAAGGGCACCCCGATGACCGTGCCGAAAGACCAGGTCCATTTCATCGATGTGGCCACGAACCAGGCTTTCTCCATCGCCACCTCGATGATTCCGTTCTTGAACCACGACGATGCCAACCGCGCGCTCATGGGTTCGAACATGCAGAAGCAGGCGACACCCTGCATCGTGCCCGAAGTGCCGCTCGTTTCCACCGGCATCGAAGAAGTGGCCATCCGCGACACCGGCCGGGTCATCTTTGCCGAAGCAGACGGCACCGTCTCCGCCGTCGACGCCAAATCAGTCTCTGTCAAAGACGGCAAGGGCAAAGAACATAAATATCCGCTGGTCAATTTCTCCATGACCAACGGTTTTACCGCTTTCCATCAGCGCCCTTCGGTAGAGTTGGGGCAGAAGGTGAAATCGGGAACGGTTTTGGCCGATACCTCTTCCTCCGACGGGGGACAGATGTCCATCGGGCAAAACGTCCTGGTCGCTTTCATGTCCTGGTCGGGCGCCAACTACGAAGACGCCATCATCATCTCCGAACGCCTGGTTGAGAAGAGCAAATTCACTTCCATCCACATCGAAGAATTCACCATCAACGTGCGCGACACCAAACTCGGTCCCGAAATGACCACTTGCGATATCCCGAACGTCGGCGAATCCAAATTGAAAAACCTGGCCGAAGACGGCATCATCCGCGTCGGCGCCGAAGTGCGCTCCGGCGACATTCTGGTCGGTAAAATTACGCCCAAGGGCGAATCTCAGCTTACGCCGGAAGAGCGTCTGCTCCGTTCGCTTTTCGGCGAGAAGGCCCGCGACGTTAAAGACACCTCCAAGCGCATGGAAGGAGGTAAGCGCGGCCGTGTCATCTCGGTCCAGGTCTTTTCCCGTGAGAAGGGCGACAAACTCGATTCCGGCATTTTGAAGCAAATTCACATCCAGGTAGCCCAGCTGAGGAATGTCAGCGTGGGCGACAAGCTGGCCGGACGCCACGGCAACAAGGGTGTTATCTCGAAGATTTTGCCGGCCGAAGACATGCCTTACATGGCTGACGGCACTCCGATTGATGTCATCCTCACACCGCTCGGCGTGCCTTCCCGCATGAACCTCGGCCAGATTCTCGAAATGCATCTCGGATTGGCCGCCCACACTTTGAATTATCAGGCTATTGTGCCGCCCTTCGCCGGTGCCACCGAGGAAGAAATCAAAGAGGAATTGGTCAAGTCCGGCGTGCCGGAAAGCGGCAAGGTCAAACTCTTTGACGGGCGCACCGGTGAGGCTTTCGACCAGGACATCGCCATAGGTTACATGTATGTCATGAAGCTTCATCACATGGTCGAAGACAAGATTCACATGCGCTCCATCGGCCCGTATTCGCTCATCACTCAACAGCCACTGGGAGGCAAGGCCCAGAACGGTGGCCAGCGCTTCGGAGAGATGGAAGTCTGGGCGCTTCTGGGACATGGGGCTTCCTATACCTTGCGGGAGATGCTGACCATCAAGTCAGACGACATCCTGGGACGCTCCGCGGCCTTCGATGCCATCGTCAAGGGGGAGAAAATTCCCGAACCGCACTTGCCGGCCTCGTTTAACGTGCTTTTGAACAATTTGCGCGGCCTCTCACTCGACGTCGAATTGAAGAAAGATGCCGAGAGCAAGGAAAAGAAAATCGCTTCGGACAAAAATATTTAATCACCATCAACATGAGCACCTACAAAAACACCCAGCCCGAAACGGAACAGTTCGACCTCATCTCCATCAAACTGGCTTCGCCGGAGCGCATCAAAGAATGGTCGCACGGAGAAGTGACCAAGCCGGAGACCATCAACTACCGCACCCAGCGAAGCGAGCGGAACGGCCTTTTCGACGAGAAGATTTTCGGACCGGACAAGGATTTCGAATGCTACTGCGGCAAATACCGGGGCATCCGCTACAAGGGCATCGTCTGCGAGAAGTGCGGCGTGGAGATCACGCGCTCCATCGTGCGTCGCGAACGCATGGGCCATATCGAACTGGCCAGCCCGGTTTCCCACATCTGGTTCTTGAAAAACGTGCCTTCCCGGATTTCCTTGGTGATGGGCATTCCGGTCTCCGACCTGGAAAAGGTCATCTACTTCGCCGGTTATATCGTCACTGCCGTCTCGGAAGAAGAAAAAGCGCGGGTCCTCAAAGACCTTGACTCGGAATTCAAGTCCAAATCCAAGGCTTTGCAGGACGAGAAGAGCAAATTGGCGCTCAAGGAACTGGCGCTGGCCACCAAGAAGGACATCGAGGCGCTGGTCCCGGGCCGGGTGCTCAACGAAGTCGAGTATCATCGCTCAAGTGTCAAATACCCGACCATTTTCGAGGCGGGCATCGGCGCCGAAGCCATTTATGAAATATTAAAGAATCTCGACCTCCACAAATTGCTCAAGCAGATGGAAGCCGAATTCGAACACGCCCCTTCCACCGAAATTCCAAGGCTCAACAAGCGCATGTCGACCGTGCAGTGGATGATTAACGCCGGCATCCGTCCCGAGTGGATGTTTCTGGTGCGCATCCCGGTCATTCCGCCCGCCATCCGTCCGATGGTGCCGCTCGACGGCGGCCGCTACGCCACCTCCGACGTCAACGACCTCTATCGTCGCGTTATCAACAGGAACAATCGCCTGAAGAAACTCAAGGAAATCAACGCTCCGGATGTCATTTTGCGAAACGAAAAGAGAATTCTCCAGGAAGCGGTTGACGCTCTCATTGACAACACCATCAGGCATTCGTCCATCGCCGGTAACCAGTCCCAGCGCCGTCCGTTGAAGTCTCTTTCCGACAACCTCAAGGGTAAGAGGGGACTTTTCCGCCAGAACCTCTTGGGTAAGCGTGTCGACTATTCCGGCCGTTCGGTTATTGTCGTCGGTCCGGACCTTAAACTCCACCAATGCGGTCTGCCCAAGCACATGGCGCTCGAGCTCTTCAAGCCCTTCATCATTTCCGAACTCCTGAAGCGCGAACTTTCCTACAACATCCCCGGAGCGCGCCGCCTGATTGAAGACGCCATCCCGGAAGTCTGGGCCATTCTCGAAGAAGTGATTCGCGGCAAGTACGTGCTCTTGAACCGCGCGCCGACCCTCCATCGCCTCGGTATCCAGGCCTTCCAGCCGGTGCTCATCGAAGGCAACGCCATCCAGCTTCACCCGCTGGTCTGTACCGCTTTCAACGCCGACTTCGACGGCGACCAGATGGCCGTCCACGTGCCGCTCTCCGAAGAAGCCCAGGCCGAAGCGCGCTTGGTCATGGCCGCGGACAAGAATATCCTGAAGCCTGGCAACGGCGAGCCGGTCGTTTCTGCCAAACTGCTCGACATCGTTTTGGGCAGTTTCTGGATGACCAGAATGATAGCGGGGGAAAAAGGCGAAGGACGTTACTACTCGAATCCGAATTCGGCTATCACTGCCTATGAATTCGGCGTGGTCGACCTGCGCGCCAAGGGTCACGTCATGCCGACCGCTACCGAAAGATACAAGCAGTTCGACGGCAAGATATTCGAAACGACCGTCGGCCGCTTGCTCTTCAACGGCATCCTGCCTTCGGATTACCCGTTCCTCAATCATGAGATGAGCAGGAAGAAGATGTCCGAACTGGTCGACAATCTCATCGAGCGCTACGGCATCGAGAATATTCCGCCCATCATGGACAAGATCAAGTCCGTCGGTTTTCGCTCCGCCACCGTCTCCGGCGTGACCTGGGGATTGGGCGACGTCAAAATACCGGAAGGTAAAAAAGCCATCGTGGAAAAGGGCCGCAAGGCGGTTAACGAAGTAATCAGCCAGTACCAGGAAGGTCTTCTTTCCGAGAACGAACGCATCGCGCGTTCGGTCGAAATCTGGCAGGGCATCAAATCCGAAGTGGAAAAACTCATCCCCGGCACGCTCGGTCTCAAGGATTCGGTCTACGACATGACTTATTCCGAAGCCCGAGGCTCTTTCGGCAACCTAAACCAGATGGCCGGCATGAAGGGTATCATCCAGAACGTCTCCGGCGAGGCGCTGGAATTCCCGATCCTCTCCTGCTACAAGGAGGGGCTGACGCCGCTCGAATATTTTATTACCACCCACGGCTCCAGGAAGGGCTTGACCGACACCGCCCTTAACACCGCCAAGGCCGGTTATCTCACGCGCCGTCTCTTCGATGTCGCCCAAGACGAGATTGTGGCCGAAGACGATTGCGGCACGAAAGAAGGCACCATCATCCACAAGAAAACGGCTTCCGGCATCGAAATGCCGCTCTCCAAAAATATCAAAGGCCGCTTCCTGGCTGCCGACCTGGTTGATGCCAAGGGCACTCTGCTCTTCAAGCGCGGCCATCTGATTACCAAATCCGATGCCGAGATTATCGACAAGGCCGACGGCGAATCGACCAGCGTTCGTTCGCCTCTGGCCTGCAAGTCGATTCACGGCATCTGCGTCAAGTGCTACGGCACAGACCTAGGTAACAACAAGGTCGTTGAATTGGGCGAAGCGGTCGGTACCGTCGCCGCTCAAGCCATCGGTGAGCCGGGCACCCAGCTCACCATGCGTACGTTCCATGCCGGCGGCATCGCTTCTGCTGCCGGCGACATTACGGCCGGTCTGCCTCGCGTCGAAGAAATCTTCGAAAAGAGGAAGCCCAAAAATCCGGCCATCATTTCTCACCTTGACGGCGTGGTGACGGAAATCAAGTCCATCAATAACGACAGGCTGATTGTCATCGCACCGGAAGCCGGGGAAGTCAAAGGCAAGAAGCTGGATAACGAATACACGGTCTCCGCCTTGCGGGCCATCCTGGTGCGTGTCGGCCAGCAGGTCTCGAAGGGCGACCTTCTGACCGACGGTTCGGCGGACCTCGACGAGCTCTTCCGCTACGCCGGCCGCGAGAAGTGCGAGAATTACATCATTCATGAAGTTTCCAAGCTTTATGAATTGCAAGGCGCGGCCGTTTCCCACAAGCACATCGAGCTTATCGTCCGCCAGATGTTTAGCCGCCGCAAGGTCAAGGACGCGGGAGAGAGCCACTTCACCCGCGGCGACGTCATCGAAGTCTCCGATTTTGTGGAAACCAACAACATGCTGAAAGAAAAGGGGCAGGAAGAGGCGAAAGCCGACCCGGTCATCATGGGTATCACCGAAGTCTCGCTCTCGCGCGCCAGCTTCCTTTCCGCGGCCTCGTTCCAGCACACGCCTCGCGTTCTTATCCAGGCCGCCATCAAGGGTGTTGAAGACGCCCTCATCGGTCTCAAGGAGAATGTCATTATCGGCCGCCTAATCCCAGCCGGCACCAGCTTTCCTGGCGGCTACAAGGAAAAACTAATATGCGAGGCGATGTCGAAACAATCAAAGATCGGCTAGATATAGCCGAGGTCGTCGGAGGTTACGTCAAGCTCGAGAAAGCGGGCCAGAGCTTTAAAGCGCGCTGCCCGTTCCACAACGAGAAGACCCCGTCCTTCTTCGTCTCACCGCTTCGTCAGAGTTATTACTGCTTCGGCTGCGGAGCCAAAGGAGACATCTTCACTTTCGTTGAAGAGGTCGAAGGGCTCGAATTCCGCGAAGCACTCAAGCTCTTGGCCGAGAAGGCCGGGGTGGAACTCTCCCGTCGGCCGGAGGATTCGAGCGCCAAACGGTCCGAGAAGGAGAAAATCCTCGAAGCGCTTGAGGAGGCATCGCAGTTCTTTGAAAAAGAGTTGGGCCGCCATCCGGAAGCGAAAAGTTACATTCTCTCGCGCGGCGTAAGCGAAGCTTCGGTCAAAGCCTGGCGCATCGGCTACGCTCCGGCCGAATGGCGTGCGCTCTGCACACATCTGAGAGAGGCCGGTCTGTTCGAGGAAATCCTCATCAAGGCCGGTTTGGCCAAGAGGACGGACCAGGGTTCTGGAAAATCTCCTTATGACGTTTTCCGTGACCGCATCATCTTTCCGCTCTCCGACGCGAGTGGCCGGATTATCGCTTTCTCCGGCCGGGCCCTGGCCAAAGAGACCGAACCCAAGTATCTCAACAGCCCGGATACCGCCGTCTTTACCAAACACGAGGTGCTCTACGGCCTCGACAAGGCCAAGGAGAAAATCAGACGCAAGGATTATGCGGTCCTGGTCGAGGGGCAGATGGACTTGGTGCTTTCCCACCAGGCCGGGGTTGATAATACGGTGGCCTCCAGTGGCACGGCCTTTACCCAAGCCCATCTTGAACGTTTGAAGCGCTTTTCTTCCCGGATCATCCTGGCTTTCGATGGCGACTCCGCGGGTGAAAAGGCGAGCGAGAAGTCGACCGAACTGGCGCTCATGCTCGGCCTGGAGGTCAAAATCGCGGCTCTGCCGGCCGGCCTTGACCCGGCGGAAGTGGCCAGCCACGACCGGGAGCAATGGAAAGAAATATTGCGGGCGGCCAAACCGGCCATCGAGCATTTCCTCGACCAGATGGTGGCAGAGGAAAAAGACCGCCGTAAACTGGGCAAGCTGATTGAAAAGAAGATTCTGCCTCTGGTCCTCATGCTCGAAAGCTCCATCGAGCGTTCCCACTTCCTCTCTTTGGTCGCCAAGCGCACCGGCATCAAAGAGGAGATTCTGTGGGAGGATTTGAAGAGGACGAGGAAGCCGGAGCATTCTTTGCATCAAGGTCAGACCTTAAGTACTGATTCCCAAGGTCTGACCTTCAAGAGTGTCTCGGCTCAGACGCGTCGCGAGCAAATTGAAGAGAGATTAAGTGAAGTGCGGTTATGGTTAAAAGAATTACCAGTTTCTGATCAACTTAAGAAAGAAGAAGCGGAACTGGAAAATCACCTGGCCCGAGAACTGCTTAAGGATGAGCTCTTGAATCTGTCGGTATTGCTGGCCAATGCCGAAACGTCTAAAGATAATGGGAAGGTCGAGGAGTTAACCAAGCGCATCAATAGTGTACATAAGAAGTTAAGAGCCCTAGAGCAACATATTGTAGAATAAATGGAAATTTTGATGAAGAAAAACAAGAAACAAAAGAATAAGAACAAAAGGCCGGCTTCTTCGAAGAAGAATCCTGCAAAAAAGCCTTTAAAGAAATCTTTGAAAGCCAAGCACAAGTCCAAAGCCAAGCCGAAGAAAATTAAAGCGACCAAGAAAAAACTCGATGAAGCCATCAAAACCGAGCGGCTGGTGACGCGTGGCAAAGAACGCGGCTTCGTCACTTACGACGAGATTCTGCGGGAGTTTCCGACCATCGAAAACGATATCATCTTTCTCGACGAACTTTACGAGAAACTGCACACTCTCGGCATCGATATCCTGGAGGGCGGCGGACTCTTGGAAATACCGGAAGAAGAGACCGGCAAGAAATACGCTTATTCGAGAGGGGATTCTTCCTATGATTCCATCCAGATGTATTTGCGGGAAATCGGCCAGTATCCACTCATTGCCGGTTCGATGGAGAAGGAGCTCGCCAAGCGCATCGAGAAAGGCGACGTGGACGCCAAGAATCTCCTGATGAAAGCCAATTTGCGTCTGGTGGTCTCCATTGCCAAGAAATACGCCAACCGGAGCCCCGACCTGACGCTCCTCGACCTCATCCAGGAAGGAAACTTAGGTCTCCACAAGGCGGTCGAGAAATTCGACTGGACCAAGGG
>Ga0075993_105_pt1 | contig 13882 bp, 14 predicted proteins | sample RifGroA2_FD_68039 | JGI IMG/M metagenome (GOLD analysis project Ga0075993, IMG submission 68039) | Parcubacteria bacterium GW2011_GWA2_50_10b | reverse complement strand
ACAACAATCTTGAGCACTGCGGATTGGGCGGCAAGACACCGAATGAATTTCTTGCCGATTATTCAAGACTTAGTCCGCCAAATGTGTGTACCTAGGACAACGCCCGCGGCGTCCCCTTATTTCCCCTCCCCACAACCTCAGATGAAGCTCATTCCCTAGTATTCGTGATAGCCGGTTGCTCCCATGTGTATGTCGACGATTTCCTCGTGTGATAAATCTAACTTCATTACTATGATATATCATAGTGTTTTATTTTATTATATTTAATTAAAATCTTTGAGTTTTGGGGTCGGAAAAAGCAGGAAATGCATCGGGTATTTTTTCTTCAAACGGTAGATGGCACTTTTTGCATAAAGCATTTTGTCTTTTCTATTTTTAAATTCTTTCTCCATACCTTCAATCGCCTTTTCATAACCTGGTAACTGGTCATCAAGCCATTTTTGCACTCTCATAATAGTGTCGTAGCCTACCCCAAGACTGTTCACTATTTCTTCATGTGTCTCTCCATTTATAAGCTTCCTGGCAATAATCAAACGACGCCCCAACATTATCCGCTCACTTGGTGTGAGCAAATCGCGCAGAAAAAGTTTTACGGCCTCTCTTCCTTGAATGGCACTGGCAGCAGTATAAAGGGTATCAAGAGTTCGCATTACCTCTTTCTTTCCCAATTTTCCGATTTTTACTTTCATAAAAATACTATTATTATATAGATACTATGATATATCATAGTATCTTACTTAACAAAGTTTAGGTGATACTTGAGGAATTTTATAAACGTTTGGTGATGCGGGCTTTGCCACCGTAGGGCTCGAGCTCCAGGAGCACCTTATCTCCCACCAAAACCCGGATACGGTGCAGACGCATTTTCCCGGAAAGGTAGGTCAGAATTTCCTCTCCGTTATGGTCCAATTTCACCTTGAACATGATATTGGGCAGGGATTCCACCACCACCCCGGTCTTTTCGAGCTCTTTGTTTTGGTTCATCCCGTTAGAAGCTTTTGCTTATTATGTTTTGATAATAGGTTATATTGACTGGCTTGTACACCCTGGCTTCTAATGGGACAAGTGGCTACTGGGCTGACAACTTCTTGATGGAAACCTTATCGCTTTCGGCCGGTAAAGTGCTTTTCCAGAAAGGTCTGACAGTCACGCTGGCGGAAGCGACGGTCGGATAATTCTTGAGAATGGCTGTGATGTCTCTCTTGTGGCGACCGAGGATATCGGCTTTCAGAGCCACTTCGTCCGTGAGCCACAGCACTGTGGCATTGCCGACGATTTTGAAATTAATTTCACTCACCGAGAGGAGGTCGGCCGGGGGCGTGCCGGCGAAAGTCAGATTAAGGGAACTGAGTGCAGGCACCTCCACCGGCTCGGTCTTGGGAACACTCAGTTTCTTGAGCGCCAGGTAACCGGCCAGGTCGCTTTTCTTGAACATAACACCATAGAGGTTGCCGCGGGCGTTGACGGTGACGTTGTCGCCCGAACCGGCCCCCTGCGGCAGGTCTTCAAAAGTATAGGACAAGAGAGAAGGAAAGAGGATGAAATCCCCCGGCACTTCGGCCTGGACTTCCTGCCACAACTCGTCCTTGAGAGCCCCTTGGAGCTCCGCTTTGACGCGGGCCAGGTCCTCGGCTTTGACCGTCTTTTCCTTGCCAACCAGACCGCCGGTCATGGGGGTCTTGGAGCGGGCATAAATCGAAGTATAACGCGGAGTGCCTTTGAGTCCCGGCACGGTGAAATCGGAAAGGCCGGCATTATATGCTTCGCCCGGCGCGTCGGCGTACACGGTCACTTCAATAGTGCCTGGCTGCGAAACCCCTGAGACGGTTTTCTTGCCCGGGATAGTGATGACGTTTCTGATACGGTAAATCTTGCCGGCGGAAGATTCGAAGCGTGTGTTTTCAATCAATCTTTGCGGTTCGGCGGAAGCATCGTTGTAGACCACGATTACTCCGGAGGCCTTTCTCTCGACATCGGTCTCGCCGCCGGCCGGCGTGGCGGCCCCTTTCTCTCGGGAGAGTTTAACCACACTGTAGAAAAGTCCTTCCGTCCCCGACTTGTGAGCCGTGTAGGTCTCGTTGTTGAAAATAAGGGCGGCCGATTTCGGCACGTAGGCGAAAGTGGCTCCGTTAAACATCGAAAGAACGGCGAAAATGAGGATGAGCGCTCCCGCACCTGCGGCCATCCACACTCTCCTTCTCGAAGTCCTTTTGCGTCGCGGGAAATCCGGATTGCGTCCGGAAACTGGAACAGCAGATTCTTCTTCCTCTTCGATGCGAATGGCGGGAGCGGCTTTTCTGGCGGTAGCTCTGGCCGGAGTGGCAGGGCGTGGCGAGAACGGGTCGCTTTTGCGCCGGCCTTCAGGTATTGGGATGTCCCGTATGCTCCTTCGTCTTTCTGGCGGAATGATATCCTCGATCTTTTTCGACATGGGATAAATTATACCACAATTACTTTTTAAATTTCTGCTCACCAGAGACGCTCGAAAGTCGTTTGTGTTCTGCCATCTGCTTTTCAAATTTAGCCCGGTCAATCTTTGTCACTTCTTCAATGATCTCTAATGGTAAACCAAAACTCGTAAAAAGTATAAAGGGGTCCTCTCCTTTTTCTATTTGCTTGAGGCCCGCGTCAAGCGCTTTTTTAAACTTTTCCAACTCTTGGGCTATGACCTCTTGAGTATCGGGGGAGAAAGTATAAAGTCCTTTGTAACTTGTGTGGTTAATCACAGCATCGATAACCGGACCGAGGTCCTTATTCCTCACATAAGCGCGGCGCAAGAGACGGCGCAGTATGTACCCGCGGTCGGTGTTGGATGGAGTCACGCCGTCGGCAATCATAAAGCAGGCTGTGCGGATATGGTCGGCGACGATTCTCGAGCCGGCAGCGGACATGATAGAGCTGAAGAGGTCTGTATCAAAAATGTTGTCTTTGCCCTGAAGGACCATGGCGAGACGCTCAAGTCCGGCACCAGTGTCGACGTTTTTCTGCGAAAGTTTACCGGTAATCTTACCGTTTTCCGCACTGTATTCCATGAAGACATCATTCCAAATCTCGACATCGTCATAAAACATTTCAGTGCAAGGTCCAGTTGGACCGGTCCAGTTGAAATCGGTCTTTCGAGCAGGCCACCAATTGTCAGCGGCACCCAAATATTTGATTTTCTCTTTTGGTATACCGATTTTTTCCCAAATTTTGGCAGATTCATCATCGCGCGGAGCATATTCATCTCCCTCGAAGACTGTTACATGCAATCTATTAATATCGAGACCGAAGCCTTCTTCTTTAGACGTTAGCAATTCGTAGCTCCACTGAATAGCCTCTTCTTTAAAATAATCTCCCAGAGACCAGTTACCGAGCATCTCGAAAAAAGTGTCGTGAGTATTGTCCCCCACTTCGTCGATGTCCTGGGTACGCACGCATTTCTGGATATTGACCAGGCGCTTCCCAGCCGGATGAGGATTGCCCATGAGGTACGGGACCAGAGGCTGCATACCAGCCGTTGTAAAAAGAACCGAGCTATCGCTTTTGTTGGGCACGAGCGAAGCCGAAGGAATAACAGCGTGTCCACGCTTTTCGAAAAAATTCAAAAATTTCTGCCGTATTTCAGATGAGAGCATGGGATGAATATAGCATATTTTAATTATGAAATGAGAGAGGGGCGACGCTTTTTGCGTCGCCCCTGGGACCGTCTCCCTCCGCCAACTAAGCGGCTACTTTCCGGAACTTCTGAATCGGAAAGTGCATCGGCTGCCCGCTGAGGTCCTTGAGAGGCGGGCCGTTGGGCTCGTTCGAGAGCTCGAGCTCGCTGCCCACCACCTCGAGGACGTATACCGGCCGATTGAGCTGAATGAGCGCGAACGGGCCGACTTGCTGAACCGGGTCACCGCGACTGATGTTTTCGCCGCCGCTAAGTGCAAGCTGCATGTTTGCCCCCCCCAGTTACGAACATCTACTTTAATAATGCCACACATATTAAACCTTTGCAACCATCAAGATAGAGTTATCAACACCTTAAAATCTTCCTTAAGCGTAGAGAGGAGTTGCTGATTGTAGATGGCCGCGGCCGGGTGATAGAGGGGCACGACCTTGAACTTATCAGCCGAAAAAATTTGCCCATGAAGCTTGCTGATCGAATCGAGTTCGAATTCGAGGCCGTAGCGGTTCATGACGTATTGCATGGAAAAACGGCCGAGGGTGGCGATGACTTTGGGTTTGATGAGTTCGATTTGCCGGTCCAGGAACGGCGCGTAAATCGCTATCTCATCCGGCAAGGGGTCCCTGTTCTTCGGCGGGCGGTCTTTGACGATGTTGGTGATGTAGACATCCTCGCGCTTGATGCCGGCAGAATCAAGCAGCGAGTCGAGCAATTTGCCGGCCCGGCCGCAGAAAGGCCTGCCGGTCTTGGCTTCGTTCTCGCCCGGCGCTTCGCCCACAAACATAATAGCCGCCGAGTGACTACCCTCGCCGATGACCGGGAAATACTTGTTTTTAACTCTCTCAGCGTACAGCGGCGAAACGGAGAGATTTAAAACTTCTTCTTTGATTTTTTTCAGCCCTTCCTCTCTCTCCGCCATTTTATCTCCGTGAAATAATCTTTTGTTCAATAAACCAGAAGAGGGTAAAGACCAAGAGCGTCGAGACCGTAGCCAGGACCGCGAGTCCCAAGAGTCCGTAACCGACCGCCATGCCGATACCGGCCGCTACCCACAAACCAGCGGCAGTGGTCAAACCGACAAGACTTGAATCCTTGAAGATAATGACGCCGCCACAGAGAAAGCCGACCCCCATCACTACCCCGGCTGCCATGCGCATCGGGTCATAATTGAATGACTCGACCGTGGGTATCACATAGCGCGCAATAAGAATAAAAAGGCAGGAACCCATGCTGACCAAGCTGTAAGTGCGCACCCCGGCGGTTTTGTGGGCCAGGGTTCTCTCGATGCCGAGAATGGAACCGAGAATCAAGGCGGCGACCAGGTAAACAAAAGGCTCCAGCGATATATCGAAGTTCGTGAAGTTGAGCATTATAATTCTGTTATTTCATTAAGGACCGGCTTGGAATCGAAACTTTCCCCGAAAATTTTTCTTAAGACTTCCGGCTCTTTGGCGATAGCCGAACAAAGCACCACTCCGCCGGCGAGCAGTGATTTCTTCTGCTCCCCTGAAAGCGAGGTGAGGCAGGTAATGGGATGAAGGCTTTCTTCCTCAATCATGTCCTGCAGACTCCCCTTCTCCGGATAATTCCAACCGATGAGCGTCATATTTTTGCAAACGGCGTAATGGATGGCAGTAGAAGAGAACTTTGTGTTGGTGACAAGCCAGCTGTCGGTCACCTTGCGATTTTGTCCTCCGTAGTTGAAAACATTTTCCTCGAGGTCGTCGAAACGGGCCTTGATATAGAGGGCAACCTTGAGGTCGGATTTTGTGCCCAGCTCATTGTGGAATTTGGCTTCAACCATAATGAGCTTCTTCTCATTATAAGCGACCACATCCACTTCATGAGCCACACATCCCCCGAGCACAGTCTGGCGGGTCACACACTCGAATCCTTTGGCCCTCAATATTTCCGCTACGAAATCCTCGAAGGGAAAGCCTGATGGACCGAGATCCATCACGGCCCGGCGGAGGGAATAGCTTCGGGCGACCGGCTTATTAGTCTGATTGAGGATAGAAAAGGCATGGCTGTAGATTTCTGCCGTGGTCATACCGCTATGGAGTTCCGGCAAAATATGCGCGAGCACGTCTTCGGCCGCCTCGGCGGAAGCGCCGGAGTTCAAAAGCGAGAAGCGCAGTTTTTCGGGGTCGAAGGATTCGTGTTTGCCGGAGGCCTTAACAATGTTAATTTCGTCCGTATTCAAAGAGAGATGTGAAGGCGCTTTGCTCTTCATGGTTTCTGTCATTATTTAATTATACTAGAGAGCCGCAACCTTATCCATCACAGCACCGCCGAGACATTCTTCCCCGCTGTAAAAGACCACCGACTGGCCCAACGACAGTCCCCGCACCGGCTCATTGAAGGCTACCGCCAGTTTCTTACCGGCTAGCACCAGGGTGATGGGCAGCTTATCGGCGCGATAGCGGATTCTGGCGGAGAGTGTGGGACTCTCCGGTTCGTTTAGCCAATTGACCGACTTGACCGTGATTTTGGAAGGCGAAAGGGAAAGGATTTCGCTTTCTTTATTCGAAACGGTCAGCGTATTGGCCGCCGCGTCTTTGGCGATGACGTAGAAAGCGCCGCTTAACGGGCTTTTGTCGGTGATTTCAAAGCCGTGCCGTTCGCCGATGGTGTAATAGATGACGCCCCGGTGGGAACCGATGGTTTCCCCTTCCGTATTCAAGACTTTGCCCGGTTTGATTTCGATGAAATGGGAGAGAAATTCCTCCATGGTGACCTCTCCCAGGAAACAAACGCCCTGGCTGTCTTTTTTCTCCGCCACCGGCAGCTTGTATTGCTGCGCCAATTTTCTCACCGCCGGTTTTTCCAGATGACCGACCGGGAAAAGCGTGTGAGAAAGATCTTCCTGAGTAAGCGTCCAGAGAAAATAACTCTGGTCTTTCTCTTTGTCCTTGCCTTCCCTCAACTGCAAAGGGTTCCCCTTGGTAGCTTTATAAAGGGGAACCCTTTGTAAAGCCTGTGCGTAATGGCCGGTAGCGATGAAATCCGCGCCCAGTGCCTTGGCCTTCTCCCAGAACGCGCCAAATTTAATCTCCCGGTTACAAAGCACATCCGGATTAGGCGTGCGATTAGCCTTATATTCTTCTATCATTTTATCCACTACTCCCTTTTTATATTCCTTCTCCAGGTCGAAAAAGAGAAACGGGATATCGAGCGCGATGGCCACTCTCATGGCGTCGCGCCGTTCATCCCGCCAGGTGCAGGGCATGAACGGCGGCTGCCAAGCCTTGATAAAGACTCCCGTCACGTCGAAACCCCGTTCCTTGAGCAGCGCGGCACTCACGGCAGAATCGACACCTCCAGATAAACCAACGAAGACTCTGGGCCTTAACGCTTGTCCCGTAGCAAGCTTTGCTTTGCTATCGGGAGATGTATTTTTGTTTTTTGACGACATGTTCATCGAAGGTCCGAGAATAGTACATGTTGCCGTCATCACCGGTCAAGAAATAAAGATAGGGCGTAGTGGTCGGATACAGGGCCGCCGAGATGCTCTCCAGGCCGGGATTGTTGATGGGACGCTCGGGCAGACCGTTCCATTCGTACGTACCCATTTCCGAATCGACCTGGAGTGGCATGCCGATTTTCAGGCGCTTCCAGAGAATATCGGAAACCATCTCCCTGTCCGCCTGAGTCTTGACTTCCGCCTCGATAAGCGAAGCCATGATGATAATCTCCTCGAGCGATTTGCCGGAAGACTCCACTTCCGGCATGACCGGGAAAATCTTTCTGATGAAATTGTCCCTCAAAAGCCGGATGGTGGAAGAGGCGGTGGCGGTCACCGGCACGAAATAAGTGTCGGGGAAAAGATAGCCTTCCGGCGCCACCCTGATGAACAATTCGTTGTCGAAATACGGAAAGCGCCGGTCAAAAAGGTTTGAGATGGCCTTGACGTCAAAACCTTCGGGAATGGTCAGTTTAACCGTCTCAATCTGGTATTTACCGTTTAAAATGCGCCAGGCGATGGTAAAAGGATTCTGCGGCCGGGAAAGGTAGTATTCGCCGGCCTTCATGCCGCGCTCGCCGCCCAGCATGATAGCGGCGGCGCGAAACCAGAACGGCGAACGGATGACATTTTCCCGTTCGAGTTTCTGAGAAAGCGCATCAAGGCCCAAACCCTCGGGAATATCGATAATGGAGCCGGAGGGGTACGAGGCCGGCGGCGCCACACCCCAGACGATAAAGACGAAAACAACAATCCCTAATAAAAAAAGGTAAATCCTTTTCTCGATGGCTAAAGTCGGTGGCGGCATGAAGACTAAATGGGCAGATTGGCCGGTGCTTCGGACTTCTTCGACGGAGCGCGAGAAAGCGTCGGTGTCGTGGCGACCGAGCCCGGCAAGTGGAAAAGAGTGGCCACCTCTTCAACGGTCAGAATATAGGGTTTGGCTAACAAATGATAATGCGGGGTGCCGAAAAAAGCGCGGCGCTTGAATGCCTCCATAAAAGCATTCATCCTCTCCCTTTTACGGATACCGTTCCAATCCTGCCAGGGATGAGTGAAGCTGAAGAAAACAGGCTTGATGCCGTTGAGGGTGCCCGAACCAAACTGGCGCATCGAGCCGATAATACCCATGCCGCGCGTCTTCTCGAACGCGTCCTTGGGGGCGATGTACATGAGGCGGATCATGGTATCGAAAGCGAGCTTGCCGGCATTTCTTTGGATGGCCGCGATAGTCTCGGTCTGGGATTTGGTGAGGTTGAGGAAGCTTTGTGTCTGACCTTCGGTCGGCTTGAGCAACGACTCATCCTGAATCATCTTCTCAATCTCTTTCTTGATGTCGCCCCTCCAGTCCGGTTTCGTGCCCACATGGCCGTAAAGGTAGTTCTCTTTGGCGTGAGCGCGGATAATCATCTGAATACAGGCCACTTCGCCCGGTTTCAGCATGCCGAGATATTCGATGACCGGCGTGATGGGGTCAACGATTTCTTCCTGTTCGTCGCCGGTTTTCTTGTCGAGCTCGTATTCGATATAAGTCTTGATGGGATAGGCGTCGGCCTTGACCAGGCCGGTGTTAACACCCCAGGCGGTAAATTTCTCCGGGTCATATTTGATATCTACGGCGTAATCTTTGACCTCAAACACCTCCGCTTCCGGATACTGGGCGTAAATCCTTGATTCGATGATTTTCCTCCACCGCGGAAAGGCCCAGATGTAGAATTTGACCTGTCCGCCGATGGAGACTATTTCGAGCGAGAACCATTCGCGGAGCTTTCCTTCCCAGAAGGCGTCCTCAGGGGTGGAGATGTTGGCATTCTCCCAGATGCCCTGAAGGACCAGCTCCATGGCCGCCGGCGATTTGGTCACTTCCTTGGGCAGTCTGATTTCCAAAAGCACGCTTCCCTGCTTGCCTATCCACAGGCGCCTGATGTAGTTCAGCCAGGTGGTAAAGGCGACGTTGATTAAAAGCAGGGGCACCCAGACCGGCCAGGCGGAGAGCAAGATGCCAAAAGCTTTTATGAGTACTTCGCCCTGAAACAGAGAGAAGAAATCGTCGAATATCATTATTCTATTCTACCCCCACACCTACTTTAATACCAAATTTCATTTAGGCGCGAAGCGCAGTATTAAAGTAGGTGTGGGGGTCTAACCTATTTTTTAGGCGTTATGGTAGCGGTTGTCTTTGTCTTTCTTGAAATACTTGGAGTTCTGCAGGTTGACGAGAATGGTGTTTTCCTTGACGTAGCGCTCCTTGAGCACCTTTTCAACGATTTTTTCCTTGGAGAGCGGTCCTTCTTTCTCGAGAATTTTTCTGATGACGTCTTTGACCACGCCGGACATATAACCCCACTCGGAGAGCGCGTAGAGTCCGCGGCCGACGAGCACGAAGCGCTTGTCTTTGATGAGTTCGTTGTGCGTGGTGGCGACATGGGCCTTTTTATTGAAATAAAGCTCGATAGCCTTGGCCACTTCCTTGAAGTGTATGGGAGAGCCGTGCTTTCTGATGACCAGGAAAGCGTAATCGCGCATGCCTTTGGCGTTGACGTTCGGAGATGAGGCGCGTCCCCATTCACCGAGCGGGTTCTTGCCGATTTTATGAGAGATGGAGAGCCAGCGCTTGATCACCTCCTCGTTCTTGTACTTGTCGTTGAGATCTTTGACTTCCTCGAGGAAGGAGTTGATGAGGTCGCCTTCGACCACCAGTTCGTCATCGGATAGTTTGGCGTAGAGTTTGCGCAAAGCGGCCTGGATTTTCTGGGAAAGCTCCTGGTCGACGTGCCAGCGGTGCTTGAATTCTTCGTCTTCCTTCTCGCGCTTAAATTCTTCGCCGATGACGAACAAGAAATGGAAATGATTCTGGAGCCCCGGGTCCGGACTCAAGTGATGCAAGAGATCTTTCTCGGAGACGATGCCGCCGAGGCCGAGAAGCATCGCTTTGAGTTCGGTAAAGACCGGTTCGCTTTCTTTGTAAGCCTTTGACTTCCGGATAGTGGCGAGTGAATGATTCTCGATTTGTCTGACGCGTTCACGGGTAATGTTGTACTTCTTGCCGATGGCGTCGAGGGTCAATTTCTGCGCTTTGGCGCCTAGACCATATCGGGAAACGATGACATCCTGCCCGCGCTTGGTTAAAACGGATAAAAGGCGTCTGCACGCCTCCTTCGGCTTGAAGCTAAGATTAATCTTTTCGCTCATATTTAGCCTATTTCTATCACTATACCCCTCTAGTGTCAATAGATGTCAAGAAGTTACGATATTTATCACTTTTCCAGGAACATAAACTCGTTTGAGAACCTCCTTGCCAACTAACCATTTTTGGATTTCCGGAAGACTTTTAACTTTCTCAAATGCTTCCGCTTCACCCATATCTATAGAAGCCACAAACTTACCCCGCACCCGACCATTGACCTGAACAACAATAGTCGCTTCTCCGCTCTTGAGCTTACTCTGGTCATATTTGGGCCATGGTTGAGTATGGATGGAATCAGCATGTCCGAGCGACTGCCACAACTCTTCCGTCATGTGTGGCGCGAACGGCGCGAGCAGCCTTAACAGAGTTTCGTATTCTTCTTGTACAATTCCTCCGTGTTTTTCCAATGCATTTGCATATATCATTAAAGTTGATACTGCAGTGTTGAATCTCATGGCCTCGATATCTTCTGATACCTTTTTTATCGTCGAATGCATTAAGGTCAGACCTTGGGAACCGATACTTAAGGTCTGACCTTTAGGAATCTTCGCCTTGAGCTTCCAGACTTTCTCGAGAAATCTTCTTGGACCAATCAATGAACTCTCATTCCACTCAATAGCCTGCTCGAATGGGCCCATAAACATCTCGTAGAGACGCAAGGTGTCGGCACCGAAACTTTTGATGATGGCGTCGGGATTAACCACATTGCCCTTGGACTTACTCATCTTCTCTCCGCCTTCGGCCAGAATCAGGCCGTGCGAAGTGCGCTTCTTGTACGGCTCGCTCACCGGCACGAGTCCTAAGTCAAACAGGAATTTGTTCCAGAAGCGCGAATATAAAAGGTGTAAAACTGTGTGCTCCATGCCGCCGTTGTACCAATCCACCCCAGTACCAGAACTTCGTTCGGTACGGGGCAAGCCGGCATCACCCATCCAGTATTTCAACTTTTCCATTGATGCAAACTCTTTATCATTATGCGGGTCACAATAACGCAGGAAATACCAGGAAGAGCCGGCCCAGTTGGGCATAGTGTCAGTCTCGCGCCTGGCCTTGCCGCCGCACTTGGGGCAGGCAACATTGACCCATTCTTCTATCGAAGCCAGTGGCGATTCGCCGGTGTCCGTAGGCTGGTAATTCTTGACCTCTGGCAGAAGTACGGGCAAATCTTTCTCTGGCACGGGCACAATGCCGCACCCGCCCGAACGACCGTCCGGTCGGGCGGGCTTATCACAATGGATGACCGGTATCGGTTCGCCCCAATATCTTTGTCTGGAAAACACCCAATCCCGGAGTTTATATTTAATAACTTTTTTCCCGAAATCTTCAAAGCCGGCTTTTGTATAATCTCTGACTATGGGCAAACTATATTTCTCCGCGAAAAGCATGTCCCTCTCATCGTCGGCGGGCACACCCATAATGGCGCCCGTGCCATAATCGCTGTAAACATATTCGGCTTCCCAGACCGGGATTTTCTCTTTCGTCGCCGGATTAGTCACATACTTGCCGGTAAATTTATCTGCCTTTCCCGAAACCACCACGAAAGTAGCGCCCCGGATGGTGTCGGGCCGGGTGGTAAATATTTCAACATCATCAAATCTGATGAGGGCCCCTTCGGAGCGACCAATCCAGTTCTCTTGCTGCACCTTCACTCTCTCGGGATAGTCGACTTCATCAAGTCCGCTCAAAAGCTTGTCGGCATACTTGGTAATGGCGAGCATCCATTGCTCCTTCTCCTTAAGTTCTACCAGCGTGCCGCAGCGCTCGCATTTGCCGTCCACTACTTCTTCGTTCGCCAAGCCAATTTTATCCTTCGGGCACCAGTTGATGGGAATCTTCGCCTTGTACGCCAGACCATGCTCGAGGAATTTAAGAAAGAGCCACTGAGTCCATTTGTAATACTTCGGGTCAGTGGTATTGACCTCGCGCGACCAGTCGAACGACATACCGAGACTCTTGAACTGTTTCTCGAAATTCTCGCAGTTTTCCCTGGTGATGTCGGCGGGGGGACGCTTGGTTTTGATGGCGTAGTTCTCCGTCGGCAATCCGAAAGCGTCGTAGCCTATCGGGAACATGACATTGTAACCTTCCATCCGGCGCTTGCGCGAGATGATATCCATGGCCGTATAGCCACGCACATGGCCAGTATGCAATCCGTCTCCGGAGGGATACGGAAATTCCATCAAAGAATAGTACTTTGGCTTTGGGCTATCCTCCGCGACATCATAAGAGCGCTTCTTCTCCCACTCCTTCTGCCACTTGGGCTCGATTTCTTTGGGGTCGTACTCATTCATAAAGCCATAATGACAAATGCTTAATGACAAATCAAACCTAAATGATTAAATGACTAACTTAGACATTCTGACTTAGATATTGATTAGACATTCGACATTAGAAATTCGACCTTACCTAAGGCTCTTGGTTGGTGGATAGAGTTCCGGGTCGATGGTACGCTCGAAACACTGACGTCCGGCTTCGTGCTCCCAATTCTCTCCTATTTTGCCCATCGGGTAAGAAAGTTGATAAGGCGCACTCGAGCGCGAGGCGAGGGTTGGCTGGTCGAAGGTGGCACAAAGTTCGAACGAGGTGGGGCCTGTCAGTCTGTATTGGTACGACGTTTTAGTCTTGGGGTCCATGGGAACCTTGAAACCGGAAATGGAATCTTGGGTCTCTGCCAGAGTGTTCGGCAAGATGCCCTTCTGCTGCCAGTAGTTAATTATCTGCCACTGAATATTCTGTAAGTCAGTCACTCTCTGATTATCATAGCGAAGCTGGCGCTGTTTGGCGGGCGAACCGAGCACGGAGAAGCCAATTAGAATCGAACCGACTACGATTACAACCCCGACCACTCTCCAGACATTTCGCTCTCCAGCGCTGATAAGATTCTTAATTTCCCGCAAGTAATACAGGAAGACTGCGCCGGCGATAACTACCAGTGCAAGCACTTTCAAAAGAAAGCCGGTGGTAAAGTCCTGTCCGTCGAGATACATATAAAGAACCGTGATGAGGTCGCCCGCCATTACTCCGCCGGCAATCGCCAGAGTGATGAAAGAGAGCCACTTTCTGACAGGAGCCTCGCGAAGCGCCGGTTCTTTGATATAGCTCCTCTGCAAGAGCCAGGCGAAGAGGAGGAAGATCGGAAAGGCCACTATAAGTATCGCTACTTGGAAACTTATTGAGGGAGCGCCGTAATATCCGACATTGACCACCTTCGGATAGGCGTAGTCTATGGCTTCGAAAAGTATGGTGATAAGCGCGATGGCGCTGGTGTAGAAAGTGATAAGCGCGCCGACATGCAGGAAGAAATCTTGCGCCGAGCCTGCAGTTCTCTGATTTGGGTCCATGTTGTTAGATTTAGTTCTGTTAATGAAAGAAGCGACACCCACCCCGGCGAGCACCAAAACCAATATAAGAATCACCGGGATAAGCATGAATATACTGAACATACGGGAATTATATGCTTCTATAACATCTTTGACAAACTCCTCCCGCTACCCCTCAAGTAGGACACTAGTTAGTGAATAATAATACTCCATCGGACTTCGGAAACCAATGCATTCTCTCGGCCGGTCGTTCAAGA
>Ga0075993_110_pt1 | contig 13912 bp, 15 predicted proteins | sample RifGroA2_FD_68039 | JGI IMG/M metagenome (GOLD analysis project Ga0075993, IMG submission 68039) | Parcubacteria bacterium GW2011_GWA2_50_10b | reverse complement strand
ATGAATTTCTTGCCGATTATTCAAGACTTAGTCCGCCAAATGTGTGTACCTAGGACATTTTTCGAGTTCATTAAAATAAGCCTAAGAATATGGCTTTTACGTTCCTCCCCTGCTAAGGGGAGGATAGGAGGGGTCAGAGAGGGGTCATCTCTTCGCGATAACGCTCTTTTTATAGGTATCCAGATGTTCAAGGGCCACGCCGGTGCCTTTGGCCACACAGAAATAAGCGTCTTTGGCGAGCACCGCTTTTACCCCGGTTCTCCGGAACATGAGCTCGGGAAAATTCCTTAATTGAGAAGAGCCCCCGGTCATGATGATTCCCCTGTCGATGATATCGGAAGAAAGTTCCGGTGGGGTCTCCTGTAAAACTTCTTTGACCGCTTTAACCATCTCGCGCAATTCTTTCGAAATCGCCTTGACCACTTCATTGGTCTTGACCTCCACCGTGCGCGGCAGACCAAGAATAAAATCTCGTCCTTTGACATTCATCGCCAGTTCTTCGTCCATTGGGATAGCCGAACCGATTTTAATTTTAATATCTTCAGCCATCTTGTCGCCGACGATAAGGTTAAAAGTCTTCTTTATGTAGTCGATGATGGCCGCGTCCATTTTGTTGCCCGCCACCTTGACCGAAGTGGAGGCAACGATACCACCCAGAGAAATAACTGCCACGTCCGTAGTGCCACCGCCGATGTCGACAATCATATGTCCGGCCGCTTCCTGGATGGGAATGCCGGCGCCGATGGCGGCGAGAATTGGCTCTTTAACTACATAGGCGTTTCTGGCGCCCGCTTTGATAGCCGCCTCGATAACCGCGCGCCTCTCGGTTGAAGTGACGCCGGCCGGCACCGAGATAAGAACGTCCGGTTTGAAAATATTCCAACGCCCCAAAGTCTTGTCGATATAGTAACGGAGCATCGCTTCGGTCACGCGGTAGTCCGCGATGACGCCGTCTTTCATCGGCCGGTAAGCGATGATATCTCCGGGCGTGCGGCCAATCATGCTCTTGGCCTCGGCGCCGATGGCCAGAATTTTGTTGTCTCCGGAGACCGCCACCACCGACGGTTCGTTCAAAACGATACCTTTGCCGGGTACGAAAACCAGGATATTGGTGGTGCCGAGGTCGATGCCGAGCTTTTTAGCCATGGGAATTTACACCATGATACTATAACGGAATGACGAAAGGAAAAGCGTCCGCCGGAACCTACCTCATCGAAGTTGCTCCTTTTACCCGGTCAGGCCACCAGAGTTCCCTTTCATACTTCTCTCCTTTGCGACTCTCCCCTGGTACCATCGTCAAGGCCCCTCTCGGCAACCGTTCGGTAAGGGCGGTGGTACTCAATTCAAAGAGTGTCCTGAGCGAGAAAAGCGGCATTCGCCGGGCCGGCTTCATGCTCAAAAAAATCGGGTCAAAAGACGTTTCCACCGCCGGTTTCTCGCCGCGATTTCTCGCCGCGGTCAGCCGGACCGCTTTGTATTACGCCCTCTCACCTGGCGCCTTGCTCGAAACCCTCCTGCCCAAAATGCTTCTCTCAGAGCCTGAACTCTTTTTCCAGCCGCCCGGCAAGACCCGGAAGACCGGAGAAGCCGCGGCCAAAGAAACCATTCTTCTTCAAATGGAGAGCGATGAGCGCTTCAGCCAGTACCGGGCCATGGTCCGGCAGTCTTTCGCCCGCAAAGCTTCCGTGATGTTTGTCGCGCCCACTCATCTCGACGCCCTCAAAGCCGGAAACCAGCTCCGCCAAGGCATTGCCGATTATGTCTACGTCTTCACTCTGAAGGAAAAAGTCGCGGAAGCCAGGAAAATCTGGCAAAAAGCCTTGCGTGACAAGCATCCCGTGCTTTTCATTACCACCCCGGCCGGGCTGTCGTTCGAGCGACGTGACCTCGCTACTTATATAATAGAGCGTGAAAACTCGCGCGCTTGGAGAACACTCGCCCGTCCCTATATTCATTTTCGGGTTTTTCTGGAGAATCTTTCAAAGGAAACAGGGCGGCAGCTGGTACTCGGAGATTCCGTTCTTTCTCTGGAAACTCTCCGTGATTGGAAAGAAATGGGCTCCGACCACGGCGAACTCTCGCTCGTCCGGTGGCGCCTGCCGGCGGCGCCGACCCGGCTGGTCGACGCCAGTGCCAAACCGGACCAGGGCGGCAAATTCGAGATATTCTCTTCCGAATTGAAGAACCTGGTCGCCAAAGCACTCGTGGAAAAAGAGCCCATCTTTCTGCTCGGGGTGAGAAAAGGATTCGCCCCGACCACGGTCTGCGGCGATTGTGGTTACATCCTTCCCTGCCTCAATTGCGGAGCGCCGGTGGTTTTGCACACAAAAAGGTCAGACCTCAAGAATTCCAGAGGTCCGACCTCTGAACGAATCTACATCTGCCACGCTTGCGGCACCAAAAGGGAGAGTGATACGGTTTGCGGTTACTGCGGCAGCTGGAAACTGCTGCCTCTGGGCATCGGAGTCGAAAAAATCGCGGAAGAAGCGCGAAGTCTTTTTCCCGGAACCGAAGTGTTAGTGCTCGACAAAGACCATGCGCCGACGGAAAAGAGGGCCAGGGCCGTCGTCAAACGCTTCAGGGAAACGGGCGGGATACTCGTGGGCACCGAGCTCGCCTTCTTCCATCTGGACAAAGTCCCTTACACCGCTCTGGTTTCCGCCGACGCCCTCTTCTCGATACCGGATTTCGGCGTGCACGAAAAAATCTTTTACCTGGTCAGTCATCTGCGGGAAATGACGGGGAAAGAGTCCGTCATCCAGACCAGAAATATCGGCAAGCAGGTGCTGGCCTGGGCCTCTCAAGGCAACATCATCGACTTCTACACCGGGAAATGGCATCCGGACCGGTTCAGGGATTCCCTGATTTTAAGAATACCCAAAGCAGAATGGCCAAACGCCGATTTGAGCCGCGAACTTTCTTTGCTCGGGCCGCAGTTTTCCATTAAAGTAGACCCTGAAAGCATACTTTAATGCCTGATACCAAAGAGAAAAAGCTGCTGGTGGACCGCAAAGCGCCGGTCTTGAGAGCGGTCGCCAAAGCGCTCACGGCCGAAGAAATCGGCTCCGCCCAAACGCTCGCTGTCATCGCCAGGATGAAAAAGGCTCTCCATGCCGAAGAAGACGGCGTGGCTATCGCCGCGCCGCAAATAGGCGAGAGCCTCAGGCTCTTCGTGGTCAGCGGCAGGGCGCTCGCCCTCGCCAGACGCGCCAAGAAAAGCGATACGCCGGAAAAGCTCGACGACCTCGTCTTCATCAATCCGGAAATCGTGAAGACTTCTCAGAAAAAGAAGAGGCTTGAAGAAGGCTGCCTGTCGCTGCGCTATCTCTACGGCAAAGTACTGCGGTACGAAAAAGTCACCATACAAGCGCTGGACGAGAAGGGCCTTAAGGCCGTTTATGGCGCCTCCGGCCTCCTGGCCCATATTTTCCAGCATGAAATCGACCACTTGAACGGGATACTCTTTACCGACAAGGCCGAGGACATTCAGGATGTGCCGCCGCTTTCGATGGTCTTTTTCGGCAGCTCCCGCTTCTCGTCATACGTGCTCGAGGAACTGGAAAAAATGAACATTTCCCCGGTTTTGAAAATCGAATCGGCCAGAGACCCCTTGCCGGTGGCGGCGCTCCAAGAACTCGACGCCGATTTGTTCGTGGTCGCCTCTTTCGGCAAGATTCTGCCGAAAGCAGTGGTGGAGATGCCGCGGTTCGGCACGCTCAATGTCCACCCGTCTCTCTTACCTGCGCTGCGTGGTGCCTCCCCCATCCAAAGCACTATCCTTACCAACAGCAACCCGGGAGTGACCATCATCAAGATGGATGAAAAAATGGACCACGGACCCGTCATCGCCCAGGAAGTAGTGCCTATCGAGCCGTGGCCCGACCACTACGCGACAGTGGAAGAAAAATTGGGTCATGCCGGAGGGCGGCTCCTCGCTCAAATTATCCCGGCCTGGATACGGGGCGAAATCAAAGCCAAGGCCCAGGGCCACGCCCTGGCCACTTTCACCAAAATGATTAAGAAAGAAGACGGCTTGATTGACCCGGCGGCTCCGGCCGTAGAAAATTGGCGCAAAGTGCTTGCCTACAGCACCTGGCCGGGGGCTTACATGTTTTTCAAAAGTAAGACCGGTAAGGAAATCCGCCTGGTCGTCAAAGAAGCCGAGGTTAGAGAGGGAAAGTTTACGCCCGTGCGCGTCATTCCAGCCGGCAAACGGGAAATGACCTGGAAGGAATTCCTTTTGGGCAACGCTTAACGGTATCTGGCTCCAACCGCCAGGATGGAAATCGAAACCCATGGGGTGGCCTTGCGCTTGAGATATCCGTTCATCCCGTACGAAATAAATTTAAATTTTTAATATAGTAAGTATACAACATAAGTTTCGTACGGGATTCAGGGTCTTTTTCATCCTTGACCAGGTCGATAGCGGCATAAAGATCCGATTGTTCGGAAACCGCGTAGAGGTCAAGACCGGCGCCCACCAGATGCACTTCGGCCTTGAAGACTTCGCCGGACTTGTGGTGTTGGGTGCTTTTGCCCACTTCCACCTGGGCGACCAGGTCAACCGCGCCTGCAGGCAGATACTTTTCGATGGCGGAAATCTTTTTTTGCACGTAACCGGCGATGGCCGGCGTCAATTCGATCCCGGTCGCTTTGATATTGATTTTCATGGCTTAATCATATCAAATTCAATCAAAAAGCTTGATTAAATAAGTGTCGATAATCCGCTGGTCGAGGTCATAGAAGTGCTTACCTTCATCATGAAGCCGACTGGCCAGTGCCCGGCCGACATATCTCCAGTGCCACGGTTCGAACTTGTAATAAGCATTATTTTCCGGATAAGAGAGGATGAAGCCGTAGTTGTGAGCATTATCCTTGAGCCATTTATATTCCTTCGTCGATACAATCGTGCCGGATATACCGGTCTCTCCGGCGGAGAAGTCGACCGTCGTCCCAAGCTGGTGCTCGGAGTAGCCCTGGTCGGCGCTGAAGGTGTTAGCTCCGGAGCCGTAAGTAAAGCTATAAGCCGATTTAAGCGCAGACTGAGTTCCGAAAGAGCGGTAGGCCGAAGCCACTTTGATATCAAGCCCTTCTTTCGCCGAAGCGTCGAGTAAGCGCACGAGCTGCGGATAGACATCGGCGTGGAGCTGGTAGTTGCTCGCGGTTTCTACCAGGTATTTTTCTTCTATATCTTCGAGTTTTGAAGGAGTATAATTTTCATTCAAAAAATAGACTCTGGAATACTTCTTGAGAAGCTCCTCATCGGTGGCGGCCAGTTTTTCCAAAGTGCCGACGGTGCCGAAGATTTCGTTTATCTGCCCCTGGAAAGAATTGATGATTCCTTCTTTTTCCCGTACCCGGAGCAGGAGGCCGTAATTCACCTCCCTCTCGGTCTCCAGTTTCGAGAGAAGCCCGGCCTTCTCCCGGAGAAGATTCGCGTAAGTATAGTAAGCGCCGTAAGCCACTCCGACAAACACTGCCACCCCTATCGCCGCCACCGGCCAGCCGTCGAATCTTTCGTAGAACTTCCTAACCATTAAGGCTATTGTAATGCTTTTCAATCTCCCCCGCCATGAAAAGGTCGCGGTCGGTCACTTTGCCGCCGATATCGAAGCGTTGCAGTTCGAAAAGCACCTTGCTGTAGTAGATGCACGTGTCAGGATGGTGGTCATTCGCCTCGAAGACCGGGGCCATAGTATTGATGAAAGTCAGAGAATGCATGAAGTCCTTGAACTCATACTGCTTCGAGATTTTGCCTTGCCCGCTCGTAGCCTCTGGCGAAGTGGGGTCGTGCTCGAACTTCCAGCCGGGCAGGGTTTTGAGCCCTTCCGCTATTTCCTCCTTGCTCAATATTTTGGGTGTGTCCATATTCAGTATTATAACGAAGAAAAAGTATAATTATGTCATGAAAAGAATTCTCACCGTCTTTATAGGAGCCTTTATACTCAACGCGATTTGGGAGAACTTGCATGTCTTCCTTTACGACAACTACATGGGTGGCGCCATAACAGAGTTTATTCTCCTGCGGGCGGCGCTCGCCGACGCCGCCATGATCGCCGCCATCACCCTGCCGTTCATCTTGTTTCCCGCGCTTCAGAAGCGCTCTTGGCTCATCGTTTTGTTCGGCGTGATTCTCGCCATAGGCATCGAGTGGTGGGCGCTCGGCACCGGGAGGTGGTTGTACAACGAGTACATGCTTGTCATCCCGGTGCTCTCCGTTGGACTTACGCCGGCCATACAACTCGGCCTTCTTGGCTACTTTTCATACAAAATTCAGAAACGTATTTTCGGGTGAGCCTTGATTTCGAAAGAACCATACTCGCTATAAGAAAATGGTAATTGAGTATAAGGGTGGCAAATGTTTACTCTGTGGCTATAATAGGTACGCTGGCGCGTTTGACCTTTATCATGTTGATGGGACGACGAAAGAATTCGGACTTTCCTCCCGCGGCCTTACGCGTTCGTGGAAGAAGTTGTGGGCAGAAGCGGATAAATGTATTTTTGTGCGCGCAAACTGCCACCGAGAAATACACGGTGGCGTAGCCAAGGTCCCAAAGAGTTCTTTGAAAAATAAATAGATAGAATTTTTAGCTCCGCGATAGCTCAGTCGGTAGAGCGCCTCCCTGTTAAGGAGGATGTCCCAGGTTCGAGCCCTGGTCGCGGAGCTGAGAATTTTATAAGAAAAGCCCGCCACCGGCGGATTCTTATGCACATTTCATCAACAGGCTATCCCCCGAATTGTCCGAAAAACGGGTTTGACATTTTTTCTGGGCGTACGAAAATATTATCAGGTCGGCTTAGGAAGAGATTCCTTAACTAAAATTATAGGTCCAAAACCAGTGAGAGTTATGAGCCTCACACCGGACCAAAATGCAATTTAAGCGGAATTCTCTTTTCATGAATGCCGGCCTCGCTAATCAAAAACCCCGCCTCGGCGGGGTTTTTGCTTTGTGTATAATGTAAGCATGAAGAAAATACTGATTGTTGTAGTGATAATCGCGGCGCTCTTTTATCTTTTCAAAGATAGTAAAAGCGAGGTTAAGACCACCGTCCCCGATAATCCCGATGCCACCTTCCGTCCCGACCCCACTCTCGCCACTTTCTCCGGTCTTGAGGGAGAAGTCACCATACTCGAGGAAAAAGCCTACGGGGATATTAATGGAGACCAGAAGCCGGACACGGCCGTATTGCTCGCGGAGAGTGGCGGCGGTTCCGGCGTCTTTATCTACGCGGCAGCTTACGTCTCCGGCCCGGTTAATTACAAAGGCACGAACGCGGTCTTTCTCGGCGACCGTATCGCTCCACAAACCGTCTCCATTAATGCTGCTGGCGTCATAAAGGTTTCCTATCTTGACCGCGCTCCGGACGAGGCCTTCGCCGCTGAACCTACCATATCAGTCTCCAAAGAGCTCATATACCGGAACGGCTCTCTCTCGGAAAAGTAATTGCCTGCTGGTGGTTTTTATGCTTTAATTGCAGCCTACCCGCCTGAATGGGCGGTTTCATTATGGATCCCATTAGAAGTAAGAAATCAGAGATTTCTGCCGACTTGCCCAAAGCAAGTCGGACTTCTAACGGGATGGAAATACGAAACATTGCGATTATTGCTCACGTTGACCACGGCAAGACCACACTTACCGACGCTTTGATGCGCCAGACCGGCATGGTCGAGGAAGGAGTAAGTATGGATTCGAACGCTCTGGAACTCGAGCGCGGTATCACCATTTATTCCAAGAACACTTCAATCTTTTATAAAGGTAGCAAGATTAACATCGTCGACACGCCAGGCCACTCCGACTTCGGCAGCGAAGTGGAGCGCGTGCTCCGCTCTATTGATACCGTGCTTCTCGTTGTTGACGCCCAAGAGGGGCCCATGCCTCAGACACGCTTTGTGCTTAAGAAATCACTGGAACTCGGCCTCAAGCCAATCGTCATTATCAATAAAATCGACAAACCGGCTGCCCGCCCGGAGGTAGTGCACGAAATGGTGCTCGAGCTTTTCCTCGAATTGGGTGCCAATAACGAACAAATCGACTTCCCCACTGTCTATGCCGTGGGCCGAGAGGGGGTAGCGATGCGAAATTTGAATGACGAAAGAAAAAATCTTACTCCTCTTCTCGATGTCATTCTAGAAAAAGTCCCCCCAGCCAACTCGTCAACGTGGCAGGTTGACGAGTTAAGAGCCCAGCCCTTTAACCTCGCCTACGACAATTTCCTCGGCCGCCTCGCTATCGCGAGAATTTACGAGGGGAAAATAAAAACGGGCCAAGATATTTGGGTAAAAAAGCCGACAGGCGAAAGCTATAAAGGCAAGATTACCAAACTCTTTACCTTCGAAGGCATTAAGCGTGTTGAAAGTGCGGAAGCCTTGGCGGGAGATATTTGTATGATTGCCGGACTTTCGGAAATTTATATTGGAGACACCGTTTCCGGCCAAGAAAATTTTGAACCCTTGCCTGCCATTAACATTGACGAACCGACCATCTCCTTAAACTTCCTGGTTAACAACTCGCCATTCGCCGGACGCGAGGGCAAATTCGTCACCGGCAGACAGATTCGTGAGCGATTGGAACGTGAGCTTGAGGTAAACGTCGGCCTTAAAGTCGACTTCGGCACCAGTGACTACTACACCGTCTACGGCAGAGGCGAACTCCACATCGCAATACTCTGCGAGAACATGCGCCGGGAAGGATTCGAGCTCCAAGTTTCCCAACCGAAAGTAATTTTGAAAGAAGAGAATGGCGAGAAGACCGAACCGTTTGAAGAAGTACTGGTCGATGTGCCGGAGGAAATGAGCGGCAGTATTATCTCGGCTTTGACTCAACGCAAAGCACAGCTTATGGATATGAAAACGGAAAATAATCAAACCCGGCTCACCTTCGAGGCGCCGACTCGCGGACTCTTGGGTTATCGCGGCGAGTTCGTGGTCGCCACCAAGGGCTTGGGCATCCTCTCTTCCCGATTCACCGAGTTCAAGCCTTACGTCGGGGTAATCGAGCATCACGACGTCGGCTCGATGATTTCCATGGAAGCCGGCAAGTGCCTCGCCTTCTCTCTCGACAACCTTCAGCAAAGGGGCGTCTTGTATGCGGAGCCGGGTGATGAAGTCTACGCCGGCCAAGTGATCGGCAACTCTTCCAAAGGCGAGGACATGTACGTCAATCCGACCAAGGGCAAGCAGCTCACCAACATGCGCGCCTCCGGCTCGGACGAAGGTATTTTCCTCGTCCCTGCTTGGAAACTCTCTATCGAGCGCGCTATGGAGATTATGAATGAAGACGAATACATTGAAATCACGCCGCAATCGGTCCGCCTGCGCAAAGTCTATCTCACCCAGCAAGACCGTTCAAAAGCCCAGCGAAAAGCGGTATAATACCCGCATGTCCAAATTATCGACCGAACCGTACAAGGGAGTCCAAGACTTCTATCCAGAAGACATGGTTGTCCAAAACCATATCTTCAAAGTCTGGCGCGAAATCGCCGAGCGATTCGGTTACTCCGAGTACAGTGCCTCCCCTCTTGAATTGACCGAGATATATACCGAGAAGTCCGGAAGTGAGATAGTCAATGAGCAAACTTTTACCTTCCTCGACCGAGGTGGTAGGAGCGTGACACTCCGTCCAGAGATGACCCCCTCACTTGCCCGCATGGTGGCAGCCAGGCGCCGAAGCCTCAAGTTCCCCTTGCGCTGGTATTCTATACCAAACCTCTTCCGCTACGAACGTCCCCAAAAAGGCCGCAGACGCGAACATTACCAACTCAACGTAGACCTTATGGGAGTGGCGGGGTTAGAAGGAGATAAGGAAATGATTTCCCTTGCTTATGCTGTTATGAAAGAATTCGGGGCACAGGACAGTGATTTCCAAATCAGAATCAATAATGCCAATGCCGAAGATTTTAAAGAAATTGCACCCAATATTGTTTACGATGAATCGCTTGCCAGAGGCCAAGCTTACTATACCGGCACGGTCTTCGAAATTTTTGACACTAACCCGGAAAATCCTCGCTCGTTAGCCGGAGGCGGACGTTACGATAACCTCTTGGAAATGTTTGAGGTCGAATCCGTTCCGACGGTCGGTTTCGGCATGGGTGATATCACTCTCCGGGACTTCCTCGAAACCCACAATTTATTGCCCAATGCGTAAAATAGTTTTTGACTTAGAAACTCGCAATATTTTCAGCGATGTCGGCAGCGCCGACCCCGCCAAACTCGACATTTCCCTGGCCGCCATCTACGATTCGGAAACGGATTCTTATTCTTCCTTTCTGGAGGAAGAACTGCATAAGCTCTGGCCGATTCTGGAAAGAGCCGACATGCTTATCGGCTTCAACTCCGACCATTTCGACATCCCCCTTTTGAACAAATACTACCCTGGCGACCTGGGCAAGATACGCAGCCTGGATATTTTGAAGGAAATCAAAGACGCTTACGGCCGCCGGATGAAGCTCGACCAGCTGGCCGAAGGTACTCTGGGCAAAAACAAATCCGGCCACGGTCTCGACGCCATCAAGTGGTGGAAAGCGGGTGAAATCGAGAAAATCCGGCAATACTGCATAGACGACGTCATGATTACCAAAGAGATTTACGATTACGCCGTCAAGAACCAGAAACTGCTCTTCAAAGAAGGTGGGATTTTGAAAGAAATCAAACTCGACACTTCTGCCTGGGAAAAGCCGGGTGATAATAAAATGACCTTTTCTCTGCCATTCTAATGCCAGACCTTTTATTTATTTTCGGCGCTAAATACTTGATTTTCGCCTCTATTCTTCTGACGGGGTACTACCTTTTTGTTTCTCCCATTGAAACTAGGAAAAAATTAATGATTTTTCTCCTAATCTCTCTGCCGTTTGCCTATATTGTAGGCATCGGGGCGCGTGAAATGTATGTGAACCCGCGGCCATTCGCTGTAGAAAACTTTGAACCTCTTGTCGCTCACGCGGCGGACAATGGCTTCCCTTCCGACCATGTCTTGCTCGCAGCTTCTCTCGCTGCGATATTATTCTTTTTCAACCGCCGATACGCAGCCTGGCTTGGTGGATTCGCTATTTTTATCGCCGTATCACGAGTCTATGTCGGGGTGCACCATTCCTTGGACGTCCTGGCAAGTATAGGTATAGCCATGCTCTGCGCTATAATAACCAGTAAGTTATATGCATCCCGTTAGAAGTCTAACTAAATATGTCTTGGCGGGATATAATATTATGAAATTTAATCGAAGTAACTTCTAACGGGATGCAAGAAAATAAATTCCTAGTCCCCTTCGCCATCGTCGTTGCCGGCGGCCTCATCGCCGGAGCCATCTACTTCGGCACCGGCACCTCCGCCACTTACGTGCCTGGGCAATCCACTACCCAAACATTTAAGATTGCTCCTGTCACTGAAAAAGACCACTACAGAGGAAGTCGTTCAGCAGAACTTGTTATTATCGAGTATTCAGATACTGAGTGCCCATGGTGCAAAGTTTTTCATAATACTATGTTAGAAGTTTTGAGATCTTATGGAAATCGTGTTGCGTGGGTATACAGACATGTTCCTTACCATTCTTTAGCCCCAAAAGAAGCTGAGGCCACTGAGTGTGCAGCCGAGCTTGGAGGCAACCAATCTTTCTGGAATTATGTAGATAAACTTTTTGAGACAACAAATTCTAATGACTCTCTTGATTCTGCGGAATTACCTAAAATAGCTCTGGCTATAGGACTTGATCTGGAAGCTTTCAATCAATGTTTATCAAGTGGACGTCACTCTGAATTAGTTAAAGAAAACCTGCAAGATTTTATAAAATTTAAGATGGGCACTCCATATTCCGTAATACTTACTAAAGACGGCACCCAGACTATCATCAACGGGGCCGAGCCTCTGGCCACAGTCAAGGCGAAAATCGACTCCCTGCTTAAATAACTTTCAACAGATATTGATAGATGGCGTACATGGCGTACGTATCGAGAGTGCAGTATTTGATTAGGTCGGCCATAATCTTGTCCTTCCCTTTGGCATTCATGCCTTTAAGTACCGTTTCCATCCAGATACGCTGAGCATCGGCTCCACCGCTAATCTCGAGTTCCTTGTAGCTTAATTCAGGTAAGAGCACCGGCAAAATACGCTTAATGGAAGCGCTCCCAAAGAAATCTTTATCTACGAACCAGCCTTTGGAAAAAGGTACCATCAGGTCCACCATTCTGTCATTGATACTCTCGAGAATCTTGGCATATTTCGGGTAGAGTTTAGCCATTTCATTGTTCCTGCTCTTTTCAAATTTCATACTCCAGGAAATGACCGAGCCTTTGCCTTCAAAATCTTTCTGAATATGTTCAAGGAGTACCGGCATCGGGTCCGTGTTCTCGGTATGAAGATATTCCCGGTGAATCAATTCGGCGTCGGGCTCGGGTAGGATATGCAGAGAATACTGGAATGGCACTTGCTGGTAGGGCCTGTAGCCGTCGAAGGAAGGTATTACACCCATCATCGTTTCGTAGTCGAAGAAGTGGATGGGAAATTCCAATTCGTTCAAGAAATTCTTTATCTCGTCTTTGTTAATCTCTTGCTCGCCTGATTTCATGGCCATTACTTGCCTTAATTGTCTTTCATTTAACGGCCCGTCAAGCGGCACATCTTGGAGCGCTTCTATACCGTTATCTTCCAGCCAGGCTGCAGTTTTAGCATTAATGCCCGCCAACTTGTAGGCGGAATATTGGGGAAGGTCGCCCTTAATTCCTTGATAGATGTCGAGCCATTCAGACATTTCTCCGTTTGCGAGATGACGCGGGGAAATATCAGGCATAGATTTGCTCTTAAGCACTTCAAAAGCCTTCTCTATATTCTCGAGCGTCTCCGGTATGGCCGCGCGGACATCTTCCGTCACCTCTTCCTTGAGACTGATTTCTTCCGGTTTAATTTCGCCAGATCTCTCATATTTGTTATTGACATGGAGCACATAGGCCTTGCGCATTTTAAATCCAGATTTCTCAATGACAATGCTCTGGAAAGCCAGGTCAGGAATATGCTCCGGTTTGACGGAAGTGGAGGATTTGATTTCGTAGAGGTCAAAGGTCTGGTCATCTACTCTTTCGAGCACGTCGAAAATGGAAGTGATATTATCCGCTTCTAGCCGGCCTTGAAGAATAACTTTGGTGCCTTTTTTTATTTCTTTGAGAGTAGCTTCCGGTAGCGCGTAATACATCGTGCCGGAAAAGACGTTGCCCTCTTTCTTGTAGCCAAGTTTGATCGCCTCGGGAAAAATCTTTTCCGCGTAACTCTCGAAAAGAGACCCTTCATCGAAGAGCGCCTGGAGGCTGGCATCTGGCTCCGGCAATTTCGTTTTATCGTACTTTTTGAGCCAGAGCCATGCCGGATGTTTCAAAAACATCATAAACTCGGATTTGGATAGGGTCATATTTTATTTATTCTACCATGCCGACCTCACCCAACTCTCATAGCCGTAACTGTGCAAGTCTGACTTGCACAGAGGCTTATAGGCAGTTAAAATCGTATACGTTACAAACCTACACGTGTAGAAAAGTAACGTATTAAGATTTATTTAGAATAATTAGAAATTAGGTTAATTAGAAATTTATTCTAATACCCTCTCAATCTATCGATTTTTTCGTGCTGGCGGACTTTTTCGTGTGCTTTGGCTTCAATCTGTCTGATGCGTTCGCGGGTGACGCCGAAGACCTTGCCCACTTCTTCGAGCGTATGAGTGTAGCCATCAAGGAGTCCGTGGCGCATCTCGAGAATCTTTCTTTCTTTGGGAGGCAGGTCGCCTAATATTTCCTTGACCTGGTCGGAGATGATGCGACGGGAAGAATCCTGATCTGGAGAAAGAATCTTTTCATCAGCCAAAAAGTCGCCCAGTTTGGACTTGCCGTCGTCGCCCTCGTCCCCTACCGGGCTCTCGAGCGAGACCGTGGACTG
>Ga0075993_104_pt1 | contig 15557 bp, 19 predicted proteins | sample RifGroA2_FD_68039 | JGI IMG/M metagenome (GOLD analysis project Ga0075993, IMG submission 68039) | Parcubacteria bacterium GW2011_GWA2_50_10b | reverse complement strand
ACACCTGAGAGAACCAGGAGTAAGATCGCTAGAAATAATATATACTCTCTGTATCTTTTGATAGCAATTCTATAGTAACACAGGTTGACCCGGCGGGCACTTAACCCGAGACCACTGCCAATTATTTTACTAACCGTAAACCGTCTATAATAGAGGGATGAATCCCATTAGAAGTCTAACTCAATATACTTTAGTGGGATATAATATTATTATGAAATTTAATCGAAGTAACTTCTAACGGGATGAAAAGATCAGAAGTGGACAAGAAGTGGGAGATTAGGAAAGGGGACCGGTTGACCCGGCCGCCGAGGATGGAGGGCAGTACCCGGAACGCCAAGATGTTTGCCAAGAAGCTGCCTCACAAAAGCGGCCGGTAGGCTCCAGCAGAGCGTAAAACAGGAATCCGGATGGCTGGGGACCATCCGGATTGTGGGCTGTGCTTAGCCCCGCTTCTCTTTCTTCGCCGGCCGCGGTTTCTTCACGTGTGTGCAACTCTAGCTATATTGAATCAGCAAATCTAGAAGAGGTCAAAGCACAACAATTAACCTGATTTAGCCCGAATTGGTCAAAAGAAAGAGGCTCACCGCCAAGAGGATGAAGTCGAATTCCCAGCCGGTGTTGGTCTGGGAGAAGAACGGAATGTGCCATTTGGAAATCTTGGTGTAGATGGCGCCGAGCATGATTAACGCGAGCACCAGAGCGGAGAGTTGGGAGTAGGCGCCCAATAATATGCCCAGGCCGCCAAGAATCTCGACCGCGCCGAGCACTCGTACGACGAGTGGGGACCAGCCCATGCCGGCGGCCATACCTGCCGGTTTGGAGAGCTTCGGCCAGCCGTGATAGATGAAGATGATGGCCATGGTGAGTTGTAAGAGGAGGAAGCTGAGTGCGTTGTATTGGGTAAAGATTGAAAGCATGATTTTGGTATTGATTAATGGATAGTGGAGTTAATTATTAGGGTATTTGCCAAAAAGGCAAGGAAGATTATAATGTGCCCATATGAATCCCGTTAGAAGCCTCGGTCACGGTTTCAATAGGAGCCATACATTAAGATGAAAAATGGTCGAACATTTATCGATAATATAACTAGGCAAGGCTCGTTGACCGAGACCTGCTTCTAATGGGATGAATAGCTATCAAACAAAGGGCGCGAAGGGAGGGAACGTGGTCTGGCTGGTGGTGTTGGTAGTGGCCGTCATTTTCGGCTTTCTCTTATTCAAGGGCTGGGACAAAGTGGTCAACGAAGAAATCGACAAGACCACGACCATTACCGGCAACTTCAGCTGCTTGCCGCTTAAGACCGGCGTCGTCGACGAAACCGACTGCACTCTCGGTGTCAAAAGCCGCGATGGCGTCTTCTACGCTCTCGACATCAGCCGCATCCAGGATGCCAACACCGACCTAAAGGCAGACGACACCATCGCCGTAACAGGCTTTCTCTATCCGATTGAAGAAGTGACTTCCGACGAATGGGATGAATACAATGTGGCGGGGGTTATAAAAGTTAATACGTTACTGCGTACACGTTAAGATTTAAGAAGTAAGATTTAGGATTTAAGAATCATTCCTAAATCATAAATCCAGAATCCTATATCTAATGTGCTACTGCCACGCAGAGCACTTTTTTCGCACCCGCTTCACGGAGGGCGCGGCGGGCTTCGGCGAAGGTCGAGCCGGTGGTGGTGACATCGTCGAGGAGGACCACGAATTTGCCTTCGACCGAGAGGGGATTAATGACTCTCATCGAACCAGCGAGGTTATGCATGCGCTCGCTTCTGCTCGCGGTCCGGGTCTGACTTTCCGTATGGCGGGTTTTGGCGAGTTGGCGAGGGAGATACTTGAGGAGGCCACCGCGGTCAAAGCCCGCGACCGCGGCGGCCAGGAGCTCGGCCTGATTCCAGCCGCGCTCGAAGCGGCGCCGGTCGGAGACCGGCATGGGGACGAGAAGGGCCGAGCGCCATTTGGCCAAGACATTTTGCTCGTTTAATTCGGCCATGATGGTGTCGTAGAGGATGCCGCCCAATTTATCGGCGAGGATGCGGTTGCCGCCGTATTTAATCTCCCAAATGATTTCCTTGACCCAGGGATGGCTGTAGTCGAAAAGGGCGATGAGATTCTCGTCCGAGAGCGGAGCGGCAGGAGGTAGCGTTTTTAAAATAGTTTCGACCGAGAGGGCTTCCAACTCTAGGACCTGCCGGCTTTTCGGAAAGAGAAAATCAAGCAAGAAGTCCCTTAATCTGTAGAAAAAATACATATAGTTCATGATATTATAAAACATATGTCATTTCTAACTAACTTATTCAGCAACAAGAGCGAACCCAGAGCTATCGGTATCGACATCGGCTCCTCGGCTATCAAAATCGTCCAAATCCGGCGCCGGGGCGCGCAGGCTATCCTCGAGACCTACGGCGAACTGGCCCTTGGCCCGTACGCCGGGCTCACGGTCGGACAGGCGGTTCAGCTGTCGCCCGAGAAGCTGGCCGCGGCTCTAAGCGACCTGATGAAAGAGAAAGAGGTCAACATCACCACCAAGAAGTGCGGCCTCTCGATACCATTCGCCTCCTCGCTCATATCGGTTATCGAAATGCCGGAAGTGAGCCCCAAGCAATTGGAGACCATGGTGCCGCTCGAGGCGCGCAAATACATTCCCGTGCCCATCGAGGAAGTGATGCTCGACTGGTCGGTCATCCCGAAAAGCGAGGTCAGAAACGAGCCACAGGAAGAAGCGCCGCTCGGTGCGCCGACGGTCATCCCGCTCTCGACCGCCATCCCGAAAATCGACGTCTTGGTGGTAGCCATTCACAAAGAAACCATCGCCCGCTACCAGGAAGTGGTGACCAAGGCCGGACTCGACGCGGGATTTTTCGAAATTGAAATATTCTCGACCATGCGCGCCGTGCTCGACGAATCTTTGCGGCCGGTCATGATCATGGACATGGGCGCCGCTTCGACCAAACTCTATATCATCGAACGCGGCATCATCCGGCTCTCACACACCGTCAATCGTGGCTCGCAAGACATCACTTCGACCATCGCCAAATCGCTCGGCATTACCCCCGAGCAGGCCGAAGTGATGAAGCGAAGCATCGGCGCCACTGGTCAGGACCCGAAACTGACCGAGCTCATCACCCTGGTGCTCGACTACATCTTCGCCGAGGTCAACACAACACTTCTTTCTTTCGAAAAGAAATTCAACAAGACGGTGGCCAAGGTAATACTCGTCGGCGGGGGAGCGGCGCTCAAAGGATTATCGGAGTTGGCCAAAAGCAATTTCAAAACGGAGGTAGAAATGGGGGCGCCTTTCAACAAAGTGGCCGCGCCGGCATTTCTCGAAAACATTTTGAGGGAAACGGGACCGGAGTTCGCCGTAGCCATCGGTTTGGCCCTCCGAAGGCTTGCAGATAGCGAATAAAATCGGTATAATAATGGTAGAAAGGAGGTGAAAAGTGACTGAAGTGGTACGGCGCAAGAACTTCTTGGTTGTCGAAGGCCGATTGCTTGCGGATGGCAGACAAGGGCAGTTGACGCCCGAGGAATGGCTCTACGAATATGACCAGGTCAAGGATGAGCTGGTCGGCGCTCAGGTGGCGGTCGTTGCCGAATTCAAAGAGCGTATCCGCAAACAAGTCGTGGAGCGCGCGATGGATGTCGTCGCTTTGTAGGAGTGGCCTATGTCACACCCGTATGTCGTTGAAGCCGAGCAGAATCAGACCCACCGAAGTTAAATACCGCCGTAAGGCGAGAAATACACTTCAGTGCTGATTCTCTCGGCTTTTGTCATTTATAAAGTTATAAACACTTGCGGCTAGGGCTTGTATCCATTCTGTTCTATAATTTGGAGTGGATGGAACCCAAATTTCAATCATCTTTCATACCCAAGAGTCCCATCGGGAGCTCCGGCGCTACCCTGCCCACGCAAGGCAGGAGAAGCGAGCGCAATCTTTTCGGTTTTGTCTCCACTGCCGTCTTTTCTCTCTCGGTCATCTTGGCGATGGCCGTTTTCGGCTACAGCTATTACCTCAAATATGCCATCGCCAAGATGGCTACCCAGATTGAGGGCGGCCGGGCCGAACTTCAGCCCGAGAAAGTGAACGAACTCATTCGTCTCAACGACCGCATCAACTCTACCCAGGACCTCATCGGCACTCACTTGCTCTTATCGCCACTCTTTAAATTCCTGGAAGCTTCGACCATCAAGAACGTGCGCTTCACCAGTTTCAGTTACGAGATGAACCAAAGCGGTCTGCGGCTTTCGATGAGAGGGGAGGCCAGGAGTTATTCGGCGCTGGCGCTGCAGGCAGACCTCTTCAGCAAAAGCGGGCTTTTGGAGAACGTGGCTTTCTCCGACCTGGTCCTGGATGAAAAGGGTAACGTCATCTTTTCCTTCCAGGCTTCCGTTGACCCGGGACTCCTCTCCTACCAGAGAAGCCTCTCGGGTACAACTGTGCCGGTCGTAGCGCCGGCCGCAACGGTCGTGGCCACTACGACCGATTCGACGGGTTCACGGCAAGCCGCCACTTCGACGCCGCGGGCCGCGACCACCTCACCTCAAACCGCTCAATAATATGAATCCCGTTAGAAATTTACAAATCAAAACTAGTGGTAAAATTATTCAAATTAAATTTCTAATGGGATGAAAAACACCACCGCCTTATTGCTGCTCTTCCTCTCGGTCGCTCTTTTCTACACTTTCACCAGACCTTATTACGAAAAGGTCCAGACTTTGAGGACCTCGGCCGCCGATTATCAGAATGTGCTCGACAATATGAGCCGCATCGCCGAGACCCGCGACCAGCTCCTGGTCGATTACAACGGCATTCCCAAAGTCGAAATCGAACGTTTAGGCAAGGTGCTACCCGACCATGTCGACACGGTCCGGATGGCCCAGGAACTCGATACCATCGCTTCAGCTCACGGTATCGCTTTGAAGAATGTGCGCATCGACGCGGCTTTCGCCCAGGACGCCTCGCTCCCGGTCTTGCCGGAAAACGAGAAGCCTTACAATAAAATTACCCTGACCTTCGGTTTCATTTCCAATTACGCCAATTTCCGCCGGTTTCTCGAGGACCTCGAGAAGAGTTTGAGAATCATGGATGTGAGAGGCCTGGTCTTCCAGAACAGCGAATCCGGCCTTTCCGAGTATCAGACCTCCATCGACACTTATTGGCTGCGCGCGCCGGTTTCCGAGTCGGATACCACTCTCGTTAAAACGGCCAACGAGCTTTCCGGCATCGATTTCAAAAACAATCTCTTCACCGCCCTCGCTTACCGGTTTCTGACTGACTTCAGCACCGCAATTCCCTCCGAACCGGTCGGCAGGCCGAATCCCTTTGATGTGATAGGGCGGGATTAAAGGCTATGGCTACCACTCCTCCGAGCAAAAGTACGAAGGGTACCGTACCTGAGAGAAGTCTCAAGGATATGGAAGTTTCGGGCAAAATTCTGGAATATATTCCGGAAGATTCGGCCATTCACTACAAAGTGGTGCCCATCGGGGTCAAAGACGGCGTGCTTGAGGTGGGAGCGCTCGACCCCAACGACCTGGAGGCGCGCGACGCACTCAACTTCATCTCGGCGCGCATCGGCATGCCTTACAAGCTCTTTCTCATCAGCAACGAAGATTTCCAGGAAGCGCTCAAACAGTACGAAGGCCTCTCGGGAGAGGTGACCAAGGTGCTCTCTGAACTCAAGAGCGCAAGTGTAACCGAAGATGCGGTGAATAAAGAAAAAGTCGATGATGATAACCTGCAGGCAAAAATAGTCGAAGATGCCCCGGTTACCAAGATTGTCGCCACTATTTTAAACTATGCTTCGGAAGGCAATGCTTCTGACGTTCATATCGAACCGACCAGAGAAAATGTCCGGGTGCGCTTCCGTGTCGACGGGCAGCTCAACACCTCGCTTTTGCTGCCTTCCGAAGTCCATTCTTCAGTGGTGGCCCGTATCAAGGTACTTTCCAACATGCGTTTGGATGAGAAGAGGAAGCCGCAGGACGGCCGCTTCTCGGCCACCATCGAGGGAGCAAAAATCGATTTCCGAGTCTCGACTTTCCCCACCTATTACGGAGAAAAGATTGTGATGCGCCTCCTCGACCAGTCAAAAGGGGTGGCCGAACTCGACAAACTCGGCCTTTCGGAGAGGAATCTCAATCTGTTGCGCGCGGCCATCAAGCGTCCGTACGGACTAGTGCTTATTTCCGGCCCGACCGGTTCCGGCAAATCGACAACGCTCTACGCCATGCTCAAAGAAGTCGACCGCGATCACCGGAATGTCCTGTCGCTCGAAGACCCGGTCGAATATTCCATCGAAGGAGTCTCACAGTCGCAAATCCACCCCGAAATCGATTACACCTTCGCCAACGGTTTGCGCACCACTTTGCGCCAGGACCCTGACATCATCATGGTCGGGGAAATCCGCGACAAAGAAACCGCCCAGCTCGCCATTCACGCGGCGCTCACCGGTCACCTGGTGCTCTCGACCATCCACACCAACAACGCTTTGGGAGTCATCCCGCGCCTTATCGCCATGGGCGTCGACCCTTACCTCATTGCGCCGACCCTTATTCTCACCATGGCTCAGCGACTGGTCAGGAAATTGTGCCCGGGCACCGGCAAGTCGATTCCGGTCGAAGGCTCCATCAAAATCATGATTGATAAGCAGTTCGAGGACTTGCCGACTGAATTCAAAAAGCAGATTCCGTTCGGCAAGGAAATCTACGAAATCGAGCCGACATCCACCTGCTTAAACGGCATCTCGGGACGCATCGCGGTGGCGGAAGTCTTCGATATGAACAAAGAGGTCGAAGCCATCATCCTCAAGGACCCGACCGAGCAGGCACTCTACAAAGTGGCCCGCGCCCAAGGCATGCTTTCGATGAAAGAAGACGCCATTACCAAAGCCTTTCTACGCGTCATTCCATTTGAAGAAATTAATACGCTATAACCCCCACACCTATCTTGCCATTGGTTTTAATGCAAGGTTAAAATATTTACAAGCAAATATGCCTACTCGAAAAATAATTGATATTCCAAAACGTAGTAAAACCAATTGCATTGATAGCAAGATAGGTGTGGGGGTATAATAAGACATGGCCAAAAAGTATACAGTCCTCTTGGTAGACGACGACAAATTCCTGCTCGAAATGTACCGCAAGAAATTCGAATCGAGCGGCACTACGGTTGATGTGGCCGTCGGCTCGGCGGAAGCACTCTCCAAGCTTCGCGGGGGAGCCAAGCCCGATATTCTCATTCTCGACATCATCATGCCCGGCATGGATGGACTGGAACTGCTGCAGGCCATCCGCAAGGAAAAACTGGCCGAAAGCGCCACCATCATCATGCTCACCAACGAAAGCGGCCGTGACAAGATTGAACAGGCCAAAAAACTCGGCATCAAGGGCTACATCGTCAAGGCGACCAGCATCCCGACCGAAGTGGTCGAAGAAGCCCTGAAAATCGCCAATCTCCAGATGCCCGGAGGGAAATAATCAAAGCCCATGCCTCAAAACAAACTTTTAAACGAACTGGTTTCCACGGTCGTCAAAGAGGGAGCTTCGGACCTCCATCTTTCGGAAGGCCGGCCACCGACCATCAGGGTTTCCGGCTTTCTTATTCCGCTTTCCAAACTACCGCCCTTAACGCGCGCGGATATGGACGGGTTTCTCCTGATGATGCTCTCGCCGTTCAATAAAAGGGAATTCGACGAGCAGAAAGAAACCAATTTTGCCTGGAGTGCCGAGGACGGTCGCCGTTTCCGCTGTAACGCCTTTCTCTCGCTCAGTCGCATTGGCATTGCCATGAGACTGGTGCCAGCCGAGATCAAGAGTTTCGAAGAATTGAATTTGCCGCCCATTCTCGAGACTTTCGCTCGCCGTCAGCAAGGCTTCTTTCTGGTGGTCGGTCCCGTGGGCGTGGGCAAGTCGACGACCATGGCGACCATGGTCGAAGCCATCAATCGCGAACGGCTCGAGCACATCATTACCATCGAGGACCCGATTGAATTCATCTTCGAACCCAAAAAAGCGCTCGTCGACCAGCGCGAGGTCAAACTTGATACGCCCGATTTCCACACCGCCCTCGAGGGAGTCTTCCGCCAGGATGCCGACGTGGTTATGATCGGGGAAATGCGCGACCCGGAAACCATCTCAACCGCCGTGACGGCCGCCGAAACCGGCCACCTGGTGCTCTCGACTTTGCACACCAATACCGCCGGCCAGACGGTGGACCGCATCATCGACTCTTTCCCGGCCGACCAGCAGACCCAAATCAGGATTCAGCTGGCCGGGTCTCTCTTGGGCATTTTCTCTCAGCGTTTACTGCCGAGGATTTCCGGCGGCCTCATTCCGGCTTTTGAACTGCTCATCAACAACAACGCCGTGGCCAACCTCATCCGCGAGAAGCGCACGCATGAGCTGAACTCGGTCATCGAGACCGGCTCCGAAGAGGGGATGATCGACCTCAACCGCTCGCTCGCCGAACTGGTCCGCAAAGGCGAGGTGACGGCCGAAAACGCCTTCAAATTCTCGGCCAATCCCAGGACGCTCGAGCGCATGATTTAGATTCGACAAGCTCACTATAAATAAAACCATGCTTTTCAATTACAAAGCCCTTGAAAATTCCGGTAAGCGCGTGGCGGGAGCCATCGAGGCGGTTTCGCTCGACGTAGCAGTCGGCTCTCTCCAGAAACGAGGGCTGATTATCGCCCAAATCGAGCCAGCCGAAAAGACTCCCTGGTACGAGCGTTTCTCGGTCGGCAAGAACATTTCGAGCAAGGATGTGGTCATTCTCTCGCGCCAGATGGCCACCCTCTTTGAAGCGCAGGTTTCCGCTCTCAAAATTTTCAACTTGCTCGCTACCGAGACGGAAAATCAAGCGTTGAGGAAAAAACTCTCCGAAGTAGCCTCGGACCTGCAGGGAGGTAGCACTATTTCAAAAGCGCTGGCCAAGCATCCGGAAGCTTTTTCCGAATTTTACGTCAACATGGTCAAGTCTGGCGAAGAGACCGGCAAACTGAGCGAAACCTTCTCGTACCTGGCGGACTATCTCGACCGCAATTACGAAATGATTTCCAAAGCCAAGAACGCCCTCATCTATCCGGCTTTCGTCGTCACTGTTTTCGTGGCGGTCATGGTTCTCATGTTTACCGTCATCATCCCGAAAATCAGTCTGATTATCGTCGAGTCGGGGCAGCCTATCCCGTTTTACACCCGGTTCGTTTTCGGCATTTCCCACTTTTTCCTGAGTTACGGCATTATCCTTGTCATACTCTTGATCGTCCTCGGTTTCTTTACGGTGCGCTATATCCGTACACCAGCGGGAAGCGCCTCTTTCGCCCGCTTCAAACTTGAAGTTCCTTTCCTCGGCGGACTCTACAAGAAGCTCTATCTTTCCATCATTTCGGACAATATGAGCACCATGGTGCGTTCCGGTATTCCCATGGTCAAAGCTATCGAAGTAACCGGCTCGGTGGTGGACAACGCTATTTATAAAAAACTGCTGAATGAGACCTTGCTTGCCGTCCGAAGCGGTAAATCGCTCTCACAGGCTTTTTCCGACTACCGGGAAATCCCGACCATGCTTGTCCAGATGATTAAAGTGGGAGAGGAGACCGGCGAGTTGGGCAATATTTTCCGCACCATGGCCCACTTCTACCAACGAGACGTCATTAACACTATCGACACCCTGGTCAGTCTCATCGAGCCGGTCATGATCGTCCTTTTGGGCCTCGGGGTGGGAATTCTGCTCACTTCCGTCCTCATCCCCATCTACGACATCGCCAATTCGGCCGGTTTGTAGGGGAGTTATCCACATAGTTAGACGGCCGGCGGTATAAAGGGTTATAATAAAGCCATTCACTAACAGGTGATTTAATAGTTTAGGTAAAATTCTTAAAACAATGATTAGAAAAGAAAACAGAGGCTTCACCCTCATCGAACTTCTGGTGGTCATCGCCATCATCGGCATTCTCTCTTCGGTGGTGCTGGCCTCTCTTAATACCGCGCGCGGCAAGGGCAACGACGCCAAGGTCAAGGCCCAGCTTTCAGGAGCACGTGCGTCTGCCGAAATCTACTACGATACGAACGGAAGTTACGGCACTGCTACCGCTGATTGCGACAACATGTTTGACGACGCTACGTCAGGCATGCTCTCTTACGCTACGCAAAGCAATTATCCGACCAACGCCACTCTCGAATGTGTTTCAACTGGCACGGCTTACGCCATGTCGGCTCTGCTTCCCGGCGAAGGCGGCACGAACAATTGGTGTGTCGATAGCACTGGCGCATCCAAGAAGAATGGCACCGATTTGATTGGTTCCGGTGACGCTGTCTGCTAACCTGAGAAACCCTCGTCTGTTATACTGAAAGGATGACCGCGGTCATCCTTTTCGTATTGGGCGCGATTGTCGGCAGTTTTCTCAATGTCGTTGGACTTAGGTTTAATTCCGGGCTCACTTACGGCGGACGTTCCGCGTGCGCGACATGCGCTAGAGAACTTAGATGGTGGGAATTAATTCCGATACTTAGCTTCTTGACTCTTCGCGCACGCTGTTCTGGATGCAGGACCAAGATTTCCTGGCAGTACCCTCTGGTCGAGCTTTGGACTGGCCTAATTTTTGCCACCGTTCCTTGGGTTTTTATCCCATCCTTTGCGTTGTTTGTGGTGATTACCATTTATGACCTTCGGCATAAAATTATTCCCGATGCTTTGGTCTTCTTGAGTATCGTACTGGCACTGCTTTTGAGAATCATTTTGGGTGGCTCTCTCTTGGATTGGCTTGCCGGAGTGATTATTTTTACCTTTTTCGCGTCAGTCTGGTTTTTGAGCCACGGACGGGCGATGGGTTTCGGGGATGCCAAACTCTCTCTGGCCATCGGGCTGCTTTTGGGGGGAGCGGCCGGTTTGTCGGCCGTCGTGGTCGCTTTCTGGCTGGGCGCTTTCTTCGGACTAGCAATGTTTTTCTCGGGACGCATCAGCCCTTTGTTAAGAGGGGCTAAAAATATTACAATGAAGACGGAGATTCCCTTCGCGCCGTTTCTAGTTTTGGGAGCCTGGTTGAGTTTAGTTTTTAATCTCGATTTATTGCATGTCTCATTATTATTTTAAAAAAAATTATCGCGGCTCCGCCAAGGCGGGGAAGGGCTTCAGCCTCGTCGAATTCCTGATCACTATCGGCATCGTCTTTGTCATCATGACGGTGGTGCTGACCAACCAGAATACTTATACCGACTCGGTCGCATTGACCAGTCTGGCTGACGAGATAGGTCTGACGGTCTCGCAGGCGCAAGCTTACGGCATTGGCGTCAAAGAAGTGCTGCCGGGTTCAAGCGATTTCAGCGCTTCCTTCGGCCTCTCCATAAGCCTGCTCGGTTCCGGTTCGAACAAAGACTATATTTTTTTCGCCGACCGGGACAGCGACGGAGTCTATGACGGCGACTGGACCTGCCAAACGGGGGGAGCAAACGAATGTCTGGACAAAGCCACAATCTCCCGAGGTAATTACATCGATTCGCTCTGCGCCGTCCGCTCTTCCGGCGGCGATATTTGCAATCTCGGTCGCATTGAAATTACTTTCGTCCGTCCGAGTACCGAAGCCAGGCTGCTTTTCTTCAACAACGGCGGGCAATCCTACAATCCCGGCAATATCACCGGCGCGCGCATCGTGCTCAAGAGTCCGGGCGGTCTGACCAGAGCGGTATTGGTTTATAATACCGGACAGGTCTCAATACAATAATTTGACAAACTCACTATAAATAATGAAAAGAGGCTTTACATTGATAGAACTGATGACGGCCGTTACCATTTTCACCGTCATCATGACCATTTCGACCGGCTCGATTATCGGCATCTTCGACGCCAATCGCAAATCGCGTTCGCTTAAAACGGTTATGAGCAATATCAATCTAACCGTCGAGAGCATGGCCAAAGAAATGCGTTTCGGCCGGAATTATCATTGCGGTTCCGGGGCCGTCACCACGCCGCAAAACTGCGCTTCCGGAGATACGCTGATGAGCTTTCTCTCAACCGACGATACGCAGATTACCTACCGTCTTAACGGCACCACCATCGAAAAAAAGATCGATAACGACCCTTACGCAAGCGTCACCGCTCCAGGCACGCTCATCGACAGCCTGACTTTCTATACTCTTGGCGCGGGCACGGGCAACAATCTCCAGCCGAAAGTCATCATTGTGGTAAAAAGTCACGTGGGCACCGGCAAGAGCCGGACGGATTTCGTCCTGGAGACCTTGGTCTCTCAGCGCGTACTCGATATATGAATCCCGTACGAAATAAATTTAATTTTAAGGTTATGCGTAACACAACGGAAATTTCGTACGGGATGAAAAAAGGGTTTACCATCATCGAAAGTCTCGTGGCCATCTCGATACTGGTCGCCATTATTACGGCCGCGACCAGCGCCGTGCAATCCGGCATCTCTTCCTATATTTTCTCCAAAGACCAAATCATTTCGTTTTATCTGGCTCAGGAAGGCTTCGAGCAAATCCGGAACATTCGCGATGAAAACCGTCTCAATAGCCGCAATTGGCTCGCGGGTATCGCGGAAAACGGGAGCGACCCGTGCTGGTTCGGCAGCGCCTGCACTGTCGATCCGATAGTGAGCGCCGTTCCATCTCGCTGTACGAGCGGTCCCGGGAATTGCCCAGTCCTGCGGCAGGATACCGTGACCGGCTTTTTCGGTTACAATGCCGCTTGGCCGGCCACTATCTTTCGCCGGGAGATTACGCTCACTTCAATCAATGCCGATGAAATCGCGGTGACGGTCACGGTTAATTGGTCGAAGGGGACGGTCAGCCGGCAATTCAAGGCTCGCGAAAATCTTTTAAACTGGCAATGATATGAATAACCGACAAAAAAGGCAAAAAGGTTTTACACTTTTCGTCGCACTGGTGATAGCGGGAACGCTCCTCCTGATTTCGACCGCGGTGGTGAGTCTCGCGGTCAAGCAGGCCCTGATCTCTTCGGCCGGCAGCGAATCACAGCACGCTTTCTACGCCGCCGATACCGGCATCGAGTGCGCGCTTTACTGGGACGTGAAGAACCCCAGCGGGTCAAGCGCTTTCGCGACCTCGACCGGCTCAACCATCTTCTGCAATCGTGACGTCAATAACCTCGGCAATCAATGGGTGGTGGGCGGCAGTTATACGAGCGTCATCAACCGTATCGATTTCCTACCCGACCCGTATTGCGCCATCGTGACGGTTACCAAGGGGCTTGATGGCAGTACCCAAATAGAATCAAAAGGCTACAATACCTGTGCCGTCGGCAATCCACGCCGGGTCGAGCGCGCCGTCCGGGCCACTTATTAAGATGTTGATTTCCAAGAAGACAATAGAGAGAGTAAGGGCGCTTCGGAGGGCTATCGAGCGGCATAACCGCCTTTACCATACGCTGGACCGGCCCGAGATTTCCGACGAGGCTTACGACGCACTAGTGCGGGAACTGGAAGAATTGGAAGCACAATACCCGGCCCTGGCCGATATCGAGTCGCCGACTCAGAAAGTGGGCTCCGAGGTGCTCGAGAAATTCGAAAAGGTCGAGCATACCGTACCGCAATGGTCGTTCAACGACGCCTTTACTGAAGAGGACCTGCGCGCTTTCGACGAGAGAGTGAGAAAAGGTCTCGGTACTACTCCCGAATACCTGGCCGAATTGAAAATCGACGGCCTCAAGGTCGTGCTCACTTATGAAAAAGGCCGGCTGGTCACCGCCGCCACGCGCGGCGACGGGCGGGTCGGCGAAAATGTCACCAACAACGTCCGCCAGATTGTCTCCATCCCGTCCGCGCTCGAACGTCCGGTCTCCATCATCGTCGAGGGTGAAATCTGGATGCCGAAAAGCGTTTTCGACCAACTCAACCGCGAAAGAAAGAAGAGGGGAGAGGAACTCTTTGCCAATCCGAGGAATATTGCGGCGGGTTCCATCCGGCAGCTTGACCCGGCCGTGACCCGCTCTCGCCAGCTTGATTCGTTTATTTACGATATCGCTTATATAGACCCAAGGTCAGACCTTAAGAGGTCCCAAGGTCTGACCTTAAAAACTCAAGAAGAGGAGTTGAAACTGCTCAAACAGCTTGGTTTTAAAATCAATCCGCACTTTAGAAAATTTGAAGATATAGACGGAGTAATCAAATATGGGAAAGAGTGGGAGAAGAAGAAAGAGAAGGAAGATTATCTTTTGGACGGAATAGTGGTCAAGGTAAATGACAGGAAATGGCAGGAGACGCTCGGCTACACCGCGAAGGCTCCGCGTTTCGGCATCGCCTTCAAGTTCCAGGCCGAGCAGGTGACTACGGTGGTCGAGGATATCAAACTGCAGCTCGGCCGGACCGGCGTGCTGACTCCAGTGGCGGTACTGCGCCCCGTGGCGGTGGCGGGCTCGACGGTCTCACGCGCCACTCTGCACAACGAAGACGAAATCAGGAGGAAAGACATCCGTATCGGAGACACCGTCATTCTCCAGAAAGCGGGCGATGTCATCCCCGAGGTGGTCGGGCCGCTTGTCGAACTGCGAACGGGCAAAGAGCGGCTTTTCAAATTCCCGACCCACTTTCCGCTCTGCGGCGGCGACGGGCGCATCGAGCGCATCCCCGGCCAGGCCGCTTACCGTTGTGTCGCCAAGAGTTCTTATGAGCAGCAGCGGCGGAAACTGACGCATTTCGCCTCGCGCAATGTTTTCAATATCGAGGGTATGGGACCGAAGGTGGTCGGGGCTTTGATGGCGGCCGAAATCATTTCCGACTTCGCCGACATCTTCAGTATGAAAAAGGGCGACCTCGAGATGCTTGAACGTTTCGGCGAGAAATCCATTGAAAATCTTTTAAAGGCTATTGAGCAGGCGAGAGGTGTCACTCTCGCGCGCTTCATCGCCTCGCTCTCGATACCGCAAGTGGGGGAAGAGACGGCGCGCGACCTGGCGGAGCATTTCCAAACGGCCGAGAAATTCTCTAAAGCGGAGGTGGGTAAGCTGGCCGAAATAGCAGGAGTCGGGCCGGTGGTTTCGGCCGCTATTATCGAGTGGTTCAAAGACCGAGAAAACCGGAAGCTCTACGAACGTCTTTTAAAGCAGGTACGTATCGCGCCGGTTAAAAAAGCGCTACACGGCAAACTGCCGTTCTCGGGAATGAGTTTCGTCTTGACCGGCACGCTTGAAAAAATGCCGCGCGAAGAAGCCAAGGAAAAAATCCGCTCTCTCGGTGGAGAAATATCCGAGTCGGTTTCCAAAAAGACCTCTTGCGTGGTGGCAGGGGAGAATCCCGGAGAGAAACTGCAAAAAGCGGAGACGCTGGGAGTAAAGGTATTAACCGAAGCGGAGTTTCTGGCGCTACTTGATAGTCAATCATAAATAAGGCATAATTATCCTAGACAAGGAGGTACAGCGATGTGATAAAACCGCGTCCGCCGCCGTCATAAGTCTGGAGATTTCTCCACTTCACCGGGCTTATCAACGAAGATTGAAGATTTCTCGGAGTTTCTATGGCGAACCCACCTCTTCCGCGCGTGACTTGCAGCAAGTGCTGCAAAAGCCAGCCTTGGCGGGGAC
>Ga0075993_112_pt1 | contig 16034 bp, 25 predicted proteins | sample RifGroA2_FD_68039 | JGI IMG/M metagenome (GOLD analysis project Ga0075993, IMG submission 68039) | Parcubacteria bacterium GW2011_GWA2_50_10b | reverse complement strand
ATAATTGGTATAATCCGTCCACGAGTCCCGTTAGAAGTTCAACGGAACCTAAAATGCCTAAAAACCTTATAAATTTAAACTTTCTAATGGGATGTCGCTCGATTTCTTCTTCCAGATAGCCGTGCTCATCATGTCCATCGTCATTCACGAGGTTTCCCACGGCTATGCCGCCAGCCTTTTGGGCGACCAGACAGCCCGCTACCAGGGCAGGCTGACCCTTAATCCCGTCAAACACTTGGACTTTGTCGGCTCGATATTGGTGCCGACCATTTCATATCTTTTGGGCGGCTTTATCATCGGCTGGGCCAAGCCCGTGCCTTACAATCCCTACAATCTGCGCCCCGGCCGCTGGTCGGAGGCGATAGTGGCCGGGGCCGGCCCGCTTTCCAACATCTCGCTCGCTTTGATTTTCGGGCTTTTGCTTCGCTTTGGGGCCTCGGCCGGGTGGGTCAGTCCGGCTTTCGTCCAAATTACGGCCGTCATCGTCTTCATCAACCTCATTTTGGCGGTCTTTAACCTCATGCCCATCCCGCCTTTGGACGGCTCGAAGCTCCTTTTCGCCCTTTTCCCGGAGAAAATGCTCGGTTTCAGGGCTTTTTTCGAGCGTTACGGTCTGATACTGGTGCTTTTCCTGGTCTTTTTCCTCTGGCAGTTCATTTTCCCGCTGGCCGTTTTCGCCTTCAGGCTTATTACCGGCCTCACTCCCTAGAGTTTGCATTTAAGTCGGTGTTTTAGTAGAGTATGACTCTCCCGTTGGGAGCGTTTTTGTATGAGTACCATCAATCAGCTGGTCAAGAAGAAAAGAAAGATTATCCGCCGCAAGTCCAAGTCGGTCGCTTTGACGCGCGCCTTCAATACTCTCAAAAACCGCCCCGTCTTTTTCAATTCTCCCTTCAAGCGCGGCGTGGCCACCAAAGTGACCACCAAAACTCCCAAGAAACCTAACTCCGCTATCCGGAAAATCGCCCGTGTCCGCCTGACCAACGGCATGGAAGTGACCGCCTATATTCCCGGTATCGGCCACAATCTCCAGGAACACTCCGTAGTGCTCTTGCGCGGCGGTCGTGTCAAAGACGTCGGTCTGCGCTACTCCATCGTCCGCGGCGTGCTTGATGCCACGGGTGTTGAGAGCAGACGTCAGACCCGAAGCCAATACGGCGCCAAGAAGCCCAAGGCCAAGTAAATTTCTAATTGACCTAATTTCTAATTTCTAAAAATGAGACGAAAACTCAAAGCCAAGCCGAAAATCCAGCCCGACTATGCCTACGATTCCGAAAAGGTCACTAAATTCATTAATTACGTGATGCTTGAAGGCAAGAAGCAGACCGCCAGGAAGGTGGTTTATGATTCCCTCGAGCTCATCAAGGATAAGACCAAGAATCCGAATCCTCTGGAAGTGCTCGAAGCCGCCCTCAAGAACACCGGTCCGACCATGGAGGTTCGTTCTCGCCGCGTCGGCGGCGCCAACTACCAGGTGCCCCGTGAAGTGCGCCCGGAACGCCGCCAGTTTCTCTCCATGAAGTGGATTATCGATGCCGCCCGCGCCAAGAAAGGCAAGGCTATGGCGGAAAAACTGGCCGAGGAAATCATTGCCGCTTCAAACAACGAAGGTGACGCCGTCAGGAAGCGAGAAAACACCCATAAAATGGCCGAGGCCAACAAGGCCTTCGCCCACTTCGCGTGGTAGTTAGAATTTTTAATTATCAGTGCTATTATTGATCAATAAACAAGATTTTTATTAGAAAGAGATATTTCTCAACTCCAGTTTTTTTAGGAGCCTTATTAATACTGGCTTATGTTATTTTGATTCTTTTTTACCATGATCAATTGGTAAGTTTCATTTTTCAGAAACCTCTTGAGTGTCACGGAAGCAAAGCATCTGGAGAGATTTTGTCCTGTTATTACGATGCAGGGCCAATTGTAAAGCTTAAGTATCTTAAGGCGACTATTTTAGTTAATTTACTATCGTTGGGTATACCTCTTATCGTTATTATTCTTTATGTTTTTAGTCTTCTGCACAATAATCGTTTGTACAAAAATCGAATAAAGAGAGAGATTTAAACATTTCAATATTTGAAGATTTAAAGTAGCCCAGATATTGTGTCTGGTTTTCCATCCTTAAATATTTAAATCTTTGAATGTTTAAATAGTGTTAGAATTGTTGCATGGCAACGGTGCAAAGATTCGAAGATCTCGTCTGTTGGAAGAAATCTCGCGAGCTCACATCGGAGATTTATAGAAGCTTTCGAAATTGCAAAGACTACGGTTTCACCGATCAGATACAGAGAGCGAGCGTATCGATAATGAGTAATATTTCCGAAGGTTTTGAAAGCGGTACGCGCGATTCATTTGTCAATTATCTTTATATCGCCAAGGGCTCTGCCGGGGAAGTGCGCGCCCAGCTCTATGCCGCATCTGATATTGGATATTTAAATATTCAAACATTTCAATATTTAAAGAATAACGCAGAAGAATGCTCGAAGCTTCTAAATTCATTTATCAAAGCGGTAAAAAGCTCTCCCAATAGCGGTTTGCAGAGAAAAAGAGAAATGACTAAGGATGAGCAAGAAACAGAATCTTTCTTAGCTGATGCTCGAGAACAACTGGCAAAAATCCACCCAGGCATTTACGGTAAAAAGCCTTAAATCTTTAAATCTTCAAAAGCCAACAAGGCATTTGCTCACTTCGCTTGATAATTTCACGAAGTGAAATTATCCTGAGCGGTTTATTCCGAGCTTGTCGAGGAAAGTCGAAGGGTAGTATTAATGTTTTGAAAAGAGCCCAGGTGGGCTCTTTTCTGCCTTGAACTTCATCCGAATTTGAGAAGCTTTTATATTTCGGTTGCTCTCCATTGTTTTTTAGAGTAGGTTATGGTTAGAAATAAGACTGGAGGCAGAAAGTGCGTAAAGCAACCAAGAAAAAGAAGAAGGGAAGTCGACCAGCTCGAAAGGCGAACCAAGGCATTAGGGAGGTAGAAAAGCCTCACTTTGCCTGCGAGCGTTATCCCAAGTGTCCTAGGCACATTGAGAGCACTTCGTATGTCAGCGAACTTGCGGACGAAGAAGAGGGGACACCGGCTACTGTCAACATCGATAGTCGTATGGTGTCTGGATCTTGTCGGTCCCGATGCCATGTGCGATTCATGGAAACGTCCATAAATCACTCGGTCATGATGATAATCAATGGCAGAGTGGTCGACATCGGCAGCTAGAACCCGGAGGGCGAGCATATGCTCGCCCTCAAGCGTTATATTGCTTAAACTTAGAAGTTGATATATAGTTTTCCCGTTGCCCAATTGGGCTTTTATTTATCTAAAATTATGCAACGAGATTATCCGTTAGAAAGAGTCCGTAACTTCGGTATCATCGCCCACATTGACGCGGGCAAGACCACGACCAGCGAGCGTGTCCTTTTCTATACTGGAAGTCAGCACAAAATCGGCGAGGTGCACGAGGGCGACACCACTACCGACTGGATGGAACAGGAGAGGGAACGCGGTATTACTATTACTGCGGCGGCTATTACCTGTTTCTGGGCGCCGACTTATATCCCGGCCGCTGAGCATGAGAAGAAAGAGAACAAATACCGTTTCAATATCATCGACACGCCCGGCCACATCGACTTTACCGTCGAAGTGAAGCGTTCACTCCGTGTACTCGACGGGGCGGTGGTTGTCTTCGACGGGGTGGCGGGTGTGGAGCCGCAGTCAGAGACCAACTGGCGTTACGCGGAGGATGCCCTGGTGCCTCGCATCTGCTTTATCAATAAATTAGATCGCACCGGCGCTTCTTTCGAGCGCTCTTACAAGTCCATCCTCGACCGCCTTTCCAAAAAGGCCGTCCGTTTTCAGATTCCGATAGGGGAGGAGGATCATCACGAGGGAGTGGTAGATCTTTTGAAGATGAAGGCTTATTACTTCGAAGGTGAGATGGGCAATAAGGTGGTCGAGAAGGACATTCCCGAGCAAATGCTTTCCGACGCTACAAAATACCGCGCCGAACTGGTCGAGCGTATTGTCGAGAACGACGAGGCGATGATGAATGACTACCTCGAGGGGAAAGTTGCCTCTCTCGAAGATCTCAAGAAAGTTTTGCGCAAAGCAGTTATCGAAAACAAGATTTTCCCGGTCATGACCGGCTCGGCGCTCAAAAACAAGGGTGTGCAACTCGTGCTCGATGCGGTAGTTGACTACCTGCCTTCTCCTTTGGATATCCCGCCAATTAAGGGTGTTCATCCTGATACGGGCGAAGAAGTTATCCGCCACGCCTCGGACGAAGAGCCTTTTGCCGCGCTTGCTTTCAAGCTCCAAGCAGACCCATTTGTCGGCCAGCTGACCTTCTTCCGGGTTTATTCCGGTACCATCGAGAGTGGCACTTATTTATACAATTCCACCACTGGTACCAAGGAACGCCTGGGCCGAATCGTTCGCCTCCAGGCCGACAAGCGCGAGGAGGTAAAAAAAGTTTTTGCCGGCGAGATTGCCGCCGCTGTAGGCTTGAAAGACGCGAAGACTTCCCACACCTTCTGCGATGAAGCCAATCCGATCGCTCTTGATCAGATCAAATTCCCTGAACCGGTAATCTCCTTACGCATCGAGCCGAAGACCAAAGCCGACCAGGAGAAGATGGGCATGGCCCTTAAGCGCCTTTCCGACGAAGACCCGACATTTAAAATTAAATCAGACCAGGAAACGGGAGAGACGGTTATCATGGGCATGGGTGAGCTTCATCTTGAAATTCTTGTCGACCGCATGAAGCGCGAATTCGCCGTCGAAGCCAATGTCGGTAAGCCGCAAGTGGCCTATAAGGAAACTATTACGGCCGAAGCAGAGGTGGAGAATAAATATATTAAGCAGACTGGAGGCAAGGGTCAGTATGGCCACGTCAAAATCAAGATTAAGCCTCTGCCCCACTATGACCCGGAGGAAAAGGTACCGAAGAATGCGCATCGAGAGCCGGGCTTCGAATTTATTGATGCTATCAAGGGCGGTGTTATCCCGCAGGAATTTATTCCGGCGGTTGAGAAGGGAATTAGGGAAGCCATGGACCGAGGAATCCTTGCCGGTTACAAAATGGTCGACATTTCCGCCGAGCTCAATTACGGCTCTTACCACGATGTCGACTCTTCAGAAATCGCTTATAAAATCGCTGCTTCACAGGCTTTCCAGGAAGCCGCCAGACGCGCCAAGCCTGTAATCCTTGAACCTATTATGAAAGTGGAAGTGGTAGTGCCGGAGAAGTTCATGGGCGATATCACCGGCAATCTCTCCGGCAAGCGCGGACAAATCGAGGCCATGGAAGACAGGGGAGAGCTCAAGGTGGTCCGGGCCAAAGTACCTCTCTCCGAAATGTTCGGCTACGTCACCTCGCTCCGCTCTATGACCGAAGGCCGCGGTTCCTCGACCATGGAATTCGACCACTACGCCATCGTGCCAAACAATGTTGCTCTAGGCATCATCGAAGCTCGCACTGGTAGCAAATAGTCTGTGCAAGTCAGACTTGCACAAAATGAGGCGGGACGCAACCTGTTTTCAGCTTAAAGCCTGCCCCTACGCTGTCATGGTGTAGGAGCCTTTTGTATTCATCCCCTTTACATTTTTCGGCCCTTTGTATATTATGGCGCTTACGCGTTGTACGTTTCTTGCTCTTTGAGATTTGTCTCAATAAAGACTGGATTGTGTATGGCGCGCTCTTGGACCAAAGAAAGCAATGGTTCTCGCGCGCTTTCTTTGTATCAGGAGTGTTATTTAGCAATTAATTTAAAAATTATTATGGCAGCAGAATTTGATCGTTCCAAGCCGCACATCAACGTAGGCACTATCGGCCACGTTGACCACGGCAAGACCACTCTCACGGCAGCTATTTTGAACGTGCTTCACCGCGCGGGCAAGAAGGCGACCGTCAAGAACGTCGACCAGATTGACAACTCTCCAGAGGAAAGGGCCCGCGGTATTACTATCGCCCTTTCCCACTCGGAATACGAGACCGACACCCGCCACTACGCGCACGTCGACGCTCCCGGTCACGCTGACTACATTAAGAACATGATTACCGGCGCCGCTCAGATGGACGGCGCAATACTGGTGGTAGCGGCCACTGACGGCGTGATGCCCCAGACCCGTGAACACATCCTCCTCGCCAAGCAGGTTGGTGTGCCGAAAATCATCGTTTTTCTCAACAAGTGCGACATGGTTCCCGACAAGGAGCTCATCGGTCTCGTTGAAGAGGAAGTCAGAGACCTCCTCAAGAAGTACGAATACGACGGCGCCAATGCCCCGATTATCCAGGGTTCGGCCCTCAAGGCTCTCGAAGCTACTGGTATCGACGACGAATGGTCCAAGCAGATTTTGGCTCTGACCGACGCTCTCGACACCTACTTCCCGATTCCGGTCCGCGACCTCGACAAACCGTTCCTCATGCCTATCGAGGACATCTTCTCGATTGAAGGCCGTGGCACCGTGGTGACCGGTCGTATCGAAAGAGGCCGAGTTAAGGTCGGCGAAGAAGTGGAAATCGTTGGTATCAAAGATACTTCAAAGACTACGGTCACGGGTATTGAGATGTTCAACAAATCTTTGCAGGACGGCCAAGCCGGAGACAACGCCGGCGTCCTCCTCCGAGGCGTCAAGAAGGAAGATCTTCACCGCGGCCAGGTGCTTGCCAAGCCGGGTTCTGTCACTCCTCACACCGAGTTCACCGCCGAAGTCTACATCCTCAAGAAGGAGGAAGGCGGGCGACACACTCCGTTCTTTACCGGTTACAAGCCGCAGTTCTACATCCGCACCACTGACGTTACCGGCGAGGTTACCTTAAACGAAGGCGTCGAGATGGTTATGCCCGGCGACACCGCGACCTTCACTGTCAAACTGGTTTCGCCGATTGCTCTGGAACAGGAGCAGCGCTTCGCTATTCGCGAGGGAGGCAAGACCGTCGGAGCCGGAGTGGTAACCAAGGTTATCAAGTAATCATATGCCTAAAGCTGCTTCTTCCAAAAAGCCCCGGCACAAGGCCGGAGCTCCGGCCACCAAACGCGCCGGAGCCAGAAAAGCTTCTGCTGAAGAGGTGTCTTCAAGGCTGCGCATCAGAGTCAGGGCCTACGAGTCGAAGATTCTCGACCTTTCGGTCAAGCAAATCATCGACACCGCCCTGCGCTATGACGCGAAGGTGGAGGGACCGATACCTCTGCCGACCGAAAAGAAAATCTATACGGTGAACCGCGCGGCGTTCGTATACAAGAATGCGCGAGAACAGTTCGAGATGCGGATCCACAAGCGTCTCATCGATATAGTCAATCCTTCCGGTAAAGTCATCGAGGCTCTGACCAACATGTCGCTGCCTTCGGGAGTAAACATCGACGTGAAATTGATCTAGCCATGAATCCCGTTAGAAGTCTAACCATATAGACTTTAGCGGGTGGATTGACCACAACACCAAAACAAAGTAACTTCTAACGGGATGAAAAAGATTATCGCCAAGAAAGTGAATATGACGCAGATCTTCGACGAGAGCGGGGAAGTCTTTCCTGTCACTCTCGTCGTAGCACAGAACCAAGGGGAGGGCTTGGATACTGATTCCCAAGCCCTCCCCTTGGAAGGCGATATGGTTACGGTCTCCGGCCTCTCGAAGGGCAAGGGCTTCCAGGGAGTGGTCAAGCGCCATAAGTTTCAGGGAGGCAGGCGCTCCCACGGCCAGAAGCATTCCGAGAGGGAAGCCGGTTCCATCGGCGGTGGCGGCCGGGCCGGTGGACGCGTTGTGAAGGGCATGCGCATGGCCGGCCGCATGGGTCATGAGCGCGTGACGGTCAAGAACTTGCGCGTCATCAAAGTCCTGCCGGAATCCAAGGAGATCTTCATCCGCGGCGCCCTTCCCGGACGCAAGGGGACACTTCTGGAAGTAAAGTCTAAATGACAAATGTCGAATGCTAAATCAATGGCAAAGTCTAAATTTCAAAATTTAATCATTAGAAATTGATTAGTCATTCAACATTAGAAATTAACAGACATGGAAACTCAAGTCTACAATCAGACAGGTAAGTCGGTCGGTAAGGTCACTCTTCCGGAAAGTGTCTTTGGCGTGCGCTGGAACGCCGACCTGGTCAAACAGGTAGCCGACTCGCTTCTTTCTTCGAAGAGAAAGCCGGTCGCTCATACCAAGAATCGTGGCGAAGTGCGCGGCGGCGGCAAGAAACCTTGGCAGCAGAAGGGCACCGGCCGTGCGCGACACGGTTCCATCCGCTCTCCTATCTGGGTTGGAGGCGGTGTCACTCATGGTCCGAGAAAGGAGAAGAATTTTGAACGCACGGTAACCAAAAACATGCGTGCCAAGGCTCTACACACTTTACTTTCTCAAAAGTACCGCGAAGGGGAAGTACTCTTCGTCGATTCAATTGCTCTTACAGAGCCGAAGACCAAGATTGCTATCGGTACCCTCAACTCACTTTCAGGAATCAAAGGCTTCGAATACATCTTCAGCAAAAAAAATAACGCCGTAGCTATTGCTCTTTCAACCAAGAACAAAGAAACCGAGCGCGCTTTCCAGAACCTGGGCAACGTCGAAGTGGTAGAAGCGCGACTCAGAGGCCCTCGCATCACCGAGAAGGCTGCTTTGGGTGCGGACAAATCCAACGTCTACGTTTTCGAAGTGGCCAAGGGCGCGACCAAAAAGTCCATTGCTGATTCTGTCCACCAGTCTTACAAGGTCAGGCCGGTCAAGGTTCGGGTGGCCGGTATTCCGGCCCGCAAGGTCTTCGTGCGCGGCAAAATGGGTGTCAAAAAGGGCGGTCGCAAGGCTTATGTCTATCTGAAGAAGGGCGATAAGATCGAAGTGATTTAGGATTTATGATTTAAGATTTATGAAGAAATACAAACCTACAACCAAATCGCGCCGCGGCGCCTCCGGTATCGACTACCGCCAGTTCATCACCACCAATGAGCCGGAAAAATCGTTGACCAAGGGCTTTTCCCGCGGCAACGGTAGGAACAACACTGGCCGCATCACTACCCGCCACAAAGGAGGCGGGCACAAGCGCCTGCACCGCGACGTGGATTTTTCATACGACAAATACGATATTCCTTTCACCATCAAATCTGTCGAGTACGACCCGAATCGCTCGGGCTTTATCGGCTTGGCTCAATATCACGACGGCGAGAAGCGCTATGTGCTTTTGCACAACACCGCTAAAGTCGGGGACACTTACCTCGTCTCCGAGAAGGCTCCCATGACCCCCGGCAACCGCCTGCCTTTGGGCCATATGATTGTCGGCACCTTTATTTACAACGTGGAGCTCAAGCACAAGGGCGGGGCAAAATTGGCCCGCTCCGGCGGCGATTACGCGGAGCTTCTGGCCAAGGACGGCGAATATGTCGATATCAAACTGCCTTCGACCGAAGTGAGAAAAGTGCCGGCCAACGCCTGGGCCACCGTCGGCGAAGTCTCCAACAACGAGAACCGCCTGGTCAACCTCGGCAAAGCCGGACGCAGCCGCTGGCTCGGTATCCGCCCGACCGTGCGCGGCACTGCCATGAACCCGGTCGACCATCCGCACGGCGGAGGCGAAGGCCGTCAGGGCCGCGGCCGCCGACGCGCCATCTCTTATTACGGCAAACCGACCGGTAAAGGTCAGAAATCCCGTCGCGCCAAAAAGTATTCAAACAAATTCATCGTCAACCGCCGCAGAGTTGGCAAGAACTAAAATAAAAGCCCCCGGCCCGGCCGGGGGCTTTTATTTTGCTTTTATGTATAATCATGAGAATTGGCTCACCCGGGAAAGGAGGAAGGCAAGGAGAGGCTCGAGCCTCTCCTTTTTGCATACTTGATTTTATTTTTAGTTTCTGTAAACCCCCACACCTACTTTTTCTTGCAAAAAAGTAGGTGTGGGGGTAAAGTATCTCCCGTAAGGTCAAAGACAGTGAGCAGGGCAGCTTGTAGCTTACAGCTTACAGAAACCCAGAAGTCTCACCGAGATCACCATCTCTCTTTCCTTATATGTGTGCATTACTAGCTAACAGTTGAAAGCTGCAAACTTATTCTATGGCTGTATCAAAGCAGAAGAAAAGCGAAGTAGTGGCGAAACTAGAGCAAGCGTTCAAAAGCGCCAAGTCTCTGGTGTTCGTGAACTTCAAGGGTCTCTCCGTAGGCAACACCACCCAGATGCGCCAAGCTCTGAAGAACGAAGGTGTCTCATACACAGGAAGTGCATTCCTTTCAGAAAAAGTTCCCTGAGAATTTAAAGATTCTCGGTGGAGTCTTTGCCGGCCGCTACATGAGCCAGGCCGAAATTCTCGAATTGGCCATGATTCCGAGCCTTCAGGTTCTTAGGGGCAAGTTCGTCAACATCATCAATTCGCCGATTCAGCGCATGGCCATAGCAATGAGTGAAGTCGCCAAGGCGAAAAATTAATCAAAACCAAAAATAACATGGAAGAAACAAAAAACGTGGAAGTGCCCGCCAAGTTCAAGAAAATTGTCGAGGAAGTCGAGAACATGTCGGTCCTTGAATTGAACGAGCTGGTCAAGGTCTTCGAAGAAAAGTTCGGAGTCTCCGCCACCGCCGTAGCCGCCGGTCCGGCCGTAGCCGCCGGCCCCGCCGAAGAAGAGAAGGCTACTGCCAATGTTGAACTGACAGACGGCGGAGCCAACAAGATTGCCGTCATCAAGGTGGTCAAGGAAGTCCTGGGACTCGGCCTCAAAGAAGCCAAGGACCTCGTGGACGCCGCCCCAAGCATGCTCAAGCAGGACATGAAGAAGGAAGAAGCCCAGGCTCTCAAGAAGTCTATTGAGGATGCAGGAGGAAAAGTTACTCTTAAGTAATCCCGCAGAGGAATCGAAAACAAAAACCGCGCGATTGCGCGGTTTTTGTTTGGGGGTACAATACGGGCATGTCAAAATCCGTTTCTCACATATTCGGCGGAGAAGCCAAGGTAAAAATCATGCGCCTTTTCATTTTCAACCCCACTTTAGCTTTCACCTCCTCCGAAGTGGCTTCCCGCGCCAAGACCAATCCCAATGTCGCCCGCCGCGAACTCGCAATTCTCGCCAAGGCCGGGCTCATCAAGAAGCGCGGTAAAGGTTATATGCTCAACAGGGCTTACCGCTACCTGCCGGCCATCGGCAACTTCCTCATCGACGCCAACCCACTCTCCGAGAAGGAAATCGTCAAGAAAATAAGTGTCTCCGGCAACGTCAAACTGATTCTTATCTCGGGCATTTTCCTCCATAACCCTGATTCCAGGGTCGATATTCTCATAGTAGGGGACCATATCAAGCAGGGGAAGCTCCATACCGTCATGAGTACCATCGAGGCCGAACTCGGTAAGGAGTTGCGCTACGCGGTCTTTGAAACCGGCGATTTCCAGTACCGGATGGGCATTTACGACAAGCTCATCAGGGATATTCTCGACTCCCAGCACAAGAAAATCTTCAATAAACTGGGTTTGGAGATGAAACCAGCTATCCACACATCTTAAAACACCTTTATTTTTAGGTGTATAATAAGCGCATACCCTTAAAAGTGGTATTTAACAGTATTCAGTTAAGAACATATGTTATTAAATACATGGGGAGAAGTATTGACCCTTTCCTTCCAGAATCTCTGGGTGGGTGTGGTTAATTTCGTCCCGAACCTTGTTATCGCGTTGGTCATCCTCATCCTCGGATGGCTCGTTGGGGCTCTCTTGGGCCGCGCTATCGCACAGGTGTTCAGGTCTCTTAAGGTAGATGAGGCTCTGCGTCACGCGGGCTTCGAATCGGTAGTGCGTCGCGGTGGCATGAACCTTGATTCCGGTGCCTTCATCGGCGGCCTGGTCAAATGGTTCGTCATCGTCATTTTCCTGGTGGCAGCCTTTGACGTCTTGGGTCTTTCCCAGGTCAATCTGTTCCTGCAGGAAGTCGTGCTTGCTTACCTTCCTAGGGTCATTGTCGGCGCTTTGGTCATCCTGGTGGCTGGCGTTATCGGCGATGTCATCGAGAGGGTAGTGGTTACGGCAGCCAAGAGCGCCGGAGTACGCTCCGCGCACTTCGCCGGCGCAGTCGCCAAATGGGCGGTCTGGGTCTTCGGTATCCTGGTCGCGCTTTCTCAGCTCGGGATTGCTACGGCCTTCAGCCAGACTCTCTTTACCGGCATTGTGGTCGCTATTTCTTTGGCTCTCGGCCTTTCCTTCGGCCTTGGAGGCCAGGAACAGGCTGCTCGCTTCCTCGAGCGCCTGCGCGCCGACATGAGCGGCAAAAACCAGTAATACAAGGTATTAGCTAGATAATACTCTTGATTAGCAAAAAGCCGCCTGTAGGGCGGCTTTTTGCTAATGTGACGGAACGTTGACTTATACCCTTGTTTTCTATACTATATTTGCCACAAGCGTTCTCACGCTTTTTGTTTTGAAATTACTTACAAATGACCAGGTCATCCATCAAAGGCCCATATGTCGACCCTCGCATCTTAAAGAAGCTCGAGGGCAAGAAACCGAGCACCGCCGGTGTTATTAAGACGTGGTCGAGGGCCTGCCAAATCGCTCCGGAGATGGTCGGCTTCACCTTTGGGGTGCACAATGGCAAGGACCATATCGAAGTGTTCGTGACCGAAGATATGGTCGGCCACCGCCTCGGGGAGTTTGCCCTGACCAGGAAGTTCGTTCGCCACGGAGGCAAGATGCAGAAGGACCTGGAAATGGCCCAGAAGGAGGGTGAAATCGCCGCCGCCAAGGCCGCCAAGGGCGCCACCGAGACCAAGAAATAGTTCGACAAGCTCACTACAAGTAATCACATGCCGGAAGCCAAAGCACATTTGAAAAGTTACCGACAATCGCCCCGCAAAGTTCGTTTGGTCGCCGCTTCAGTGCGTGGCAAGTCCGTCGCTTCTGCAATCGAGATTCTTTCTTTGGTGCCTAACCGAGCGGCCCTGCCTCTGGCCAAGCTCGTTGCTTCCGCTTTGGCCAACGCCAAAAATCTGGAAATGAACGTTGCCGACCTCGTTATCAAGGAGCTCAAAGTCGATGAGGGGGCCACTCTTTACCGTCGCCGTCCGCGTTCAAGGGGTATGGCCAATCCCATCCGCAAGCGCACTTCGCACGTGACCGTCGTTTTGGGCGAATCAAAGGCCAAAAAATAACATGACACACACAGTCCATCCATATTCACACCGCTTGGGCATCCTCCGCGACTGGAAAAGCCGCTGGTTTTCCCCCAAAGGCAAATACAAGACCCATCTGAAGGGCGATGTTTTGATACGCGAATTTCTGGAGAAGAAACTGAAAGGCTTTTTTGTTGCGGACATCGAAATTGAGAGAAGCGCCAAGGCGCTGCGCATCATCGTCTCGACCTCGCGGCCCGGCATGATTATCGGCCGAGCCGGCGACGGAGCGGAAGTGTTGCGCAAGGACATCAAGAAAATGCTTGAGAAGCACAAACTGCTCGAAGACAAGGTAGACGTCAAGCTCGATATCAAGGAAGTGAAGTCCGCCGAGTCCAACGCCGCCATCGTCGCCCAGATGGTGGTTGAAGGGCTCGAAAAGCGCCTCCAGTTCCGCCGGGTCATGAAGCAGACCCTTGAGAAGGTCATGGCCAACCGCGACGTGCTCGGAGTGCGCGTCTTTTTGGCCGGCCGCCTCGGTGGAGCGACCATGAGCCGCACCGAAGACCGCAAACTCGGCCGTATCCCGCTTCAGACTCTCCGCGCCGACATCGATTACGCCCAGGCCAAGGCCATCATGCCTTACGGCAGTATCGGGGTGAAGGTCTGGATCTATAAAGGCGATATCTTCGCTGACGCGAAGAAATAACTAATTAACCTAATTATACTAATTAACCTAAAATGAATTCGATTAGAATAATTAGAAATTAGAATAATTTACCATCATGTTATTCCCCAAGAAAGTTAAATACCGCAAGTGGCAGACCATGAGGAAGAACCCGAAAAAGGTCGGCGTAGCTTCGCGCGGGGTAACTGTCGCTTTCGGTTCCTTCGGCCTCAAGGCTCTCGGCGCCGCCCGTATCCGTTCCCAGCAGATAGAGGCGGCCAGGAAGGTCTTGAGCCGTTCGGTGGGGAAGACCGGCCGCCTCTGGACGCGCATTTTCCCGGACATGCCTTACACCAAAAAGCCGGCGGAAGTGAAGCTTGGCAAAGGTAAGGGCGACTTGGAAGGCTATGTGGCTCCGGTGCTCGCGGGGCGGATAATTTTCGAGGTCGACGGTGTTACCGAGCCTGTCGCTCGAGAAGCGTTGCGCAAGGCAGGCACCAAATTACCTTTAAAGACCAAAGTCGTTGCCCGCTAGTTCGACTACGCTCACCACAAGTAATATGAAAAAGACCAGCTACAAAGGAAAACCGGAGAAGGACTTGGCCAAGGCGCTTTATGAAGAGCGCGAGAAACTGCGCCAGTTCCGCTTTGGCTCGGCCGGCTCGAAATCCCGAAACGTCAAAGAAGGTGCCAAGGCCCGGAAGGAAATCGCCCGCATTATGACCGAGCTCAACAGCAAAAAGTAAGATTTAAGATTCAAGATTTATGAATAATACAAAAACAACAAAGCCAAAGGTTCTCGCTGGCACCGTCGTCTCGAACAAGATGAAAGACACCATCGTGGTCTCGGTCGAGAGCTACGAGAAACACCCGAAGTACGAAAAATTCGTCACCAAGAGAAAGAAGTTCAAGGCTCACGACGCCGGCAATACCAAGCAGGTGGGGGAGAAGGTGGAAATCGTCGAGTCGAGGCCGATTTCTAAAGATAAGCACTTTGTAGTAAGATAACCAATCCTTTATGGTTCAACCGCAATCCATCGTCCAAATAGCAGACAACTCCGGAGCCAAAATCGGCCGGGTCTTTAAAGTGCTCGGGAGCTCGAAGAAGCGCTACGCTTCCATCGGCGAATTGGTGGTTTTCTCGGTTCAGAAAGCCGAGCCGAGAAAGGCCGTCAAGAAAAAGGATGTGCTTTACGGCTTGGTAGTGCGCCAGAGAGCTCCTTTCAGGAGAAAGGACGGCACTTACATCCGCTTCGATGAAAACGCGGTGGTCGTGCTCGACGACGCCAAGAAAGAGCCTTTGGCCGGACGCATCTTCGGCCCAGTGCCACGCGAAATCGGCGAAAAGGGTTATCAAAAAATCATTTCCTTAGCTCCCGAAGTCGTATAGTTCGACAAGCTCACCATAAATAATTTTATGCATGTCAAAAAAGGAGACAACATCATAGTGCTCGCAGGCAAGGACAAGGGCAAGACCGGCAAGATTTTACGTGCCATGCCTAAGGAAAACCGCGTCTTGGTCGACGGGGTGAATCTCAAGAAGGTGCATCAGCGTGGTAAGAAAAGCGGCCAAAAAGGCAGCGTCATCGAGAAGAGCTTTCCCATCCACGCTTCTAACGTCAAATTCCATGCCAACTCTTAAAGAAAAAGCGCAAAAACTTCCCGGTTACAAGAATCCGATGCAAACTCCTCGGATTTTGAAGGTGGTCGTTTCCGCCGGCGTCGGCTCGTTCAAAGACAAGGCTAAATTCAAAATCGTCGAGGACCGTCTGGCACGGATTACCGGCCAGAAAGCCGCCCCTCGGGGCGCCAAGGTCTCCATCGCGAGCTTCAAGTCCCGCACCGGCGACATTGTCGGCTACCAGGTCACGCTTCGTGGCGCGCGCATGCACGAGTTCCTCGACCGGCTCATCAACATCGCCCTGCCCCGCACCAAGGACTTCCGCGGCATCAACCCGACCGCGGCCGATGAAATGGGCAACTATACTTTGGGCATCAAGGAACACACCATTTTCCCGGAGACGACCGACGAGGAACTCAAAGACGTTTTCGGCCTGGCCGTGACTATTGTGACCACCGCCCAGTCCAAGCAAGAGGTGGTGGAATTCCTCACCCACTTAGGCTTCCCGTTTAAGAAATAATACATAGGATTTTCCTCTGTATTTTCTCTATGTCCTCCTACATAATAAGCTCACGGCCGTTTTGTTATTGTGTATGTTTGACAAAGCTATATATTTTGATATAATATAAAAGAGGTAGAGCCTTCTCAAGTATTACTCAATACTTGAGAAGGCTCTACCTCTTT
>Ga0075993_108_pt1 | contig 16311 bp, 19 predicted proteins | sample RifGroA2_FD_68039 | JGI IMG/M metagenome (GOLD analysis project Ga0075993, IMG submission 68039) | Parcubacteria bacterium GW2011_GWA2_50_10b | reverse complement strand
AGATGAACATGTAGTTTTAATTCCCAGTTACATCGCTGAAGAAGCACGAGAATCGGCTATAAAAAATAATGAAATGGGGTGGAAAGCTGGTGACAAGCATGTTAAAGAAGAATATATGGATACGTATTTAAAAAGTTACCTTTTAGAGCGAAGTAAAAACAAGGATAAAATATTTGGGACAGTAGCCTCACGACGCTCACGAGACTATGAAAGAACAAATATTCATAAATGGCAACAATTAAACTGATATGAATAAAGAGGGGTTAATACTTATTATTAACACTGTACAGAGGCAAGACCTATGTGAGAATGGTAAACTTGATAGTATGGCAATCCGAAAGACTTCTTTTGTTCCCGGCGAATATTTTCATATCTATAACAGGGAAAACGATAAGCGCCAAATATTTCATGACGCTAGCGACTATTATCATTTTCTTAAATTACTTTATCTTTCCAATTCACACAAAAACTTTGTAATAAGGGATATCGAGGGTGACATTTATTCTATAGATAGAGGTAATCCAATAATTAACATTGGAGCTTACTGCGCAATGCCAAATCACTTTCATTTACTTATTACACCGATTGAAGAAGGGGGTCTTAGTAAGTTCATGCAAAAATTCAGCACCGGATTATCGATGTATTACAATGCTAAATATTCTAGAACAGGATCTCTTTTTGAGGGTAAATTTAAAGCTGAGCATGCTTCAAATGATACTTATCTTAAATATTTATTCTCCTATATACATCTTAATCCCATAAAACTTATACAAAAAGATTGGAAAGAAAACGGAATTAAAGATTTAAATAAATGTGTGGAATATTTAAGGAAGTACTATTTTTCTAGCTACTCAGATTACTTAAATCAGCTAAGACCAGAAAGGATAATTATCAACCGTACTGCATTTCCTGACTATCTTCCGAATGAAAAGGTGTTCGAGAAGGAAATTCTTGATTGGCTTGTAAACACAGAGGCAAGACCTATGTGAGAATGGACGGTAAAGCCGCCTTCCGGTTCTGGCCTAAAAACAAGGTTGTATTGCAAATGCTTCATGTGCCCAGTATAGAGCTTTTTCCCAGCCATATCATAAAGACGAGGTAGTGGTTATATTTTTCGTGTTATAATTTTTCTAATGAAAAAGCTTCTCTTTCTATCTACTATCTACTGTTTACTGTCTACTCCCGTTTTCGCCCAATCAGTCGACCTGCTCTGGCAAGGAAATGGTTATGTACCGCCTTTCTACCAAGGCCGGACGTTGTGGTCGAAACAAACCAAGGTGAGCTTCTTGGCCATCTCGCACGGCCTCGGCAGCTCCGCCAATCTTTACTATAAATGGACCAAGAACGGCACGGTGCTGGGCAACTTAAATGGGATTGGCAAAAATAATTTCTCTTACACCGACACTATCCTCTCCAGAACGCAAACGGTTAAAGTGGAGATTCTCTCTGACACCGATGAGGTACTTGCAAGCGCCACCGTTGCTCTCACTCCCGTCTCTCCCTCGCTTCTAGTTTATGAAAACAATCCTCTGTACGGCTTCATGTTCCACAAAGAAGTTGGCGGCAATTACCGTTTGAATGAAAGTGAAATCACTTTTTCGGCTTTTCCCTTGTTTTTCGACGTGACCGACCGTGAGGATAGCTCCTTAGTCTTTGCGTGGCGCACCAATACCGGAGCTGTAGAAACCGGTGATTCTGTCACATACCGCGCACCAGATGATGTTTCCGGCTCCTCCCAAGTATCCATAACCGTTTCCAATAAAGATAAAATAACGCAGGAAGCCAGGAAAGGCTTCTTAGTACAATTTGGAGAACAATGAAAAAATACTTTTTACTAATTTCTCTTTGCTTTCTCTTACCGGTTTCAGTCTTTGCCGTAGATCCAGCCCCGCCGACAGAGTACACTCTCTTGGCGCCCATACCGCTTAACGGGCCGGAGGGAGGTGTAAGCCCAACCGCCAACGCCAAAACTTTCATCCCCGGGCTCTTCAAACTCATGATAGGACTTGCCACTGCCATGGCCGTCGTCACCATCATCTTCGGTGGCATCCAGTACATTGCCACCGCCGCCTCCGAGGGCAAGAGTGATGCCAAAAAGACTATTGAGAACGCTCTGTGGGGCCTAATGCTAGCACTCGCCGCCTGGCTTATACTCTATACCATTAACCCAAAGCTGGTCGAATTTAATCTAGATATCACACCCCAACCGATTAGCCCCGCGCCCCTGCCTGGCACAACTGGCGGAACAGGCACGCCTCTAACCACAGCCCAAATAATTGAAAGTAACCGAATAAGAGACCAGCTTGAAGATCAAAATGTTTATACAAATAACGGCCCGTGCTTTGCTAACGTAACGACCGGATGCACGAACTTGAACAGATTACCTCCTAACGCCATTACCGGATTGATAAATTTAAAAACAAATTGTGGTTGTAATGTAACAATAACGGGCGGTACGGAGGGAGGACATGCCACTCATGGGCCAGGTAATCCGATAGTTGACCTTCGCCCTGATGTTAATCTAAACAAATATATTACCGGAAATGCTAACGTGCCAAGCAATAATTATCGCAAAATCATGAACTTTAACGGTCATAATGTCACCTTTACATATGAATCCGCTGGCGGCGGCACAGGAGGGACATCAACAGGAGCTCACTGGCACACAGTCATTAATTAATATGTTAAAGAAAATTTTCATCTTTTCCGGCCTTATACTCATCCTGGCTTTAGCTATTTGGGTGATGTTTTTTAGGAACAATAATGCCCCTTTGGCAGAAAGTATTAGAAACGCCCTGCCCTTCGGCTCGGGAGAGAATTCTGGACAACCAACCGATCCCTCGACTTCGCTCGGGACAAGCAACCAGGGAGAATTCGACGAATTCGGACAACCGACGGTCAATCTCTTCCGTTTGGCGGTGGAACCGGTGGCCGGAGCCGTAGCTTTCAACAAATCGAGTTCGACCGTGGCTGTTCGCTATGTCGACCGGGCCACCGGCCACATTTTCGAGGTAATATTGCCAAAAGACACAGCTATGGGCGCCCTGGAAAAAAAGAGGGTGGCTAACAAGACCTTGCCCAAAATTTATGAAGTGTATTTCAGAACGGACGGTCAAGCGGTGCTCTTGCGTTCTCTCAAAGACGATTCCGACACGGTCGAAAATCTGGCTCTCACCCTGACTCCTCCCAAGGCGACGAGTACTGACGGACTCTATGAAATCTCGGCTGCCGTCTTGCGCGGGGACATCGAGAGTGTCGCTGTCGGAGCCGGCAATACCCTCTATTACTCTTTAAAAGATTCGGGCTCGATAGTCTCTTCGGCTTTCAACAACATCGCCCTGAAAACGCTGTTTTCTTCCGTTTTCACCGATTGGCGGCTGTCGGCGGCAGGCAGTAGCTTAAGGTGATGGCCGACTCTTCCGGCACCCATATCGCTTATTCGTATAATAATCAAAACGGCGGGGCCGGAATGGAAGCCAAAAACCTGCAGACCGGAGCTGTCATCGATATTCCTCTGGCCACCATTGCCGAAAAATGCGTTTGGAGCGGCAAAAACCGGGGTGTTATCTACTGCGGCTCTCCCGTAAGCGAAATCGGTGGCAACGAGCCGGACAACTGGTACCGCGGGGTCACGCATTTCTCGGACCGCATCTGGCGCTTTGATACAAACACCGAGATTGCCCAAATACTTTCCGAACCCAAGGCCAGTTTGAATATGGATATCGATGCCAGTGACCTGAAACTATCCCCGAACGAAGATTACCTGATTTTCACCAACAAAAGAGATCTTTCCCTGTGGGCCCTCAAGCTTGAACCGCTTTAATATTCCGCCTGACAAAAAGCTCCTGGGCGATGCTGAAAAGATTGGTGGTCAGCCAGTAGAGGGCGATAACGCCGGAAATCTTGTAAGAAATGAAGAAAACCAGGACCGGAAAAAAGTATTTCATCTGGCTTTGCATGCTCTTGGCCAGATTGTCACCAAATGAATTGCCTTTGGGTTTGTTTTGACCCTGCATCGAGACCTGGAACTGGAAATAAGTGGTGGTGGCGGCCAGAAACGCAATCAGAGCGCTCTTGGCGCTAATATCGAGAAGCCCCAGGAAAACAGTGTTGACGTGCTCCGGAGCCTTGATAAACGAATAAAGCAGTTCGGTATTAACCTCGGGAAAATGGAGAAAAATCTGATAGAGAGCCAGAATGATAGGAATCTGGATAATGATAACCAGTATTCCGGAAAACGGGTTAACCCCTTTTTCCTTGTATAGAGCCAACGTCCGCCTGGCCTGCTCTTCCGCCTTGTCTTTATATTTCTCTTTGATGGCTTCCAGTTCCGGCCCGATTTCCGCCATTTTGACTTGCGTCAACACCGCCTTCCGGGAGAGAGGGAAGATGGCCGAGCGGACAAGAATGGTCAGTATGATGACAATAATGCCGGCATCCGCCCAAGGCAGAACCTTGAACAAGAGCATGAGAGCGTTGTAAAGCGGGTCGAAGAAAAAAGTGTGGTATAGGAAAGACATTAAGTCATTATAATTCCTAATTTCTAATTGACCTAATTAACCTAACCAGCTCTTCTTTTAACTCCTTTCCCTTGATTTTCTCCGCTCCCGCTTTAGCAATAATCATATAAGTGGCCGGCTTAAGATTGGAGACGAGCTCACGCAAAATAGGGCGGACCCGGCGGCGGATAAGGTTTCTGGTGACCGCCTTTTTGGCGATTTTTTTGGAAACCGGCACGGCGATTTTAACCTCGTCACCCGGCAAAACCCTTAAAGAGAAGTGCGGCATTAAAGCCCGAGGCGCTTGCGGCCCTTGCGGCGTCTGGCTCTGATAGTCCTTTTGCCGGTATTGCTCTTTTGCCTCGAAAGAAAGCCGTGGGTTCTGGCACGCTTCCTTTTTTTCGGTTGGTATGTTGTAGACATTTTTTCTCAACAGGTTATAAACACATTATAAACATATTTCAGCTTCTTTTCAAGTTTTTATCTTAGTCCTAAAAGCTATACTGTACCAATAAATTTCATGATGGATTACAAACAGCTTTGGCAAAGGGTTCTGGTCGAGATGGAATTGGGGGTCTCCAGCGCCAATTTCACCACCTGGTTCAAGGATACGCGCATCGTCAAGGAAGATTCGGGGGTAGTGGTGCTCTCCGTCCCCAACGCCTTCGTCAAAGAGTGGCTTTTGACCAAGTACCACAACACCATCCTTAAAAGCCTGAGGAACCTCGAGAGCTCAGTCCACGCCATCGAGTACGTGGTCAACAAAGAAGAGTCCAGGCGCCGCGAGGAAAGGACTCCGGGCAAGGAAACCCACACCAAAGAGCTGCCTTTGGCCGAAGTGGAGGTCAACAAAGACGACAATCTGAACCCGCGCTACACTTTCGAGAATTTCGTTATCGGTCCGTTCAACGAACTGGCCCACGCCGCCGCCCAGGCCGTCATCAAGAAGCCGGGCATCATGTATAACCCGCTTTTCATCCACGGCTCGACCGGCCACGGCAAAACGCACCTTATCCAGGCCATCGGAAACCATGTCAAAACCACCTCGCCTGGCAAGAAGGTCTACTATATGACCTCTGAGCAATTCGGCCAGGACTGCATGAACGCCCTCCAGAACCAGAAAATGAACGTTTTCAAGGAGAAATACCGCAAATACGACGTCTTGATTGTCGACGACATCCAGTTTTTCGCCGATAAACAGAAGTTCCAGGAAGAGCTTTTCCACCTATTCAACACTCTTTATGACAACAACCGCCAAATCATCTTTTCCTCGGACAAGCACCCTCATTTCATCACCGGACTGGAAGAGAGGCTCAAATCGCGCCTTTCGGCCGGTATGACCGTCGACATCCCCGCGCCGGACAAGGAGTCACGTATCGCCATCATCGCCGCCAAAGCCGTCCGGGAGGGTTTGCCGCTCTCAACCGAGATAGTCGATTATCTGGCCCACAGCCTGAACGGCAACATCAGGGAGCTTGAGGGGGCGGTCAACGCGCTCTTATGCCAGGCGCAACTCAAAGGAAAGGAAATCACCATGATTGATGTAAGAAATTACATCAAAAACACCGTGCGGCCGAAGAAGAACGTGGCGGTCAAAGACGTGGTCAGGATTATTTCCGATTTCTACAACATCAAAGAAGATAGTATCTACGAGAAAACCAGGCATAAAGAGGTTATCCGCCCCCGGCAAATTATCATGTATATCCTGCGCGAAGATTTCAACATTTCCTATCCCTCTATCGGCCAGAAATTGGGTGGTAGGGACCACACCACTGTTATCCATTCATGCGAGAAAATCAAAAACGACATCAAAGAAGACCAGTCTTTGGTGGATGAAGTGGGTCAAATCAGGAGTCTGCTTACTGTGTAGTAGTATGTGGAAAGATTCTGGAAATAATGTTAATAAAGGGGTAAGGGGACGGATGAAAACGCCCTTTCTTATAAAAGCTTCCCCAACAGAAGCATGTTCTCCCCAATCAGTAATTTTAAAAATTCTAAAAAACTTTGTTATTAAGCCGTTAAACCGACTACCCACATATCCACACCTCTAATAGTAGTAACAAATTTTATATATGAAAATAGAAGGAATTAAGGAACAACTGGAGGACGCGCTCAACAAGGCGGATAAGATTGCGGGCAAGAACCCAAGTCTGCCGGTACTCTCCGGTTTTTATCTGGACGCCCGCCAGAACTCCTTGGTTATCAAGGCTACTAATCTTGATTTGGGTATTTCTATTTCAGTGCCGGTTAAGGTTAGTGAACCGGGGATAGCGGTAGTTCCGGCCAGAGTCATTACTTCTTTCATCTCCTCTCTTTCAAACGACCGCAATATCACCTTAAACAGCAAGGAACAAACACTTGAAGTCAAAACCAAGGGCACCAAAACCACCATTAAGACTTTGCCGAGCGAGGATTTTCCGATTATTCCGGAAATCAGCAACGACAACGCCTTTTCGCTGCCGGCCAGGGACTTGGTTTTCGGTTTGAGGTCGGTTATTTACGCCGCTGCCACCGGAAGCATTAAGCCCGAGCTTTCTTCCATCTCTATTACCCACGAAGGAGAGTTTCTGGTTTTTGCGGCCACGGATTCCTTTAGGCTCGCGGAGAAGAAAATCAAAATCAAGAAGGTGCCTCATTTTAAAAACATTCTCATTCCCCAGAAAAACGCCCTGGAAATCATCAAGATTTTCGACCGCGGGGAAGAAGAAATTTCACTTTCCATAGAAGAACACCAGGTGGCGCTGCGTTCCGGTGGGGTCTACTTGGTCTCGCGCATCATCGAAGGGAATTTTCCCGATTACCGCCAGATTATCCCCAAAGACGCCACTTCGACCGCCGTGCTTTTGAAACAGGACCTGATTAACTCCCTTAAAACCAGCCTTATTTTCTCCGATGCTTTCAACCAGCTGACTATCAAAGTCTCCCCGAAGGACAAGCACTTCGAAATAGAGTCCAAGAACTCGACGGTGGGCGAGAGCGTGCAATCAGTCGAGGCCGTGCTTGAAGGCGAAGATATCTCCATTAACGTCAATCACCGTTACTTTACCGACTGTTTCCAATCACTCTCCACCGACAGCCTCTCCTTGAGTTTCAAGGGCCAGGCCAAGCCGATTGTCATTCGGGGCGTTGGCGACTCCAGTTTCCTCTACCTTGTCATGCCGATGAATCAGTCGTAATCCGCCATGAATCCCGTACGAAATTTTCGTTATATGTTCAACCCGAGTTATAAATTAAGTTTATTTCGTACGGGATGAAAAACCTTCTCTCCCTCCTGGAAAGGTTTTCCAAAGCTTTAAACAAAGATACCGAGACCAAAGAGACGATTGCCGCGGTCATTCAAAAAAGAACCGGTGCCGGAATTCCGGCCGATAAAATATTATGGAAAGACGGGGTGCTTGAAATTTCCGCTTCCCCGGCCGTTAAAAATGAAATTGCCCTGAAGGAAGCGGCCATTAAAGACGAACTGAAAGAAGTTTACCGCCTTTCGGTTTCCCGGATTGTTTATAAATAAACAGGTTAGTTGGCCGGCAAAGGGATGAAGCCCGCGTCAGCCGGGGTTGGCGGCAGAGTCTGGGCCGGCTCGGTGGTAACCGGAGTGGCGTAGGCGCCAAAGCCGTGAGTAGCCGCCCAGCGCTTAACACCGTATTCCCAATTATTGAATTGCGGGTCGTTGCCCGGATAGCTCGGTATGGGACCGCGAGGATTGTCTTTGTCCACCCAGTAGAGGATAGAGTGCGGCTCGCTGCCCAATTCACCGCGCAGTATCGGCTTGAGCCTGGAAGAGTCTTCGGGTGTCGGCGGGGTAAACGATTCGGCCGGCAGGGTAGGCAGGACTTTATCCATCAAATCTCGCCACATGGGCGAAACAATGAGTCCGGCCACCTTCTTCTCCATCTCCGAGTTATCGTTGTTGCCGACCCAGGCGCCGATGGCGATATTGGGAGCGTAGCCGATAATCCAGGCGTCTCGGTAGTCGTTTGAGGTACCGGTCTTGACCGCCACATCGCGTTCGGCGACATAGAGCGGGGAGTTGGGGCCGTAGCCTGGTGTGCGCGCAGTGTTGTCGGAGAGAATGCTCGAGATAATGCGCGCGGTCTGCTCCGGGAGCACCTGGCGCGGGAACGGAATATGCTTGTCGATGATGTTGCCCTGCGCGTCTTCGACCCAGAGCACCGGCGTATAGGGATTTCTTGTGCCGTCGTTTCCAAATACGGAATAAGCCGCCGTCATATCAAGCAGAGACACCGACCCGCCTCCGAGGACCAGCGACAAGCCGTAGTTTGAAGTATCGGTCAGGCTCTCGATACCCATACTCTCGGCCAGTTTGATGGAATTCTTGACCCCGGCGAGGTAAAGCGCCTCGACGGCTGGAACGTTGATGGACTGGGCGAGCGCGTTTCTAATGGTCATGGGGCCCCTGAAGAGGTCATCGTAGTTGCCGGGCGCGTAACATTTGTCGTCGGTGACCAGAAAGTCCCCCGCGCAGGAGGTCGAGAACTGGATGGGCGCGTCAAAGAGCACCGTCTGGTCGGTGTAGCCTTTATTGAAGAGGACCGAGTAGACGAATGGCTTGAAGGTCGAACCCGGCTGGCGGTGGCTTATGGCGGCGTTGAAGTTGCCGTCGATTTCCTTATCGAAATAATCTTTGGAGCCGACCATGGCCAGGATATCGCCGGTCTTCGGGTCGATGACTACCATGGCGTTGTTCTCACCGTTGAACTTCTCCTTGTTGATGGGGCCGTATTTCTTGGCAATGGCTTCGGCGTCGCGCTGGATCGAGTAATCGAGGGTGGTCACGATTTTAAAGCCGCTGTTCTGGACGGCGTCCTCACCGTATTTCTTCGCCAGGTAATCGATGACGAAAAAGACAAAGTGCGGCGCTTTGATGTTGCCCGTATCCTGCTTCTCTTTGAAGACCGACCCTTCCTTCATGGCGGCGTCGTATTCTTCCTGCGTAATGAATTCGTTCTTGAGCATTTCGGAGAGCACCAGGTTTTTCCGAGCCTCAAGTTCCGTTTGGTGGGAGCCATAAGGAGAGTAGAAGCTTGGAGCTTTGGGCAGGGAGGAAAGATAAGCCGCTTCAGAGAGAGTGACATCCCGAGCGCTTTTGCCGAAGAAGTTTTGGGCCGCCTCCTCGATGCCGTAAATGGTGCCGCCATAAGGGATTTCGTTGAGGTAAAGAGAAAGAATTTCTTCTTTTGAGAGGACTTTCTCGAGTTTGAGGGCGAGAATCAATTCCTTGAGTTTCCTGGTCGGCGTCTTGTCCTTGGTCAGAATCGAGTTTTTGACCACTTGCTGGGTGATGGTCGAACCTCCTTGGCTGAAGGAGAGGGTGGTGAGGTTAACCCAGACAGCGCGCAGGAAGGAGCTCAAGATAAAGCCGCGGTGGGAGTAGAAAGAACGGTCCTCGATGGCGATGGTGGCCGCTTTGATGTAAGGAGAGATGTCTTCAAAGGTCACCTGGTTTCTCCTGACGTCTTTGGAGAGGTCATAGAGGAGGATTTGGCCGGTGCGGTCGTAAATCTTGGTCGACTGGTCGATTTGGCGCTCCGAGATGCTCTCGAGGGCCGGGATGCGCAGCGATGCCAGCCAGAGGATGGAGAGACCGAGGGCAAAGAGTGTGACGGCCGCGGCCGCCAGAGAAAGGTTGGAATGCCGCATCCTTTTCAGGAATTTTTTCATCCCGTACGAAATAAACATAATTTATAAAATGTGATAAACATATAACATAAATTTCGTACGGGATTCATTCGAACACTCATTTTAACATATGTTAGTATACTTTCATGGATAAAGACGTGGCAGAACTGCTTTCACGCTCAGTCGAAAAGGTTATTCCAAGAGAATTGGCCGAGCAGAAATTTAAATCTGGAGAAAAATTGCGGGTATATTTCGGAGTGGATCCGACCGGGGCGAAACTTCATCTGGGTCATTCCGTGCCGCTTCGCAAACTCAAAGCCTTCGCTGATGCCGGTCACGAAGTCGTTTTTCTGGTCGGAAGCTTTACGGCAATGATCGGGGACCCCTCCGGGCGCGACACGATGCGCGCGCCATTAACCCGAGAGGAGGTGGAGAAGAATTTCCAAACATACAAAGAACAAGCTAGCAAGATATTGGACCTGTCTAAAATTGAAGTGAAATACAATCATGAATGGCTTGATGCTTTGAAACTTGCCGACCTGGTTGATTTGACAAGCAAATTTACGGTGCAACAAATCATCCAGCGTGACATGTTCGATAAACGTATCAAGGAGGGCAACCCCATTTCGCTCCACGAATTTTTATACCCGATCATGGTTGGCTATGACTCGGTAGTGCTCGACGTGGATTGTGAGCTCGGTGGTAGTGACCAGGAATTCAATATGCTTGCGGGGCGGACTCTTCAGACGGCTTACAAGAAGCGCGATAAGTTTGTGCTAACCACGCGGCTGATAGAAGGTACGGATGGTCGCAAGATGAGTAAAACTTACAATAACGCCGTTTATCTGGAAGATTTGCCGAATGATATGTACGGCAAGCTTATGTCGATAAACGATAATTTGACCAAAACTTATTTTGAATGCTTAACCGATGTGCCTACAAATGAAATCACAGAGATTATGAAAGGCCATCCCAAGGAGGCCAAGATGCGCTTGGCCTTTGAAATCACCAAGCTTTACCATGGCGAAGAGGTGGCGAAAGAAGCGCAAGAAAATTTTGAAGAAACTTTTTCCAAGGGCGAAGCGCCGAAAGATATTAAGACCGTCAAAATCGGCAAGGACGCGGTCTTGCGGGACGTGCTCGTCGAGCACGGGCTGGTTTCCTCCAAGTCGGAATTTAACCGGCTCGAGAAAGAAGGGGCGGTCAAAGAACTCCCCGGTGGGGTCTACCGCATCGGCAAGCATCGGTTCATTAAAGTGATGAGAGAATAAAAAAACAAAAACCCCGCCGAAGCGGGGTTTTTGTCAGCCCTTAGGGCCTACATCGTGTCTACGTCGTCGAAAGGCTCTTCCTCTTCCAACTCCTCTTCGGCCAGGTCCTCAATACTCTCCACATCTTCGTCATCGAGCAAGCTTTTCTTCTTGCCCTCAAGCTCATCAAGAGGGGCTTCAGGCTCAAGTTCATCGTCCTTTAAGATATCATCTTCCATTTTTCAATAAACGTTACTTTTAAATTTCGAATGCACTTATTTGTATCAGATACCCTTTTGGGTCGCAAGGTGTGTTATCCCCACCGCGATGGCGTCGAGTTCGTCATCGAGCCTTTTGCCGGCGCTCGCGGGCACCGAGACCAGTTTCCGGACCATACTCTCCATCTGTAGACATCCTGGACTTCATCGTTGTCTTCGAGCTCTTCAATGAGCGTTATCTGGCGCTTTTTTATCATTAAAAAATAATACTGTCAAGTAATTCGTAATTTATAGTTCCAATAATAAAAAGACCCGACCCCCATTGCTGGGGGTCGGTAATATCTAACACCCACAGTATATGTGAAGTGGGCATATACTGTCAACGTATATGTGGATAAATACTTACCGTATCCTTTCCAGCTTATCTTTTAGCTCATCTAGGAGTTTATAGTTACAGCGTGGATTTTTTATAGCAAATTCCTTCAATTCCCAAGATAGTGAACTTTTAAAAGAATAAATTCTAATATGTTTACCCATATTAAAGAATGTTTCTACTGCTCCTCTGAAATCTGAGTCTCCTGAAAACAAAATTATATTATCAATATCGTCTTTATATTTATGCAAATCTAATACAATCTCTACATCCGTGTCACATTTTGCTCCCCCAGATTTCAATACTTTTAAGTCTTTCCTTTTTACACTGTAACCGTATCCCTCTAGTCTCTTTAGAAAGTTTTTCTGTTTTATTGACCTGCTAAGATAAGGCTCAGAGGTCGCCACATTATCCTCACAAACGTAATAATTATAAAAAACAGGAGAGTAGTTCTTTTTTAGAAATTCTTTTAGCTTTTCAAAACAAATATCGTAATTAATCTTATCTCCCTTATCATCTTTTCTTATCATGGCCCATAGAAGGTTTGAACCGTCTATAAAAACACCAGTACGCACTTCTTTTACTTTTTTGCTAGTCATTTGAAAAGCAATGTTAACATAAATTATCTATTTATGTTTGCTAGTTGATGCTAAATGTGTTATCCCCACCGCGATGGCGTCAAGTTCGTCATCTAGCTTTTTGGCGGTGCTTTTAGGGATGGTTACCAGCTTTCTTACCATACCATTAATTGCGGCTTTGTCGGCCTTGCCGTAGCCGGTCACGGCGATCTTTACCGCCTGTGGTCCATACTCAAAGACCTTAAGCCCAGCCGTGGCCGCCTCAAAGAGGACGACGCCACGCGCTTCGGCCACCTTAATGGCGCTAGTGGTATTCTGATTAAAGAATAAAGTTTCAATAGCTAAGCTTTGCGGTTGCCACTTTTTTATTATTTTTCTCACCGTTTCGCCTATGGTTAGCAAACGCTCTTCGTGTGGCTGTTTACGGTTGGTTTCAATGCAGGTGGAGAAAAGGACCGTATCTTTATCTAAAACCGCGACCCCGATACGGTCAAAGCCCGGGTCGATAGCGAGCACCCTATTCGGCATTAGTGTAGACATCCTGGACTTCATCGTTGTCTTCGAGCTCTTCAATGAGCGCTGATAAAATTTGGCCGTCTGCTTCCGAGAGGGGAATGGTCATGGTCGGCTTCCATTCATGATTTTCTTTTTTAAAGGCCCAAGCGGCCGAACCGGGGGTGGCCAGCTCGAAACCGTGTTTGGAAAGAATAAATTTCACTTCTTGCGCCGCTCTATTCCTGCTTTCGGTCAGAGCTTCGATAATGAGCGCCGAACCGCCCGGACCATAGGCTTCGTAGGTAATCGCTTCCATCGTTTGAGCATCTGTGCTGGAACCTTTTTTGACTGCACGCTCGATATTGTCCGCCGGCATGTTGTATTCGCGCGCCTTATCTATGGCCGCGCGCAAGATGGGAGAAGAGACGTCACCCTTCACTTGCTTGGAAGCGGTCGAGATGAGCCGCGGCCCTAGCTTATAGCTTATACACAGTGGCGTCTAGACACCTTTAATATGGGTACCTCCCAGGTGCCCAAATCGCCCGCTTTACTCTTCGGAGGCAAAAGACACTGGCGGTTTTTTGTTGCGGAAAAAAAGGCTTGTTTAGCCCGTCTATTAAGAGTAATATGTCATCCATGAAGAATTACACATATCGTACAATTATTGAACCCGACGGCAAGTATTTCCATGGCTATGTTCCAGCTCTTCCAGGTTGCCACACTTTCGGCAAAACTATACTTGAGACTAAAAAGAATTTGCGCGAAGCCATGGAGCTTTATTTGGAAGGCTTAAACTATGATGAGGAAAAGATCCCAGATGACAAAAGCTTCGAATCGTTTGAAACAATCTCCTTTAAATTAAAAACGAAGGCTCATGCCTAGGCTCCAACCAGTAACTTCGAAGAAACTGGTAAAAATTTTGTCTAACTTGGGTTTTATACCACGTGGCAAGATGAAAGGCAGTCATTTGATGCTTAAACATCAAGATGGGCGGCGTACTACAATTCCAGTGCATGGAGGAGAAATACCTAAAGGAACTCTCTCTGGGATTTTACGCGACTTAGATATTTCTAAAGAAGAATTTAGCAATCTTTTATAAAAGTTTTTTCTGGAGATTGGCCGGCACTTTTTTACCCAGATGTTCGTAACCGTGAGGAGTGAGAGCGCGGCCGCCAAAGTGCCGAGGCCGACCGGCCCGCCGCCGAATTTGTCCGCCATCACTTCGAGAAGCTGCCGGTCGGCGGGAGAAAGACCTTTTTCATCGATGCCAAGGAGTTTGAGGGAGAGATTGACGGTTTCGGTATCGAACGGCCGGCTCTCCACCTGGGCGAAGTCCCGGGCGCGCTTGAGGAAGTAGTTGGCCGTGCGTGGCGTGAAGCGCGAGCGTTTGGCGATTTCCTTCTCCGCCCCTTTCTCAATATTCACTCCGATGATTTTGGCCGAACGGCGCAAAATCTCGGCAATTTCCTCTTCGGTGTAGAACTCAAGACGGAACACTCCACCGGAGAAGCGGCTGCGGAGCGGCGAGGAAATCATGGCGACCCTGGTGGTGGCGGCAAGCAGGGTAAAGGGCGGCAATTCGAGCTGAATGGTGCGCGCCGACGGGCCTTTGCCAATGATGATGTCGAGCACACCGGATTCCATGGCCGGGTAGAGCACTTCCTCGATGGTTTTGTTGAGGCGGTGGATTTCGTCGATGAAAAGTATGTCGCCGGCGGAGAGGTTGGTAAGAATTGAGGCCAGGTCGCCGACACGCTCGATGGCTGGACCGGAAGTGATTTTGAGATTGCGGCCGGTCTCCTTGGCCACCAAGTGGGCAAGCGTGGTCTTGCCAAGCCCCGGAGGGCCGTAGAAGAGCACGTGCTCGGGCGGCACTCCGCGTTCGGTGGCGGCCCGGATGAGGATATTGAGGTTGTTTTTGACCGCTTGCTGGCCGATGTAGTCGGCCCAGCTTGAGGGCCGCAGTTCCTTGTCCAAAAACGAAGCGTAACCGGCTTCTTCGGCCGCCTTTTCTTCCTTTGGTGCTTTGCTCTTTTGACTTGACATAAAAAGTTTTCTGTGCTAGTCTAGAAAAGAAGTCATCAGTTCTTATCCAGCCCGTAAATCTCTAAGCAACGCGCCCTTCGGGGCGTTTGGACTTTTCTCTAAGGACGCTTTTGGTACCCTTGTGGCCACTGATGCCATCCTTGAAAGAATCGTTTAGCTTTTGGTGCATTCCTAAAGTGTTGCTTAGAGATTTACGTGCTCGATTTACCATGAGCTTGTCGAATGGTCTTACTCCATATTAACCACCCGCCCCAGTTCTTCAAGGGTTGTTACTCCATTTAATACTTTCAAAATACCATCTTGCTCAAGTGTCAAGAGATCCTGTTTTTTGGCCGCCTCGCGGATATCGCGTTCCGAAGGGTTGGCGATGACCGCCTTTTCAATTTCGTTGTCGACCAGGATGGCCTCATAAACGCCGATGCGACCCTTGTAGCCCAAGCCGTTGCACTCCGGACAACCGACCGATGTCCAGTGCTTCTCTTTCTGCACCCCCTCCAGGTAACTTTGGTCCGTAATGCCGGCCAAGATTTTCTCCACCAGCTCTTTTTCTCTGCCCTCAAGAACGGTTTCCTTCTTACAGGCCTGACAGAGGGTGCGGACCAGACGCTGGGCGATGGAAATGTTGACCGCCGAGCTCATCACTTTGGGGTTAATGCCCAGGTCAAGAAGCCGAGGGAAAGAGCCGGCGGCATTGTTGGTGTGAAGCGTCGAGAGCACTAGGTGCCCGGTGAGCGCCGCGTTGACCGCTACCCCGGCGGTCTCTTCGTCGCGGATTTCTCCGACCATGATGACGTCCGGGTCCTGGCGCAAGGCGCTCCTCAAGCCTTCGGCGAAGGTGTAGCCTTTCTCAGCCTCAGCCTGGGTCTGGACGATACCTTCGATATGGTATTCAATCGGGTTTTCGATGGTGATGACCTTGATTTCCGGGGTGTAGATTTTTTTCAGGAAGGCGTAGAGGGTGGTGGTCTTGCCTGAGCCAGTCGGTCCCGTGGTCAGAATCATGCCGTTCGGTTTTTTAATTTCTTTCTGGAGGATGGTCATCAGTTTCGGATGAATGCCGAGGTGTTCGAGTTCGACCGAAATGGCGTCCGGATTGAGCACACGCAAAACCACCGATTCGCCGTATGGCCCGGGCAGAAGCGAGGTACGCACTTCGATTTCGGCGGCATCGAGTTTGATGGAGAAACGTCCGTCCTGGGCTTTCTCGACCAC
>Ga0075993_102_pt1 | contig 18169 bp, 20 predicted proteins | sample RifGroA2_FD_68039 | JGI IMG/M metagenome (GOLD analysis project Ga0075993, IMG submission 68039) | Parcubacteria bacterium GW2011_GWA2_50_10b | reverse complement strand
TCATCACAGCAGGCATCGCCATGGTCTTCTTCGTCGCATTGCCAAGAGGAGTCGGGCCCGGAGACATGCTCTTCAAGCTCTTCCTGTACTCACTGCCGACGTCGAGCCTCTACCTGGGCATGCTCGTGCGACTGGGATTCGAGATCTTATAAACCAAGTAGGCCGGCCGCGAAGGGCCGCTCCGACGTAGGTCGGAGCGGCCCTTTTCAATTACCCAAATCTAGGCTAAAATGGGCTTATGCTTACCTTAAAGGCGGAAATACGGGACACCAAGACCAAGCCAGCTCAAATCAGAAAAGCGGGGAAAATCCCCGCAGTCTTTTACGGTAAAAAGGAAGCATCCACTTCTATTACTGTTCCTAAAATCGATTTCCTCAAGGTTTGGAAGGAGGCCGGCGAGTCGACGGTTGTGACCCTTGAGACTACGGATGGAGACAAAGAGAGCCTGATTCAGGACGTTGATATCGACCCAGTCTCCGGCGCCCCTCGCCATGCCGACTTTTACGTCTTCGAGAAGGGTCATAAGGTCAAAGTCGCTCTACCCATTGAATTCACCGGTACGGCGCCTGCTGTCAAAGATTTGGGTGGCATTTTGGTCAAGGTGCTCCACGAACTCAAGGTGGAGGCCATGCCCAAGGACCTACCTCACGATATTTCAGTCGATGTCGGCATACTCGCTAATTTTGGAGACCAGATTCTGGCCAAAGACCTCGTTGCACCTGCCGGAGTGACATTGCTCGTCAACCCCGAAGAGGTCATTGCCTTAGTTTCGGCCCCGCGTGAAGAAAAGGAGGAGGAAGTGGTACCGATCGACCTCTCGAGCATCGAAGTGGAGAAGAAGGGCAAGGAAGAAGTTGAAGGTGAAGAAGGGGAAACCCCGACGAATCTCCCAAAGCCGCCAAGTAATCCATAAATTAACCTAATTTCTAATTATTCTAATTGACCTAATTGGGAATTGGGATTTATTTAGAATAATTAGAGTAATTAGAACAATTAGAAATTCTTGATGAAAAAGTTCTTAATATTTTTAATAGTTTCGTTAGTCTTGCCTGTATCTATAACAGCGCAGTCGGCAACTTGCCCGAGCGATGTGCGAGCCCGAGAACCAGTAGCATGTGCTGAGCTCGATAGGTTGTTAAAAGAAGAAAGTGAAGCTCAAAAGGAGGTGGATAGACTAAAGGGTCTGGGGGCCGGTTTTACCAGTGATATCGCATTTTTGACAGCTAAAATTAATACTGCGCAAGCCAACATTAAAAGCAAGAACAATCAGATTGCCCTTTTAACAAAAGATATTGCGATCAAGCAGTCTAAAATCAATGTCCTCGACGGCCGTATAGTCAAAGGCAAGCAGGCTATCGCCGCCATTTTAAGAAAGACCAATGATATCAATTCGTACTCGCTTTTAGAAACTGTCCTTTCTGATAAGAATCTTTCTGAATTCTTTGTCGATATGGACGCCTACGCCTCGACTGAAGAAGCCTTGGGCAATCTCTTCGCCGAGCTTCGCAGCGTTAAGGCCTTGACCGAGACAGAGAAAGCCGCCTTGGCCAAGAAGCGCGAGGCCGAAGCGGTGGCCAAAGCTGCTATAGAGACCGCCAAGAAACAGGTGGAAATAGCAAATGCAGAAAAGAAAACACTACTGGCCATTAATAATGCTAATAAGAAAACTTATGAGCAAGTAGTCGCCGATAGACAAGCTAAGGCCGCAAAGATCAGAGCAGAGCTCTTTCAACTTCTCGACATCAAGCCTATTGAATTCGGTGATGCGCTTCGCTACGCTGAGACTGCAAGCGCCAGAACTGGAGTGAGACCAGCTTTTATATTAGCTGTCTTGCAGTACGAATCTAAGTTAGGAGCTAATGTAGGAAGATGCAATAGACCACAGGATGCGAAAAAGTGGCAAGACATCATGCCTGGTCCCTTGCACTACAGCAACTACCTTAAGAATGGCAAGACTTGCAACGGCCCCAACAGTCCCTGTTCATACCGAGACGACCAATCGGCCTTTGTCCGTATTATGAACAGCCTCAGTAGGAGCACTGAAGGAACACCACTCTCTTGTCCCATCGTCGGAATACCAGGCTGGGGGGGCGCTATGGGACCAGCACAATTTATACCCACAACTTGGGAGATGTTTCAATCAAAGATTTCTCAAGCTTTAAATATCGGCACACCAGATCCTTGGAATCCAGAGCATGCCATTACAGCTATGGCTCTATATTTAAGTGAGCTGGGCGCCGGTACTCAAGATTGGACTAATGAGCGCACGGCCGCCTGTAAATACAATTCCGGCAGAACTTGCTATATCAACGGCAAAGCCGGCCCTGGTTTAAGTTATGGTGTAAATGTCATGGCTATAGCTGAAAGTATCCAGAGAGACAAAATCGACCCGCTGCAGAATTTGTAATTTCAATTTTCAATTTTAATTCTCAATTTCCAGTAGATAGAGATAACATATACAATACAGTCATGCCATGGCAGAACTATATTGTATGTGACAAAATCAATTAATGGGTAAGCTTGAAGAAGAAAACAAGAAGATAGTTAGAAAAACCAGACTTCAAGAAGCGGTTTTAATTACATTGGCATCAGGCGGCCGAGTTGGCTCCGATGAGGTAATTGGTAGGACTCTAGATTATCTTCTAGATACGGATTTTATAGATTATAAAAGGAACAAAGAGGTCGTGAAGTCAGCTGCATCACGCCTAAGATCAAGAGGACTTATCACATTTTCAGATGGCAAATATTCTCTAGCTAAATCAGGGAGGGAGATCCTAGATAAATGGCAGATGTCTAGATACAGCATAAAACAACCACGAAAGTGGGACGGTAAGTGGAGAGTGGTTATTTATGACATTCCTCATAAAAAGAAGGCACTGCGTGAGAGAGTCAGAGAGATCCTTTCTGCGGCGCAATTTAAAAAATTGCAAAATAGTGTCTGGGTTTATCCGCATGATTGCGAAGATGTGATCGGGTTAATGAAAACTGATCTCGGCGTTGGGAGGAATTTACTCTACATGATAGTTGATCAGATCGAGGATGATAGATTCTTGAGAATGGATTTCAACTTAATCTAGAGCAATAAAAGCAAAATACAATATAACGCCGCCATGGCTGCGTTATATTGTATTTGAGATATTTTAAAAAGGAACCGCCATGTCTGAAGTGATAGGCCTCTGATTCGAGTGCGTTTATAACCACGACTCCTGGAGGTGTGTCAAATTTGCGTAATTTAGGAAAATTAGTATAATTCTGAATAATGAAAAAGGAAATTCACCCAGACAACTACCGCTCGGTGCTTTTTATTGATAACTCGGACGGCACGGAATTCATCATTCCCTCGACGGTCAAGACCACCGAGACCGGCAAAGCCAAGGCGGATAAAAAGGAGTATCCGATTTTCCGCGTGGAAATTTCCTCCGCCACCCATCCTTTCTACACCGGACAAGAGAAAACGCTCGACAGCGCCGGACGCGTCGAACGCTTCAAGCAGAGGCAAGCCAAAGCTAAGAAGAAATAGATAATTAACCTAATTATTCTAATTAACCTAATTTCTAATTGGGTCTTGGTCATTATTTAGAATAATTAGAGCAATTAGTATAATTAGAAATTATGGAAATTGATTTAGATAAATATAAATCAAATCCCAAAACAGCCTATCTGGCCAAGACGTATTCAGAGTTGCCGGATGAGGAATCTAAGTCCTTGATTCTCGCCGAGATGGAAAGGATTTTGAATGCAGAAACAGAAACAGAGGGTGGTGATGAGAAATTCCCCAACGAAATTATTCTCGAAGTGCGAGCCGGCGCTGGCGGGGAAGAGGCAGCGCTTTTCGCCAAGGAATTAGCCGAGATGTACACCCTTTATGCCGCCAAGCAGGGTTGGGCGGTCGGTTTGGTAGCCGCTTCCGAAACCTCGATAGGCGGCTACAAAGAAGTCTCTTTTGAAATCCGCGGCAAGGACGTCTACCGGAAACTGCGCTTTGAGACCGGCGTGCACCGCATCCAGCGCGTGCCGGCGACCGAGAAAATGGGCCGGGTCCACACCTCGACCGCTTCCGTCGCCATTTTGCCTGTGCGGAAAAAGACCAGTATCGAGATTAAACCATCAGATTTGGAAATCGAGACTTCACGCTCCGGTGGCGCCGGGGGACAGAATGTGAACAAGGTGGAAACGGCTGTGCGTATTATTCATAAACCGACCGGCATCGACGTGCGCTCGACATCCCAAAGAAACCAGCTCAAAAACAAGGAAATGGCTATGTCCATCCTCATCGCCAAACTCGAAGCCAAGAAAGAGGAGGAGGAAGCCTCGAAATACTCGGCCGACCGCAAGTCTCAGATCGGCACCGCCGACCGTTCGGAGAAAATCCGTACCTATAACATTCTCCAAGATCGCATCACCGATCACCGTATCAATAAAAGCTGGCACAATATCGAGAAAATCCTGGAAGGGGGGATAGAGCCTATTCTGGACGCAATGCAATAATTTTGTTAGACTCTATCTTTATGGAAAAAATCAAAGATTCTAAAGAGGCGGGCAAGGGCGTCGTTGACGCTCTTTTTGCCGTCGGCGCCCACTTTGGCTTCGTGAAGAGCCGTCGCCACCCTTCGGCCAAACCTTTCATTTTCGGCTCGAAAAACAAGATTGAAATCTTCGACCTGCAAAAAACCGGCCTGGAACTCGAAAAGGCGCTCGCTTTCGTCGAGAAACAGGGCAAAGCTGGAGTCATGGGCCTGGTGGTCGGCGGCAAGAGCGAGGCCAGAGAGGCCGTCCGGAAGGCCGGCAAGGAACTCGAGATGCCGTTCGTTTCCGGACGCTGGATCGGCGGCACCATCACCAACTTTCCCGAAATCAAGAAGCGCATCCTGCGCCTCGAAGAACTAACTTCTCAGAGGGAAAAGGGCGAACTTTCCAAATACACCAAGAAAGAGCGTTTGCTCATCGACCGCGAAATCGACAAACTCGCCATCTACTTCGGCGGCCTCGCCGCTTTGAAGTCTCTGCCGAAATTTCTCCTGGTCGTTGACCCGAAGAAAGAATACATCGCCGTGGCCGAGGCCAAGAAAATGCATATCCCGGTAGTGGCCCTCGCCGGTTCGGACTCGAACCTTTACGATATCGACTACGCCATTCCCGGCAATGACTCTTCAAGACAAAGTATTTCATTTATTTTGAACGAGTTGGTTAAAGCCTATAGTAGAGGCAAAGCTGAGGCTGAGAAAGATAAAGAGTCGGCAAATTAACCTAATTTCTAATTGACCTAAGAATTTTTAGAATAATTAGAGCAATTAGAATAATTAGAAATTTACATCATGATCACCATCGAAGAAATCAAGGCTCTGAGAGAAGAGACCGGGCTCTCTATCATGCAGTGCCAGAAGGCGCTGGAAGAGGCCGACGGCGACAAAGCCAAGGCCATTGCGCTCCTCAAGGCCAAGGGCGCTGAAATCGCCTCCAAGAAGGGCGAGCGCACCCTGGGCGCCGGCACCGTAGCCGCTTATATCCATGCCGGAGAGGCCGTCGGGGTCCTCATCGAACTCCTCTCCGAAACCGATTTCGTGGCCAAAAACCCGGAATTTAAAGCGGTGGCCAAGGAAATTGCCATGCACATCGCGGCCATGAAGCCGGCCGACACTGCCGAGCTTCTCTCCCAACCTTTCATCAAAGACCCTTCCAAGACCATTGCTGATATAATTAATGGCACCGTGCAAAAGTTCGGCGAACGCACGGAAATCGGCCAATTCGCCCGTTTCGCTATCGATTAGTGCGCCGAAGACATTAGAACCTATGATTACTTTCTACATCTTCATTTTCTCGGGTGTGGCTCTCGTGACACTGACACTCACCAAGAGAATTGAGGAGAAAAGAAAGAAGCCCTTCTTTCTTTTTAAATTAATCTCAAATGGCGACGAAAACGTTCGCAAACTTCACCACAAGTCTCTGCATTTCTACTCGGTCGGCAAAGATAAAGCCGCTTTCTTCGTCAAGAAACGGCTGCCGATGCACTCTCGAAATTCGTTGAACAAATTCATCACCAAACTCGGTGAGCAGACAGAGAAATATATGGGCGACATCAGAGACTCACGACTCCTCAAGAAATCAGACGGCATTTCTGAATTCTTTAAGAACATGTCGACCATTGAGAAGGGAGCGGGAGAGATAAACGACCCTTATGAGAGCAGGGAAATGGAAGTTATCCAGGTAAAAATCGAACCTATCGCGCCAGTAGTAGCCGCGGTGTCCGCTCCCGCCAAGAAGTCTCATAAACCAGAGCCAATTCACCAAGCAAAACCGGTATTGGCGGAAGTCATGACTGCTCCCGTACCCCTCAAACGCACGAGAAAAGTTCCGGCCCCCACTTCGCAAGGGCTTCGCGGGGCAAGCAAAAAAGTGGTCAGGCTTGTAGTGAGAGAAGAGGTGGAATATTAAAACTTGCCTCAAGAGAGACAAAAGGTACACTAATACAATTGCCGAGGTAGCTCAGTTAGTAGAGCAGCCGATTTGTAATCGGCCGGTCGCAGGTGCAAATCCTGTCCTCGGCTCCAACTACCATAGTAGACCGTTATATACCGGTATTTAGTGGTATAATTTAATCATGAAAATTGAGAAATTTTGTAATGGCTGCAAGTCTCCTTTGTTAGAACGGCACAAGATAAAATTCTGTTCCAACAAATGCCAGATGATATATCAGCATATATGGTGGGTCGAGAATTGGAAAAATGGAAAAGTAGATGGGAATATAGGCATAACGGCAAGAAATTTTTCTAAGCATTTAAAGATATATTTGGTTGAAAAATTTAAGAATAAATGCTGCGTATGTGGCTGGGATAAAAAACATCCAATCACAGGCATAGCCCCTCTAGAAATCGACCATATCGACGGAAACTCAGAAAATAATGTGGAGAATAACTTACGATTAATATGCCCGAACTGTCATGCTCTTACTCCTTTTTATAAGAATATGAATAGAGGAAAAGGTAGGAAGTGGAGAATGAACAAGTATATTAAAAATGCGGGGAAAATTACGGTCTAACTTACCGGTCTGGAGTCGTTGTGGCGGTGCTTGTGGCGGTCTTTAGGAGTTTGATGGCCGGGACTTTGGCCTCGAGCTCTTCGACAGTTTTAAAGCCGTAATACGGTTGGCCGTTGATGATCAGCGCCGGCAGGTCTGGTTTAACTTTATAAATGGAAGTGAGGGTCGAGATGGCGCCCAGGTCGTAATTATAATCGAAAGAATAAACGCGCAGTTCCGGATATTTGTCGCGCAGGGCCGTGAGCACATAGCCCATCTTCTCGCAGTCCTCGCACTTGTCCCGAGTGGAGTAGAAATAAAGGATGAAGAAAGTCTTTTGATTGCACTTCTCCGTCAAGCGCTTCATCAAAAGATAGTCCTTAATCTCAAGAAGGAAGTATGAGCGCTTCAAGGAATCAACATCTTCGTTATTAAAGCCGGTCTGGTCTTCGGCAAAGGAAAGTTTCTCTCCCAATGGCCCGAGCTCTTTGGAAAGGAGCCCCGGTCCGATATCGCGGCAGGAAGTCTCAGCCAGAAGAGCAAACTGGGTTTCAGAGGAGAGTATGTCGAGCGCTACGCGATTCTCGATAGCGCGTACGTCCTCCACCTTTTTATCTCCCAATAAATTGCTGGCAATAATAGCGGTCCCGAAGATGAGTCCGGTAATGAAAAAGGCGACTAAATACTTCCTTGAATCAACCATAGATAGATTGACAGAGTACCAAACATAATTTACATTATCAAGCGGAAAGAGGAAGTGAGGGTCTATGAAATCATCAGCAGTTACGAGAGCCGGCCATGAGCGGCAGTTCGGACTCTAGGGCTCGACGGGCGCCGCGGTCAGAAGACCGCGGCGCCTTTCCCTTTATAAAAATGAATCTTAACAAATTAAGCGACCGCTAGAAATGTTAAGATTCTTATTATATTTTGATAGTTTGACAAATACCTTTTAAGTATTGTATTGTAGAGTAAGGAAAGGGGGGTGCGTATGACTCTGGGGAATCTCTCGAGAAGTGAGTTGCTAAGTCAGTATGTCGTTACAGTACAGGGGCGGCAAGACGGACGAACCGAGTTGTACAACGAGATCATCAGGCGCATGGGCCCCGACGGGCCGCCGAAAACGGAGGAGTCAACATTCGGCGAGCTCGCGCCAGGAGGGGAGTTCCTCACCCCTGATGGAAGCAGGAACCGGGTGGTGAGAGGAGCTGGGACCTATGGGACCTATGCCGCCATTGCCCTTGATGGGCCAAGCAAGGACATCCTGTGGTGGCCTGGTCCTTTTTACCGGGTCGAGAAGATCGTCGGGTAGGGTTCAGCAGGACAACACAAGGGCGCCGCGGTCAGAAGACCGCGGCGCTTATTTTTGTTTCTATATTTTAATTTACGAACATACATAATAAGCAAACGGTCGTATTCTTATTATGTATGCGGAGCAAATGTAGGACAGAAAAACATTTATCTCCAAGACACCTTCCTTCTAAATGCCGTGTCAAACAGGGCTTTGACGAGCCAGAGCGGCACCATGAAGGTATAGAGGAAGAGATAATAGAGAATGCCTCTGTGGAATTTAAATTTGCCGTCAGAGAGCTTGAGCGATAAGTAAAGAATAAAGAGTGTCAGAGCGACTGCCAGAGCAACGATAATAGAGAGTACTCCGGTGTTGATGAAATACCAATCAAATGACGGGACAGAGAACCTCCAATTGAACCCGACTGCCTGATACCTAGTAAACATTTGAACCCCGCGGGTGATAAAGCCCCATAACACATTTAAAACCATGAAAAGGGAGGAGAAGATTGAGATGATGGCAATGGGCATGATAAACATACCAAAGTGACCATAGCTCTTGTTGAGCAAAAGCCCTCTGTAATCAAAGGTGTTATTGAGAAAGCCGTACGTCCAACGGGCTCGCTGTTTAACCAGGTCCTTGATGTTGTGCGGAGTAACGGTATAGACATGAGCGCCGTGGGAATTGACGATTTTGTAATGGTTCTTCTGCATGCGCATAGCCATTTCCATATCCTCGGTCATATGCGCGTATCGATAATTACCAAGCTCTTGGAAAACCCGGGTCCGGAAAATTGAAAACGGCCCGGGTGTGACGTAGAGCGCTCCCATCGACGAGAGCATGCGGCGCAGGAAGATGCTCCAGCTGTATTCGGTCTTCTGAATATATTGCAAAATGTTTTTCGGTTCGTGCACTTTAATACTTGGTGTCACTGCCATGACGGAGGCGTCTTCGAAATGAGGCACGATTCTTTGTAGAGCCTCTGGCATGACGAATGAATCCGCATCGAGACAGCCGACCAAATCGCTTTTGACGTTCTCCAGGGCGAGATTGACGGCCGTATGCTTGCCGCCGTTCTCCTTATCAATGATGCTCACTTGAGGGTAGTTTTTAAATCCGGAAAGGGCTTTGAGCGTGCCGTCTGTCGAACCATCGTTTACCAGTATTAATGAGAGCTTATCCTTCGGATAGTCAAGATTAAGAATGGACTCAATGGTGGCCTTAACAGTCCTTTCTTCATTAAAGCAGGGCACGACAACTGTCACAGTTGGATATGAGGCCTCTATACGAGGCTTCATAAACTGCTCTTCCTCAAGCTTTAGTTCGGAGCGCACTTCCAGGTAGGTAATAAGCAAGAACACCTCGAAAAAAAGGGAGACGAAAAGGGAGCAATATAAAAGAATGCTTTGCAGTTCGGCCATAGATGGAAATCCTATTGATTATAGACGTTTATTTAGTGATTTTCAACCCTGCTGTCGACCAAGGCAGGGCTTTATCGTATAATTCTCTAGATGCAAATAAGGATTGAATCTCCGGAGGAGAAGTCCTTGGTACAAGGGCTTCAAAACCGCAAAGACCCGGAAGCCGTGAGACTCACGCGCTTTCTTAACTTACCAGACCTTTCAAGAGTTGAGGGTAGCCCGCTTAAAGAAATTGTCGACCGGACACTAAAGGTAAAGAGTCTTGAAAGCTTTGATGTCATAGAAGTGCCGGAAATAATCCCGGCCCCGATTATGTTCGACCTCTTCAATATGCCTGACGGACATCCGGCCAGAAGCAAGTCCGACACCTACTATGTCGACGAGGAAAATGTCTTGCGCACCCATGACACCGTCTTTTGGTATTACTATCTCAATCATCCGGAAATAAAGGCACGCATAGCGAGAGGCGAGTCATTCGGCACTCTCTGCCACGGCAAGGTTTATCGCAAGGACGAAATCGATAACCGGCACATGAATGTCTTCCATCAGATGGGCGGGCTCTATCTGGCGCCCGACAGCAAACAAACCGTCACTCCCGATGACCTCAAAAACGTGCTTTCCGAAATCGCCAGAAGCATTTTCGGCCATGACGTAGAGTTCCGCTTTTACGACCACCAGTTCCCGTACACAGACCCTTCTTTCGAGATGGAAGCGTTCATAAACGACCAGTGGATTGAGATGCTAGGTTCGGGTCTGCCTCGAAAGAGTGTCCTTAAAAACTTCAAACTTGAAACTTATAATGGTTGGGCTTTCGGCTTCGGCCTCGAGCGCCTGGCCATCGCTTCGATGGACCTGCCTGACATCCGGCTCCTCTGGTCCGATGATGAGCGTGTCAAAAGGCAATTGGTCTTGGGCCACAAATACCAGGAAGTTTCCAAATTCCCGCCGGTGCTGCGAGACATCTCTTTCATCGTGCTGAAAAATTTCATTCCCAACGATTATTTCGACCTCATCCGTGAAGTGGGGGAGAGTATGGTCGAAAATGTCGAACTTTTGGACAAATACGAGAACGCCGAGAAGTTCGGACCGGAGAAGTTAAGCTACACCTTCCGCATCACTTACCGCCACCTCGACCGGACCTTGACCAACGAAGAAGTGAATAAAGTTCACGCCGAATTGGAGCGCCGCACCGAAGCCGATTTCGGGGCCCAAATCCGCCGGGTCTAATCCCCAAAAAAGAGCATGGTTATGCTCTTTTTTGGCTTTCTTTCCGGCTCTATTTATGCTAGAATAGGGTATACAAAATATGGCGGAAAAGAAGCTAAAAGAGAGCTACAGCGCGGAGTCCATTACCGTCCTTGAAGGCTTAGAGCCGGTGCGCAAGCGCCCCGGAATGTATATCGGCACCACGGGCCCCGACGGTCTCCACCACCTGGTGACCGAGATTTTCGACAACTCACGAGATGAGGCGATGGGCGGCTTCGCCAATGACATTGAGATTACCCTTCTCCCGGGCAACAGAGTGAGAGTGGCGGACAACGGCCGAGGCATTCCGGTTGATATTCATAAACAGACCAAAGTTTCCGCTCTCGAAACCATCATGACGACACTCCACGCCGGCGGCAAATTCGGCGGGGAAGGTTACAAAGTCTCCGGCGGCCTCCACGGCGTCGGCGGCTCGGTCGTCAATGCCCTCTCCATCTTTTGTCGTGCCGAAGTTCATCGTGACGGCGGCGTCTACGTCCAGGAATACAGCCAGGGCAAAGCGAAGTTGAAAGTTAAGAAGTTAGGAAGTTCAAAGGAACGCGGCACTATCATCACTTTCCAGCCCGACCCGGCCATTTTCCCGGATACCAATTTCGATTTCGACCGCATCGTCACCCACCTGCGCCAGCAGGCCTACCTGGTGCGCGGCCTGCGCATCAGCGTTTTAGATGCACGTGGTCTCGAAAAAGTTAATGAGGATTCCTTCTACCTTCGAACTTCGAACTTCGAACTTCCCAGTATGTCCTTCTGCTTCGAGGGCGGGCTGATCTCCTTGGTCCGCTTCGAGAACGAACATCAAAAACCCGTTCACAAGAATATTTTCTACGTCGAGAAGAAAGCCAACGGCAATGATTACGAAACGGTCGAAGTGGCCCTCCAGTACGTCGACGACATTTCTTCCCGCCTCCTGCCTTTCGCCAACAACATTTACACCGCAGAGGGTGGCACCCATGTTACCGGCTTCAAGACCGCTTTGACCAGAAGCCTCAATACTTACGCCAGGAAGAACAACTTGGTGAGCGAAAAGGAGGATAACTTCACCGGCGACGACGTCCAGGAGGGACTGACGGCCGTCATCTCCATCAAACTGCGTGAAATCCAGTTCGAAGGCCAGACCAAGGCCAAACTCGGCTCCGTCGAGGCCCAGAGCATGGTCACCACCGTCTTCGGCGACGCCTTCTCGGCCTTCCTCGAAGAAAACCCCGACGACGCCCGCGCCATGATTCAGAAAGTGGTGCTCGCCCTCAAGGCCAGAAAAGCTGCTAAGGCCGCCAAAGATTCCGTCCTGCGCAAAGGCGCGCTCGAAGGCATGACGCTTCCGGGGAAACTCGCCGACTGCCAGTCCAAGTCCGCCGAAGAGTCCGAACTCTTCATCGTCGAGGGAGACAGCGCCGGCGGCACAGCCAAGCAGGGTCGCGACCGTCGTATCCAGGCGATTCTGCCGCTACGCGGCAAGATTTTGAACATCGAGCGCGCCCGCCTCGACCGCATGCTGGCCTCCGAGCAGATTAAAAATTTGGTGGTTGCTTTCGGCACCGCCATCGGCGACACTTTCGACATTTCCAAACTGCGCTACCACAAAATCATCATCGCCACCGACGCCGATGTCGACGGCGCCCACATCCGCACCCTGCTTTTGACATTACTTTATAGATTTTTCCGGCCGCTCATTGACGCGGGCTACGTCTACATCGCCCAGCCGCCACTTTACAAAATCAAAATGGGCAAAAATCTCTACTACGCTTATTCCGACAAAGAGAAGGAGTCTTTGGTAGGGAAGGAAGAAGCCGGCGACATCCAGCGCTACAAAGGTCTGGGAGAGATGAACGCCGAGGAACTTTGGGAAACCACCATGGACCCGGCCAAAAGAATTTTGAAACAAGTGACCGTCGACGACGCTCGCGAATCGGACCGCATCTTTGATATCCTCATGGGCTCCGACGTGCCCAGCCGCAAATCTTTTATACAGTCGAACGCCAAAAAAGCCGTTTTGGACGTGTAGGTTCGAGACTTGCGTATAGGAAAGAAAATAAGTATGATAACGTCATACTATATAATCATACAATTATGAGCACCATATCCGTACCTATAAAAGCCGAGGAAGAAAAGTTCATCGAGAACTACATCAAGAGCGGCCAGGCAGAAAATAAGGCTCAAGTCTTTCGCCGTGCCCTACGCCTCTTGGCCGAGGAAGAAGCGCTCTCTCGCCTACGACGTTCGCAAGAGGATGTCAGGCAAGGTAGGGTATTCCAAGGTGACCTGCGAAAGATATTGAGAAAGTTTAAATGATTAAGGTCATTTATACGGCTTCATTCATCAGAGAGCTGAAGCGTATTGAACGAAAAAATGAGGAGTTGTACGAGGAGATACTTGAGAAGATAAATCTTTTCAAAAATCGGAAGAATCATTCGAAATTGAGGGCGCACAAACTGCATGGAAGTATTGCCGGTTTCTGGAGCTTTTCTATTAACTACAAATACAGAATCATTTTCGAACCCCTCAATAAAAATGCTGTGTTTTTTCACGACATAGGAGACCATGATGTGTATAAATAAAATTGTTTTCAACAGCTGATTTTACGTCTAGTCCGGAATAACAGACAACTGCGCCCCCGTCTCTGTGTCTTATCCTCCACGTCAAGCAGTGCGGCGGGCCACATCAGCCCCGCCGCTTTTTCATTATTTAGTTATCCACAGTTTGAAGGGAAATGGGGGTATAGACGTCTAGTATTGTGGTGGGTGGTGGGATAGAATAGTATGCAGGTGGGAAATAGTGGTAATATGAAAAAGACATGTTTATCGGAGAATATACGCATACCGTCGACGAGAAGAATCGCTTCTCTTTGCCTGCCAAATTCCGCCAAGCTCTCGGCAGGAGAATCGTTGTTACTCGAGGCAAGGATCATTGCCTTTTTCTCTACCCCCGCCAGACCTGGGTTCAAATCTCACAAGAGGTTAAGAAACTCGGGCACGTAGAAAGCGACCCGCGCTACGCGCGCTTCACTTTCTCCGGAGCATCTGAAATCGAGATTGACTCCATCGGCCGCATTCTCATCCCCGAATTCTTGCGGGCATTCGCGGAGCTGAAGAATCCGATTGTCATCACCGGCGTCCACGACAGGGTGGAAATCTGGAACGACAAACGCTGGGCGGCCTACAGGAAGAAACTCGAATCGGAATATGCATAAACCTGTTCTTTTACACGAAACTGTTGACGGGCTCGACCTCTCGCCGGGTGAGTTGGTGGTGGATGCCACCTACGGCGCTGGAGGACATACGAAAGAAATCCGGAAGCGCTTCCCGGGTGTCAAGGTAATCACGATTGACCAAGACCCTGACTCGGACGCCGCGATTACCGGCAACTTCCGCCACTTAGACACTCTCTTGGAAGGGGTGAGGCCGGATGCCATCCTCCTCGACGTCGGCTTCTCTTCCGACCAACTCGAGAGTGGCAGGGGATTTTCCTTCCAAAGAGACGAGCCACTCGATATGAGAATGTCGGGAAAGGGTCCGACCGCCGCAGATATCCTCAACTCCTGGGACGAGCATGCCATTGAGCTCATCCTCCGGGGATTCGGCGAAGAAAAGCGCTCGCGGCAGATTGCCAAAGCGATTGTGGAGAGAAGGGCAGTCAAACCTTTCAAAACCACTTTCGACTTGGTTGAGGTAGCAGGGAAGAGAACGGGGAAGATTCATCCGGCTACCAGAACTTTCCAGGCCTTGCGCATCGCGACCAACGAAGAACTGACGGCATTGGAAGAAGGGCTCGAGAATGCATGGAGGATATTGAAACCAGGCGGGAGGGTGGCGGTTATAAGCTTCCACAGCCTGGAAGACCGGATAGTCAAAAGATTTTTTAGGGAAAAGGGGGAGAAAAGAAAACCTATAGTAGCAAGCGAGGCGGAAATTGGGGAGAATCCCCGTTCCCGCAGCGCCAAGCTACGCATAGTTAAGAAGTTGGTAAGTTGAATAAGTTTAATAAGGAAATGCAAAAAAGAAGAATCAATATCGTGAGCGAAAACCAGCTCGCCCTCCCGTTCGGAGAGAGGCGTTCCATCGCCCTTTCATACGAGAGCCGCCAGCGCTTCTTCTGGTTTATGGCCGGGGCCTGCCTCTTTTCCCTCATCCTCTACATCTATGCTATCGAAGCCACCGCCCGGAATGTGGCACTGCGGGCCAACCTCGAGACCCGGGTGGCCGAGGCCGAAGGCTCACTTTCCACGCTTGAATTCGCCTACATCCAGCTCAAAAACGGCGTCAGCATCGAAACCGCCCGCCAATACGGCTTTGAGGAAGTGAGAACTCCTCTTTACGTCTCGCGGGACAACCCGGACTCCCTTACTTTAAACCGTTAGCCAACCCACCTGTCCCGTTAGAAGTCTCGGTCAAGTTTCAATATGTGTTATATTTTAAAAGTGAAAATTGACCAGGTATTTATAAATAAAATAACCAAGCAAGACTCGTTGACCGAGATTTGCTTCTAATGGGATGCCGGGTTTTCAAAACAGGGTGCGCTTCCTCTCTCTTTTGGTATTGCTTTTCGCGCTCCTTTTGGTAAGCAAGCTTTATTTTCTCCAAATCGTTTCGGGCGATGAATTCAAAATCAAGGCCGAGCACCAATACGTGGCCGGCATCAACTATTTCGACCGCGGGTCGATTTTCTTTGCCACCAAAGACGGCACGCTGGTGCCGGCAGCCTCCGTCAAACTGGGCTTCACCCTTTCCGTCAATCCCAATCTGACACGCGAGCGGAGCGACCTCGATGAAATTTACGACAAATTAAACGCCATCGTCCCGCTCGAGAAGGAAGTATTTCTCTCCAAAGCGAGGAAGGTTAACGACCCCTATGAAGAACTCTCCCGAAGGCTCGACAACGCCACCGCCGAGAAAATCCAGGCCGAGAAACTCCCGGGCATTTCCGTCACCCGCGAACGCTGGAGAAGTTATCCGGGAGAGAGCATGGCCGCGCACGCCGTGGGTCTCATCGGCTATTCGGGCAACGAGTTGGCCGGCCGCTACGGACTGGAAAGATTCTACGACCAGACGCTGGAGAGGAGCGGGGACGACGTCTTCGTCAATTTCTTCGCCGAAATCTTCTCCAACATCAAGTCGGCCGTCGAGGACGGAGAGAAGCTCGAAGGCAACGTGGTCACCACCATCGAGCCGTCGGTAGAGGCCTTCGTCGAAAGCGAATTGGCCAAAGTAACCCAGGGTTATTCTTCCGAATTCACCGGCGGCATCGTCATCGACCCCACAACCGGCGAGATTTTCGCCATGGCCTTAAACCCAGCCTTCGACCCGAACTTCCCCCAGAATGAGAAAGATTCCGCGGTTTTCAGAAACCTCCTGGTCGAGGACCGCTACGAGATGGGCTCTATTATCAAAGCCCTGACCATGGCCTCCGGACTCGACTCCGGCGCAGTCACGGCCCGCACCACCTACAACGACCCGGGCTGCATGACCCTCAATACCAAAACCTTCTGCAACTATGACGGGCAGTCGCACGGGCAGAACCTGCCGATGCAAATCGTCCTCAACCAGTCGCTCAACACCGGCGCCACTTTCGTCTCGCAGAAAATAGGCACCCGGCAGTTTGAAGACTATATGCTCCGCTTCGGCCTCGACTCCCTGACCGGCATTGACCTCCCCAACGAAGGTAAGTCATTGGTCTCGAATTTGAAGAGCCACCGTGACCTGGAAGCGGCCCAGGCCTCGTTCGGACAGGGTATTGCCCTTACTCCCATTACCACCGTACGCGCCCTCTCCGCTCTGGCCAACGGCGGTACGCTCATTACGCCGCATCTGGCCAAGGAGATTAAATATGAACTCGGGCCGACCAAAACTATTTCTTATCCGGTGGCAGAGGAACGGGAGAGAGTCATCTCGGCGCCGGCGGGGGATATTACCAGGACCGCTTCCTCCACTCCTTCTTCGGCTACTTCCCGGCTTACGAACCGCGCTTCCTGGTTTTCCTCTACACCTACTATCCCAAAGACGTTCAGTTCGCTTCCGAGACCCTGACCGACAGCTTTTTCAACATCACCAAGTTTCTCATCAATTACTACAACATCCCGCCGGATAGGGAAGCTCCACCCCCGTCAACTACCGCGAAAAATAATTTGTGACCCTAATTAGAGCTGATTGGAACCAGATAATCAAGGAAATGATGTTCTGACGTCAGTTTGGGAGAGAAGTGTGTAGATAATTGTAAGCATTTACAAACAAACTAAAGTATTGTAATCTCTGGCCCAGAATCCCTAACAGAAAGGAGGGGCTTGTGATTGAGATGACAGCACAAGAACGGCAGTGGTACCAAATTGTGCCTGCGAGCGGCATGTCGGCGGACTATATCAATAAGCCGCTACACTGCATCGATCCCGTCTGGAAAATCGACACCAGGGCGGATGACACGCCGGTGCTCCGGGCCGAAGTTCAAACGCGGTTGAAACGGCTCCCCACCTACACGGAATACGCACAAGGCTGCGCTCTCAGGGCAGAAAGAGGAAAAAGAACTTTGCGCGAAGAGCTTGCCATCTATATCAACTTCGACAATGAAGTCCGCGTCGACAAAGTTGATGTTCTCGCAAAAGAAATGCGAGCCGAAGCAGAGAAACCGCTTGAGCAGATGAGTCTCGTTCTCCTCCTCGAAAAGGCGAATGAGATCGAGGGCATCATCCGAGGTCGTCGGGGGGTGTGGAAGCAGTTAGAAGACCTTCGACGGCTCGGATACTAAGGGCCTGAGCCAGTGGAAGAACCAGCAAACGTGGTTCTCCGCTGGCTCTTTCTTTTTTGTATGCTTCGCATTCAGATCTATGTGAGCCACAATAATTTTCTGCTGAAAATTTTCCAGCCCCGGCCTCGCGCCGTCGCGCTCCGGCTTCATAAAAACATCCCATGTTTTTATGAACTAATTATACACTTTGCACGAACTTTTTTCGAGGGGAAAACCTAGCGTGCCTCGCGCGTGCTGCGCACGCCTGTGTGGTACACAGTTTCTCCAAAGGAGAAAGGCGAGGCACGCAATACGAATGCACTCCGCCACAACTAATCTGGGGCTAATGAGGCGGAGTGATGGACTCGCCCGCGCGGAGGAGGGGTCTGGGAAGGAATCCGCGCGGGCTTCGGCATTTTGTTTTTTGCGGGGCGGGCATTAAAAAAGAAGAATATATTGAAATCTCGG
>Ga0075993_103_pt1 | contig 19078 bp, 18 predicted proteins | sample RifGroA2_FD_68039 | JGI IMG/M metagenome (GOLD analysis project Ga0075993, IMG submission 68039) | Parcubacteria bacterium GW2011_GWA2_50_10b | reverse complement strand
TGTATGAGGCCACCCACTTTTGCACTCTGCCGGTAATATCGATGTTTTACTCGGCTTCCATGATAACAGAAACTGTACCGGCGTCATCTTGTTATCGAAAGCATAGTGGACTCGCTTGGTGTTGTACCAGACCAGATAGTCCATGAGCTTATCGTTAAAAGCTCCGCAATCAAGCAAGAGCCCTTTGTGATAGTTCAGGAACTCTTCTTGGAGAGTGCGGTTGAACCTCTCCACATGAGCATTCATCTTGGGAGTTCTTGGATAGGTGTGGTAGTGAGTGATTTGAAGTTTAAGAAGCTCGGCTATGAAGTGCTTCTTGAATTCAGAGCCGTTATCGGTGAGAACAAAGGTCACCGGATACGGGAATAAGAGGCAAAACATTTTGAAGAATTCAGCTGCTGCTTTGGAAGCATGAGAACTGGTAGCCCAAGCGAAACTGAAACGTCCGAAGATATCTTCGCAAGTAATCACATAGCGTCTGGCACCATGAATAATCTCCTCAACTGTATCTAAGCCAATACAGTGGCCGGGATATTTAGCTTTGAAATCAAGAGGTTTTCTTAGTATCTTTTGATGATTAGTTTTCTTCACTCTGCCGAAGTGGGAAAGCTTTGAAGGGAATTTTCGCAATCCTCCCATGTCCTTGATTAGCCTGCCAATAGTTCGCGGTTTAGGGCATTTAAGATTCAGTGAATCACAGAATTCTTTGAGTAACGGATAAGCTTTCTCTTTGCCCAGATTAGGATGCTCCTCTCTCAGTCTTCGTAGTTCATCTAATATGCGAGAATTCCAAGCGCGCTTTCGTACCACCTTGGGTCTAGTACTTTTCTTGTTTAGGGCATCCAGTTTGCCCTCGCCTTTTTTGAGGGCACTCTTCCAGTTGAAGAGGGTGCGTCTTTTCACTTTGAAGGCATCTAGGGTGGCGGAAAGGCCATGCTTGGACCAGAAAGCCAGAATCTCCGTCCTCTTAACAGCTGTTTTGGTAATCATATCTCGGAAGCGTATCACGCGCTCCCAAGTACTGATAAAGCCTTTAGTTCCTCTAAACTTATTGAAAATTCGCATCTCCTTTGGGTTTTAAGGAGTGCAATATGTATGTGGCCTTATGCAGCAAATTTTAGGGCAATTAAGTATATAGTTCCCATAATGAAGTGCTTGACAAGCGGTTTAATATATGATAAGATATACAAAGATGCCTCAGGTAGATGTTCTGAGAGACAATCGGGCCGTCATCCACTCATTCGTGGACGGCGATCGGATCGTGCGGCCAACGTTTCGGGAAACCAACAGCTAAAACCTAACACCTTCTTCTAGGCCTCTCCGCCCTGTGGCTCGTCAAGCACAGAAGCGCTGAGGAAGCAGAGCGGTATCTGGATGAATACATCCAGAGAAACTCTAGCCGAATCCGCCACTAACATGGCGATTGTTCTCTACGAGTTGTCATCGCAGACTCGGTTACTCAAATGCGTGCCCGGTAAAGCTCCGGGTCAACAAAACAATGCAAAAAGGGCGCCGGAGAATCCGTCGCCCTTTTTTGTTTGTACCGAGGAAACTTTTAAGATGCGTTTAGTTCCGCATCGAGATTGTCGATCTCGGTCGATTCAAGGTCGACTTCGATGGCAGCAGTGTCATCCGATTGGCTTTGCGTGGTGATGGCGTTAACTTCCTCGTTGAAGGCTTGCTCTTCGGCGCGCTGGTTCATGAAGTAGAGGGCGCCGAAGATAACTACGGCAAGCACAATGATGCCGCCGATAATTGGCCCGGCTACGCTGCTTTTCGGCTCACTCATGCCCGGAACCTGCCCCATCTGCCCCATGTTGGGAATCGGAGCGGGGGTGGGAGTGGGTGCCGGTGCGGGTGCCGCGGGTGAAGGGGCGGGGGGCTGATTGGGGTTGTTGGTTTGGTCCATGTGTGTTGTTGGTTAACGATAATTAACGCTTTTGACTACTCCTCGGTGGTCGTGGCGGTTGAGGTAGCGCTTCTTTGAATCTCGGCGCGGATACTTCCGAGCGCACGCAACGCCTCCATGAGACTCCGGTGAGCTTCCTTGATGTGACCTTTGGCGATAGTGGCGGTCTCACGAACCTTCTCGAAATTCTCCTGGGCTTTGTCTCCGGAGAAATCGATTGAAGCGAAGAGGGCAATGCTCGTCTTAGCCTCGGAGAGATGGTTCTTGGCTTCCTCGACAAATGCTTCCGGCCTCAAAGTGTCTCCGCCAGCTACTTTGACCTTCTCAATCCGGGATTCCAATCTGGTAATGATTCCTTCCAGGCGCTTGACGGTAGCCGCAAACACCCTGGCTGTCTGTTCGGCTTTTCTTTTGGCCAAACTTCTCTGCATTTCGACCCGGGCGGCCGTGCTTGAGGCCTTGCGGGCTTCGGCTTGAGCCTTGATTTCGGCCAAGCGTGCGGTAGAAGAAGCCTTTCTAGCTTCGATTTCGGTCCGGAGGTCCGTGCGAATCTGCATCATGGGCGTATTGCTGGCCCGGCCATTGGTATTGCGCATTGTTTCTTGCGCCATCGCGGTTGAAGCGGAAGTAGAAATGGCCAGAACGGCAATAAAGGTAATGATTTTATAATTCATCGTTTTGGGTTAACTCTTAATCAGCCGTGACCGAAGATTGTATTATAACCAATTACCGCTAACCCTGCGAATGCTTTTCGTTATAGAGTTTTAATCCTTCCTCGAAAGCACTTTCGGCCTCGCTTCGGCCTTTGAAACCGGTGACTTCCACCACTTTGTCCTGCAATTTCTTGTAAGTGCTGTAAAAATGCTCGATTTCCTTGAGCGTGTGGGGATTGATATCGGAGAGGTCCTTGAGAGTGGCGAAACGGGGGTCGTCGACCGGCACCGCGATAATTTTATCATCGCCTTCACCGGAATCAATCATGTTCATGATAGCCACCGGCCTGGCGCGCACCAAAATGCCCGGCATCAGGGGATAAGTGGTCAAGAGGACGACGTCCAACGGGTCGTTGTCGTGCCAGAGCGAGCGAGGCACAAAGCCGTAATCGAATGGAAAGTCCTGTGCGGTATGTGCCACCCGGTCAAGGGCGATGAGCCCGGTCTTCTTGTCTATCTCGTATTTGTTTTTCGAACCTTTGTTGATTTCGACGATGACATTCATCGCTTCTTTCGAACCCGGTTCTATGTCGTGCCAGAGATTCATCCCGTTAGAAGTTACTTCGATTAAATTTCATAATATTATTATATCCCACTAAAGTATATTGAGTTAGACTTCTAATGGGATTCATATGGTTTTATTATCTTCTGGAACCTCCGCTACTGCAAGCTCTTCGCCCCGTGCTGATTGAATATCAATTCTCCAGCCGGTCAGTTTCGCCGCCAGGCGCACGTTCTGCCCGCCCTTGCCGATAGCGAGAGACTGCTGGTCTTCAGCCACAATGACGATGGCCGCCTTTTCCCCGCCCGACCGAAGACCGTCTTCGGTCATTCGGGCAGGCTCCTCATTAATCTTGATTTCGATGATTTTGGCGGGGGAGAGGGCTTCCTCGATGAACTTTTTGGGTTCCGGAGACCATTCGATGATGTCGATTTTCTCGCCGCGCAATTCCGACATCACGGTCGAGACCCTGACGCCGCGCTGGCCGACAAGGGCACCGACCGGGTCGATGTGAGCATCGGCGGCCACGGCCGCAATCTTTGAGCGGTAACCGGCTTCGCGGGCGATTGCTTTGATAATCACGGCGCCATTGGCCAATTCCGGAGCTTCGGCTTCAAAAAGTTTCTCGAGGAATTTCGGATGCGAGCGCGACAGGCGCAGAAAGACGCCGCGTTGGCTTTCTTCCACCCGGTAGAGATAAGCGCGCACCCGCTCGCCCTGGCTGAAGCGCTCGCCCGGAATCTGCTCTTCATAAGGCAAAAGCCCGGTTGCCCGTCCCATGTCGACGAAAATATTGCCGCGCTCGATGCGCTGGACCGTGCCGGAGACGATTTCGCCTTCGCGTTTGCCGAATTCGGAGACCACGGAAGTCTTTTCCGCCTCACGGATTTTCTGCATGATGACTTGCTTGGCGGTCTGGGCGGCGATACGGCCGTATTCCCCCTTGCTCTCGATAGGGAAGATGATTTCTTCATCCAATTGCGCGTCTTTCTTGATTTTGCGCGCGTCGGCCAGGAGGATATGATGCTCGGGATTGTATAAAACGCGCTGATCCTCGCTCCCCAAGGTCAGGCCTTGAGATTCAGTATCTAAGGCCTGACCTTTTTCCGCTTCGTCCTCGTCGAAAATGACCCTCGATTCGTCGACCACGATTTTGACCTGGTAGAAATGGGTTTCGCCGGTATTGAGGTCGAAGGTGGTGCGGATAATCTGGCCTTTCTTGCCGTATTCCTTCTTGTAGGCGGTGGCGAGGGCGGCTTCGATGGCTTCGATGATGGAGGCGCGCGGAATGCCGCGCACTTCTTCGAGTTCGCTTAAGACCGAATTAATGACTTTAAGGTCAAACATATTTGTATTTTTATGTAAGAAGTTCGCCTTTCGGCGAACTTCTCGATTCCACTATTACCTACTTAGTATATCAGAACAGAAAAAAACTGCAAGTCTCAAGGTCTCATATCTTTTTTACATGTTTTTGAAGCCAAGAAGCGATAGCTCTCGGGTCAAGCTTGTCACCTATCACACGCAAAGCAAATTTCTCGATCTCGCCTTCATGCGCTGTAGAGACAAAACCATTATTTTCCAGGAAAACAAAAGCGCATGTCATACCAGTTCTTTTATTACCATCGACAAAAGGATGATTCATCAGAATCTCTCTAATATAAACAGCTGCTTTCAAGAAAGCGGTAGGATAAAGCTCTTGGCTAAAAACTTTTTGTTTTGGAGAGTTTTCCAAGCTGAAAATAGCGTGATTATCACGCACGCCATGAGAACCGGACGTTTCATCAATAGTCATGGAGTGAATTTGAAGAATATCCTCCCTTGAAAGATACTTCACCTTATTTGTCAGCTAGAGTCTCTAAGTCTTTGCGATAGCGATTGATGAAATTGTAAGTTAACTCAGCAATTCTTTCTTGCCTTTTAGATGGTTTTGCCATAGGACGAATGGAAACCAGTTGCTCTTTAGAATTAACATCAACGACCACTTCATCGCCAAAGGCTAAACCAAGCTCTTTAAGAGACTTTTTAGGGATAATTACCGCGGCGGAATCGCCGACTTTTATTACTTTTTGAGTCATTATAGTATTATTATAATATAACGTTATTAAATTGCAACTCTTACTAAGAGGCGCCGCAGCTGTACAGCTCCGGCGCCCTTGGCTCAATCGCATTTGAGCCATGCGCCCCCCATTTGAGGAGGGTCGCACAATATTATAACATAGCTTGCGAGGCGAGTCGAAGTGTGCTATACTTATAACGTGATTTCAAAGACCAAAAAGCAAAAGCTCATCAAGGAAGTCGGTAGGCACGACACGGACACCGGCTCTCCTGAAGTGCAAATTTCCATATTGACGAAGCGTATCGAGGAACTTTCCAAGCACCTTAAAACGAACGCGAAGGACAATCACTCGCGTCGCGGTCTCCTCGCCATGGTGGCCAACCGCCAGTCGCATATGAAATATCTGGAAAAGAAGAGCCCGAAACGAGCTCTCGCTCTGCAAAAGAAACTTGGTCTTAAGAAATAACACGGGCAGGTTCTAGGTGCTAGGTTCTAGGGACTAGCTTAGAGAATCTGAATCAGAATTTAATTTTACTAGAAGCAAGCCCCTAGCACCTAGAACCTAATTTCATGACAGTTATCAAACACAAAGCCCAGCGGGTCGGCATTTTTATAGACACGCAAAACATTTATCACAGCGCCAAGAACCTGCATCACGCCAAGGCTAACTTCGGCGCCATTCTCAAGGACGCCCTTGACGGGCGGGTGCTCATCCGCGCCATGGCCTACGTGGTCACCACGGAAAGCGGGGAAGAGACGGCCTTTTTCGGCGCGCTTGAAAAAGCGGGGATAGAAGTGCGTTCCAAACCGCTTCAGATTTTCCTCGGCGGCGCCAAAAAAGCCGATTGGGACGTAGGTCTCGCCATCGATGCCGTGACCATGGCCCCCAAACTCGACAGCGTCATCATCCTCTCCGGCGACGGCGACTACGTGCCGCTGGTCAAATACCTGCAAAACACCCACGGCTGCCAGGTTGAAGTAGTCGCCTTCGGCAAATCCTCTTCGGCTCGGCTCATCGAAGCCTGCGATGACTTCCTCGATCTTGATTTGAATCCCAGAAAATACCTGTTGAATGGCGATATGAGAAGCACTTCCCGAAAGCCGATTCTGAAATAACTCAAAAATGAGTTAAACCCCCGCTTGCTGCGCAAGCCCACACCAAAATTATGAGTAATTTTGGTGTGGGGGTAAAATGGGAGTATGCCTCCCGAAAATTATCCTCCGCAGAACATCGAGCCGCCTCTGAAACAAATTCGCACCTTCCAGGGTGACGTGGCGGAAGCGCTCGGACGGCAGAAAGAGTCTCTGGTCTCCATCCAGCAAACCGAACAATCCAGAAGAAGGGATGGCACCGGCCTTTTGTTGGATGAGGAAACTGGCGAAAACCGGAAATACACTTTCCTGCTTTTCCTCGGTGGCTTCTTCTTTATTCTCATGGGCATGACGGGCGCATGGTTCGGCTACCAGCAGTATCTCCGAAAAACCACGCCGCCCATCATTGCCGTACCAGCGAATCGTTTCATCTCCGCTGAGAGTGTCGAGGCCATAGACCTGACCGGGGCCACCCGCGACACTCTGATTGCCACTTTCGATGCTGAGGCCTCCGGCGTAGCAACCGGGAAAATCAAGCAGATTCTCACCCGCCTCGGCCCGGACACGCTCGCCAAACCGGTCGAAACAGCAGCCTTCCTCTCTATCCTAGGCAGCCGGGCGCCGGGCAGCCTGGTAAGAGCCTTCGACCCGCTCTTCATGCTGGGTACCTTCGGCGAAAGCCGCTTTATCATTTTCAAACTGACTTCCTTTGCCAACGCTTTCCCCGGCATGCTCTCATGGGAGACTGATATCGCCCAAGACTTGGGCCCGCTCCTCTCCGCGGGAGGCGTCATGAAAGTCATTGACCCGGCATCCGTTTTCAGAGATATGGTTATCAAGAATAAGGACTTGCGCGTCCTTGAATCCGGGGGTAGCGCTACCGGTACCCCTGAAACGGCCCTCGTCTATTCGTTTTTCGACAATGAAATGCTGATTATAAGCGACAAAATCGAGACCGTGCAGGCCATTATCGAGCGCCTGACCCGCGAGAAGCTTTCGCGTTAACCGGCTTACTGATAAACCCCCACACCTACTTTTATATATAAAACCAAACAACATGATTAAGTTGGAAAAAAGTAGGTGTGGGGGTAAACTAAAGACATGACTATAGACTACGACCATTTCAAACAAAAACTAGAGGTTGAAAAGAAGCTTTTGGAAAAAGAGCTGACCCAAGTCGGGCGCGTGAACCCGGATAATCCCTCCGACTGGGAAGCCACCCCGCCCGCCGACAGGGACGTCTCGCAGGCCGATGAGAATACCATGGCCGATACTCTCGAAGGATACGACAGCAACAAAGCGATTGTGACAACCTTGGAGAACCGCTACAACGACGTTAAATCCGGTTTGGACAAAATCAAGCACGGCGTTTACGGCTCTTGCCAAATTTGCGGTAAAGAAATCGAGCTGGACCGTCTCGAAGCCAATCCCAGCGCCAGAACCTGCAAGCTTCATGTCGATTCGATTTAGGTTCCCCGCTTCCTAAGTATCAGTATCTTTTCAAAACCTTTTCTCGGTATTCCACATACATCAACTCTCTGCTATAGCTAGAACTTGATGTATGTAATATTTAAATTATTTCTTAAATGAGATTGAATTCCTGACGAAGATATTTGTCGTTCTCTATCTCATCAACGATCAGATAAAGAATATTTTTACCGACGCCGAAGTCGGTTTTCAAAAGGCCGATAATATCTTCACAGTCATAAGGGTAGACCCAGACGCTATCCTGTAGGCGAGTGAGTCCGGCGGCCATAAAAAGATTTCTGATTTGCTCCCGCACATTCTTCTTTTTCTCCGGAATATCAAAAATAATCACCCGCCACTTCTTATCCCATCTCTTCGGCCTATTCAATTTGTAGCCCCTTAACTCAAGTTGGCGCAACTTCTTTTCCCCCTCGGCGGTGAGTTCGTAATACTTGCCGTTAAACTTAAGCAGCCCCTTTTTGGTCAATTTAGAAGCCGAGGAACTCACTATCTCGCTTTGACGCTTGTTTGAAATGAGCCCCATTTTGCCCATAGCGCCGATTACATTCGGGGCCACGAGACCAACGGCCAGAATTCCGGCAAGCTTCACCGATTCAAGAATGATTTTCTGAATTTCTCCCCGCCTAGCCTTTCTTCTGCTACTCTCTTCAAGTTTACCCATACATCTATCTTATGCTATAGCTAGAGTTGGATGTAGGTGGTTTTTTATCTGAGTGTGGATAAAAAAGAAAGCGGGGAAAAGAAAAGGCGCCGGAGTGTTTCCGACGCCCTGTTCACGAGACTAGGGATACTCCTTTCTTGCTATGTCTACTACCTGTAGCAATCCGTTATTATCTTTTTCGCAAATAAACCTAAAGTCCCCCTTGCGAACTCTATAAATACTATTCTTACCCTCAAGTTTCTTTAGATGTAAATGAACCAATTCTCCTCTCTTAATCTGCTCAATTACCTCAAGAATGTGAAAATAATTACAATTAGGTATTGTACAATATAGGACATGAGTTTCTCTAAAGTCTACAGCGCGCAGACGCAATTGCTACATGTCACACCTATTTCGGTTGAAACTGATATTTCGCGTGGCACACTCTTCGCCTTCGCGGTCGTAGGGTTGCCGGACAAGGCGGTCGAGGAAGCGCGCGACAGAGTAAGTGCGGCGATCAAGAACTCTGGATACAAATCGCCCAAGAGCAACAATCACAAGATTATCGTCTCGCTCGCCCCGGCAGAGCTGAAGAAGGAGGGGCCGTCATTCGACCTCGCTATCGCACTCTCATATCTCCTGGCTAACGATGAAATTGAATTCGATCCGGAAAAAAAACTCTTCCTGGGCGAACTTTCCCTAGATGGGAAAGTTCGCCCCGTCCGGGGCATCCTCCCTATTGCCCGCTTTGCCAAGGAAAAAGGTTTCAAAGAATTATATGTACCTGAAGAAAACGTGAGGGAAGCGGCGCTTATCGAAGATATATTAATATTCGGGATCCCCGATTTGAAGACAGTCATCTCGCATCTCTCCGGTGAGGAAATGTTGGACTCCGCGGAAGTGACGAAATTTAAATCGGAAACCGTAATCACTCCCACCGACTTCGCGGATGTGAGAAGTCAGGAACGGGCCAAGAGGGGACTCTTGATCGCCGCGGCCGGCGGACACAACGCAGCCATGTATGGTCCTCCAGGCACGGGCAAAACCATGCTCGCCAAAGCTTTCACGGGTATACTGCCAGAGCTAACATTTGAAGAAGCGCTCGAAGCGACAAGCATTCACTCCGTAGCGGGAACTTTAACGGAGACTTTCATCACTCATCCGCCGTTTCGTTCGCCCCACCATACCTCTTCTTACGTTTCATTAGTCGGAGGAGGGGCGACACCGAAACCGGGCGAAATCACGCTGGCTCATCACGGTGTTTTATTTATGGACGAGTTCCCGGAGTTTGAAAGACGCGTGCTCGAAAGTTTGAGACAACCTTTGGAAGACAAAGTGATCTCCGTGGCACGCGCCAAAGGCACTGCGCATTTCCCGGCCAAGCTGATGCTTGTCGCGGCGATGAATCCCTGCCCGTGCGGCAATTATGGCTTCCGCGGCAAATCTTGCATATGCACGCCCTCTTCTCTTCAAAGATACCGAAGGAAAATGTCCGGACCGATCATGGATCGCATCGACATATGGCTGGAGGTCGACAGAATTTTGCCACATGAATTAGGTAGTGCGGGACCAGAAGGGGACAGTAGTGAATACTTTAGGGAAAAAGTGGCCAAGGCGCGCAAGCTGCAAGAAAAACGTTTTAATAATAAAAAAGGTGTCACTAAAAATGCTGAGATGGGTCCAAAAGATTTAGTCCAATTCATTCATCTGGATAAAGAAGCGGAGAAAACACTGATGCTGGCCGCGGAACGATTGGGATTTTCTCCCCGCGTCTATCACCGCATGATCAAAGTGGCCCGCACCATTGCAGATCTGGAGGAGAGCGAAAATATAACTACTAACCACATCTTGGAAGCAGTGGAATACCGCCCGAAGAAATTTGATGTTTAATACAGCCCCTCGACAAGCTCGGGACATTTTAGCTAACGCTAAAATGGATTTCTAGCACCGCGGACTTCGAAGTGGAGATGGGGGCCGGTGGAGCGTCCGGTATTGCCGACGGCACCGATGATTTCGCCCTGGTCCACATATTGGCCAACCGAGACGTTTATTTTCGACATATGGGCGTAGAGCGTTTGCGTCCCGTTTGAGTGTTTGATTACGACATAGAGCCCGTAGCCTCCGTTGTAGCCACTTGATTTCGCAATGATAACCGTACCGTCCGCGGAAGCTCTGATAGGAGTGCCCGTCGGAGCAGCTAAGTCAACGCCGTTGTAACCGTGAATGCCTTGGCTTTTCCTACCGCCAGTGATCGGACGCAGATAATAGCCAGAGTAGGTTGGAAGGCTTGAGGAGGTTTGCGTTAAGGAAGACTTGATGTTGGCTGACGCGCTGATTATTCCATTGGGAATGATAATCGCATCGCCTATCTTAATTTTAGAGTCGGTTGAAAGGTCGTTATATGAAAGAATATCGTCAAGTTCAGCTTTGTAACTTTTCGCAATTGACTGAAGAGTGTCGCCAGATTTTACTATGTGGCGCACACCGGAGATGGGCAAAATAAGCAACTCTTGACCTTCTTTGATGCTTGTATTTCTAAGATCATTAGCCCAGATTATGGTATTAATCGAAACCCCGTGCATCTCGGCAATCTCACTTAGGGTGTCGCCACTGTCAACAACATAAATACTGACCTGACCGGTGCCAGACTTACCAAGTTCCATGAATGTCTCACCCCCTATCCTGCCGGCCTCGAGAGCGACGCTATCAACTATGGCGATTTCCGCGCCGCCAATGCTGGCCGGGTTTATATTTAAAGACGCCTCTAGAAAATGACAGGTCTGGGAGTTGCAGATAGTTGGTTGGTTAAATAAGGTAACCTCCTCACCCCTGCCGTAAGAGAGAAATGGTACTAGTAACCCTAATATGACGAAATGGCTCAACAGAGCCATGTGACTACGGACTTTCATTACTGTGTGTCTTCAGGTTCGTTCGTTCGGCTGTGTAAACAAGCTTACACCGCCTCACTCTCTGCCTGTAGTCAATACATTATACCGCGGGTAGTTTGCTACGCAATTGACTTGTCCCCCTATGTTATAGTGTCTCGCATGACCTCCGAACGCCTCAATTCAGAGCAAAAAAGGGCCGTGCTCGCCGTCGACGGGCCGGTTTTGATTTTGGCCGGCGCCGGCGCGGGCAAAACCAAGACGATTGCCGAAAGAATCAGGCACCTGGTCCGCTCCGGCGTCTCTCCCTCATCAATTCTGGCCATCACTTTCACCAACAAAGCTTCGCGGGAAATGCGCGAACGGGTCGAACGCGGCTTAAGCGAAGACCCGGCCATCAACCGTCCGGTCTCAATGGCCGAGCGGCCATTCGTGAGCACTTTCCACGCGCTCGGTGTGCACATTTTGCGCGAGCAATCACTCAAAGCGGGCATCAAAAGACATTTTGCCATCTTCGACCGCGATGACAGCAAGCGAGCGGTCAAAGAAGCCTTGGTCACTCTGGGTTTCGACCCCAAAACCCACGAGCCCGGCGCCGTTTTGAGCGTCATCTCGAAACTTAAGGGCCGCGGTATCAACGTGGAAGAGTGGAGTGAGGCCGAACAAGGAGGTTATTTCCTCGACGTGGTCGCCCAGGTCTGGCCGGAATACGAGCGCGCGCTCAAGAGAGAGGACGCGCTCGACTTCGACGACCTGCTTTTGAAAACCAGCAATCTTTTGCGCGAGGACCCTGCGGTGCGCGGCTATTACCAGAGCGTCTGGCGCTACATCCACATCGACGAATACCAGGATACCAACCGGGTGCAGTACGATATTTCCAAAATGCTCGTGGGCGTTGGCGAAAACATCTGCGTGGTCGGCGACATCGACCAGAATATCTACTCCTGGCGCGGCGCCGATATCAAAAACATTCTTGATTTCGAAAAAGACTATCCCAAAGCGCAGGTCATCACTCTGGAAGAGAATTACCGCTCGACCAAAACCATTCTGGAGGCGGCCAACGCGGTCATCGAGAAAAACAAAATCCGGAGAAAGAAAAATCTTTTCACCAGTAACGCCGCCGGGGAGAAAATCACCGCCATTGGCCTCATCGATGAAGCGACCGAGGCCGCTTTCATCGCCTCGAAAGCGAGAGAATTCATTAAAAACGGCATACCGCCGGACGAAATGGCCGTACTTTATCGCGCCAACTTCCAATCCCGGGTGCTCGAAGAAGCCTTTATGAGCGCGGAGGTGCCTTATCAGATTCTCGGTACGCGATTCTTCGAGCGAAAAGAGGTTAAAGATATAATTTCCTACCTCCGCGCCGCCAAGAACCCGGAAAGTCTCTCCGACCTGAAACGCATCATCAACACGCCCGCCAGAGGCATCGGCAAAACGACTATTCTAAAGATTTTCGGCGGCACGGCAGAGTCGCTTCCCCTCGCGATGAAAACAAAAATTGCCGTATTCCGGAAACTGCTCTCTAAAATTGCCGAAATTTCGGCAGAAAAAAGAGTGAGCGAGACCATTTCCTTCATCATCAAGGAATCTGGACTTGAGGAAGAATGGAAGGAAGGCGGAGAAGACGGCGCGGCCCGGCTCGAGAACACCTATGAGCTCGTAAACTTTGCCTCCCGTTACGACGCCATGCCGCCGGAAGAGGGGATTCTTTCATTTCTCTCCGAAACAGCCCTTCAAAGCGACCAGGACGAGCTCAAAGAAGAGCGTAAAGCCGTGCGGCTCATGACGGTGCACGCGGCCAAGGGGCTCGAATTCGATGTGGTCTTTATATCAGGGCTCGAGGACGGGTTGTTCCCGCACCAGAGGATGAACCAAAGCAATATCACAGCCGAAGAAGCGGAGGAAGAGAGGCGACTCTTCTATGTAGCTCTCACTAGGGCGAGAAAAAAGATTTTCCTCTCCTACGCCCAAGTGCGTACCGTCTTCGGCAGACAACAAGTGAACATGCCTTCGGAATTTATCTTCGACATACCGGAAAATTTGGTGGAGCAAGAAATTATTGAGGAGAGTATGGGGCGAAGAAGGCCTTTATTGGAAATAGAATTTTAGTTCGACAAGCTCACTATAAATAATATGTACGCGAAGAAATCATTGGGCCAGCATTTTTTAAGAAGCGAGAGAGCCCTTTCGAGCATTATTGAGGCAGGAAACATTACTCCGGGAGAAACTGTTCTAGAAATCGGCCCCGGAACCGGCGCCTTGACTGAAAAATTGCTTGATGCCGGAGCAAAAGTGATTGCGGTAGAGAAAGATGATGAGCTTTTCGCGGCATTATCTAAAAAATACCCGGGGCTTGAGCTCGTGCATGGAGATATTCTTAACTTCCAAACTTCTCAACTTGGAACTTATAAACTTATTGCCAACATTCCCTACAATATTACCGGCGCGATTCTGGAAAAATTTCTTTCTGCAAACCAGCATCCAAAATTAATGGTTCTCTTGGTCCAGAAGGAAGTGGCACAGAGAATGGTCGCCGGGAACGGCAAGGAGAGCATTCTCTCTATTTCCGTCAAAGCCTATGGTAAGCCCCGCTACGTGGAGACCGTCAAAGCCGGCTCGTTCGCGCCGGCGCCCGCGGTCGATTCGGCTATCATCGCCATAGAAAATATTTCCAAGAGCTTTTTCACTAATTTTTCAGAAAAAGACTTCTTCAAACTGCTTCACGCCGGCTTTCAAGCCAAAAGAAAGAAACTTTCCTCCAATCTTGGGGTGGTTTTCGCAAAAGAACGGGTCAAAGAGGCTTTCCGCAAGCTAAATATGGACGAAAACCTGCGTGCCGAAGATTTGCCGGTTAATAAGTGGGGAGAACTCGTGGCGCTGCTCCTAGAGAATTAGAAAAGCCGGCTTGTGCCAACTTTGGTCATAAGGCCGATGGTGGGAAAAGGGAAACATCCGGCAACTGCATACATCCAGCAAGCCTGGACACCGGGAAGGTAGGACCCGAGATGCCAAACGCCCGGCACACCGGTCATGTAATACGCATAAGGGATAGTTGAGTATGGGGAATAGACTATCGGACCGGTGATAACTATCGGACCACCCAGGTAAAGCGGAGTAAACCAGACCGCCAAAGTGGCGCTGCAAGTGCAAGGAATAGAGAAAGTGGCCAGACCGCCGAAAGGCAAACCTTGGGCATGAGCCGGACGGGCGGGCAGAAAAAAGACTGCGAACGAAAAGAGGAGAGTTAGTGCGGTAATTTTCATTTTCATAAGACAATATCCAGCTTATAGGGATTTTTATTTGTTCCATGCTCATTTTGGACGAAAATCCAGAGGGTAAACAGGTATTGATTGCCTTGTAGTTGTTTCTTTACCTGGTCGTATTGAGAAAGTTCGCTAAGGCGGAATGACAAAGTGGTTCCATCGGAATAAAGAGTGGCGGAAGAATTGCCCAGAGTCGTCATGACGGTATTTTGGACCGTAAATCCTTCTCCGAGCAAAGTGACTGTCTCTCCGCTCAGCGAGGCGTTTTTAATCGTCGGCCCCGGCTGGGGCGCGCTTGTCACTTTAATCGGGATTTTGATGTCCGGGTTCTCGGATGAGCCGAGGGTGTTGGAAACAGTCAGCTGGTACTGGCCCTCAGGAAGGGAGTTGGGGACAACCACAGCCATGGTAGTGCCGTTAGTCGAGGTGGCGGTAATGGGGTTAGAGCCGTCAAAATAGACTTTGTTTAGCGAACGGCTGAATCCTGAACCTTCCAGCGTTACGCTGCCTCCCGGCCGCACCTCATACGGATAAGCCCGGAAAAGCATGACTCTGTTAACTCTCATGCCGGGGGCGGCTGAAATTTCCCGGCCGATGTTGTTGGGCAAGAAACTCAAGGAAACCGGTATCGCCACCAGAAGGAGTACCGGCAGGGAAAAGAATTTCATACAGACAATTATACACAAAATTTGGCGTGAACCTCTGATATAATAAATGGGATGTCGCGCAGCAGACTCATAGCGGCCCTTTCTATTGCTATCGTCCTTATCGGCGGAGCGGTGTGGTTTAGGTTGACCAACACCCGAGCAACCAAAGCCCAGCTCGTCGCCGTGACGGCCAAAGAACAAGCCTTTGCCGAAAACACTTTCTTGGAAGGTATTCTGGAGCCCTCTAAAGGGTCTCCAAATCCTTCCGCCGAACCCCTCTCTCCTACGGAGGCGGTCAGTCGCCAGCTTTTTTCAGATTATGTGGACCTCGCTTCACGTGGTCAGAACACGGCGGATAATCTCAAATCCTTGGCCGATAAATATGCCGAGAGTATTGCCGGACAAACCATTTCGGCCAAGAAAATGGGTATGGAAAGCGTCATTGCGGTGGCTGACACCGAAGAAAACATGGCCCGGTACGCCCAAGCTCTGGCCAACATCAGGGACAAATACAAAAATCTGGCGGAAAGCGAATACGGCAGAAGCAATTTGAGCGACATCAATAGCCCTGATTTTAAAAAATTTATGAACGCGATGGGGCAACTGTACAAAGCTTCCGCCGATGAACTGCTTTCTCTGGCCGTACCATTTTCGCTCGCAGAAAACCATTTGGCGCTGGTCAATAATCATTTAAGCAGTGCTACGGCCATGGAAACGCTTTCACGCATCAATGATGACCCGTTGATTGCCTATACCGCCATGACTACCCAGAGCAAAAACTCCAAGGAGGAAGCCAATCTGATTGTAGAAATTCAAACCGCCCTCATCGCCAACGGCGTAATCTTTGAAAGCGGCTTATGAATTATAAAAAATACATAGCCGCGACCCTTTTCCTCTCGCTCTCGCTCTCTCTGCCGCTGCAAGCCTTGGCCGTAGATACTCTGCCGCCTATTCCTGTTTCAGACAGCGCCTTGCGAGATAAAGAAGCGGGCATTACCATATTCGGCTTTACCGTGCCGGGCTTTAGCTGGGACACTTTAGCCATAGTTATAACCAAAACGATTATCGAGCGCATGGTCGACTTGACCGTCCAATGGATAAACAGCGGCTTTGAGGGTAATCCGGCCTATGTCGCCGACCCGCGACAATATTTCAGCGACCTTGGTGACGGCATCGCCGGAGACTTTATATCGGCTTCCTCAAGCCCTATCAATTTCCTTTGCTCTCCCTTCCAGGTCAAGGTGAAGCTGGCTCTGCTTAAAAGTTATAATGAAGCTCCCGCGTTCCAATGCACCTTGACGGACACGGTGGCAAATATTGAAGGCTTTTATGATGACTTCAGCCAGGGCGGATGGGATGGATGGTTTGCCATGACCCAGAATAATGCCAATAATCCGTACGGAGCTTTCCTTGAGGCCAAAGTGGAGCTCGACTCGCGCATTGCCAAGAAGCTCGGCCTCGAGAATAAAAAGCTCGATTGGGGCCGAGGCTTCTTGAGCTACCAAGACTGCACGGCTCACGAGTTGGCGGGGATGAATCCGGATGGCAGCCCGATAAATGGCGCCTGCATCGAGCGCGGCGGACCAATAAAAACTCCGGGGAGTGTTATAGAGAGCCAGCTTGAAGGTGTTTTGGGAACGGGAGTAAGGAAGCTCGAACTTGTGGACGAATTCGATGAGCTGGTGGGAGCGCTTTTGGGCCAATTGCTTGAGAAGTCGATCTTTAGCATCAAAGGATTGTTCTCCGCGCCGAAAGTGAGCGAGAATCTGCGACCGGGAAAGAGTATCAGGATGATTGATATCGATGATGACGGTATTTTCGACGGCTCTGATACAAATGGCGATGGCAATATCGACATTTGCTACTTCGGCGGACAAGGCTCTGATGACGCGCCTCCATGCATAGGCTCAAGGAGCATAGACCCGGGACAACACGGATATCCTACGCCGGGAGGAGGGCAATGCCTGGTGCCGGTAGGGCTTTATGTTTATGACAGAGAGCTTAGGGCGGCAATGGATGCGGTAATGGCAAGCAACCCGGAACTCGCGCCGGACGGAAGAACTCCAGAAAAGGGTAGGGCTTTCTTAGGGACGGTAGTAACTCAGTTGCAATCCTCCGGTCTCAACGCGACAATCGATGTCTTGAATGGAAACGGAAATTTCGCAGTTTCCGGAGATTTGATTGCCATTTGGAGAGACAGGGACAACTTGATGCAGCGCTTCGATGCCATACAATCCAATGGAACTCCAACTACTAAAACCATAAGCGCCACAGTTATCGGCAATGGCGTGGTCAGCAACAATCAAAGTTCCGTAACTTGCGGCCCGAACGCGACCTGTTCCGCTGACGTCCCAACCGGTCTTTCAATTATACTGACCGCCACTCCAAAGTCTGGAGAAACATTCACAGGCTGGGGCGGTGATTGTTCAATCTTCGGCTCGAATCCGCAATGCTCCGGCACCATATCGGCCAATCGCAGCTTCATAGTCAACTTCAGCAACCTAACCTCTCCTACGGGACCCCGTTTAACCCTACAAGTAACCGGGCCCGGAAGGGTAACCGACGGAGTAGACGTCTGTAGCGGAGACTCGACCTGCAATAAAAACTACGCGACAGGTACCACCGTCACACTCACGATAACCCCATCCGCGGGGAAGGTATTTGACGGATGGGGAGGAGATTGCGCCATTATGGGAACCGCCCCCTCTTGTTCTGGTGACATGTCGGCGAATCGTAATGTCACGGCTACCTTCAGATAAACGCAAATGAGGAAAAAAACTCCACATCTCTCCGGTTTCATTCTCACCCTGGTCTTTGTTTTGAGTGGATTGTTTCTCCCGCAAATTTCTCATGCACAAACACCTCCGCTCTGCACTGATGTGCCGGGTTACGCACCCCTAATTCTAGCCACAGGCGATATCACTTGCGTTCCTACAGGCACATCGGGAGCTGTGGAAGCTGGTGGGGCTACACCAGAGTCGGGGACATCTTGGTGGACTGTTCTTAGTCCTCTAACTTGGCTGGTAAGCGCTTTTGGAGCGGTGTCTATCGTCATATTAAAATTGGCCCAACTTATTACCGGACTCTCCGGTCTGGTGTTGAACTTTGTCGTCCAATACAGCGTCGTCGAGATGAAAGCCCGTTTCGACGAGGCTTCCATTAACGACGCTTGGAAAGTTATCCGCGATGTGGGCAATATGGGCTTCATCTTCGTCTTGCTCTACGCCGCCATCATGACTATCATCGGTCAAGGAGAGGATAACCAGAAATTGATTGTCAGAATCGTAATAGTAGCCATACTTATAAACTTCAGCCTCTTCTTCACCAAGTTTGTCATAGACGTTTCCAATATCCTGGCCATGATGTTTTACGACGCCATAGCGCCCGGCTCCCTTAGCGCCAGCGCAACCACCGGATTGTCTAACAGCTTGATGGCTCCATTAAAGCTTCAGTCTATTTTGAATGTTGGTAATATCGGCCTCCAAGGAGAACGTCTGCTTATCATAGGAGTGATGGGAACAATTGTTTCGCTCATCGTGGCATTTGTCTTATTCGCCATATCTATACTTTTCCTCATCCGCTTCGTGGTACTCATCTTTGTGGTTATACTCTCACCCATCGCCTTTATCTCTTTCGTTCTGCCAAACATGGATAAATACAGAGAGCAATGGAAGGATGCCTTGCTCGGACAGGCATTCTTCGCGCCCATATACTTCATGCTCACGTGGGTAGTGATAAAGGTTTCTCGCGGCTTACTTACCAGTGACGGTACTATGGCCGAGGCGCTTCAAGGCGCAGTCAGTTCAACCGGACAAGTTGGGCCTCCGAGCTCTTCGTCTATAGGAGTCTTGGTGAACTTCATAATCATGATTGCCCTCCT
>Ga0075993_106_pt2 | contig 20360 bp, 19 predicted proteins | sample RifGroA2_FD_68039 | JGI IMG/M metagenome (GOLD analysis project Ga0075993, IMG submission 68039) | Parcubacteria bacterium GW2011_GWA2_50_10b | reverse complement strand
ACAATATGATTAATACTCCTGGCAAAGCTGAAACTGGCTTCATCGCCCAGAATGTCCAAGAAGTCTTCCCTCAAGCGGTCTCTATCGTAGACCCCGAGCATGGTTACATGGGCGTCTCTTATGTCTCCTTCATTCCTGTCTTAACCTCTGCTGTCCAAGAACTTAATTTGAATCTTGAGAGTATAGCTTCCACGACTACTTCCTCGACGCCAAAAAGCCAATCCTTTGCCTCTAGTTTCTTTGCGAACATATTCGCAAAGATTACAACTTGGCTCGCGGATGTGGGGAATGGGATAGGTTCTGTTTTTGCAAACGTATTTAACGCAAAAGAAAAAATATGCGTGGACGGAGAGTGCCTGACTAAAATGGACATCCGAGCTTTGCTTGATTTAGTTAATTCTCAAACATTAAACGATACTCCGACACCAGAACCCACGCCTGAAATTACTCCCGAACCGAGTCTGGAGCCGAGTCCCGAGCCAGCACCCGAACCTGAACCAAGTACTCCCGACGCTCCGGCAGAGCCGGAGGTCGAGACTCCGACCGAAAGCGTCGGAGCAGAACCCCCGCCTACTGATGAGGCGGGGCAAGCCGCACCGGAACCCTCTCCCCAGCCTTCGCCGGAGGCTTCGGCGGGCGAGGCTGAACCCGCTCCATAGCGGGCGGTCCTTCCCAGCACCAATTAATTTCCCTTCACCCTAAGTTTGGTCTGGCGGTTTTTGTCGAGTTTGGGCAGACGCAAGATGAGCATGCCGTATTTTTCACTCGCTTCAGCTCCGTCAACATCTATTTCCTCTGGCAGGGCGATGGTTCTCGAGAATGCCCCCCAGTAAAGTTCGCGGTGGATGTATTCGTCGCCTGAAACGGTTCTTTCTTCGCCGCGTTCACCCCGGATAGTGACGGAATCGCGGGTGATAGAGACATCAAGGTCGTCCGGTTTGACGCCGGCCACCATGGTCTTGATGATAATTTCGGTGGGCGTATGGTAAACGTCGACGGTCAGCTGGGCTTCCTCCGCTTCTTCGAAGATGTCGGCTTTATTTGAGTTTCTTGCCACGGGAACGTTCTCGGGCAATCCGTCTTCGTCTTCCAGCCGGACGGCGCCAGTCAATCTTTCGAAAAAGCTTCTTTTATTTTTCATCCCGTACGAAATTAATTGTTAATTTTTAATCTCCGTACAGAGGTACTACGACTATTTCGTACGGGATTCATATTATTTAATTATACCCCCACACCTATCTTTTTATCAATCAGTCTTATTAACATTTGAAGCGCCGAAAGATAGGTGTGGGGGTTATACCCCAGGATTCCTGCCGTGCAATGCTTTGGCGATCTCAAAAGAGAACAATAGTAGCACCACACCGGCCCAGACGGAGACGAAAGAAATCATGGTACCGGCATCTCCCCATTTGAGGATGAGTATGTTGAAAATCGTGTGCAAGGCGATGGCCGCGATGAGCGCCGAGAGAATCGCAGCCAGGCGTGTGTGGAATGGTTTGTAGAAAGTAAAGGCCAAAGAGACCCCGATGAAGCCGGAAGTGATGACATGGAGGAGGCTTGCTCCGATGAAGCGCAGATTGCCGGTGATGATGCTCCCCGGCACGTCTTCTCCCAAGAGTGGCCCGAGGATGAAGAGTGTGTTTTCGAGCGCCACGAACCCTAGGGCAGCGGTAATCATGTAGATAATCGGGTCAACCGGCTCATTATCCTCAACAGTATGAATGCCGCCGAAATAACCGGCCGCGAATTTGAAACATTCCTCCAAAACCGCCCAGAGAAAGATGGCCGGCAGCATCAGGTCCGGGAAAACGGCATCCACGCCTTTCTGGAACGGCAGCACCAGGATGACGGTGAGCATGCCGAAAAGAAAGGTCTTGCCGATGAGGCCCTTCGGTTCCGGATGCTTCCTGTCTTCGCGCAGCCAGAAAGAAAGCCAGAGCAGGGCCGGCAGAATGCCGCCTAGGAGCGCGTAGAAAATGGTCTGGAAGTTCATCCCGTACGAAATAAACGCAACTTATAAACCATAGTCATTATATAACGGAAATTTCGTACGGGATTCATCATGATGGCCAAGTTTCTATCATCAATAAAGTAGATTTAGGATTTAAGATTCTGGATTTATGAATTTCCTGCCAGATTTCTTCGGTGATAAACGGCATGAATGGGTGGAGCAATTTAAGTGAATGCTCGAGGAGGTAATAAAGCGTCGCGCCGTATTCCGGCTTACCCTTGCTTTCTTCGATAATTTGGTCGGCCAAGCGATGCCAGATGTAATGATAGAGTTTTTCGGCGGCAATATAAAATCGGTAGTTGTCCATGTCTATCGTCAGGTCTTTCGCGAGAGCTTCGAATTCCTCGACCAGCTCCTTTTTGAGCTCACCCTCGTTTTGCTGCGACAAGACGAAGCGGCTGACGTTCCAGACTTTATTGGCGAAATTCTTGTAACCCTTGACCTTGTCTTCGCGGAGCGAAAGGTCTGTGCCCGGCGTATTACCGACGATAAGAGCCATGCGCAAAGCGTCCGTTCCGTATTTATTGGTAAGCGTAAGGGGATTGATAACGTTGCCTTTGGACTTACTCATCTTCTTGCCCTGGGCGTCGTTGACCATACCGTTTAAATAAACGCTGCTAAACGGCGCTTTGCTGGCAAGATAGAGGCCGAAGATGACCATGCGAGGTATCCATTTAAAGATTAGGTCCTGGCCGGTCTCCATTACGTCGGTCGGATAAAAGGTCTTGAAATCTTTGCCATCAGGGAAACCGGTTACCATAAGCGGCCACTGACCGCTGGAAAACCAGGTATCGAAGGTGTCAGGGTCCCGTTCCCAGTCTTCGGCCGGCTTCTCCAGGCCGGCACGGACTTCTCCATCTTTGAACCAGGCCGGGATGGGAATACCCCAGACAATCTGGCGCGAAATATTCCAGTCGATGGTGTTGTTCATCCAATAGCGGAAAATCTTTTCGTAATTGTCCGGGATGAACCTGATTTCTCCTTTGTCGACCGACTCAAGGGCCATCTTGGCCAACGGCGCCATTTTCACGAACCACTGGTCTTTGACCTGCGGTTCGATGACGGTTAAGCATTTGTAGCATCTCTTCACCACGTTTTTATAGCTTTCATCAACTTTCACGAGCAAGCCTTTCGTTTTGAGTTTCTCGACGATTTTCGGCCGGGCATCTTTGATATTCATGCCGGCGAATTCTTCGGCGATGGGCAACAGTTTGCCGCGCCAGTCTATAATCTGCTCCACGTCTAGTTTGTGCCTCTGGGCGATTTCAAAATCCACTTGCGAATGCCAGGGCGTGATGGTCATCACACCCGAGCCAAAGTCCATATCGACCACTTCATCTTTGATAACGGTGGCGGTAATGGGCCCGTTTATCCACTCTACTTCCAAGGTTTGCCCGTGCTTGTATTGTGAATAGCGCTGGTCATCCGGATGCATGACAACGTACTTGTCTCCAAATTTGGTTTCCGGGCGGACGGTACCGATTTCAAAAGGTCCGTACTTGAAATAATAAAACGGCGTCGCTTCCTCCACCGATTCCGTTTCAACATCCGAAAGGGAAGTCTGGTGTTTCGAGCACCAGTTGATGGCCCGCTTGCCGCGATAGATGAGTCCCTCATCAAACATTTTAACGAACGTCTTTTGCGTTTTCTCAACCACATCCGGGTCAAGAGTGAATTTCTCTCGCGACCAATCACACGAGGCTCCCAATGCTTTGACCTGAGCTTCCATGCCCGCTTTGTTGTCCAGCGTGAATTGGAGAATTTCGCCGTAAAGTTCTTTCGGGTCCATACCGAACCTGGTCCGCCCTTCTTTCTCAAGCTTCTTTTCGTAAACGACCTGCGTTTCGAAACCGGCATGGTCCGCCCCCGGTATCCACAAGGCTTTGAATCCCCGCATTCTTTTGTAACGGGTCAGAATGTCTTCAATGGTGATGACCAGAGAATGGCCCGCATGGAGGTCGCCATTGGCGTTCGGTGGCGGCATGACAATGGCAAAAGGCTCACGGTGCCTTTCGGGGAGATTGTCAGGATTAAAAAAGCCGCTTTCTTCCCAAAGTTTGTATATCCTTGACTCGACCTCTTCGGGATTATACGGTTTAAGAAACTTATCATTCATGCGTCTTCTAATAATACCACGCTTGAATGCGCGGCTTAAGTATCCTAAAGGACAAAAAATAAAGGACATAATGATAAAATAATGTCCTTTACAAAACTTGACTTTAATCAATAAAAAAGTAGGTTGAGGTACTACTGATGCGTCGGTACGACATGAAAGGCTTTTTCCCCAAAAAACAGAAAATCAAGAAGATATTGGTTCGCACCGCGGCCACCTATATGGCTCTGGCTGTTTTCTCCATCGGTATTCCAGTTGCTTATGCGGCCATTAGCGCCGATATCAAGGCCAACGGCTCCGACGGTCCGGTGACCATTAACGATGGTGATTCGTGGAATTACACCTGGACTTCCGACAGCGCCACAGCTTGTACTCTCACCGCTCCCACCGGTGATTCCGGCATTTCTCTTTCCGGCAGCGGTGGTCCGATTGACTCCGGACACCCCTGGTATCCGGCCGTTGGTACACCGACCACGCTGACCCTCAACTGCACCAATGGCAGCAACACCGCTAGTGATTCGGTGGTTATAAACTTGGTGGCCACTCCTCCGCCACCCACACCACCACCTCCTGCCCCAACAGGCAAAATCACTTTCTGTCTCATACTGGCGGATAAAGATAATGTCATCGCGACATCTACGGCCGGACTGCCAGCGGGAATATTCTCTATCAACCTGGATTCAAACACAGGGACTGGCACTACGACGATCCAGACAAAGCTCTGGACAACGGCCACTTTTTCGACAAACGCGAGGTTTATACTGCCAAGCGAAAATGACGCGGATTGCGTTACGTATGATAATTTAGCATTTGGAGCATACGGCTATTCTCCTCTTTCCGTAACGGGAGCTAACTGGCAAATCGCGAAGTATAATGACCAAAATACTCAACCGGTAAACGATGTCCTTGATTTCTTCAACTTTAATCAAAATTCAAATTCAGACGGTTCAATCGTTTTGACTACCGCCCGTCCAGAGCAGACTCTCGTCATCTTTGAGACCGATGATGTCGGTGAAGCTTGCCCTGCTCCCCAAATCACCTCCGTCACTGCCGACTCGGCGGTAGTCGGCCAGCCATATACATATACCATAACAGCTTCTTCTACGACCGCAACCAGCTTTAGCGCAACTAATCTTCCTCCCGGCCTGTCTTTCAATAGCGGGAATAACACTATTTCAGGGACACCAACTCAATCTGGGACATTTAATATCACCCTTTTTGCCGTGAACACATGCGTAGGCGGCCTTGATTCTGAAATATTAGTTCTAAATATCACTAATCAAAGCGGAGGCGGAGGGGGTGGCGGTGGAGGGGGAGGCGGCGGTGGAGGCGGGGGAAGCAGTAGAAGTGGCGGGAGTTCATCTCCCGGTCAAGTGCTTGGCGCTGCCACCGTATCCGATTTCTGCCCTTACCTTTCGAGTTATATGCGCATGGGTTATAGCAATGACCCAATGCAAGTCATCAAGCTTCAGGCTTTCCTGAAAGTATTTGAAAAATTTGATTACGTGACTGTCAACGGTGTTTTCGATGAAGCAACCCGCCAAGCGGTCAACGAATTCCAGTTAAGGTATAAAGACGAGATTCTGACACCCTGGGGCATTAACCAGCCCACGGGATATGTCTATATTCGGACTTTGGGCAAAATCAACCAAATCCTCTGCGGCAGTTCTATCCCCGATGTCCATCCACAGGTTATAAAGGACATCAAGGCACCAATCAGCAAGGAAATGGGCGGCTACAAAGAAGGCGCCGGCACCAGCACCCTCACGTCTATACCGGTCATAGGCAGCGATGTCCCTAAAGGACAAATTTCGGACAAACCGGACAAAGAACGACCGGAAAGCCTGGCAGTGGCCCTCTTCACATGGCCAGATACAGTCGCAGATACTGTGAAGTGTCTCTACCAATTCCTGCTTATCCTGATTGTCCTTTATATCTTAGGCAGCATCATGGAAAATGTCCTTTATAAGGACACCCTGGAAAATGTCCTTAAGAGATTCAGGGCCAAATGGTGGACAATTATCGCGGGTATTGCCCTCGCCTGGGTCGGGGCCTATCTTCTCGAGCTGTGGTGCTTGCTCCTGCCTCTCCTTGTCGCCTTCCTAATCTCTTTAATCTGGGTATTGGGCAAGCACCCTGCCATCCGGGAGACCGCCAAAACATGGTATGTCTCAGGCACGACCAAAGCCAAATCAATATTGAAAGAAAAAGAACCCGTTACCAAGGAAGTTGAGAACAGAACAGTAATGGTGACCGATACTAAGAAATAGTTCGACTACGCTGGTTCGATAAACTCACCATAAATCACTATAAATAAGTCAGGTTGCCTTCGGCGCTGATTTCACCGCCCTTAAGCAGTTCCGGACGCTTGACGACACTCACATAAGCGGCGATGCCAATCATCACGGCGTTGTCGGTGGTCAGCATTCTTGCCGGAGTGCGGAAGGCGAGCGCCGGGAAGGATCGGAGCATTTTGCCGAGTTCCGAAATCAGCCGGGTATTGGCGGAGACGCCGCCGGCCACGATTAAAGTTTTGATTTCATCACCCAAGTTTTCGAGCGCTGTCCGGGTCTTTCCCGCGAGCGCTGCCACGGCGGCGTCTTCGAAAGCTCTGGCCATGTCTTCTTTGAATTCCTCGTCATCCCTCTTGGCATCTCTCAGTTTGTAAAGCACGGCGGTCTTGAGCCCCGAAAAAGAGAAGTTCAGGTCGCCCGAATGGAGCATCGGGCTGGGCAGTTTAAAATCCAGCGACCCCTTTTTTCCCCGGGATATTGAGGCCAGTTTGGAGAGTTTCGGCCCGCCCGGGTACGAGAGCCCGAGCATGCGAGCCGCTTTGTCGAAAGCTTCGCCTACGGCGTCGTCGAGGGTCCGGCCGAGGATTTGGTAATGGCCGAAGTCTTTGACCAAAACCAGTTCCGTATGCCCCCCAGATACAAGTAGGGCCAGAGCCGGCAACTCTAATTTTTTAGAAATTAGAAATTCGTCATTAGAAATTTTTGGTTCCGTATAAAGAACCGACCATATATGCCCCTCCATGTGATTGACGGGCACCACCGGTTTGTCCCAGCGTTTGCCCAACTCGGCCGCAAAGGTAATACCGGCCCAGAGCGCCGGCTCAAGCCCTGGTCCGGCGGTAACAGCAATAAAATCGAGTTCTTTGGGTATTGGATATTGGTCATTGGTCATTACGCACCCGGCCTCATGGAGTGTCTTTTCCAAGAGGACGGGTAAGTTCTTTATGTGTTCGCGCTTGGCGAGCGTTGGATAGACGCCTCCGTATTGCTCGTGGAGAGCCACTTGGGAAAGCAGGGTGTTGCCCAGGACTTTGATATCCGGCTTATCGAGCGGGCCGTCAATTTCGAGCAGGGTGACTGCCGTCTCGTCACAGCTTGTTTCTATGGAAAGAATTTTCATAAATTATTGTATGCTTTGCATGCAAATCTAGTATGGCCAGGCATAAAACTTTGCTAAATTTTTGTGCGGCCTCGCCTCAGCTCGTCAGCCTGCGGCCTCACAAAGCTCCGCTTTGTGACCCTACGGAGAGTCGAACTCCGCTTCTTACCTTGAAAAGGTAATGTCCTAACCGATAGACGATAGGGCCCTAAACGTGAATAATAGTAGCATTTTAGCTTTTAAAGCTCAATTCTATTGTTGAGCTGTGTGCATATATCAACTCGAAAAATGCTATAATAAAAATGTGAAATTTAATCAAAAAGAGCATTTGAAAAAGATCGCTCGCACAGGTGGTTTGGCGAGGATAAAACTTTATGGAAACCCCGGCACTCCGTCAGGTCGCATACTAGGAGGTCAAAAAGCAAGGATAACCCACAATTCTTTGACGTCGTCGCCCTTTGTGGCCCGTAAATTTCCCCCGCCCATATTTTCAGAAGATCTGTCAGAATTTATCGGGATTTTACTTGGCGATGGGGGCGTTTCGGCGAGACAGGTAACTATCACATTACATAAGTATGATGATAAGGATTACTCTGATTACGTCGCCCGCCTTATTAAAAAAGTTTTTCGCCTCCATGTTCTTCCGAAAGAAAGAATCAAAGAAAATGTAAATATTATTGTTTTGTCCCGAACTCTTCTTGTAGAATTTTTAAAATCGATGGGAATACAGTCAGGGAGCAAGATTAGAAATCAAGATAGAATACCTTACTGGATAGAAAGTAATCCCGATTACAAAAGGAAATGTCTTAGAGGATTATTTGATACTGATGGGTGTTTTTATGTTGATAAGCATGTAATAAAGGGCAAGGTATATAAAAATGCGGGAATGAATTTCACAAACCGTTCTATACCTCTTCTTGAATTCTTCAAAAGCACTCTAATCGAAAGTGGATTTGCTCCCACACAAACATCTAAATATTGTATAGTTTTGAGAAGAGAATCAGATATAGTAAGATACTTTGGTGAAATTGGCTGCTCTAATCCTAAACATGTTAATAAGTTTAGAGCTTACATAGAGGAAAAAAGGAAGAGTGTCAGAGTGGTCGAATGAACCGGTTTCGAAAACCGGCAGGGCGCAAGCCCTCGTGGGTTCGAATCCCACCTCTTCCGCCAGAGTAGAGATTAGTGTAATCTAGTCTCGAATGCGCGGTTAGCTCAGTTGGTAGAGCATCCCCTTGACGTGGGGAGGGTCAGAGGTTCGAGTCCTCTATCGCGCACCTCTTGTTTTAAGATAACCACAGGTATAACGTCTTAATATTCAGACCCTTTACCCCCACACCTTTTTGTTGCCTTTTCATATAAAAGGTGTGGGGGTTTACAGGTCCTGGTCCGCGTGATAAAGTCCTGGCCAGGAACAAGTTCACATTCAGATTGGAGCCTCTCATGAAGATGTTTCTGTTCGCTTCCGCCATGCTCGTTTTCACCGCCTCAAACGTCGCGGCCCAGACCAACCACTGGTCCACCTCGGCCGAGTGTCTGGCGGCGACCAACGCGCCCTTCTACCATCCGTCGGTTATCCACCGGCGGGCCCTGAATCCTCGTGAGGAATTCATCGGGCCGCATGCGACGGGCGGATGCCTCGAAATGTCTCTGCCCGAAAGCATCGGCAGGCGCGGCTGGGTCCGCATCGAAGCCGGCCGGCCGGTTGTCTTCGACAGAAGCGGCAAGGTCAAGCGCCTGGCCGAATGCGACAACGACATTTACGCCGAAGTACCATTCGCCGCCACTCCGGCACAAGTGCGGGTGATCGAGACGCCGATCCGCAACTCGGTCCTCAACGTGGCCGGCAGCGTGGACCACCGTTTTCCGGAGACGCTCAACGTCCGTCTTGAAGGAACGCTCTCGGAACCCCAGCGCACCGTTGCGGCGCGACAGGAGAGCCGTTCGTGGTTCAGTCTCCGGCGCAACGGCAAGTGGTTCTGGCCGCTCGTCGGCGGGGCGGTCGTAGTGGCTGCCTGCACCATCCCGGAGCCGCGGTGCTTCAAGGTCACCCAGATAGTGACCATCAACAGGTAGGAAAGAAAAAGCCCCCCACCACTTTAACAATTGTAAAAGTGGTGGGGGGCTAAATCGTTTTATATTATTGGGCGTGCAGCGAAAGGTAGATATCCTCAAGTGCTTTGACGGCATCGCCAGCGGCAATGTTGTTCTGATGATAAAGTCCGTCCGTGGAATCTCCGGCGGCCCAGACTCCGGGCACCGTGGTCCGCTGGGTTTTGGGGTCGACCGGAATTTGGCCGATTTTATTCAAAGGAAGCAGGTCTTTGACGAACCAAGTGGTGGGGATGAGGCCGATTTCCACGAAAATGCCCGTGACCGGCAATTCTTTCTCCGCCCCGTTTTCCTCATAAACCAGAGACTCCAGGAATTTGGAGCCTTTGACCGCTTTGGGCACCGCGTTTTTGACGGCTTTCATGTTCGGGTGGGAAAGCACCTTCTCCACAGTTACTTCATCGGCTTTGAACGAGTCGCCTCGGATAAGCAGGGTGACCGACTTGGCATAGGAGAGAAGCTGGGCAGCCGTTTCGAAGGCGGCATTGCCACCGCCGATAACCGCCACATCCTGGTCCGCAAAGAGCGGTCCGTCGCAGGAAGCGCAGTAAGTGATGCCTTTGTTCTCGAATTCCTTGGCGCCGGGGATTTCCAGTTTGCGGCGGGTAGAGCCGGTGGCCACGAGCACGGTCCTGCTTTTGAAAGACTGACCGCTTTCCACATCCAGCTTGAAGACCTCGCCGTCTTTGGAGACTTTGACCACCTTCTCTCCGGCTTTGATTTCGACCGCATCGCCCTTGTAAGCGCGCAGGTGGTCTTCGAGCAGTTTGCCGAATGCGGTACCCGGTATGACCTTCCAGCCTATCCAGTTCTCGATACCGGGGGAATCGGTGCTCTGGCCGCCGAAAGACTCGGTGATTAAAACGGTTTTGAGGCGTTTGCGGGCAGCATAAACGCCGGCGGAAACGCCGGCGGGGCCTCCACCGATAATCGCTAAATCGTACATAAGCTTCTAGGTTCTAGGTGTTAGGTTCTAGCTTTTAATTTTTAATACAGAATGCAATTAAGAATAGCAAAATTTAGTTCAAGCTAGAAGCTAGTCCCTAGCAGCTAGCACCTATTTGAGTTTGCTTCGTCGCAGGAATGCCGGCACGGCCGACCAGTCGTCGTCATTGTCTTCGACGGGGCTGGCCGCGGCGGGGGCGCCGACAGGCTTTTTGATATCGACGGTTTCTTTGGCCGGCTGCTTTTCAGGGGTGGCGATGGTGTTGAAAATCTTGCCTTTGCCGCGCTCTTCTTCGCCCGCGAAACCCTGGAAGAGGGAAGTGGCCTTGCGCTGGCTGTTGTTCTCGGGGAAGTTGGAAGCGATGACGGTGATTTTGACCTCGCCTTTCTTGAGCTTCTCGTCGCGGACGGTACCGAAGATGATTTTGGCGTTCGGGTCGACCGATTCGGTGATCACTTTGGCGGCATCCTGGATTTCGAACATGGTCAAATCGTCGCCGCCGGCGATGGAGAAGAGCACTCCCTTGGCGCCGTTAATATTGATTTCCAGGAGCGGGGAGGAGATGGCGGCCCGGGCGGCTTCCTCGGCGCGATTCTCGCCGGAGGCGGCACCGATGCCCATGAGCGCGGCGCCGGAGTTCTCGAGGACCGAGCGGATATCGGCGAAGTCGATGTTGATGATGCCGGGAGTAGTGATGAGGTCCGAGATGCCCTCGACCGCTTCTTTGAGGATATTGTCGCAAATGGCGAAGGCGTTCTTGGCGGTAATGTTCTTCTCGACCGTCTGGAGAAGTCGGTCGTTGGGGATGACGATCAGGGCGTCGACGGCTTGCTTGAGTTCCTCGATGCCTTGTTCGGCGTAGCGCATGCGCTGCTGACCTTCGAAGAAGAAGGGTTTGGTGACGACCGCGACCGTGAGCACCCCGCTTTCCTTGGCCGTGCGGGCGATGACCGGAGCGGCGCCCGTGCCGGTGCCCCCGCCCATGCCGGAAGTGATAAAGACCATGTCCGCGCCCTTGATGGCCTCCTGCAGTTCTTCCTTGGTCTCTTCAACGGCGCGCTTGCCGAGCTCGGGGTTCATGCCGGTGCCGAGGCCCCGGGTCAGATTCTTGCCGATGTGGATTTTCTTCTTGGCCAGAGAGTGGTGAAGGTCTTGGGCGTCAGTATTAACGGCGATAAAATCGACTCCCTTAACCTTAGAATTGATCATGTGGTTGACCGTATTCTTGCCGGAACCGCCCACTCCGATGACCTTGATTCTGGCGAAAGACTCTACTTCTGGTTTGATTTGGGGCATGCGTTTAAATTAAATGATGGGCCTATCTTACCCAAAGGCTTTGGAAAAGGAAAGCGATAGACAAATATTTGAAAATGTTTCGCCGTTTTACCCCCACACCTATCTAGGTATCAATACAATTTGTTTTATTTTGTGCCAGGGCATTATTTGTTTTCTGGAGTAAATTACTATTCCAACCAACTTCAAGTTGCATTAAAAACAATACCTAGATAGGTGTGGGGGTTTAGGGCAAAAGCTGGGAAATCCAGCGGGAAGCTTTTTGGAAAAGGTCTTTGCCATCGGCAGCCGTCAGAGGGCCGTTCCTGCGGCCGATGAGACTCTGTTCGTTGTCGGCGTTGAAGCCCAGAAGCGAGAGACCGCAGGCGGTGGCCCAGATGGTCTCCTTGATTTTGTTTTTTTCGTTCGAGCCGAAGTGGATTTCAGCCACTTGGGAAGGCAGACTCAACACTTCCTCGGAAAGTTCTTTGATATGCTGGGTCGCGGCCGAGCCGCCGGTCAAAATGATGCCGGCCGGCAGCAAGGCGTCGCGGCCGAGCTTCTTTAGATGAACATGGATAAGCTCGAAGCAGTCCTCAAGCCGCGCGAAGATGATTTCATCCAGCTTTTTCTTGGCATAAGTGGTGCGGGAGAAGCCGCCGAGCTTCACGTTCTCCGCGTCATCGAGACCCATCTTGAGTCCCAGGGCGATGTCATTGGTGATGTCGGAGCCGCCGATGGGGAAGACTTCGAGCGAGACGATGTTGTTGTTCTCAAAAACCAGTATCGAGAGTGTCTCGGCCCCGATGTCGGCGAAAAGGCAGCCGACCCGGCGCTGCTTTTTCGAAACCGTGACGAAACTGGCGGCCACCGGGGCCGCGACCACGTCGGCCACTTCCACTCCGGCTTCTTCCACTGTTTTTATGAGCTCGGAGAGATGGTGTTCGAGACAGGTGATGAAAAGCGCCTTGACCTCAAGCTTCTGGGCCTTGAGCCCGACCACCGCTCCCCAAGCCGGCTTGCCGTCGATTTTCCATTCCACCGGAATGGTGTTGATGATTTTCTTGTTGAGCGAGGTTGCTTTCGGTATAGCCGCTTCAGCGACTTCAAGGGCCAGGTCGAGGTCGTGTTCGGTTACCTCGAGGTCGGCCCGCGAGATGGCGATAGTACCGCTCGAGACGACGCTCCCCAGGCCGATGCCGCCGAAAGAGACGTAGGCTCTTTTAACCCTGATGCCGGCCATTTTCTCCGCCCGGGCAACGGCGGTTTTGACGCTAATGGCGGCCTCGGCCGCATGGGTGACGTAGCCGCGCTCCACTCCTCTCGAATCGCTTACGCCGGTGCCGATGATGCGCGGCGCGAAGTGGCCCTGGTCGAAGGTGTGTTCAGCGATGACAACCTTGGTTTGGAAGCTTCCGATATCAATGCCCGTGATGATTTGACGCGCCATGTAATAATTTTTTCTCAGCCTGTTCCATTTTACGCCCATGTGACATTCCTATTTTTCGAAAGCGGAAATGAGAGGACGTTGGTCGGCCGGTCTTTGCCGCGGTAGACGCGGTTGAGTTTCCTCGAAAGGCTGTTGCCGCAGAAAACCAGGGAGAGTTCGTAACCTTTTCCCAAAACTTTATCCTTTAATTTTTCAAATTTAACATTCGGAGTCCGTTTTCGAGTCCGATTTTTAATTGAAAATTGCAAATTGTAAATTGAAAATTTATCTTCGTCTGCGGGTGAACTTCGTGACCTCCGCGATTTTGCCGAGCTTCATCAATTCGGCGGTAATCTCCTTTTTCTTTAGAAAGGCGACAGTCTTGGCGTGTCTGGTATTGGGAGAAGGCGTGCGCTCGGTATAACGCTTGGAGCGGACGCGGGGGAGAACCCCGGCGGCCTGGACGCGCTTGGTAAAACGCCTCAAAACGGAGAGGTTATTCTCGCTCGAGCCTTTGACGACTTCGATATTGACCATTGATTGCATTGCGAGGGATAATTTAACACAAGAGGAAAAGAATGTCCAATATCCAAATCTCAATATCCAATGAAATTTCCCAATGGACATTGTTCATTGGTGCTTGAGATTTATAATGCGATGTGCTTGAGGTATTGGGGCAGGTTGGCGAGCGGTATGGTGTCCTGGGCCCTGGTGGCCACGTTTCGGACGGTGGCGGTGCCGTCGAGGGCTTCTTTCTGTCCGATGATGATGAGATACGAGACGTGCAGATTCTCGGCGTTTGAGAGCTGGACTGTCAGCTTGTCCTTGCCCAGGAAATGGTGCACGGGAATGCGGTGTGAACGGAGCATTTCTATCAATGAAAGGGTTTTGATTTTGGCCTCCCTGCCGAGCTGGACGAGGTAAAACTTGGGTCGCGGCAGCTGTTTGTAGACTTTTTTCTCGTGCTCGCGGCCGGGCAGGGTAAAGATGTTGACTCCGGCCATGGGGATTTCTTTTCTCAAGCCCAGACGGCGGCCCAGGCGCGAATAGCGGTAGCCGATAGCGAGCGTTGTTTCGCCCTCCGCCTCGGCTTCCGCGCCGGCGGCTTTGATGGCAAAAATGGTGTGGGAAGCGTGATTTTTCTCGCCGACCAATTCGGAGGCCAGGCGGAATTCGATGCCGAGCGCTTCCAGGTACTCGAGCACTTCTTTGAAATAAAGGCGGCTCTGGGTCGAAAGGAAAGTGATGGAGGATGGGGCGATGGCGCGCAGCTGTATGGCTTCTTCTTCCTCGAGCCTGAAAAGATTGAATACGTCTTCTTTGACGCGCGCCTTGATAGGTTCGGAGAGCCCGGCACCGAACTTCTTGATAAAGTTGCCGAGTTCGCGTTCGTAGACCGCGAGCGATTCCTTGTCGCCTACACAGTTGATGTCGACCCGCATATGCTCATGGCCTTCTTCGGAGAGTATGGAGAGGGCGGCGCGAATGAGGGTCGCTTCGGCGATGCCGCCGGTGGAACCGATGAAGTGCAGGGCGTAACCGCCCGTTCTTTTCCTGGCTGGCGGTTTTTTGTAGACAATGGCCAGCGGATGGGGAAGCGATGCCAGGTTTTGTTCCAAGTAGTGTCTGATGACCGCGGCTTTCTCGGCGGCATCGTAATGAGGCTCTTCGCCGCAGAAACGAGTCATCTCGACGTCTTCTGCGCTAATTCTCGGGGCAGTGACAGGCATGAAGCCGAAGTAAGTGGCGGTGATAAGGCTTCTGTCGAACTCATTGAGGCTCCACTTCGGTTTACGCTCTATTTTTTGTGTCATTGGGTTGTGTTGGCTGGAGTTTCTTCAGGTGTATTCTCCCCGGGGAAAAGAGCCGGTGGGAAGAAACGGATGATGGGCCGGCCAATGATGTTGGCTTCCGGCACCGCTCCCCAAACGCGGGAATCGGAGCTGCCCAGTCGGTTGTCGCCCATGACGAAGTACTCGCCCTCTCCGAGAGTGTAGTTCAAAGAATCCTCTTTTTTGAATTTGACGTAAGGCTCATAGAGAGTGAGGCCCTCCGGGTAGTCGTTGTTGACGATGGTAACCGCACCTTCTTTAAGAGAAATGATTTCACCGGGGAGGCCGATGACGCGTTTGATGAAATACTTCTTAGGGTCTTCGGGATATTTGAAGATGAGGACCGAACCGCGCTCTGGAGTCTTGAAGAGGTAAGTCACTTCGTCCACGATGAGGTACTGCCCGTTCCTGAATGTCGGGTCCATGGATGCGCCGTCGACGATAAAGGGCTGCGCGATGTAGAGACGGAAGGGGATGACGATGATTAGCGCGAGGAAAAGGAGCTTGCCCAGCTCTTTCCAAAAACTCTTTGAGTTTTTGTCCTGAGGAGCCTTGGGCGAAGTAGGACTGCCCATTTCTTCTTTCGGATAGTCCATAATTTGCTACGATTGTATTATCTTAATTGATTTGACACAATAGCAATATGTATATCATCGTAGGTTTAGGGAATCCCGGAGCACAGTACGCGCGCACCCGTCACAACACAGGACGGATGGCGGAGGAATATATTGCCAAAAATGCTTCGGACCTCCCGGTGAAGTTTGTTTATCTCGATACGTTCATGAACAAATCGGGAAGCGGAGTGGTAAAAGCGGTCAAGAGCAAAAAGGCGGCCGAGAAACTGGTGGTCATTTACGACGATTTAGATTTGCCGCTCGGCAGCATGAGGATTTCTTATAATAGAAGCTCGGGCGGTCACAAAGGACTTGAATCAATTATCAAAGCCTTGAAGACCGAAGCTTTTATCCGTATCCGTATCGGTATTGCTCCCGTTACGCCAAGCGGCAAGCTCAAAAAGCCGCAAGGAGAAGCGGCGGTCGAGAAGCACATCCTGGGCGACTTCAAGCCGGGGGAGATGGAGACATTGAAAAAAGTTTTTAAGCGTGCCAAAGAGGCCACGGAAGCAATCGTTGAGAAGGGCGTCGGCCCGGCGATGACGGAGTTTAATTAAATTTTGTGCGAGAAATAGAAATAAAACTTAGGGCGAATAATCTCAAAGAGGTTGAAAGTAAACTCGCCGAAAAGGGTTGCGTGCTTTCCGAGCCGATTAGTCAGCATGATGTCGTTTATTCTTTGAAGGGCTCAAGGAACGAATTCCAATCGGCACAGGAGGGAGATATTGTTATTCGCATCCGTTACTTGAAGGATTCTGCGGAACTTACCTTAAAACAGCAACGTTCCAACGAAAGCGACAATATTGAGTGTGAGACAGAGGTAGTGGACCCGAAGCAGATTCACCACATGCTTGAACTACTGGGGTGGTATCCGGCAGTCGAGGTGAAGAAGATTCGTCGCAAAGGTAAGCTTGGACTATATGAGATTTGTCTGGATGAAGTAGAGAGGCTCGGGACTTTTATTGAGCTTGAAAAGTTGACTGATGAAAATATTGATGCGGAGGAAGTTAGACAAGAATTATTCAAAGAACTTGAATCTCTCGGACTTTCTCGCAATGACGAAGAAACTCGAGGCTATGACACCCAGATTTATCAGCTGGAGTTGAACAAATAAAATGAAAAATAGAGTCAAGGTTGGAAATTATAAAACCGTTTTTAAGGGAACTATTTATGAGATCAAACAGGCGAAAGCCGTATTTCCAAGTGGTAAGATAAAAACTTTTGAGATAGCGAGCCGTCCTCCCAGCGTCTCAATTCTCGCTTTTGATCATAAAAGAAGGTTGCTTTTAACGAGAGAATACAGGGTTAAATATAAAAAGTATTTATGGCGAATTCCTGCTGGTAGAGTTGATAAGGGGGAACAGCCGATCAAAGCAGCCCAACGGGAACTCCAAGAAGAGACTGGCTATAAAGCAAGGAATTTGAAGTTATTTCACTTCACTGATATGGGACAATCACTTGATTGGAAAAGGTATACATATCTTGCCACGGGTCTTGCAAAATCTCCTTTGAACGGAGACGAAGATGAAGATATAACTGTTGTACCCACTACGCTTCCAAAAGCATATAAGATGGTCAAACAAGGAAAGATCAAAAATGAGGGAATGGCTTACCTTATCTTTAAGCTTTATCACCAGAAAATAAAATGAAAAAATACAGGATGCGAGTGGTGCGGGGAGCGTTTATCGACCCGAAAATTCTGGATGACTTAGGAGCGAAAACTATTGAAAGATTCGAACGGGATGAATGGATTGGTATAGATGAAGTGGTCGCTGACATAGAACAGCTTAAAGAGCTGCAGAAAGCCATGGTAAAGCATTATGACGACCCGAATGTGCCGTGGTACATGGATGGCAGGGGAGCCGAAGATAAAAATGACATCATTATTGCGTTCGGAGCTGATGACGGCGAGGGCGGCAGAATTTTCGAATTTCGCACAGACGATAAGAATTCAATTGACCAAGTAGTAAGGTACGGAATAAGCAAAAGTATTCCAGCCGAACAAATGGATTTTATGGAGGGGAAATTCTAAATCTGCGCATACGTTATTATCTCACTGTGGTGAAAAGATAACGTATACAACTATCTCAGGCTATAGCAGAAATAGTTGTATACGAGCACTATGATATATCATAGTGAAAATTTTAAATCCAAAAATCTAAACTTGAGATTGACTTTCGACGGAAATTGGTGCAACATTTCGTTCAGAAAGAAACAGGCACATAGGAGGATAAGGCCTGCCAGCGCACGCGCTGGCAGGCCTTTCCCATTTTATTTTTTACTTTTTATCCACGAAACTCAGTGCCATCTTCTGCTCTTTGGGGTCGAAGAGGGTGATTTTGAAGGTGTAAACTTTGCCCATCTCGAGCTTCTCGCGCAGTTTCTCTTCCGAGCCGAACTCCGAGACGTGTACCAGGCCGGCGACACCTTCCTCTATGGAGGCCAGCGCGCCATGCTTGTTGAATTTGATGATGACTCCCTGGACGACGGCGTCTTTTTTGTATTTCTTCTCCGCTTCGCGCCACGGGTTCTCCTTCAGGGCCTTGATAGAGAGGGAAATCTTGTCGTCCTTGATTTCAATCACCTTGACTTTGACCTTTTCGCCAATTTTAAACATGGTTTTCGGATTCTCGACCAGACCCCAATCGATTTCCGAGATGTGGACCAGGCCTTCGAGACCTTCTTCGAGTTTGACGAAGACGCCGAAGTCGACGAGACCCGTCACTTCGCCGGTCAATTCATCACCCAAGGCGTAGCGGGCGACGATGTTCTCCTTGTCTTTGGTCTCAGGACTCTTTTCCGAGAAAATCAATTTGCCTTCCTTGGGATTGACACCGATGATGGTGACGGAAAGCTTCTCGCCGACCAGTTTCTTCAATTCATCGAGAATCTTGTCCTTGTCGCCGTCGGAGATGCGCGGGTAATGTTCCGGCTTGAGTTGGGAAGCCGGCAAGAAGCCGATGATGCCCTGCCAGTTGATAATCAAGCCGCCTTTGTTGGCATCCGAGATAGGCAGTTCGAAGACGCGCTTCTCGCGGATGGCGTCTTCGGCCTCGTTCCAGATGATAGCTTGACGTGCTTCCTTGAGGGAGATTTCAATATAACCTTCGGCGCCGCCGATGCCGACGACTTTGCCGGCGACGATATCGCCGACGTTAATCTTTTTGATAATGTCTCGGGCGTTGATGAACTCGCGCCCGTAGATGATGCCGGTGCCGAAGGGCGGCAGGTCGATAAAGACCGCGCCCTTGTCGATGGAGATGACTGGGCCCTCCACCAGGTCGTCGACCGCCGGAGGAGTAGGAATTTTCTCCAGATACGCGGTTACGGCGGCATCCTCTTGAGGGGCTGCCGCTTTCTTCTTAGTTTTTTTTGCTCCAGCGAGCGAGATTGTGTCGGTCTTAACCCTCTCTTCGGGGGCTCCGACGACCTCCAAATCTCTCTCGCTTTCGCTCTTTTTCTTTCTTCCAAATAATGACATGTGAGTGGCCGCTTCCGGTCCTTTTGCTTCATCAGTGGTTGCCAGAGCAAAAGGGATAACAGAAACGGGGACTGATAAAGAACCTGGATACAATAGCAAACAAAAATGAGCTAATCAAGGTATTCTTTGACTAGCTCATTAATCTTTAAAACGTTCCTCCATCATCCTCTTCCACTCGCGCTTCTTGCGCCGGTGTTCGAGGATGAGGTGGATGGCCACCACGCTCACCGCGATCACGACCGCAATCACAATCGAGTCAAGCATAAAACTCCTTTGGAAAGGGCGGAACCGCTTGGTCCCGCCCTTGTATCTGTGCCTATCTTAGCACACTATAGTACTTCTGTCAAGCGTGAAAAAAGGGCTTATTTTTGCTATAATTACCTCATGATTATTAGCTACCAAGGGGTAGAGGGCTTCAAAATTTCCCAAGGCGAACTCACCTTGGCGGTTAACCCTCAATCCAAGATCAGCGCCGCCGTCACGCTCTTTACCGGCAGCCGCGCCGAGACCGCCGAGAAGTCCGGCTTCGTCATCGCTGGTCCGGGTGAATACGAAATCAAAGACGTTTTCATCAAAGGCTTTCTCTCCGAGGCCAAAGACAAACTGAATACCATCTACCTCATATCTTTTGAAGGTTTGAAGCTCTGTTTTCTCGGCTCGTTATTCAATCCACAGCTGCCGACCAAGACTCTCGAGGCTATCGAGGATATCGACATCCTTTTCGTACCGGTCGGCGGCAATGAGGTGCTCGAGCCTTCCGCGGCCTACAAACTGGCGGTCTCACTCGAACCGTCCGTCATCATTCCCATGCATTACGCCAAGCCCGCTCTTGACCAATTTATCAAAGAGGGCGGCGACAAAGTCGAAGCGCTCGACAAATTCGTGGTCAAGAAGAAAGACCTCGAAGGCAAGGAGAGTGAGATAGTGGTTCTGAAAGAGGAATGATTTAGGATTTAGGATTCATGATTTAAGAATAAGATGAGACAATACCTCGCGACCCTCCATCAAAGGCCCCATCATCACAAGAAGCGTTTCGCTCTCCTGGCTTCCGGCGGTTTTACTCTGCTCGTTTTCGGCATCTGGGCTCTGGTTAATTTTGGTTCGACTTCGCTCACCACAAGCGGCACCGAGGCTAGTGCCAATAAGGCGGTTGAAGA
>Ga0075993_107_pt1 | contig 21125 bp, 20 predicted proteins | sample RifGroA2_FD_68039 | JGI IMG/M metagenome (GOLD analysis project Ga0075993, IMG submission 68039) | Parcubacteria bacterium GW2011_GWA2_50_10b | reverse complement strand
TCCAGTCAATCCATACCTGTGCGGTTTTCATGTCGCCATGCTTGTTGACTCCTGCAACCGGGATAGTATCGGCCGTCGCTTGCAAGAGTATTTTTTTGCCCGGAAAGTACACAACGCCGACCTGCGTTTCTCCGTCCATCACGAAAGCGATTGACACGCCATAATGATCATCCTGACGGAAGAAGTTGACCGTACCATCAATGGGGTCGATGACCCACAGTGGCCCTTTGGTGCTTGCGACTCCACCGCCTTCTTCCGCATACATCGGTATAGCGGGGAATTCTTGCCACAACTCTCTGGCAATCATTTCTTCTGCCTTGAGGTCGGCGTCTGTGACGAAATCCTTGTAGGATTGAGCGAGGGCGGTCGCCCGCGGCTGCATCTCCAGGAGCATCTTCCCAACCGATAGCGCCGTTTTCCGCGCAGTTTGTTCGATTCTACGTAGGTCCATTAGAAAGTCTCCACTTGGCATATTCTGTATCTGAAAAAATTATATCATACTTTGAAATTTTATCAACTCCATGCATCGTACAAATATGGACAAGGTAAAGGCTCTTCGGTATAGTGCTGGAGCGTTTTTACCGCTATGAAAAAAGCCCTTATTACCGGCATTACCGGCCAGGACGGCTCCTATTTGGCGGAGCTGCTTATTAAAAAGGGGTACGAGGTGCACGGCCTCGTGCGCCGCTCGAGCACCTTTAACCGGCACAATATCGACCATATTTTTACCACCGATACCGGGCGCCACCGGCACTTGCATTACGGCGACATGGCCGACATGAACTCCCTCATGTCTATTTTAAAAAAAGTGCAGCCCGATGAGATATACAACCTCGCGGCGCAGTCGCACGTCAAAATATCCTTCGAGGTGCCGTCCTACACCGCGCAAGCCGACGCGCTCGGCGTACTCTCGCTGCTCGAAGCCGTGCGGCTGTTGGGTCTCAATTCAAAAATCTATCAGGCGTCCACCTCCGAGCTGTACAGCGGGGACAGAAAAGAGGCTCCGCAGAACGAGCGCACGCCGTTTCATCCGCGCAGTCCATACGGAGTTGCCAAGCTCTACGCGTTTGAAATAGCGCGGGTGTACCGCGAGAGCTACGGCATGTTTGTCGTCAACGGCATTCTTTTTAACCACGAGTCGCCGCGGCGCGGAATGAACTTCGTAACCCGCAAGATAGTCCACGGCGTCGCCGAGGTTGCGGCGGGGAAGCGCGGGTATATTGAGCTCGGCAATCTTGACGCCTCCCGCGACTGGGGCTACGCGCCGGAGTATATGGAGGCTGCGTGGGAAATGCTTCAGCAGCAAACACCGGGAGACTTCGTCATAGCCACGGGCGAGACTCATACCGTGCGCGAATTTGCCGAAGCGGCTTTCGCGCGCGCCGGCATCACTCTCCGGTGGGAGGGTGCCGGAGCCGATGAGGTCGGTATTGACGCGGCAAGCGGCAAGACGCTGGTAAAAATTGACCCGGAATATTTTCGCCCCAACGAAGTGGATTATCTATGCGGCGACGCCGGCAAGGCCTTTGTGTCGTTCGGATGGAAACCGCGCACTACCTTTACAAAACTTGTGGAGATTATGATGGACAGTGAGCTTTCAAAAGTAACCATACAGCCAAAAGCATCAAAAATTGATACGCAAATAGGTGTCGGGTGTCTCGAAATCACCGATATAGAAAAGCGCTATGTAAACGAGGTGCTCGAGTCTGGCCGCCTCTCTCAAGGTCCGTTTATCAAACGCTTCGAGCGTGAGTTCGCTGCGGCGCACGACGCGCGCTTCGCAATCATGGTTAACAGCGGTACCTCGGCGCTTGAGATGGCGGTCGCTTGCCTCAAAGAGGTGCACGGTTGGCGGGACAATGATGAGATACTGTGTCCGGCGGTCACCTTTGTCGCCTCAAGCAACGTTATTTTGGCTAATAATCTAAAGCCTGTTTTTGTAGACATAGACGCGCAGACTTACAATATCGACCCGGTGCGAGACGATGTTTGCAAAATATAAGGGGACCTCGGTCGGCGTTATGAGCGATATCGCATGCTTTTCGACCTACGTGGCGCATATTTTGGTGACGGGGGTTGGAGGCATCGCCATGACCAACAACCCGGTGCTCGCGGAGCGCCTGCGCAGCCTCGCCAACCACGGGCGGGACAATATTTACATTTCGATTGACGACGGCAAAGAGGCGAAGGGCCAAGACCTTAAAGAAATCATTTCCCGGAGGTTTAATTTTATCCGCAGGGGATACAGCTACCGCGTCACCGAGATGGAGGGGGCGCTGGGCTGCGCGCAGCTGGAGCGGTATGAAGCGACCATCGCAAAACGCAAGGAAAACGGCGCGTATTTTAACAAACATCTCGCTCAGTTTGGCGGGCATCTTCAGTTGCCGACGACCGCTCCCGGCGCGGAGCATGTGTTTATGATGTACCCGATTGTTATTAAAAAATCTTCACCAATACAGAAAGCCGACATGGTCCAGTATCTCGAGGAGCACAACATCGAAACCCGCGACATGCTTCCGCTTATCAACCAGCCGTTTTATAAAGAGCTGTACGGCGACCTCGAGGCGCAGTACCCTGTCGCTAAGTGGATTAACAACAACGGCTTTTACATCGGCTCGCACCAAATGCTCACGCCAAAAGACCGCGAGCGTATTGTCTCGGTGTTTATGGAGTTCTTTTATACTGCAGGCTCTTCGTGATGCTTCCACACCCAGAGCCGGTAGCCGGTGTAGTTGGAGATAAACCCGAGCAAAATACCTCCCGCATAGGCGCCGTGTATCACCCAAGTATTTGCGGTAAGCGACTCCGCGGTAAACACGCACAGCCACTGTATAAAAAGCGAGCCTGACACCACCGCATGAAATCGCAGCAAGCGCATAGGCAGCGGCGCGTGCGTACGGTCGTTAAACGAAAACCGGTTATTGAGAAAGAAGTTCGTGATAATGCCGAACTCGGCTCCCAACAAAGTGGCGAGCGACGGGCGCAGGAGCCCGAGCCAAATCCCCACAATCTCAAAAACAATAGTCTGGACAATAACGCCGAACCCGCCAAAAAACGCCACCCGCATGATGCGAGAGCGCGAGGCTCTATAAATGGCGCGTGTCGCAAATTCGGGCATAGATATGAGCTTGTCGTTCATGATACTATGGGGTACCTTTTTATGGAATTATGCGTGTAACTGTCGTATTGCCGACGCTTGACGAGGGACCGCTCTTGACGGAGACGGTCAGGGCGGTTTTTGAGAAATTACAGGGCCACGACCTGCGGGTCGTTATCGCCGCCTCGGCTCGTCTTACGACGCGTGAGACCAGGACAGCGATTGCTGAGCTTGTGGCGCGCTACGGCAATAAGATTGAATTAAAAAACTTGAGGAGGGCTATGACATGGCGACCGCCACACGCTGGCGGAAGGGGTTTGCGCTCAACGGATACAATCCGGTAAAAATGACGCTTAACTTTTTGTTCCAGCAGGTTTTCCGTGTTATATATCTCACGCGTCTGAGCGACCTGACCTACGGCTACCGCGCATTCCGCACCGAGGTTGTCAAAAGCATCCGCTGGGAGGAGCCGAGGCATCCGTTCTTTTTTGAAACGATGTTAAAACCCTTGCGGCTCGGCTACCGCATTGCCGAGGTAGACGCGCCGTGGGAGATTTTTATAACGCGCAAATCCTCTACCGGACGCGCCAAGTCTAAAGACCTGCTAGCATACATCCGCGTCGGCCTGCATAATCGGTTTTTACCAAAAAGACTAATGCGGGTACACTAAGCGCATGCGGGCAACCTCACAACTAAAAAGGCTTCCAATCGCTGTGCTCCTCGGCATTATTCTGCTCCTCAGCATGATTCCGGCTGTAGAGGTAGCCTCTGTGCTGGGAGTTAAATGGCAAGGATTTACCCCGATGTTCGGCGATGAGGGCTTTTATTATGCGCATGTGCAAACTATCGCTGAAGGATACTATAATGACGGCAATCCGTACTTTTTTGAACACCGATTTGATCCGCCTCTCGTCATATTCGGCGGCGCGTGGCTCAACGCGCTTCCGCTCTTCCTTGGGCTACCGTTTAATGCCGCGATGCTTATTAATCTTGTTCTTTGGAGTCTTGCGTTTGCCGCTGTTGCCTACCTGCTCTATCGGGAGTTCGCGGTTCCGCCGTGGATAAGTGTTGCGGGCGTAGTCGCGCTGTATATGCAATGCTACCCGCACATCTTCCGGCCGGCCAATCTCCAGCCGGTATATCCTTTTTACTTTCTTTTCTATCTGGCGCTCGCGCGGTTTATGCGCGAGCAGAGCAAAACAAACATATTGTTGCTTTCCGCTGTTTCAGCCTCTACCTTCTACCTTTTTTCTTATCTGTGGCAGGCGGTGGCGGTTACTCTCGGGCTGCTCGTGCTATACGCACTCGTCCGGCGTGATTGGCAGTTTTTTAAGTCAGCGCTGATAACCACCGTTTTAAGCGGCATTCTTGGTCTGCCGGCGGTACTCTATACATTCTGGCTGTCGCACACATCTCCTTACTTTTGGGAAAGTATCGCGCGCTTCGGGCTCGTATATACGCGCATTCCCATGGCGGAAATCCTGTATTCAGGAGGATGGATAGGAGCGATACTCGCGCTCTTGGCGGTGCTCTATTGGCGCTCGCCGGCGCTGCGTACCAGAGAGTTCCGCCGTCTGTGTTTATTTGCCGCGGTCGGCGGTCTTGGGCTGTGGATTACGCAAGGAAGCAATGCGCTGACCGGTATCTTGGTAGAGACCGGCGAACACGTGCGGATGCTTATTTTGCCGTGGGTTCTGTTTGTAACCGTTATGCTCGGTTCGTACCTTTGGAGACGGCGCGCTGATCTTGCGCTCCCGGTACGCGCTCTCTCGGTCGCGGCAATCGGAATACTTGCGCTGGCAAGCGCGTACTATACACAGTATTATTTTATGTCGTTTGTCGCTATGCCCGAATCGCGGCGCGACGCGTGGATTGAGGAACAGAATTTTACAAAACCATTTGAGTGGTTGCAGGCGCACGAGCAGAGCGCTGTAGTTGTTTGGAGCGATCCGCGCGACGAGATTACCTCCACTCTGCCGATATTTACACGCCACTTCACGCTCTACACACCGATTGGTATGTGGCACCTGGTTTCCACGAAGGAGCTTATCGAGCGGTACTTGGTATCGCAGTATTTTAACAATCCGACAGCGGCAGACTTGCAGTCCGATATGGGGGCGTATCTGGGGCGGCAGGATGTATTTCATCGCGCCAAGACTATAGAGCGCAAAGCAAAGCTCTGCCGCTTCTTCTTTTTTTGGGACAAAGCCCGCGACTGCGGCGCGACGCCGACCTCTGCAGAGCTGCTCGGCGACCCGTTTTTTAACTCGCTCGCACGAACATTTACCGATGACATACAGCCGCAGATCAAAAGCTATCTGCGCAAGTATCACGTCTCATACATACTAAAAGATGTTATCCTTAATCCTAACTGGCATCCTGAAGAGCTCCGTGCGAAACTTGTTTACAGCGACGGGCGTTATGAGTTATATCGCTTACCCCTATGAAACAGCCGATTACATTTTTGAGGCTCTATGTGGATCCGGCGTGGCGGAGGATAAAAGACGTACCGAGCACCCTCCTCTTTCCGTTCTGGGGCAATTTGATACCGGAATCATCTTTTCTTTCGAGGGAATTTTTTAACTCTTTTTCTTTTGATACCCGCTTTTACGGCATTACCGACGATATAACAAAAGCCGATGCGGTCTTTGCGCCTTATCGCCAAGCGACACTCATGCGGCATGACCCCGCGCTTTTAACAGAGTGCGCGCAAACGGCAAAGAGCGCCGGGTTGCCGCTGTTAGTTGATGGTCTTGGCGACGGGGAAACTCCTCTCGGTATCGATAACGCATACATCATGCGGTATGGAGGGTATCGTACTTTGGGGGAGGAGTGGTGGAGAAATCGGCTCCCAGTACACCTGCGCTTTGAGTCTCCTCACACGAGAATTCAAGTTCCGACGCAGGTAGACGACCTTCTGTTGCGATGCACGGACGGAGTAGTGCGGGTACGCCGCAAAGGAGAGGGGAAGCCGGTGGTCAGCTTTGCCGGTATGGTAAAAACAACGTTCAAAAATACGGTGCATCAAAGGCTTGACGAGAGCCCCCTTTACCTACGCGGACTCTTGGACGACCGCTACTTTGCAATGAGCAACGGCATATTCTTGCGCACTAAGGCTCTTCGCATCCTAGAGCGTTCCGATAAGCTCGTATGCAAGCTTACGGGACAGTTTTTTTCTCCTTTATCTCCGCGGCGGTCATATGACGAAATGAAAGAGTTCCGGCGCGGGTTCGCGGAGATGATTCTTGAGAGCGACTACGCGCTTGATGTGCGCGGGTACGGCAACGCATCGTACCGCCTGTATGAAATACTTTCGCTCGGGCGCATACCCGTCATTATTGACACCGAGCGCTACTTCCCTTTTAGCGATGTTGTTGATTGGCATAAATTTTCGCTCATTGTAGATTTTCGAGACATTAAGCGTCTCCCACAAATAATCGCGGACTTTCACAAATCACTTTCGAATGAACAGTTCGAAACAATGCAACGCGAAGCTCGCGCTGCATTTGTCAATTACTTCCGCATCGACGCCCAAATGCCGCACATCATACGCGAGTTCAACAGGCTTCGCGCGCTTGGCCCGCAATGAAACTGTATTATATAGCCAACGCGCGCATGCCAACCGAAAAGGCGCACGGCATACAAATAGCCAAGATGTGCGAAGCTTTTATCGAAGCCGGTATTGATGTAAGCCTCGTGGTGCCGTCGCGCGCTACCGCAATGCAGTCGATACAGGAGTTCTACGCGCTCCGCGTTTCGGTGCCCACCATCCGCCTCCTGCCGGTGCCCGACCTGTACACATGGGGCCGTTTAGGGTATCGGATAAGCTCGTATTTTTTTATGGCGGCATCTGTTGTTTTTTTGTGGCGGAAAAAAATAAAAGGAGAAAACTTTATCGTCTACACGGTCGACCTGGATAATTTCTCTTCCTCGGCGCTGCCGCTTGTTAGTGTTCCTCTTTTCTCGGAGATGCACGGGGGGAAGCCAAACACTTTCGCGCAGCGTTTCCTGTTTCGTTCTGTGCGGGGAATTATCGCCATCAACCCAATTATCGTCGAGGAGCTTAAAAAGACTTTTCCTTCCTCGCCGGCGCGGTATTGCGCGGAATCTAACGGCGTTGACAACGCCGGCTTCGCTCCGGCGGATAAAAAAGAGGCGCGCAAGCGGCTCGGACTCCCGCAGGAGGAGCGCATTGTCCTGTATGCCGGGCGTTTTTTTGATTGGAAAGGCCTGGAAATTTTGCCTCATGCGGCTGTCCTGACTCCGGATATACGCTGGTATGTGGTGGGTGGTGATAAGGAGCGCTTTGCGGAGCTTGTCCGCGAGCCGCTTCCTGATGCTATGTACTTTGCAGGAAGCCGTCCGCATGATGAAATGCGGCTCTGGTATGCGGCCGCCGATGCGCTGGTGGTGCTTGGCACCAAGCGGGATACGCAGTCCCGCTTATACACCTCGCCCATGAAGCTGTTTGAGTATTTGCTCTCCGACAGGCCTATCGTCGCGAGCGGAACGCCAGCGATACGGCAGATTGTCTCCGAACAGGAGGTGCTTTTTTACGAGCCCGACAACGCAAAAGACCTTGCGGATAAAGCGGCGTATGCTATAGGTCACGGCGCCGACGTAGCCGGGCGCGTAGCCGCTGCGGAGCGCAAGGGTCGTGGGATATCTTGGAAAGCGCGCGCAGAGCGGATAAAGGAGTTTATGCAAAAGTGATATATGGATACGCAAATAAAAAACGGCAGACTTGAAGAATATAAAAAAAACATTACCTCCCAACACGGAGAAGACGGCATCATTGCGGAGATATTCCGCCGGATGGGTGCGGAAAATAAGTGGTGTGTCGAATTCGGCGCGCTCAACGGCACGCATCACAGTAATACTTGGAAACTCATCATGCAGGACGGTTGGTCGGGTGTGCTTATAGAAGCCGACCCGACCTATGCCGAAAAATTGAAGGAGGTTTATAAAAACACCCCGCGCGCGCGTTGCTTCAACGAGTTTGTAGAGTTTGAGGGAGAGCATTCGCTCGACTCCATTCTCGCGCGTACATCGATACCGCGGGACTTCGACCTGCTCTCCGTTGACATAGACGGCAATGACTATCACATATGGAACTCACTTTCGCAGTACCGTCCGCGGCTCGTTGTCATTGAATTCAATCAAACCATTCCGAACGATATTTCGTTCATACAACCGCGCGACAGGTCGGTTCAACAAGGCTCTTCTCTGCTTGCGTTAGTCGAACTTGGCAGAAAAAAGGGGTATCGCCTGGCCGCTGTCGCGGGTGTAAACGCCTTTTTTGCGCTCGATGAGTTATTTTCTAAACTCGGCATAGACGACGCTTCAATTGATAAGATGAATTCAGACACGAGTTGCTATACACGACTCTTTCAACTCTATGACGGGACGCTTGTCCTCGACGGGTACAAAAAATTATTCTGGCATAACCTGCCGATAAAACAGGAAGATATACAAGTTCTCACCGCGCACCGCCGCACCTATCCATCCGGAGTGAGCTCTAAATGGATTGTTCGTACAATAAAGTACTACGTCCGCAAACTGTCCTCCAAAGTATGAACATAGGCCTGTTACTTGACCCATACGGGGAGAAGAGTCCGGGAGGCTTGGGCCGGGCGGTATTTGAGATGGCGCGGGGAATCCGTGCGGCAGACCGCAAAAACAGCTATGTGGTGTATACAAAAAACGCGATGGGAGTTACCTCGTTGTTTTTGCAGGGAGCGCGAAAGATGGACCGCAATTTAGACCTGTATATTTTTTTTAATCCGATAGTGCCGCTGTTCCTGTTCCCCAAGCGGGCAATCGTGGTCGTGCACGATTTCGCGTACCTGGAGTTGCCCGGACGCTCTCTTTTACAAAAGATAAACGGAGCGGTTTTGTATTGCGCCCACGCGCTCTCGCTCCGGAAAGCGACAAAAATAATTGCTGTATCAAACACTGCAAAAGAAAGTACTATACGGCATTTTGGAACCAATCCGGACAAAATAAAAGTTATCTATAACGGCTTCATTGCTTTGGATGGAACGCCGGAGCCTATACCTGCTCCGGATAATTTCTTTCTATTTGCCGGGGTGCTCAAGGAGCGCAAGAATGTTGCCGGCATCATAAAGGCTTTCGGGCTCTTTGCAAGAAATAATACAACCCACGAACTACTCATCGCCGGCAAGCAGAGTGGAACGTATGCCGATTCTCTCGTTGTGTTGGCGCGCGAGCTTGGGATGGAGAAGCGCGTGCGTTTTTTAGGATATGTAACAGACGGACAGCTGAAGTATTTGTACAACAAAGCGCAAGCGCTTGTTTTCGTGAGTTTTATTGAGGGCTTCGGCATGCCGGTGCTTGAGGCTATGCACGCGGGGCTGCCGGTCATCGCGTCCAATAACGGTGCGCTTGCGGAAGTGGCGGGGGATGCGGCGCTCTTGGTAAACCCTTCCGCGCCCAGGGACATAGCCGCGGCGATGAGCCGTATTGCCTCCGATGCTTTGCTGCGCGCAGATCTTAAAGAAAATGGCATGCTTCGCGCTAGGCAATTTTCATGGGACGAAAACGCAAGGCAGTTTATTGAAATTATGTCTGCATTATGAAGATACATTTTTATACTAAAGGGGACGAGAAGATCGGCGACTCCCGCCAGCGGGCGATGCGTATTGCCGATGAACTGCGGGAGCGCGGTATAGACACGGTTGTGCATTGGCCGCCGGTGGTCCTTATTTCGACTACGCGCTGGCCGAAGAAATTTTTCCTTATTGTAACGACCATACTCTCGCTTTTTTCAATCAAAAAAAGAGATATTGTGTTTTTACAAAGGACTATCGGTAACAAATTTTTTTTTGCCATCATAGTCGCGTACCTGACGCTCTTCCGGCGGAAGATGATTTTTGATTTTGACGACGCTATTTATATGCACGACTTTTATAAGACAAAAAAGTTGGTACAGATGGCCGATGTCGTGTTTGTGTGCAGCCGGGCGCTCCAAACATGGGTGCGGCAATACAACAAAAATGTGCATATCTTTCACACCACGGTTAAGCTCGCAGACTACGCAAAGTACACCAAAGACTACTCTGTGCCCCAGAGCCCGCTTATCATTGGCTGGGTTGGCACCGCACGGGATCATTACAAAAACCTTTCACTCCTCGCGGAGGTGTTTAAAAAGTTGCCTGCGCGTACAGCAGTACCCTTTAAATTTTTGCTCATAGGAGTGTGGGGGTTTCCAAAGATTAAAGAACTTTTTGAACCGATTGCCGGTCTCAATGTTGAGTTTGTAGAGTATCTGCCTCCGGGCAAGATGGCACCGACTATCCAGAGTTTTGATATTGGGGTGAACCCATTGGTGGAGAAAGGTGAGTGGAATATGTCGCGCTCGTCTTACAAGCCGTACGAGTATATGGCCTGCGGACTCGCGCAGATTACCAGCGCGGTGGGCGAGATTACCCATGTGGTGCACGATGGTGTAAACGGTTATCTCGCCGACAGTGTCGATGAGTGGGTAGAAAAGCTGGCCAAACTTCTCGAGAGCAGAGAGCTGCGCGCACAGCTTGGGGCGGCGGGGCAAAAAACAATCCGCGAGGAGGAGTCCTATGAAGTAGCAGTGCCGCGTATGCAGAAGATTATTGAACAGCTTTAGTATTTGAAATCGTCTATTTCGGAAAGGCGCTTATTGCGCAATTCCTCGCGTTTCGCTATTTCTTTGAATATCCTGATATTGTAGTAATTATCCTGATTAAGGTTACCCATATCTCCTTGATGTTCGTGCAGGCTGGCAACGATATCCTCTACAGAATGCACAGGCCTAAAACCCAAGACTGTTTCCGCCTTTGTTGTCGAAACTTTATAATTTCGCATATCGGCGACATGTTTTATTTCTAAGTCTATTTTTTTGTCCGAAAGCTTCTCCACTCTTTGTCTAACTCGCTCGCCGACATCTCCCACGGTGTAATTGCCGGACGAAACATTAAAGATGCCGCTTAAATCCTCGGGCGCTTCGAGTGCCAACACAAAAGCTCGCGCGCAGTCCCGGATGTCATAGATAGGCCGCCAAATGTCCGGGTTGTTGACGGTAATTTTTTCGTCAACCATAGCGGTTTTATACATGGCATTGACGATGAGGTCCATGCGCATCCGTTTGCTATAGCCGCAGACGGTGCCTTGGCGCAGGCTGATGACCGAAAAATGTTCATCCTGGAGCTCGAGCGCACCGCGCTCGCCTTGGAGTTTGGAGAGCCCGTAGGGATAGTTTGAAGAGGCGGGCGACTCTTCATCAAACACTTTATCCTCGGTATAGCCGTATACCGAGCACGAAGAGGCATATATAAAACGCTTTACCCCCGCCCGCTTTGCCGTGTAGGCCAAGTAGGAAGGCAGAGCCGCGTTGAAGATAAAGTTCTTCGAAGGGCTGTGCTCGGCCATAGGGTCGTTGGAGAGGCCGGCCAAGAAGATAAAAGCGTTAAAACCCGCCATATCCGCTTGAGTACACTCAAACAAATCTTTTTTTGTGACTTTAATATTGGAAGGCAAGTGATTTCCGAACCACAGCAGGTCTATGACCTCAACCTCGTAGCCCGCATCGACAAGCAATGGAACGAGTTGCGCGCCGATATATCCCGCGCCGCCGCCTACCAGAATCTTTTTATTTTTTTTCATATTTTTTATACTTCGCGGTATTGAGAGAGGTGTCTTTAGGGACCGAAAAGCTCACGTCTGCAGTAGACATCTTGCCGATAGTTTTTTCCCCACCCAGCGCTTTGGCGTAAGTATACAGCGAGCGACGGGCGTGCCCCAGATGAATAGTACCGTGTATGCCGGCTTTGAGTACGGTAATTATTTTTTTTGCTATCACATCTACGGTTTCGCGGCTCGTATAGTGGTCGACAAACGCCTTTTCAAAAGGAAACACCTTTTCCCCAAAAGAAGTTCTGACTATTAAGTAGTCGTCAAGCATACGGACCGCGCATTCGCCGCCGAGTTTTGACCACGCGTATTTGTTTGCAGGGAACATCGGGCCATCTTCTTTGTAATTACCCTTCTTGCCGTCAAACACGTAGTCGGTGGAGATATATATCAATTTTATATTGTGCTGCAAACACAGCGCAGATAAGTACGCGGTGGCTATAATATTTACTGCTATGGCTTTTGCCGGGTCTTTATCTATACGAGGCGGCGAGGTAAATGCGGCGGCGTGTATAATAAGCGAAGGGCGATGGGCACGGATATATTTCTCCATCTGACGCTTGTTGGTAACGTCAAACTCCGCCGAGGTAGGGAAGGTCGCTTTCTGGAGCAACTTTTTGAGCTCTTTGCCTAAAAGCCCACTGCCGCCGGTGCAGAGTACCTTCTGTTGGTTAAACTTTGCCATATATAAAATTGCCCGAGCGCGCATCGGCGGCCCAGTTTTTTACGCCCAGTCCCATGCGGTCTTTTTCGGTAATAATCAATGCCGGAGATGCCACAGTCGTGTCAAAAGTTGCCTTAAGTGTTTTGTCGGCCAAGGTCCAATCGAGGTCGGGGGCGAGCGGGGAGATGCCCGCTTCGCAGCCTTGGCTGTACTCACCGGTGCAAAGGTACTCAATCGCCGTAGGTTCCAAAAATAAATTGCCGTGAGTAAAGCCGGGCGGCACCCAAATCCACTCGCCGCTCTCTGCCGCGGGGCTGTGTCGCATGTCGTACAAAATTGCTTTACCAAATGTGGGTGAGCCCACACGGATATCCGCGACTATGTCTATCATGTGCCCAAACAGTACGCGGATGAGTTTGCCCATATACGGATTCCACTGGAAATGGAGTCCGCGCAACGTGTGCGGGAGCGAGTAACTCTCGTTTTGTTGTACAAACTCGGTGCCGGCAAGTGGCGCGAGCGCGGGGTGTGCAGCGAGGTCGCTCTTGCGGAAGCTCTCGGTAAAGTATCCGCGATTGTCCTTAAATAAGGCAAACTGCACAGTCTTTATTTCGGGCAGAGCCAAGGTTTTAACAGACAGTATTTTCATGAGAAGATGCAGGTACAATACTATAATATGATTGAAAAAGAAACGTATATTGATCTGCTTAAAAAAGTCCTACTCGATTATCATCGGACGGGGATGGAGTACAAGCCGCTCCGAACTTTCGACCATCACTGGAAGACGCGGTTGCTCAAACTGCTGGATAAGTACCTCCGTACTAAAGGGTTTGCGGTGGTGCGCCAAAATACGTATGCGCGACCGGAAGACTACTTGCGCAAGTGGGGACCCGCGCAGGCGGAGACCATGATAGGGCTGCGCCGGATGGATAATATCGAGCACTGCGTAAGGGAGATTGCCAGCAACAACATCGAGTGGGATTTGATTGAGTGCGGAGTGTGGAGGGGTGGAGCCACCATATTCATGAAAGCTCTCGTGGACGAGCTTGAGTTGGATAAGACGGTGTGGGTTGCTGACAGCTTCGCCGGACTACCCAAACCTCAAGGAGAGTTTGAGAAAGACGACCACCACTACATCTTTTATGAGATGATTGTCCCACTGGAAACGGTCAAAGAGAACTTCGCCAAATACGGCTTGCTGGACGAAGGGGTAAAATTCCTCAAGGGCTGGTTCAAAGACACCCTCCCAACAGCCCCTTTTGAAAAGCTCGCACTCCTCCGAGCTGACGGAGATATGTACTCATACACCCAAGACATCCTTAAAAACCTCTACCCCAAGCTATCCGTGGGCGGTTTCTGCATTATCGATGATTACGGGCAGATACTAAACTGCCGCAAAGCCGTAGATGATTACCGGCGTGAGCACGGTATTACCGATAAGATTATTCCTATTGACGGAGAGGGAGTGTATTGGAAAAAGTCCTAGTCAATTTGATTAAACTGCATTTTTAAAGTAACATCACGCAATGCAAAGTTTTGGCAGGTCAACCATTGTAGTGTGCGGTGGAGCCGGGTTTATAGGCTCCAATTTTATTCGGCAGCTGCTCGCTGGGCATCCAAAAGCGAGGGTCGTGTGCGTTGATGCGCTTACTTATGCCGGTAATAAAGAGAATCTCAAGGGCTTGCCCGCAAGACGCCTTATTTTTATCAAGGGCGACATAGCCAACAAAGCGCTTATGGCGCGACTGGTCAAAAAATATAAGCCGTCATACGGTATCAACTTTGCGGCGGAGTCTCATGTAGATAGGAGCATCCATGGCAATGCGGAGGAGTTTGTCCGGACCAATGTGCTGGGCACCGCGGTATTGCTCGGCGCGCTCCGGGATGCGAAGTCGCTCAAAAAATTCGTACAAGTAAGCACCGACGAGGTCTACGGCGCCCTGCCTCTGCACTCAAAAAAGAAATTTACCGAAACCTCGCCCCTACTGCCCAACTCGCCATACGCCTCGTCCAAAGCCGCCGCTGATCTTATGGAAGGAAAGCCGATAGCGATATACGGCGACGGGCTCTATGTGCGCGACTGGATTCATGTAGACGACCATTGCTCGGCGCTTGTACTCGCATTACTGCGCGGAGAGCCAGGAGAAGTTTACAATATCGGCGCCGATGACGAAGTGAGCAATATCGCGCTCGCGCGCAGAATGCTGGCGTATTTTAAAAAAAGCGAGTCGGACGTTCTTTACGTAAAAGACCGCCCCGGCCATGACCGCCGATATGCCATAGACGCTTCAAAGGCGCGGAAAGCTCTCGGATGGAAGCCAAGACACTACCTAAATAAATCATTCAAGATGACAGTCGAATGGTACCTAAAGAATGGCTCATGGGTTAAGCGCGCGCTTAAACGCGCAGGTGTGGCAAACGCGCATATCTAGTGCTAAACTCGAGCCTATATGAAATTGATATATCCGAAGCATCATCTAGTCAAAACAGGGCCGATTACGCGCTGCCAAATATGCAATTCGTTTAAGTTGCATACCGTTCTTGACCTTGGGCATCAGCCGCTCTGCGACACCCTGCTTACTAAGAGCATGCTGAATGAAGCCGAAAAGACATACCCACTGCGCATGATATGGTGCGAGTCCTGCACCGGCGTGCAGATAGATTATTGCGTCGACGGGAAGGATGTCTATCATCCGGGGTATCCGTACCGGAGCGGCATTTCCAAGCCCTTGGCCGACTATCAACGGCTGATTAGCCACTCGCTCATCGAAAAATATAATTTAAATAAAAATGACCTCGTCATTGATATCGGCTCCAACGACGGCACGCTGCTCAGCGGTTTTAAGAAGAAGGGCATCAGGACGCTGGGCGTCGAGCCGACCAATATCGCCAAGTACGCGAACGCGCACGGCATTAAAACGCTTCAGTCTTTTTTTGATATAAAAACCTCCGAAAAAATAAAGAAAAAATACGGCAAGGCAGCGGTCATTACCACGACGAATGTCTTTGCCCACATGCAGACCATCGGTGAAGTTATCATGGGCGTCTACAACCTACTGGAAGATGACGGTGTGTTTATTTCTGAAACGCACTATCTGCTCGACGTTATAAAAGGCGGTCAATTTGACACTATCTATCATGAACACTTGCGGACGTACTCACTGCGGTCACTTATGGCTCTCTTTAAGCAATACGACTTTACCGTGACCGATGTGGAGCGCGGGAGCCGATACGGCGGAAATATCCGCGTGCACGTCACTAAAGGCAAGGGGCGTACGGTAAGCAAAAATGTCACAAATCTGCTGAAAGAAGAAAAAGCCGCAGGGTTGGGCAATATACAAACGTATGAAAAATTCGCTCGGCGCGTCAAGGTGGCACGTCTGGAGTTCATGGACTTTCTCATCAAGACCAAAAAGTCGGGGAAGTCGATAGTGGGCAAGTCATCTCCCGGGCGAGCCGTAACACTGCTTAACTACTACGGCGTTGATAAGGAGATGATTCCTTATATCGCCGAAGTCGATAAGGGCCTTAAGATAGGCATGTATCTGCCGGGCAAACATATACCCATCGTGCACGAGCGCATACTTTTTAAAGATAAGCCCGCGTATGTGGTAATGCTCGCGTGGCACTACGGCGAGTTTATTATGAAGCGGTTGAAAAAAGCGGGACTTAAATCCGACTTTGTCATACCTCTGCCCGACTTCCGCATCGTTAAAAACTCAAAAGTATAGCGTGTTTAACATCGGCATCATCGGTTCCGGTTTTGGCGCGGTTGGGCTGCTCCCGGCTTTTAAGTCGGTTAAAGGCTGTAGGGTTGTCGCTGTATGCACTAACCGCTCACAGTGGCCCGCACTCCTTAAGCGGGCAGACCTCGATGCCGTTGCTATTGCCGTTCCGCCGCAGGCGCAGTACCTCATTGCAAAAGCAGCTGTAAAAAAAGGGCTGCACGTGTTTGCTGAAAAGCCGCTTACTGCTACAAGCGCGCAGGCGCGGGAGTTATACGCTCTGGCTCGCAAGAAAAATATTACGCACGGCATTGATTTTATATTTCCAGAAATTGCCGAGTGGAAGAAGGTCAAACAGCTACTCGACTCAAAGCGGTTCGGCAAGCTGAAGCACATCTCGGTGCAATGGGAATGGCAGAGCCGTGATATATGCCTTAGGCGGTGGTCGTGGAGAACTAAAATTAAAGAAGGCGGCGGCGCGCTGTCTTTCTATTTTTCTCACGGTTTATATTATCTTGAAAATTTTGCCGGTAAAATTATCGATGCCGAAGTTTTGTTCTTGTACGCAAAAGGCAATCCGTATGACGGAGAGTCTGGCTTTGATTTGAACTTAAAATTTAAAAAAGGAGTAACGGGTAGCGTGCATCTGTCGTCCGACTCTCGCGGTCAAGTATCGCACAGGCTTGTCTTTATATGCGAACGCGGTGTAATCGTGCTCGAAAATAAAGACGCGGTAGTTGACAATTTTATCGTCAAAACATACAGCGCCGGTGGAGAGAATCGCGTGAAAGTGCCAAAAGATAAGCAACTAAAAAAAGAAGACGAACGGGTAAAGATTGTAAGGATACTTGCAAAAAGGTTCGTCCGCGCGTGTACGCGCCGGCAGCAGATGGCCCCCTCTTTCGCTGAAGGCTTGCGCGTACAAGAGCTCATAGATAGGATAAGGGCATGAAAGCGGTTATTTTAGCCGGCGGCACCGGTACCAGGCTTCACCCGTTGACTCTTGCTGTAAACAAGCACCTATTGCCTGTGTTTGATAAGCCGGTGATTTATCACGCTATTGAAAAACTGGTTGATGCCGGTATATCAAAAATCATGATTGTAACGTCGCCGCACCATATCGACTCATTCGTGAAGCTTCTCGGCTCCGGACAGCATTTCAGGTCTAGAACAAAAAAAGGGAAACAGATACAGATAGTGTATGCAATACAAAACGAACCAAGCGGCATTGCCCACGGACTGTACTTTGCCGAGGATTATATAGGTAATGATAACTGTGTGTTGTTCCTCGGAGATAATATCATTATGGATAACATCGCTCCCTCTATAAAGAAATTCAAAAAAGGCGCGTCGGTCTTTTTGAAGAAAGTCCGTGATCCGGAGCGGTTTGGCGTTGCAACCATCGATAGCAAGGGTAAGGTAACTGGTATCGAAGAAAAACCGGTAAAGCCTAAAAGCAATCTCGCGGTCACTGGGCTCTATATTTATGACAACACTGTTTTTAAAAAGATCCGGCAGATCCCAAAGAGCAAAAGGGGCGAATATGAGATTACTGATTTGAACAATTTGTATATTAAGGAAGGTACTCTGAACTCGCATGTTCTAAAAAAAGAATGGTTTGATATCGGTACCATACATAGCCTCCACGAAGCGTCGGTATTTATGAGGAAAAAGTCAAACAATGAAAGAAAAATCTGATATTTCCATTGTTGTTTTAAATTACAACACCTCTGACCTGCTTAATGGCGCGCTCCGCTCTATAGCGTCTACCGCGGGTGATTTGAAAATAGAGGTGACGGTTATTGATAATGCGTCGTCTGATGGCGGATTTTCTCGCGTTGATTCTGTGTACAAAAGTGACGCGCGGTTTAGGTTTGTGCAGAACGAAAAAAATGCCGGGTGGGCAACGGTAAATATAATGCTTGAGACAAAAGGAAGATATATATTGACCCTCGACCCGGATGCAGTGCTCCACACGGGCGCCATGCAGGCTCTGGTTGCATTTATGGACAGCACTCCAAATGCCGGTGCCGCTACCGCAAATTTGCGCAATAAGGACGGCTCGGCGCAGATGTATTATCGCCGGATAATGACGCCGGCATTTTTCTTTTTTACCACCCTTATTGGAAGAATTATCGATAAGTATCTGCTCGGGTTGCGCTACTTTAAACGCTACCGGTACGACGGATTGGATGTAAGCCGCGTCTGCGAAATAGAGCAGCCGGCTATACCGTGCCTCATATGGAGGAGGGCCGCGGTCGGCGACTGTATTATTGACCCAAGGCTCGCGTTTCAGTTTACGGATGTAGACATGTGCAAACGGCTCTATGACCTCGGATATAAGATATATCTCGTTCCGGACGCCGTAGCGACCCATCTTAAATCAACCTCTTACGGCAGGAGGGACAGTTCTTGGCGGCGGCGCGTGTACAACCGCAGTATCAAGTTTTATTTTAGAAAGCATTATCCGGCGTTTTTTCCTCTCTTCTACGCCATTTTTGCCGTTGACCAAGCGCTTCGGGCGCTGTTGCGATACAGTACGTTGCGCGAGCCGCTGCGGTAACTATACCCGTTCCATAACTGTTACAATCATAATGTCTCCGCGTAATGAAAAAAATATTATATTCCTTTCAGAATTGAAGCACGCAGACCTGCTTGCAGGATTTCTCTCACAGCATCCAGATTTGCAAAAAGAGGGGTATCTGGCGATTTCTTTAGATGCAGAAATAGAACACGCTCTGAGTGAAAAAAAAATACCGTTCCGGTCTGGCAGAGACTACCGTACCCGCACCACCGAGCCGATGACTCTTGGTGAAAAATGGCTTACCGATCTATTCGATGACGAACGATGGAAGTTCTTCAGTTACCGCGGAGTATCGCTCTCGCGCCTCTATTTCTTTCCTATACAGGCGTACCTCACCCCGCTTATCTATTATTTTGATATCGTTGCAAATGTTCTTGCGCGGCATTCCGGGCTCACGCGATGTATCGTATTTTCTTCGACAACAGTAGTGCCGCCGCGCGGGTTTTGTTTAGAGGTTCACAGTATTAAAACAGTTGTTGACGTGGTGGCGTATCTGGCGGTAAAGAACGGCATAGAGGCGCTCATTCCGGAAAGTGCGTCGCCGATGCGCGCGCAGACATCCGCCGCGTCCTTTAAAGCCAAACAGATGTTGTTCAGTCTTGGTTTAGGTCTTTTAAATGTGGCGGTTTCATGCGCGCGCCGCAAGCGGAGCCTGCGGATACTCGCAAGCGATTATTGGGACAATCTTGCACCGTACCTAAAAACTATCAATTCGGCCGAGGTTTTTCTTCTTGACAGAAGGCAAGCGTTTTATGCGGGTCTTTTTAATATCTGGAGGTTCCGCATGCGTTTTGTGCATATGGACGCGTACGCAAGCGGTGCTTCTTCTGAAAGAGATACCGCTCTAAAAAAAATTATAGAGATGTGGCAATCAATCAAAAATGATTCTGCCATGCCGGCATTTCTATTTCGGGGCTTTTCTCTCCAGCCTTTAATGGTCAAAGCGCTTGACACGGTTGTTGCCGACTTTGTCTCGCATGTTTTGAAAGACATTGACGATACCTACGCGCTTTTGGCGCGTTTGAAGCCCGACGTGGTTGAGTTGCGCTCGACGATGAGCGGCCAGACGCATTTTGTTATTCTTGCGCGGGTTGCGCGGGAGATGAGAATACCCTCTCTGGAAATGCAGCACGGAATAGAGTATTACGGTCCCGGATCGATGGACCGGCGCCACAGCGCCGAACACATGGGCGTATATGGACTCCTCACGCAAAGAGAGCTTCAGACGGCGGAAGATTCAATCGCTACGCATGTGATCGGCTCTCCGCGCTTTGACGTCTACGCGTCTATTGCCGAAACGTATCGCGCCAAACCAGCTGCTTCGCACGCTGGCCTGACGGTGCTTTGTATTGCGCCGCCGATTAAGCCCGGCACAATTGACACCTACGATATTGAAGAATACTTTTCCGCCGTTGCCGCAGCCGCGCGGGGGGCAGCAAACGTTTCGGTGGTCGTCAAACTAAGAGCGGGGTACTCCAGACAGTCTTTTTATGAAACAGCAATATCCCGCGCATTTGAGGGAGTGCCGTACGCAATAGCTCAATTTGAGCCGCTTGCCGGAGTTTTTTCGCAGGCGGATATCGTAGTGTCGCATTATTCGACCACCACGCTTGAAGCGTTGCAATGCGGCAAGCCGCTTATCTACTTTGGCGTTTCTCCTGGGTTTGAACGTATGGCTGAATACCACCTGGCTCCCTACGCGCAAAATGGCGCGTTGATAATCGTAAAGACGAGAGAAGAACTTGCGCGTAGCATGCATGCGCTCGCAAAAGATCCGAAAGCACGCGAACAAATGTCCCGCGCGGCTACCGTCTTTCTCGAAAAAGAGTACGCTTTCGACGGCAAGGCGAGTGAGCGCGCCGCGGCGCTCATTACCGCGCTCGCGTCTGTAAAGCCGCGATAAGGGCTATGATAAACATATGCGCGTTATTGCACGGCTTGATATAAAAGGACCCAATGTGGTCAAAACGGTGCGGACCGAAGGCCTGCGCGTTGTGGGGACGCCCAAGAATCTCTTCGAGCGCTACTACGCGGAGGGCGCGGATGAGCTAGTGTACATGGACATCGTCGCGAGCCTCTATCAGCGCAATCTGGACTTCGAACAGCTCAAGTCTGTTTCCGAGAACGTTTTTATTCCGCTTACCGCCGGCGGCGGCATACGCTCGCTCCACGACATAGGGATGGCGCTTCGCTCCGGCGCGGACAAGATAGCGCTTAATACCTACGCCATAAAAGATCCGGAATTCATCCGCAAAGCGGCAGAAGTGTACGGGCCGCAATGCATCGTACTTTCCGTCGAGGCAAAAAAGACGGGGGAGGGGAAGTGGGAGGCATTGACCGACGGTGGCAGAGAACGCACCGGCATTGACG
>Ga0075993_101_pt1 | contig 22948 bp, 25 predicted proteins | sample RifGroA2_FD_68039 | JGI IMG/M metagenome (GOLD analysis project Ga0075993, IMG submission 68039) | Parcubacteria bacterium GW2011_GWA2_50_10b | reverse complement strand
TTCTTGAACGACCGGCCGAGAGAATGCATTGGTTTCCGAAGTCCGATGGAGTATTATTATTCACTAACTAGTGTCCTACTTGAGGGGTAGCGGGAGGAGCCTTTTCCCATGTAGAGGGTATCACACTATTTATGATGTGTCAATATTATTAGTCCGATGTAAAAACGCGTTCTTGAGGGTTTCCGGGTCGGCGTATTCGAGCTCGGTGCCGGTTGAGAGGCCGCGACCCAGGACGGAAGTTTGAAGTTCAAAGTTTTTAAGTTTTTCTTTTAAATATTCTGCCGTATTTTCTCCATCTTGATTGGCATTCATGGCAATAACTATTTCTTTGAGCCCGTTCTTAATTCCTTCCTTAATCCTTATTCCTAATTCCTTATTCCTTATTCTTTTTTCTGGTTCTTTCTCGAGAATGGGAATGACTCCGCCGAGGATAAAATAGTAACCCTTGAAGCTGCCGCTCTTCTCGACAGCTTCGAAATCGATATCCCGCGGCACTATCATGAGCATCGAACTGTCTCGTGTATCATCCGAGCATACGGAGCAGAGCTTGGCATCATGGCCGTTCTTAGCGAAAAATCTCAGACATCGGGCGCACTGGACGATTTCTTTCTTAAGCTCCAGGACGGCCCGGGTCAATTCGCCCGCATAGTCTCCGCTCCTGGAAAGAATAAAATAGACGAAACGCTTGGCCTGCCTCGGTCCGATGCCGGGGAATTTGGAAAATATCTCTGTCAGTTTATCGATAGAGTTCATAAATCTAAATGGCAAATGCCGAATGACAAATCAAACTAAAATGATTAAATGAATTAAATTTAGACATTCTGATTTAGTCATTGATTAGACATTAGTCATTAGAAATTTGACATTAAAAGTTCTTGAAGTCCTCCTCGGCCTTGCCATAGTTGGAGTAATCGATTTCGACGAAAGTGTTGAAGCGGGTGTGGTAGTCGAGGATAGCTGAGCCGAGGGGACCATTCCTGTGTTTGGCGATAATCAGTTCCTTCCTCTGAACCTCCTTCATCTTGCCGTTTTCGTCCCTAATATCTTCTTCGTTAGAGTGAATGAACATAACCAGGTCCGCATCCTGCTCCAAGGAGCCGGAATCGCGCAGGTCCGAGAGCTTGGGTTTGCCGCCGCGCGTCTCGATGGCTCGCGACATCTGCGAAAGGGCGATAACCGGGATATTAAGTTCGCGAGCCAGATGCTTGAGCGAACGGGAAATCTCGGTGACCTGCTGAACCATCGAATCATTCGCGCGAGAAACCGTAGAGGCCATGAGCTGAAGGTAATCGACCACCAGGAGTTTTAGACCTTTTTCAATCTTCAGTTTCCTCGCGGCCGAGCGCATCTTCATGATGGTATTGGCCGACTGGTCATCAATAAATATCGGGGTACGCGAGAGGTCGTCGAGAGCATCGCGGATATTTTTGAAAACGTCTTCACGCCAGGAACCGGTCTGGGTTTTGATGCCTTTTCTGATAACAGAAGCGTCAGTACGTGACTGGGCGGCCACGATTCTGTCCACCAACTGGTCGGCACTCATTTCAAGAGAGAAGATGCCGACCGGGGTTTGGTGTTCGCTCGCCGTGCGACGGGCGATGTCGAGGGCGAGCGCGGTTTTGCCGACCGAGGGACGCGCGGCGATAATGATGAGGTCGGAGGGTTGAAAACCGCCCAGGATATCGTCGAGGGATTTGAAGCCGGTACGCACACCACGGAGCTCGTGGTCGGCGCTTGAGAGTTTCTCGAAGCGTTCGAAGGCCTCGCGCAAAAGTGGTGTGAGGTCCTTGAAACGGGTCGAGCCCGAGAAGCGCTCGGTGATGTCGAAGACTTTCTTCTCCGCCTGGTCGAGGATTTCCTCCAGGTCGCCGGCTTCGTTGAAGCCGAGGTGCGAGAGATGCTCGGAAGCCTCGATGAGCTGCCTCATCATGAACTTCTTCATGACGATTTCCGCGTAATGTTTGACGTTGGCAGAAGAAGGAACGGTGGCCGAGAGTTCGGAGAGGTAACTGGTGCCGCCCAAGCGCTCCAGCTGCTCTTTCTCCTTGAGCCGGCTCGAAAGTGAGAGGATGTCTATCGGGGTGTGCTTCTCGAAAAGTTCGAGCATCGTTTCGAAAACGACGCGATGCTTTTCGAAATAAAAAGATTGTGTTCCCACAATCTCAATCACTTCATAGATTGCATCCGGGCGAAGCATGATAGAACCGAGCAGAGCCATCTCGGCTTCAAGCGAATGCGGCGGGATACGCAAACCGGTATTAGTGAGAGAGGAAGCGCCTGTGATATGCATGAGCACATCGTAGCAATTCCCGCCACTCGCGGACAAGCTAGCAAAGGGGGAGAAATTAGTGTGTAAGGTGTGGAGAACTAGATTAACCACCCTACATTATATTTTTCCTATAGGATTGTTATAATGTATTAGTGATATTTAACTATAATACCTACAAATAAAATGGGTAAGTTGGAAGAAACTAATAAACAAACGGTAAAGAAAACGAAAATACAAGAAGCGATTCTACTGACCCTGGCCTCTGGCGGAAGGTTGGGTGCTGAATTAATAGTAGGGCAAGTCATCGAATCTCTCACAGGTATAGATTACCCCTTCACTCAACGACGGAGCGAAATAATAAGGTCGGCAGCCAGTCGTTTAAGACAGAAGGGGCTTGTTGAGTTCAAGAATGGCCATTATTCCCTTACTGCTTCTGGAGAAAAGACTTTAAATGAATGGCAAATGTCTAGTTATAAGATTAGGAGGCCGAGAAAATGGGATAGAAAATGGAGAGTGATTATATTCGATATACCGGAGAAAAATAGGGGATTACGGACAAGGGCCCGGGAGATTTTAAAAGCGGCAGGATTCCAACACTTGCAAGACAGTGTGTGGGTATTTCCCTATGATTGCGAAGATGTTATAGGATTAATGAAAACCGACCTAGGCATAGGGAAATACCTGCTTTACATGATAGTTGACCAGTTAGAAAATGATCGTTTTTTGCGCATGGATTTCGATTTAATTTAAATTCAAAGCTACATTATTTCCGTCCTATAGGATTTTTATAATGTATGTAGGAATGTTAGGTAATATGTGGTATTATATTTTTGGTCCATTCGAGGGCATGCCGCCCCGAATATCTGAGGAGCTAGACTCCCGGGAGGATCTCAAGAAAAATCTTCTTGCCCGGCTTTTTTATTTCAAACCTAAACCCAGCACTTTGTCAAAATCGAGGAGAGTGGCCAGCTTGTTTTCCGGGGTCACTTCCTTGTCTTTGACCAAAGTCCAGAGCACCGCTAAGGCCTGGGCGGTATTTAAATCATTTTCGATTTTTTCTTTAAATTTGGCTTTGTAAGCTTCATCAACCTCGTTTATGGCGCTCAATGGCCCCACGAAACGCTTCAGTTTTTCAAATGCGTTGCTGGCCGCTTCCAAAGCTTCCCAGGAAAAAGTGACCGGGGTGCGGTAATGGGCCATTAAGAGAAAGTAGCGGTAGGCGAGCGGGGAGAAGCCTTTTTCCTGCAAAGCTTTCAGGGTAATAAAATTGCCTTCGGACTTGGCCATTTTGTTTACCCCGAGCTCAGTCGAGGGGGCAGCGACAGTCACAAACTCGTTATGAAGCCAGAAGTTGGCCAGAGGGGTGTCATAAGCCGCCTCGGACTGCGCGATTTCGTTGTTGTGGTGGACCGGGATGTGGTCGACGCCGCCGGTGTGGACATCGAAAGGCTGATGCAAAAGTGCGCGCGACATGGCCGAGCATTCGATGTGCCAGCCGGGAAAGCCCGTGCCCCAGGGCGAGTGGAAGCCGAGATGATTGTCCGCCGAAAGCTTCCAGAGCACGAAATCGCGCGGACTTTTCTTTTCCGCTCCGCCGACCCTGGCCTGGCTTTCGCTCATTGGAGTGAGCCCGCCGAGCCTGCCGTAACTTTTCAATCTGCCGGTGTCGAAATAAAGGCCATCTGCCAGTTTGTAGGCGTATCCTTTCTCCTCCAGAGTCTTTATCAGCGCGATTTCCTGGGTGAGATAGGCGGTGGCGCGGGGGAAATGCTGTGGCCTCTCGATGTTAAGTGCCACAAGATCATCTTTAAAAGCTTTTTCGTATTTGTCTGCCAACTCTTTGAGGCCTTCAAGCGTGAGTGGCAGATTTTCGCGTTTGAGGCCTTTGACCATCTTGTCGTCGCCGGTGTCGGCATCCGAAGTGAGGTGGCCGATGTCGGTAATGTTTACGACTTGGGTCACCTCGTAACCCGAAAACTCAAAAGTGCGGCGCAAGAGGTCGGCGAAAACATATGAGCGCAGATTGCCGATGTGGGCGTAGTCGTAGACCGTCGGGCCACAGTGATACATCCGAGCCTCTCCGGCTTTAATCGGTTTAAATTCTTCGAGTTTGCCGGAGAGAGTATTGTGGAGCTTGATCATGAACCAGACTTGAAGATGATGCGCCCGCGGGAATGGGACATTTTGCGGTAGAAGTTGAGTTCGGGGCCCATATCCTTGGTAGTGAACACGATCTGGTCCATGCCTTCCCACAAAAGAAACCAGGCGGCCGGTTCCAGAAAGACCACCAGGAAGGAAAGCCAGAAGTCATTGGCCGGGTCTTCAAAGATGATAAGGGTCGCCAAGACCATGCATATAATACCCAAGGCAACCATGCCCAGTCCAGTCGCGATGACTTTCCGTTTCTCCTGGCGCATGAGCAGGAAGTGTTTTTTGAAATGAGTCGATAAACGCTCCGCTATGACCGGCTCCTTTGACACTTGCCGCCCGGCGGCAGGCACATACAAGGCAAGTTCTATGCCGTCGTTACTCTTGTCGTAAGAGGCGCGTTTGATTTCATTAAGAAAGTCGGCCGACAGAGCCCTCCGGGAATACGGTCTGATGTCGAAGTCCGAAAAAATGTCATCGTATTGCTCGAGTCTGAGGAAAATTTCCTGAGTCTCGTCAACCGAGTCTTTGTAATCATTTTTCATGACTTTATTATAACAGAAAAGGTGTTATAATCTCACGAATGGCATTCTTGAGAAAACACGGCGCTCTCCTCACTGTGGGAGTTTTGATCGCTTTGGCTTTCTACGGCGCCGGCTTTCGGGCGGGAGAAAAGGCGCTTTCCTCCGTAGCCACCGGAGTGGAAAATCCCGATGGCGGCAGTGAGGCCCAAGTCGACTTCGCCCCTTTCTGGAAAGCCTGGAACATCATCAACGAAAAGTACGTGCCTGCCTCGACCACCAAAGAGGCTGTCGACAACCAGGAGAAAGTTTGGGGTGCCATCGCAGGCCTCGCCGCCTCGCTCAACGACCCTTATACCGTCTTTTTCCCGCCGGTCGAGTCTGAAATGTTCGCCTCCGACATCCGCGGTAACTTCGAAGGAGTGGGGATGGAGGTGCTCGCCCAGGACGGCGCCATTACCGTCATCGCCCCGCTCAAAAACTCTCCGGCCTTTAGAGCCGGAATACTTGCCGGTGACCGGGTTATAAAGATAGATGGCAAAGAAACGAGCGGCCTAACTACCGAAGATGCAGTCCAACTTATCCGCGGCGAAAAAGGCACTAAGGTGACACTCACCATATTTAGAAACGGCAACAAAACCCCTTTCGATGTCTCGGTCATCCGCGAAGTGATCGATATTCCCGTCATCAACACCAAATCGCTCCCCGGCGGCGTCTTCGTTATCGAACTCTACAGCTTCTCCGAACAGTCGCCTAATCTTTTTAGAAACGCGCTGCGCGAGTTCATCCTCTCCGGCGACGACAAACTGCTTTTGGACCTGCGGGGCAACCCCGGCGGCTATCTCGAGGCCGCCATCGACATGGCCAGCTGGTTTCTACCTTCAAGCAAGGTCATTGTGAGAGAAGACTTCGGTCCGGGAAAGACCGAGAAGGTTTACCGAAGCCGCGGCTACGATATCTTCCGTGATGATCTCAAGTTTGCCATCCTGGTAGATAAAGGCTCTGCTTCGGCTTCGGAAATTCTGGCCGGCGCCTTGGTCGAACACGGCCGGGCAAAATTGATAGGGGAAACCACTTTCGGTAAAGGTTCGGTGCAGGAGCTGGTTGATATTACCTCGGACACTTCTCTTAAGGTAACCGTCGCCCGATGGCTCACGCCCAACGGGCTTTCAATTTCGGAGAAAGGGATAGAGCCTGATTTCGTGGTTAAATATACTGTCGTCGACCGCGAAGCCGGCAAAGACCCGCAGATGGACAAAGCGCTCGAAGTTTTAAATCAATAAAACAAGCCCCATGAATCCCGTTAGAAATTCAGCGAACACTAAGTAATGGTAAAATTATGAAAATAGAATTTCTAATGGGATGAAAGTAATCTTGCTCAAAGACGTCAAAGGGGTAGGGAAGCGGTTTGAAGAAAAGAATGTTTCCGACGGTTACGCCCTGAACTTCCTTTTACCGAAAACTCTGGCAGTGGTGGCTGATAAAGCCGGCATAGCCAAAGCCAAGCAACTCAAAGAGCAAAGTGACGCCAAGAGGGCAGCGGAGGAAAGAATAATTAATGAAAAGGAAACCAAGCGCCTGGAGAAACACCTGGCACTAGAGAAGTTTAGGCAGGAGATTAAGCAGGGAGAACAGAAATAACCTTTTTTCGAACCACGCTGTTATCAAAGTGAATTTTCCTTTTATGGCTCATCGAGACGACACCCTCTTTCATAGCAAAGATAGTGTGGTCCTTGCCCATGGATACCCCAGCGCCGGGAAGCACGTCGGTGCCGCGCTGACGCACGAGAACGGAGCCGACCTTGGCCCGGTCGCCCGGAGTGACTTTGATGCCGAGGTATTTCGGATTGGAGTCCCGGCCGTTTTTAGTTGTACCCGCTGACTTTTTATGTGCCATGGCTGTGTATAATTAAGCCGTATGAGTTTAACAGAAGAATTCTCCTTTGGCAAGGATGGCCATATAGAGCGCTTTCCGCTCTTCCGCAAGCTTTTCCTGGCCCTGGTCATTACTTTGACGGCCCTGCTTTCCTTCGGCCTGGGCCGCCTCTCAATAGTGGGGGATAGGGAACCGATCCGGATTGAGTACAATCCGGAAATTTCCAATTCTCAATTTCCAATTTCCAATGAAAATTTAGTGAAAATTGATAATTCGAAAATTGAAAATTCAGCTCCCGTGATCGCTTCCAAGAACGGTAGCAAGTACCATTACCCCGATTGCCCGGGTGCCAAGCAGATTAAGGCGGAAAACAGGCTCGTTTTCCCCTCCGCGGCCGCGGCGCAGGCCGCCGGATACGCCTTGGCGGCCAACTGTAAACCGAAATAAGACCATAAAATCACAAGGGTTTCACCCTTCGACGAACTCAGGGTGCCTTGAGTTCAATCGAAAGGCACAAAATATGGCTCTATAGAGCCATTCTATTGTTAGCAGACCACATTAAATGCTTGACATCAAGAGTCAGATATGATAGTATATTAATAAGTCAGCAAGAGCTGGCTTTTCATTTGGGGGAGCTCTTACGGCACCGGACACCCAACATTAAAAGTTAATCTTAAACCCATTTTACCGCTTACCACCCTTAGTCTTCTCGTCAGCTTCACTTCTTCTGCGGCTGCCGTCATGCCGGCGATGACCTCGCTTGCCATGCCGGACACCAAAGCGGAAGAGACAGTTATGACGGTGCTCACACCCAAAGAGGTGCGCGCCGAAGACTATCAGCCGATTTCGGACCCCAAGAACGTCGAAAAATTCCTCAATGACTATTTTGCGGACATCCCGCTCATGGCTAAAATTGCCAAGTGCGAGTCCCAGAACCGCCATTACAATTCCAAAGGCAATGTCTTGAGGGGGCAGAAGAATACCTACGACCGCGGCGTGATGCAGATTAACCTCTTATATCACGAGGAAACGGCGGAAAAGATGGGTCTCGACCTGCACGACATCGACGACAATGTGGCCTTCGCCCGACACCTCTATGAGAAGTACGGCGCCAAGCCCTGGATGTCATCCTCGGCCTGCTGGTCCAAATTCGCTTCGTCCGACATCGCTAGGAAATAATTCCTCAACAAACCCCGCCTCCGGCGGGGTTTGTTGTTTTAATACAACAGTAGTCATTTGTTTTTGAGGTCACTGCCACCATGGAATTTCTCATGGATATCACGTAAGCGCTTATTGGTAACATGGGTATAGATTTGAGTAGTCGCCACATTCTTATGCCCTAGAAGCTCCTGTACGCTTCGTAAGTCCGCTCCATGAGAGAGGAGGTCGGTGGCATAAGAGTGGCGCAGAGTATGAGGAGTGACTTTTTTAGAGATACCAGCCAGCATCGCGCATCTAGAGATCATCGACTGGACCGAACGGGGAGAGAGACGATTATTATCTTCGTCTTTAGAACGGAAGTTTATGAAGAGCGGTTTGTAAACATCACGTCGGGCCTTAAGATATTGACGTAACCATTCAGCCGCTCGAGGCGAAATAAAGATGGTGCGAATATGCTTCCCCTTACCCACGATAGAAAGTTCATAGGTCCTGCTTGTGCTTTTATCGTTCAAAAATGAGAGCTGATCCACATTAAGAGATAAAAGTTCAGAAATACGCATTCCGGAAGAAAAGAAAAGCTCCATGATAGCCCGGTCACGTAGGCCACCAGGAGTTTTAAGGTCTGGAATTTGAAGCATCTTTTCCACATCTGGAACTTCTAGAAAAGAAATGGCTTCTTCAGATTTCTGTTTAGCTAAATTAACCTTGGAAGAAGGTAAAGACTCGATATCCTGCTCGGCCAAGTAATTCAGAAGGGCTCGTAGGGCAATTAAATAGTAATTCTGCGACTTCTTACCTAAATATTCACCAGTAGGAGACTTATAAGTACGAGCCAAATATAAGCGGTAATCCCAGACATGCTTCGCTGTCAACTCATGAGGTTTGAGTTTGGAGTTGCCGGTTTTTTCGAGCCAGCGTGTAAAGAGCAGGAGATACTGCTTGTAGTTCTTTTGAGTATTATTTGATAGTCCTTTCTCTATTTCACAGTAATCAAGAAAGGGAAGAAGGTGCTCGATGATTGGTAGGGAATCACGCATATTCATTATATTAACATCTTCGCACAATATATGTAAAACGAAGTAGTTGTGGATAAGAAGGCCAGTGAATTTCTAATTTCTAATTGACCTAATTTCTAATTAAATCCTAATAACTCCCCCTCCCCAAACATTAGTGCTTGGAACTTAGAAAATTATTTAGGTAATTAGAATAATTAGTAATTAGATATTTTTCTAAATCACCCCTCCCCCATCGGGCCAATAGGGGAGTCGACTTCCCTTTTCTGGAAAATAAAACAGTTCAGCCGGCGACACACGTGTCGCCGGCTGGTTTTGTTGTGGTTGAAGGGTCGTCTATGCCGCGGAGAGCGACTGTTCCGCCGCGATGGCGATTTCCTCGATGATGTGCATCACCGCATCATAAGGATTTTGGTGCCGGAGGATGGGACGACCCACCACGATGCGGTCGACACCGGCCTTAATGGCCTCTGATGGGGTCATGACACGGGTGGGATTCTGGTCATCGTCTTCAACGGACGCCCAGGCTGGCCTCACGTTAGGCGTGTTGATGGTCAGTGCGTTTCCGAAGACTTCCCGGAGCCTGGAGGCTTCGGCCGGTGCCGAGACGAGTCCATCAAGTTTGGCATCGAGAGCCATCTGGGCGAATCGCAGACCGGCTTCCAGCACCGAACCGTGGTAGGTATGCCAGGCGTTCTCCTCATCTAGCGTAGTGAGGACCGTTACGCCGAGCACTTCCGTATCGGGCAGTTCGGCCTTGAGCGCCGCCATAGCTTTCACCTCGGCAGCGCAGCAGACGGTCACGATTTGCGGTCTTAACTCCCGCAAGAACCGTCCGTCGGCCGAAAGCGTCTCGGGGGTGCCGAAAAGCTTGAGATCGGCCATGACGTTAAGGCCGCGGCTATGGATATCGTTGATCAGGTTGTAGTCGCCCCGAAGGTTGGACTCCAGCTTGAGGTAGACACCGGTCAAAGCCAGCTTGTCAGCCAACATCCGCACCTGGAACCGGGCCGAGTTTCGATTCTCCCCTTTCCGGTGGTCGGGTTTGAAGTCGGCGGCCACGATGAGTCGTTCTGCAGGCTTCAATTCCCTTTTCACTATCGTTGACATTTATTTACTCCTTTTCGGTTTCTGAAATTGGATAGCGGGCATTGAGCCGGGCCCAGTTCTCCCCTTTCGGATGAATGGCTATTGAGCCGGCTCTGCAAAGCGGACATTTCTCTGGAGTCCAGATGAGCGGTTCCGGTTTGACAAGCGGAATAATCAGCTTGTCGTTGGTGTGCGTAAACGCCGAGCGGTTAGCCATCACACATACGTACTTGAGAACAATGCCACCCGCTTGGGCAACCGCCTCTTCGGTTAGAAAAAGGCTCTTGCCGGTAGTAAACGTGTCGTCAACGAGCAGGACGTGCTCACCCGGGCGGATGCAGGACTTTTTGAAAGCCATGCATTTCTTGCCACCAGTAAATTCCGGCTCGGTATAGGCGCTCAAGCATGGACGACCCCGACGTTCGGCAATCTTTCGTGACACGTCATGGGCAATCTTGATAGCACTCATGGCCGGACCAACCACCCGGTCAACCTGATTGATGAATCGGATGCTTCCAGCCCTTTCGAGTCGCCGGACCATGTCCTCAGCAACCTTGTCGAGAAGCAACGAGTCCTCTGTCACGAGCCCGCTGTTGAAGTAGCCGTTGGAGTGCAGCTCGCTGGTCAGAAGCGGGTGGGGTCGCCTTGGATTGCGGTCGTGAGTAAATATCGCCCCATGCACAGAGAACTCACGAAGCCAGCTGAATTGAGTAAGAGTTCGAGGACGAAAAGTCATTTAATCCCCCTTCCTTGTACATTCTGTTCTGGATAGTATATAAAAAGCGCCCCCAAATCAATATCAATCATCGCCCAAGAGGCCCGACCACCATTTGAAACTGAAGTTCATCAGGAGATAAGCCGGCATATAAATAGGCGCCAGAATAAAGAAAATCAAGATTTTAATGACCTTCATGAGCTAATTATTTTTAAGGCTGTTTAATAAGAGGGTCAGGAGCGGCCAGACCACTTCATTCCAGATGAAATTGACCGGGGTGGCGAGATAGGACCAGAGTGTGTTTAAAATATCCCTCACGTAGCTGATAGTCCCCCTCCCCTCTTCCGAAGCGGCGGCGTCAAAAATGGACCAATTGAGGAAATATTTTAGAAGCGCCAGGCCGATAATGATGAGAAAAATTGTACCGATAAACCCCCGCTTGCGCTGCAAGCCCACACCAATAATTTCTGATCTATTGGAAATTATTGGTGTGGGGGTAAATCCCCTTTCCTTATTAAACTTATTCATCTTATTAAACTTATTAAACTATATTGCCGGCAGATAAGCAAGAGGGTCGAGGTAGGCGCTAGGGTCGGCTATAGGCACGATGACGTGCTTGCAGTTTTTACTTGTTGTGAATTGCGCTATCTGGACACCTTGGCTCGCGAAGAGTCCGGCATGGAGATGCGGCCCGGTAGAGTAGCCGGAGCCGTTTACTCCCGGCGTTCCGCCCGAGTAGCCGATAACCTCTCCGGTTTTAACACTCTGGCCTTTTTGTACGATTGCGGCGGAGAGGTGGGCATAAACGCTCGTCAAGCCGTTGCCGTGCTCTATAAGTATCCAACGCCCATAAGAGCCGCAAGTAGGCTGGCCCGCTCTCCTAAGCTGAACGTTCATTTCATCAGTGTTCCCTGTCCCCGCTACTGTGCCGGCAAGCATCGACTTAACCGGAGTGCCCTGGGAAGCCCGGAAATCGACGCCATTATGGCTACCAGATGCGTAAAGACGTGCCGCGCCTCGGGTCCGGCCGAAGCGCTGGGTCACGTAGACGAAATCCAAGGGCCACGCAAGCACTCCAGCGCGGGGAGACGGGATAAGACTGGGGTCGAGAGTAATATGAAGCTCGGATTCGAGCTTGAAAAGGTCAAGCTCGAATTGTTTCTGCTGGGCCAGATTTTCCGCAAGCATTTGTTGGTAAGCGGCTTCCTTGCTCTTGGTCTCGGCCAAGAGTCTTTCCTGGGCCTTCTTGCTTTCCTCAACCACGCTTTTCTGACCCGAGAGTTCCGCCTGGAGGCTCAAAATCTTTTTCTTGTCCTGCTCTTTCTTCTTTTTCTCCTCGCTCAAGACCGTCTTCGTTTCGCGGAGGTTATCCACTTCTTCGTTGAGCCGGGTGTTGAGTTCGGTAAGCTGGCTCCGGTCCTGCCAGAAATCCGAGAGCTTGCTTGCTGAAAGCACGTCGAATAGGAGCGAACGCGAATCATAGTCGGAAAGCGCCTTGAGCGCGAGAGAGATGGCGCCTTGGTGGGTTTCTATCTGACGCTCTTTGTCAAGCACGGTGTGCTCGAGCGAACGGATATTTAAATTGGTTGAATTGATTTTGGACTGGGTGACTTTGATGTCGGCGGCGAGCTTTTTTCTCGTCGTATCGAGAGATTTTACCGCCGTGCCCAGTGACTGGCTCTCGGCATTAACCTTCTCCAGTTCGGTTTGAAGGCGTTTTTGCTCAGCAAGCAAAACCTCACGTTCTCGCCTGACCTGCTCAATCTGGGCCGAGAGCGCGCTCGGGTCCGTCGCAAAAGTAGAGACGGGTAGTAAGAAGTAGGTAGTAAGAATAAGAATGATTAAGAATAATCCATTCCTAAATCCTAAATCATGAATCTTTAATCTCTGCATTCTTTAACGCCATTATAGCTTTTTCCAGCCGTCCGAGGGACTTCTCTTTGCCTAAAATCTCCAGGATAATAAATGGGTCGGGTGAGGCGGTCGCGCCAGTCAAGGCGTAGCGCACGGGCCACAAAACATTCCCCTTCCCTTCCCTCTCGGCATACCGCATGATGTCAAGGGGCACCCTTGACATATTACCGCTTGAAATTATTTCTAAAACTTTTTCCAAATAAACAACGGTTTCTTCTTTGGAAACTTTTTTCCACGGAAGTTTTTCAAGATCGAGCTCCGGCTCCCCTACCAGGTACGGCTCTCCTTCCAAACTTTTAACTAATAACTTCCGTTGCTCCTCCGGCGGCAGTCGCTTGATGTGCTCTTTGTTCACCCATTGCAGTTTTTTCTCATCAAAGATGGCCCCGCCTTTCTGAATTTTGGCCAAGTCAAACTGCCCTATCAATTCTTCCATAGTAAAAATTTCCTGTTCAGTACCGGGATTCCACCCGAGAAGCGCCAAGTAGTTCACCATCGCTTCCGGCAAATAGCCTTTGGCTCGATAATAATTGAGAGAAACGGCTTCGCCATGTTTGCGCTTGGAGAGCTTAGACTTATCTGAGGCGAGAATAAGAGGTAGATGAGCATAAATCGGCCGCGGGAATCCCAGAGCTTCCTGAATCAAGATGTGGCGAGGAGTGTTCGAGATATGATCTTCTCCGCGGATGATATGTGTCACCCCAGCCTCCGCATCATCAACTACCACCGCCAAATGATAAACAGGGTCATCAATATTTCTAGCGATAATGAAGTCTTCGAGCTCGGTAGTATCGAATTCTACGGCGCCGCGAATCAGATCGTCAAAAGCCACTTTTTTGTTGGGGTTTTTAAAACGGACCACTTCCCTATTCTCCCCTTCCGTCTCGTGAGAAATATAAGCCTTGCCGTCATCAATGAGCTTATGGAGATATTTTTTATAGATTTCCGTTCTTTCCGACTGATGCCAGAGCTCGCCTTCACGTTTGATGCCTAGCCACACCAGGCTCTCGAGCATATCGTCTTCATATTCTTTCTTCGACCTGGTTTTGTCGGTATCTTCGATGCGCACGATGAATTGACCGCCATGCTTTTTCGCAAACAGATAATTGAACAGAGCGGTCCGGACATTGCCGATATGAAGCGGCCCGGTCGGTGAAGGTGGAAAGCGAGTAATCATAAAGCTATTTTAACATGCCCTTTAGCCTTATTTTCATGTATTGACAATTACAATTAAATATGATAAGATAGATAAAGGAGGTCAGTTTGGCACACGATTTTATTGTCCTATAGGTAGATTAAATCGTATACGTTATTAGTTCACTGCAGTGAAAAGATAACGTATTTGTGTTATTTTTCAACCTCGTGTTCCAATGCAATCTTTAAGATTTCTTCCGCCACCAGACGCGCCGCATCAGGCTTGTAAAAAGATCTGGCGGCCTCTTTCATCTTTTGTCGGGTTTCCTCGTTGTTGACCAGCCGCTCGAGTTCCGAGACCAGAATATTCGGAGTGAGATTGCCTTCTTCGATCACTTCGCAAGCACCAGAGCGGGCGTAGGCGAAAGCGTTGGAACGCTGGTCGCGACTGACCCGTTCATTGATGGGAATGATGATGGCCGGCACCCGCCAGGCGGCGATTTCAAAAATGGTCGAACCGGCGCGCGAAATGACCACCGAGGCGACCCCGGCCGCCATGCGCAAAGCGAGAGGATTAAGGTAGTCGTATGGTTTGTAGCGGTCTTTGTGCGACGAGCCGAAAAGAACGGCTTCGCCGGTGGCGCTCACTTCGGCGATATTGCGCTCCCCTGCCTGATGGATAACCGCGTATTTCTCAACCAACTCTTTGAGTCCGCCGAGCACCGCGTCATTGATTTTCTGGGCTCCCTGCGAGCCGCCGAGAATGAGGATAACCGGCACGTCTTCCTCGAGTTTCAGAAACTCGCGCGCCCCTTCGGTGATAGGGTTGGCGATTTCCTTGCGCACCGGCTGGCCGGTGTAAGCCACCGAGCCTGCCGGGAAATACTTGGCCGCCTCTTTGTATGAGACCGCCACTCTCTGGGCAAATTTGCCCGCCCAGAGATTGACCCGCCCCGGCACCGTATCGGATTCATGGATGACAACCGGGATGTGCAGGAGTCGGGCGGCGAGAAGCGCGGGGAAACTGGCGTAACCGCCCTTGCCGAAGACCACATCGGGGTAGAGCGAATAAAGCTCTAAGGTCGAGATAATAACACCCCACAGCGTCTTCCAGAGATCTAAGAAATTGAGAAGCGAGAAGTAGCGGCGCAGCTTGCCAGCGCTGTTTTTCTTGTAAGTGATGCCGGTTTCGTAGAGTACGCCCGGATTGTAAGGGGTGGGAGACAGATAAAAAAGCTCCAGGTCGAGCAACCTCTTTTCCTTGGCGAGCGCTTGGAGTTCCTGGGCGACGGAGATAATGGGGTAGAAGTGGCCTCCGGTACCGCCTCCAGTAAATAGAATTCTCATGATTTAAGATTTAGGATTCAAGATTTAAGAATGTTTCTGACTCTTGGAGATGGAGAGGATGATACCGGCCTCGAAAATGCTGATAAAGAGAGAGGTGCCACCGTGAGAAACGAATGGCAGGGTAATGCCGGAAAGCGGAATGACTCCTAGCATCGAAGCGATGTTTACAAATGCCTGGGAGACTATCATTATAACAATTCCAACGACCGCCAGTCTACCGAAGGCGTCCGGAGTGCGCACCGCAATTTTGAGCCCCAAACTGGTGAAAAGAACGAAAATGGCGATGAGGGTAACACTGCCGACGAAACCGAATTCCTCGGCCGCCACGGCGAAAATCGAATCCCCCACCGGCTCGGGAAGATAGGTGAATTTCTGGATACTCTGGCCGAAGCCGCTGCCGAAAAGCCCGCCAGAACCGATGGCGATAAGCGACTGTTGAATCTGGTAACTGGCGCCCAAGGCGTCGGTCTGAGGATTAAGGAAGGTGTTTATACGCTGCCTGAGGTAAGGCCTGGAATAAGCGAGGAAGGCGGCGCCCAAGGCAAGCGTCAGAATGATAAGCAGAATATGCCGCCATCTGGCGCCGGCCGCCAGAAACATGGCCAGCCCCGTCATAATAATGACCAGGAAAGCGTCGGTGTCGGGCTGTTTCAAAAGCACTCCTCCACAAAGGGCGAGCAGAATCATGAGCGGCAAGAAACCGAATGAAATGGTTTTGATTCTTTCTTTGGCTCCGGCCGCCCAAGCCGCGAAATAGAGGACGAAACCGAGTTTTAGGATTTCCGACGGCTGGAAAGAAACATTGCCGAGCATAATCCAGCGCCGGGCGCCGCCGTGCTCGAAACCGATGCTCGGCACAAGGACCAGAATGTTTAAAATCAGAGCGATGACCAGAAGGTAAAAAGCGGATTTCTTCCAGAGTTTCGAGTCCATTCGCATGGCGAAAAGCATGGCGATACTGCCCGCGAAAAGGCCGAGCACCGTCTGGGAAAAGGCCACACTCGAATAATTGGAACTCTCTTTGGCTAAAAGTCCTAGTGAAGCGGAGCTGAAAATGAAAAAGCCAGCCACGATGAGCACCACCGTAATGACTAGAAACGGCTTATCCGCCTTGATTCTTCTGGAAGCCATCATTCAGAGCAAATTATAACACCGTTTAATTCTTAACCTCGTAGCGCAGAGCGGGACGGGAATCCGCGTGGACGACACGGAAATTGAGGCGGCCCAGAATCTGGCCGCGTGGCGTCTCAATGTTAACCCGCCAGAGCCCAGCGGCGACATTCTCTTTGACGGAATAAGTGCGGAAGCCCTCAGCACGGCCGCCGGAAAGTAAAAGCGGAATTCTGGTGGCGACCATCCACTCACCCGTTTCCTCATCCCGGTACTGCCACTCGTGGATGATGCGGGTGTCGAGTTCGGCCGGCGAAAAAATCGCGCTGTAAACATAGAGCGGGTCGCCGGGAGCGAGACGGACCGTCCGGTAGAAACTGAGGTAATCCGTCAGTTTTCTTTCTTCTTCTCCGAGCACATAACCGCCCCGAGAATCATGGCTCAAGTACTGGTAGATACCGGCATCTTTGAGCGAAAGCGGAATGGGCGGAATGAGGTTGGCGAAATACAGAAGATTGACCGAGACAAAGATCACGCCGACCGCGGCCCAGAGAGGCCTTTCGCTTTTCCTGAATTTTTTGCCGATGAATTTCCTGAGAGTCTTGGCAAAGAGCCAGAACAAAATGAGGCTCGCCACCCCGCTCAAGAGGAAAATCCCCCGTCCGATGCTGTGCAGAAAGATAGGCACCAGATAAATCAGGAAGGAGAAGAGAGCCAGATAGAAGAAGGCAGCCTGGAAAACCAGCCGCGGATAACGCTTGAGATAAAGTTCGTTCGAGACCAGAGCCGCCAGAAGCAAGAGCATGAAAGGCCATGAAGTCGCGATGGTGCCGCTCCGGAAATAAAGGATGAAGAACCCGCCCAGAATATTGCCGATGCCGAACTGCAGAAAGTTGAAGAGCCAAAAGTGCCGGCCGCTCTCCACCGCTTCTTGCCTGGGCGAGCCGGAAGTGGCGCTCGCGAGCACTTCCTGACGGTTCAAGAGCGCGATGATGAGACCGACGAGAACGAGATTGGTCGCCAGCCACAGATTGTCGCCCAAAGCGTCTATACGCTGAAGCGTCAGCGAGTCGAAGACGAAACCGAAGAGCAGCGAGAGGGCCGAGATGGGACTCTCGTGGCTTTCGTACCATTCTTTAAGTTCTTGGAATTTAGCTGACAAGGTAGAGAATGACGCCGGTAATGGCCGAAACCACCGAAACTATCCAGTAGCGCATGACCACTTTCTCGCGCGGCCAGCCCAAAGCCTGGAAATGATGGTGGAGGGGCGCTACCAGGAAAATCCGGCGCTTATTGAAATGCTTGTAGACATTGGTCTGAATAATGACCGAAGCGGAAGTGATGACCAAAGGAAAAGCGATGACCGGCAATAAGAGCACCGAGTCGGTCAAAAAAGCGATGACGGCAAGCGTTACCGTAAGCGCCAGCATTCCGGTCTCGCCCATGTAGAAACGCGCCGGCGGCACGTTAAACCATAAGAAAGCGAGAATGCCACCGGCGATGGCGCCGGAAAGCGCCGAGATGTCATATTGAGCGCCCAAGAAGGCGATAACGGCGAAAGCGGTGAAGGCGGAGGCCAGCACTCCCCCGGCCAGGCCGTCGAGCCCGTCGATAACCGAGGTCGAGAAGGTGGCGAGCATCACCGTGACAAAAAACGGGATAAACCAGATACCCAGATAGAGCGGCCCGTCAAACGGGATTTTGACGGAGACGAAATCCAGTTTGTAATAGAACCAGATGGCGATGGAGAGGCCGATAAGCGTGACGAAAAAGATTTTGACCCGGCGGTAGACCAGGTCGTCCTTGGCATAACTGCCATGACCGAAAATCTGAAAAAGGTCGTCGACCAATCCGACCGCCGCCGCGAAGAAAAAGGCCCCCAGCGGCACCACCGTCTGGCTGCGCGAAAAGAAATTAATCTGGTCGAAGATGCTTCGCTCCCCTCCGAAAAGCCCCGCGGGGAAAAGTTGCGAAAGAATGAAGGTAATCATGACCGTCAAAAACACCGAGGCCCAGATAATGACTCCACCCACCCGCGGCGTGTTGAGTTCACGTTCGGTATTGTGGATATGATTGAAAGCTTCCGAAGTGTCGGCTTCGACGCGCGGGGACTTTTTCCACATCTTGTATTTGTAGAAATATTTGGTGAAGAACGGCGTGATTAAGATGCCGATGGAGAAGGTCATGACGGTCGGGGCGATGATTTTCAGGACATCCATGTGAATTAATTTTTAATTTTCAATTTAGAATTTTCAATAAATACATTGTACCAGACGGCCAGCACCAGGAGGAGGTAAATCTTCCTGGCGTTATCTTCCGGTTTTTCGAAAAGTTTTTTAATTTGGTCCAGATTAAAATGAGATTGGATATAAACATTTCCAATGATCTTTTCGAAATGTTTTTCATTAAGCCATGATGCTATCGGGACCGGGAACCCCAATTTCTTCCGCTGCCTTGTCGATTCGGGCAAAACCGTTTTGAAGGCTTCGCGCAACAAATATTTTGTCTCACCGTTTCTCCATTTAAACTTATCGGGAAGCTTTGAAGCGAGTGTTGCTACGGAACTATCCAAGAACGGCACCCGGAGTTCCAGGGAATGAGCCATGGTCATCTTGTCCGCTTTGGCCAGAATGTCGCCCACGAGCCAAGTGTTGATGTCGACATACTGCATCTTGGTCGAATCGCTCAAGCCATTCGCTTCCCGATACAAGGTGTCAAGGGGCACCCTTGACATAGGTTCGCCACGCCAGAGAGATTTCACTTCAGCGCTTTTAAAGACCGAGGCATTGCCGATATACCAATCCTCGAGCGAGGATAGCGCGCGTTCGGCGTAGTTACTGCCACGAAGTGGCAGAGAGGCTAGAAACTTCAGGATAAAGCGTGGCAGCCAGCTAATCCAGCGCCTGGCGAAAGGTTCGAGGTAAATATTATAGCCGCCGAAAAGTTCGTCGGCCCCTTCGCCGGAAAGCACCACTGTGATCCGTGCCAAGAGGTTCGGAAGTCTCTTTGGCCTCCATCCCCTCGGAAAGCGATTCAAACCCGACGGTAAAAGTCTTGATCTTCCTCTCCCCTCTCACTTTCTGCATCAGGGTGGCGATAATACTCGAATCGATGCCACCGGAGAGAAACGAGCCGACCGGCACATCCGCAATCATGTGATGCGCCACCGAATCTTTCATGGTCTCGAGAATCTTCTCTTTGGTCTTGCCTTCATCGAGTGATTCCTCCGGCTTGAACCTGAATTGCCAATAGCGTTTCAACTCCGAGCGGCCGCTCTCGAGGTCGACGGAGAGGAAGTGCGCCGGCGACAGCTTATAAACATTCTTAAAGAACGTCTCCTCAAGCGGATTGTATTGGAAAGAAAGATAGTTGTAGACCGCGGCGTCATTCACTTCCGGCTTGAAGCCGGGAATCTGAAAAAAACTTTTTATTTCGGACGAAAAGGCGGAAATACTGCCTTCTTTCAAATAATAAAGCGGTTTGATGCCGAAGAAATCCCGGGCTAAAAATATTTTCTTCTCTTGTGTGTCGTAGATGCAAAAGGTAAACATGCCTCGTAACCGCCCTAGCACTCCCTCTTTCCATTTCATAAATCCAGCCAAGATCACTTCCGTATCGCTATCAGTCTTAAACGAATAATCGCTTAACTCTCTTTTAATCTCTTTGTAATTGTATATTTCCCCGTTGAAAAAGATGAGGTAACGGCCGTCGCTCGAGGCAATAGGCTGCTGGCCTTTGGCCAGGTCGATGATAGAAAGCCTCCGCATGCCCAAAGCGGCGTAATCGTCGGTGAAATAACCGTCGTCATCTGGGCCGCGATGCGTGATGGCGTCGGTCATTCGCTTGATGGCCTCCGCCCTGTTCTCCATCCTTGAATCGATGATGCCAGTAATACCGCACATAAATTTAATTCTGGTTTAAGTACGTTAAGACCGCGTTGATAAGTGTCTCGGCGTCCGCGAACCGACCTTCTTCGGTCGAACCCATGACAGAGATGACAATCGGCCGGCCCAGTTCCGGGTCGAAGGCGAAGATAAGGTTCCCGCCGGCCGTATCGGTAAAGCCTGTTTTAGAACCGATAAAGCCGGGAATTTTATCGGCGATGACATTGGTATTCTTCGCCTCATGGTTAAGACCATCGAGAGAAGAAGTGTTTATGGAAGATTCTTTGGTCGCCTCGAGCATCTCCGGGTGGTAAGCGATGATATGCTCCAGAAGCGTTGCCATGTCCCTAGCCGTGCCATAAGCGCCGCCCTTGAGCTCTGTCTCGTCGAGCCCGGTTTCGTTCCAGAAATAAGTGTTTTTGAGGTCGAGCTCGGTGGCCTTTTGGTTCATCTTAACGACGAAGTCCTGGATAATTTCACGAGAGTTAGCATCGGAGCGGCCGAGCGCGCCAAGAGCCAGTGCCACCGCTCGGATACCGTCGTTTGAAGAAGAGACGAGTGAGAAGTCGAGCAGGTCCTTGAGCGACCATCTCTCTCCGGGCCGTAGTCCGCTGTCACCCTCGGCCGAGAGCGCGTCCTTGCCTACCGTAACGGTGCAATAGGCAGGGCTCAATTCCGTCGCCACCAAAGCCGTCATCAGCTTGGTAAGCGAAGCCAGAGGCATCCGGGTGTTTTCATTCAAGGCGAGAAGCACGGTCTTGGTCCGGGCATCGTAGACGTAAGCGGCTTTGGCGGTCAGTGCCACCTCGGGGAAAGGCTTGAGAGCCGCCTCGGTCGGCATCGAAGCGTCGCCGCGCTCCACCTTCGAGCCAAGCACGTATGAAGTGACGATAAGCAGCGAGACCGAGACCAGGAGCGTGGCGAAAAATCGGAATTCGATGTTGCGGTTGATGAAAGATTGTTCGGGCATTTTATTTATAGTGAGCTTGTCGAATCTATTCTTCTTTGGGCGAAGTCTTGATGAAGGTCTCGATTTTGGCGAAAGCGGAGGCGAATTCCGGCAAATCTTCGCGCCGGGTCACTCCCAAGTGCTCCAAGAGTTTCAAAGTGGGCTTGTAGCTGTAGCTTCTCTCACCGGCGAGAGACTCGCTCCTTTCCACCAGTCCACGTATCAAAAGGGAGCGCAGAATGAAGCCGGAATTGACGCCGCGGATATGGTCGATTTCGCGCCTCGAGACCGGACCGCGGTAAAGAACGATGGAGAGCGTCTCGAGCCCGGCCCGGCCCAGTTCCCGCGAGAACTCTTCCTTCTGGAGAGTCTCGATGAGAACGGAGGTTTCGGGGTGAGTGCCGAAAGCGGCCGACTCTCCGTCAAAGACTATCGCTACTCCCCTGTTTTGGTAAAAGGCCCGCAGATTCTCAAGCGCTTCTTTAACCGTGGCCGGCTTTTCGCCCAGCCATTTGGAAAGTTCCGAGACCGAGACCGGTTCGTTCTTGAAGAGAAGCGTCGCTTCGATTCTGGCTTCGAGATTAGGCATAATTGGGTAGTTTAACGGCCTCGCTTTCTATTTCGATATCGTTTTTCCCTACTTGCGTCACCTTGATGGCGCCACGCTTGACCAGCTCAAGCATGGCGAGAAAGCCGACAATGATAGAGACTTTCTTTTCGTAGGTCAGTTTGCCTTTGGCGCCGTGGAATTCGCGGAACTTGAACTTGCTGGCCGAACTTATCCTTTCCGCCAGTTTCTCGATCATCTCTTCGAGACTGACCACTTTTCTCACCGTCACTTTGGAAAGGGTCTCTTTCTTGGGCAAAGACTCTATCACCTGCTCGAGGGCGGAGCGGAGATTGTTGAGGTCGGTTTTGGCGTCGGGGGAAAAGACGATGGCCGGGTTTTTGGCAGGCAGTTTCTCGAAGATGATTTGACGACCAAAAAGCGGCTTGAGCTGGGCCGAGAGTTCCTTGATCCTCGCATATAGTGCGAGCCGGTCCTCAAGGTCGTGAATGGCCACTTCCTCGTCTTCGGTGAGCTGTAGCATCGGCAAAAGCGAGCGGCTCTTGATGAGCATCAATGTCGAAGCAATAAGAATAAACTCTGCCATCACTCCTAAGTGCCCTGCCCCGTACTCAGCTTGCTGTAGTTCGGGGTCTTCGATATAGCGGATGAAGTCGTCTGTTACCTCCGCCAAAGAGACGTCATTGACGAAGAGTTTCCGCTTGGTCACCAATTCGAGCAGGAGGTCCAAAGGACCTTCAAAGACCCTTGTTTTAACAGTATAAGTACTCTCCATTAAAGGCCATTATAGCCTTTTATTTAGCCTCTCGGAAGAGGGCGGCAGTGGCTACAACCTTATAAGGGTAGCCTTGAGAATCATCTTTGAGTTTCTGGGTAAATTTCTTGACTGAAGGATCTGAGAGCAGTTTGTGCACTGTAATGTCGTGCTTCTCCACGTAGTCGCGCATGGCCTTAGGATCCTTTACGCCGGCGAGAGTGATGTTGTCCTTCGCCTTGGCATAAATCTTTATGGCCTTGGAGACGTTACCTTCACCCGCATGATACGCCCAGGTAGCCAGTCCCCAATCGCCGAAGCGTTCAAAGTTGCCTTTCAGATACTTCATGCCAGCGGCAATATTTTTCTCCGGGATTTTTCTTTCATCGACTTTTTTATTCACAGTAAGCCCGAGCGAACGCGCTGTGCCGGGCATGAGCTGGAAGACTCCAAGCGCGCCGGCGGAAGAGACCGCGGTATCCGAACCGCCGTTCTC
>Ga0075993_114_pt1 | contig 23933 bp, 19 predicted proteins | sample RifGroA2_FD_68039 | JGI IMG/M metagenome (GOLD analysis project Ga0075993, IMG submission 68039) | Parcubacteria bacterium GW2011_GWA2_50_10b | reverse complement strand
AACAATCTTGAGCACTGCGGATTGGGCGGCAAGACACCGAATGAATTTCTTGCCGATTATTCAAGACTTAGTCCGCCAAATGTGTGTACCTAGGACATTATTTCGTGTTGGTGGACCTATCGGGAATCGGACCCGAGTCTCGTCATTGCGAACGACGCGTCGTACCACTAGACCATAGGCCCATGATTTATGATTCAGGATTAAGGAATCATTCTTAAATCTTAAATCTTATTTCTTAAATCCGCGAATGTAGTGCCAGGCCGGCGGAGCAAGGGAAGCCAGTATGATTAAAGCGACCACCGGCAACACATATTTGTCGGCATCCGGGATAACCTGGCCGAAGAAATAACCGGCCAGAGTCAGCCCCGCCGCCCACAAAAGCGCTCCTATGAAATTATAGGTAACGAAAGTCTTGTACTTCATCTCCCCCACCCCGGCCATGATGGGCGCAAAGGTTCTCACCACCGGGATGAAGCGGGCAAGGACGATGGTCTTCGCTCCATAGCGCTCGAAGAAGGCGCGGGTCTTGTCGACATTGGCCGGATTGAACCACAGAGACTTTGGGCGAGAAAAGACTTTCGGCCCGACTTTCTTGCCGAAGAGATAACCGGCAGAATCCAGCCGACAAGTAAACCGGATTCGGCGAAAATGATGGCGAAGAGGCCCAGGTAGCCGGCTGTTTGGATGAGTGAAGTTAAATCGAACATATGTGGTGGACCTACGGGGAGTCGAACCCCGACCTGTTCCATGCCATGGAACCGTTCTACCGCTATACTATAGGCCCTTTTGAGGCTTTATTTTGCTTCATTTTTGGGTTAGAATCAAGCGCCTGGGCCCTTAGCTTAGTTGGTAGAGCGCCTCATTTGCAATGAGGAGGTCACCGGTTCGAATCCGGTAGGGTCCACCATAGATGGGATTAAACCCAATTCGGATAATTCGGACTTGGCTTGGCTGATGAAAACCCAGGGGATTTCGGGCACGGCGCGCGCTTCGCGCGAGTGGAGTGTGAGGTTCATAAAATTCAAAGCCAAGATTTTCTGGAGGGTAGATTTTAATACCAGGGTTCGGGGAGGTCGTACTATAGCTATAATAGGCCCTTATTCTGGCCTGTGGATAAGATGGATTTTTATACGCATTTATGCTATTCTATTTATAAGCAAGTAATTCCCCGTACGTGGGCTTCCGGATGGTTGCTCCCAATAACGTACGGGGTTTTGCTTTTTATGGGAAAAGTGGGCTCTCCTCAATAATCTTGCTTTTAATAATATTATAGTAGCTATCGTCCCCCTTTTCGTATTTTCGGAAAACTGCCCAGCTTACAAAATCTACTGCTTGTAATATTTTTTCTTCACTAGGAGTCTTTATTAAAATCTTCATTTTTCCTTTGTGATTATCACTAACCTTTTTTCTTAAATAATCCTTAAAGTTCTCATTTAAAAATTTATTAGTTTCGCGACGAGATGCGATTAGCTCTATTTCTCTATTAGTATCCACAACCCTCTTTGAGTAAATTCGATCGAGTAAAATATTTGTGACGTAGTTATAAAGCACCTGTTTTTCGTCTTGCAATTTGGTGAAAACTTTTTGCTTATTTAAATAAATTGTCATAATAGTGCAATTTTTCTCGCTTAACCTTTTAAGTAGTCTTTGTCGAGTAATAGGCTTCTCATTGGTGGCGTGTAGAACACCTACTCTTCTCTTAATGCTTTTTGATAGTTCGCCGTGTGTTTTCTTTACTACTTTTTCAAGTCCTCTTTTAGTGGATTCAGGAACAAAAAGAAAAGTTATTATAAATTTTTTAGAAGTGCCTTTCTTTTTGAAGTTAAAGCCCAAATCTCCGCTTTCATCCAGATAAATGTAAGACATATTTTGACCTATGATATACTAAATCTGCACTCAATTCGACAAGTTTGGATTTTTTAATGGCCGTCTCGGGTCAATTCAAGCCAAACTTGAGTTGAGTGCACCGGGGCGGCCATTTAAGTTATATGAAATATTTTTTATACGCTAGAAAATCTACTGATGTCGAAGATAAGCAAGTGCTTTCTATTGAAGCACAGCTTTCAGAATTCGGAGCAGGTTAATCAGAAGACCAGATGCCACCGGCGGCAAACCGCTAAAGCGAGATCAAATAAAATGGATATTGGAGAATCCCTTTTATTATGGGAACTTCTATTATACTGGCGAAGTTTGGGAGGGCAAACATATTGCTTGAACGAGACGCCGCTAGGTGGCTCGAACCAATGCGAGAATGGCTAAAGGTGGCTTCAGGATTAGCCGAAGCCGCTCAATCGAACGACCTCCCCTTCAGAAAATCTTTGGCTCGAACCTCCACCTCCACTCGCGCGAAGCGCGCGCTGTGCCTGAAATTCCTTGGGTTTTCATCAGCCAAGCCAAGTACGAACTCTCGGAATCCAATCCTTTCCTACCTATGGTGCCCGGGGTGGGCATCGAACCCACATCTCTTGCGAGACACGATTTTAAGTCGTGCGCGTATACCAATTCCGCCACCCGGGCCTGGAGGCGTGGAGGGGAATCGAACCCCTGCATAACAGTTTTGCAGACTGTCGCGTTGCCACTTCGCCACCACGCCAATGGCTAATACGATACCACAAAATGTTGAAAAATGGGGGAATCGATGGCATACTTTAACGTGCTTGCGCCCTTAGCTCAGCTGGTAGAGCAGATCCCTCTTAAGGATAAGGTCGAAGGTTCGATCCCTTCAGGGCGCACCAGGTCCCCCTTCGCATAAAGCTTCGGCGGGACGAGGGCGGGTGGCGAAATGGCAGACGCACTGCGCTTAGGACGCAACGGGGTAACCCATGGAGGTTCGAGTCCTCTCCCGCCCACTTAGATTATGGAAAAAGAAAATAAGAATATATTGGAAGGAATTATCCGCGTGACCGGCAAAGGCGTGGGTTATTTCCCTGCCCCGGATGAGAGTGATGACTTCGAAGTCCAGCCGGATAATTTAAATGCCGCACTCAACAGAGACAAGGTCAAAATTGAGATTCTGGATAAAGAATTGTTGGGCAGAAAGCAGGCTCAGGTTGTAGAAATCGTTGAGCGTCACAAGACTGAATTCGTCGGCATTCTAGAGAAGGCGGATGCGGGCTTCTTTCTAGTGCCCGACGACAAGCGGATGTACCGGGACATTTTCGTACCAGCGGACAAAGCCAATGGAGGAAAAGCGGGAGAGAAAGTGCAGGTAAGAATCACGGAATGGGAGGATGCATCAAAAAGCCCTAAGGGCGAAGTGGTACGCATCATCGGCAAGGCCGGCGAGCACAACACCGAAATGCTCGGCATCATCTACGAGAGCGGCTTTGAAGTCGACTTCCCTCCCGAGGTCGAGCAAGAAGCTAAAGCTTGGAAAACAAAATACGAAAAGGAGGACAAATCGAAAGACCGCAAGGATTTCCGCGGCGCCACCACCTTTACCATCGACCCCGCCGATGCCAAGGACTTCGATGACGCCATCTCATTAAAGAGTCTGGAAAACGGCGATTTCGAAATCGGCATCCATATCGCCGATGTCTCGCACTTCGTGGTGGAGAAAACCGCCCTGGACAAAGAAGCCAGGAAGCGTGGCACTTCCATCTACCTGGTCGACCGGACCATCCCCATGCTCCCGGAAGTTTTATCGAACGACCTCTGCTCTCTCAATGCCAATGAACCGAAATACGCCTTCTCGGCCGTATTTATCATGGATAAAAACGCCAAGGTTAAAGAAAGGTGGTTTGGCCGGACGCTCATCGAATCGGACAAACGTTTTACTTACGAAGAAGCCCAGGAAATCCTGGACAAGAAAGCGGGCGTCTTTTATGACGAGCTGAAAACCCTCAACGACCTCGCTTACAAGCTGCGGACGGAGAAATTCAAAAACGGCGCCATTGAATTCGAAACCGAAGAGGTGAAATTCGAACTCGACGCGGCTGGCAAGCCTATACGGGTTTATAAAAAAGAGCGTAAGGACACCCACAAGCTGGTTGAGGACTTCATGCTCCTCGCCAACCGGGAAGTGGCCGCTCACATGCACACCGTCAACAACGGCAGCCGCGCCGCTTTCGTCTACCGCATCCACGACGCCCCCGACCGCGAGAAAATCGTCAACCTCGCCACTTTCGTCAAAGCACTGGGCTTTGAACTCAAGAACAAAGACGGCGAAACCACCGCCGAAGACATAACCCGGATGCTCCATTCGGTCGAAGGTACCCCGGCGGAGATGCTCGTCAAAACCGCGGCCATTAGGAGTATGTCGAAAGCGGTTTATTCGACCACCAACATCGGACACTTCGGTCTGGCTTTCGAATATTACACGCACTTTACCTCCCCCATCCGTCGCTATCCGGACCTGATGGTCCATCGCCTCTTGCAACGCTTCCTCGTTAAAGGCCGGATCGAACAGGACGAAATGATCAAATACCAGAGACTTTGCGAAGACTCGAGCGAACGCGAAATGGAAGCGGCCGAAGCGGAACGCGCCTCCATCAAATACAAGCAGGTCGAGTACATGCAGGGGCATATCGGCGAGACCTTCGACGCCATCGTCTCGGGCGTTTCCGAATGGGGCATTTATGTAGAGGAGGTCAATACCAAAGCAGAAGGCATGGTCAAGCTCCGCGACATGAAAGATGATTTCTATGAATTAAACGAGAAGCTCTACGCCATCGTGGGCAAGAAAACCGGCAAAAAGTTCTCTCTCGGCGACAAAATCCGCGTCAAGCTCATCGCCTCCGACCCGGAACGCAAAACTCTGGACTTTACATTTATTTAGATTTGATATAATCTAAATCTTAGAGGGTCGATGACTCCGCTAGTCGTATATCCACGATAGGGGTAACTGGGAACTACTCCTATTAGTACGGCCAGGCTGTAACATCGGTTGTCGACCCTCGTACCTTTTCTAGAGATATGTCTCATTTGAGACCGCCGGCGATGCGTTGCATCGCCGGCGGATTCATTTTATTCGGCAAGGTGTCAACCTGCCAGGTTGACACCTTTGGTTGACCTAAGTTCGGTCTCCAACTTTTGCCTATTTTCTAGAAAGCCTTTCAAATCCCGTTCGTACTTATTCGGGTTAGTTTCAAAAACTTTGTAAAAAAGTTCCTTATTGACTATTTTGTCATCCTGACACTCACCGTAGTAATTTTTTAGGCCTGACCATTCGTAAGATTTTAAAAGTTCCAGTTTTTTATGGGAACTTTTTGGAATTAAATCAATTGGATTTAGATCAATGTAAATGGGAATGTAGGCAAAATAGCTTTCACTTTGCATTGGAACTATCTTGGCGCTGTTTTGAAATAAGTATCCACTTCGGCCATTATTTTTCAAATTGAAATACTTGGTATAGGCATTTCCTAGACGCTTAGTAAATTCAAGAATACCACCATCAATCATTTCATAAAGAAGTATATGGAAGTGATTAGGCAACAATGACCATTTCAATACCTCAACCAGCTTATCTCTTTCTGGCAATTTAGCATCCGAGCTAAATATATCCGGAAGCTTGGTTCTAATTTTCCCTTCTAAGTTATTCAATAAAAATAGGTTGTCGCGAAAACGCTTATAATCACTATGACCATTGAATATCTTTCTTTTATCTACCCCGCGATTGTAAATGTGAGCAATATCTCCTATCATCACTTAATTTTCTCATCTACGGCTAAGGTGTCAACCTGCCAGGTTGACACCTTTACTTCGCCACTTCGACCGCTTGATCGAATGAGATGGAAAGCAGTTTGGAAATGCCGTTCGAGGCCATAGTCACGCCGTAAATGACGCCGGCGCGGCTCATGGTCTCGCGGTTGTGGGTAATCAAAATGAGCTGGGAGTATTGGGAAAGCCGTTCCACCAGGTCGCCGTACTTTTTGGAATTGGATTCGTCGAGGGCCGCATCCGTCTCGTCGAGGATGATGAAGGGCGGCGGATTGACGGCCGAGATGGCGAAAATGAGGGCGATGGAAGTAAGCGCTCTCTCGCCGCCCGAGAGCATCATCAGTCCGCGAATCTTTTTCTTCGGCATGGTGACTTTAATCTCCAAACCCTCTTCTACTTTTTCTTCCCCTATCTCTTCCTCAACATCTTCAATCTCTTTTTTAGCCGACTCTTTGGTCAAAATAAGCTGCGCCTCTCCGCCACCAAACATGGCTGTAAATAATTTATCGAATTCCTTATTGATATTTTCGAGCCCCGTCTCAAACTCCGTGGCAAGCCTGGCTTCCAAATCCTTAATAAGTCCCTTAAGAGACTCTGCGGAATGTTCAAGATCCAGAAGCTCCCGCGATAAAAATGCGTCTCGTTCCGATGTTTCCGCATGCTCTTTTTTCAGCTCTTCCGAGCCCGCCATACTGGAGTCCTCAAGCCTGAATTTACCCTTCTCAAGCGCGCGTTTGCGCTCTTCCTGCTTACTTCGCGATTCATTTGCCGCGGTAACATCTTTGTAGTGAAGAGCTTGATGGCCCGCCAGGCGTCCAACTTCTTCGAGCTCGCGCTTAAATTCGGTTTCTTCCATATTAAGCCTCTCCTCGCGTGATTTCAAAAGATTTAATTTCGAAACAAGTTCCGATTCTTCAGACATAATGCGGAAAATGGCCTTTTCTGCCTCATTAATCTCATTCTCTTTCTCTCTTGCCGCGGCAAGCGCAGTCTCATCGGCGGTTTTGCGCTTTTTAAGCTCTGAAATTCTCACCTGTGCTTCGGCAATGAGTTTGGAATCCCTGTTGTGCTTCCTCTCCTGGATAAACTGTTTGATTCGTCCGATAATTTTACCGATATCGGAGAAAACGCTTACTTCTTGAAACAAATCTTCAACCTCCTTAAGCCGCACGGTCTTTGTCTCTTCCGAAGCCGCGAGCCTTTGTTCATTCTCTATCGCCCTTTCCTCGGCCATAATAAGCCCTTCAAGTTTGCCTAGCTCTCTCGTCAACTCGTCCCTATGCTTTCTGGCTGCGCTTAAGCCGGACTCGAGCTCAATCATTTTCTTCGCGTCATCAGATTCTTTCGAAAGTTTTTTTAATGCTTTATCTAACGGCTCCCTTTCATCTCTAAGCTCTGATTTAAGTGAAGCGATATAAACTTCTTCATTTTTAAAATATTCCTGCGCGAGCTTTATCAGTTCTTCGCGCAAAATTTCCGTTTTCTCGAGTTTCTCTACCTGTTTTTGCAAAAACTTTAGATGCGGAGCGATTTCCTTGCGCAACGCTTCGACCTGGGCGATGTTCTCGAAGGTCTTCTTGAGTTTGCGCTCGCTCTCCAGCCGCTTGTATTGATAAAGCTTGAGTCCCAGCGCGTCTTCGACCATCGCTTTACGCTCCTTGGCGTTGGCTGAAACAATTTTATCGGCCTCGCCCTGCGAGATGATGTGATGCCCGCTGCTGCCTATATGAGCGCCCGCCAGGAGTTCCAAAACGTCTTTAAGGCGGACTTGGCTGCCATTGATGGAATATTCATTCAGCCCGTCGCGATGGACCACGCGCTCGATGGAAACTTCGGGGAAATCGATATCGAAAATTTTCCGCGAATTGTCGAAAGTGACCTTGACGGAAGCCCGGTTGGCGCGCGGCTCGCTCATCGCCCCGTTCCAGATGAGGTCCTCGCCACGCTTGCCTCGCATGCTTTGAACCCCGAAAGCTCGATAGATTTAAGATACATGATTGAAGAATATTAAAAACAAAACTCTCCCGACAATGGCCGGAAGAGAAATGAAGAGATTTGCGAGGAGGGCCGGGTTGTTGCCGTTCCACCTGTTCTCGAGCCAGTTCCAGTTCACGACCACGCGTTCGCCGTTCCAGTAGAGGTACGCGACCTTGCGGTTGTCGCCGGAGGTCCGTTAACGTAGAGAGTGCCGTCCGTGCCACTGCCCAGCGTGAATGTTTTTAAGCAAGCTTCTGGGCTGTATCGTATTCCGCATCATAATGCGATAGCACTCCCCACCAAGTTCCTTCATTTTTTGTCCCTCGACTGTGCTCGGGACACCCTGAGCCCGTCGAAGGGTGAAGTTCCCCATAAACCCTCCGTCTGAAACCGTAATCGCAGACGTTCTCAGCTTATGGATACTGGCTTCGGTCGCCGGAAGCCGTGGCCGCCGGCATGTCACCTAACGCCATTTAAGATTTTAATACAAAAAAGCCCGGCGTGCTAGCACGCCGGGCGGACAAAGTGTCCAAGGGTCCAAAGGGTCAAAGAGTCTAGGAACTTGCGAGGAGGGCCGGGCGGTAGCCGTCCCACCTGCGCTCGAGCCAGCGCCAGTGCACGACCACGCGCCCGCCGTGCCAGCAGAGGCACGCGACCTCGCGGTAGTCGCCGGAGGCCCGCTGGGATTTCCAGAGGAAGATGGCTTTGTTCTTGAACTCCTCCGGGTAAGAGGCGGGGTTCTCGAGCCAGCTCTTCACGAGTTCGTCTTCGAGAGTGTAGGCCCGCTCGATGAGCTTCTCCTCCTGGAGATGCTTCTCGAGGTCGAAGCCCACCATCACGCCGCCGTTCTGCTGGCCGGGAGCGAGGTAGAGTTTGGAGGGCAGCTGCTCGTCCACGATTGACTGGAGTGTGTCCGCGACTTTCGCCGCGCTGCGCTTGCCGTCGATGACAAGTTTCGTCACCGTTGCCCAAAGCTTGAAGAGACGTTCGAACTGATTGCCACTGCTCATGGCACGCTCCTAGTGTAATGAACTGACACCTGCTACTAACAGGTGCTTCCGGAAACTGCCGGACCAGTTGCAAGAAACTCTTGCCTATCTCTTATTATTATATACCCTGGTAGACTATCTGTCAAGTACCGAATCTCACCTTATTTAAAGATTAATTTTCCTTATCTTACTCTACATTATAAGCAAGCTATGGCTTTGTTATAATGTAGATGGGAAATTACTTCCACCCCTGCTTCTCCAGCGCGTTTTTGGCCGCTTCCTGTTCGGCATCCTGTTTGGACTTACCTTCGCCCTCCCCGTAGACTTTATTTCCCAACGAAACGCTGACCGTAAAATGCTTATCGTGGTCCGGGCCTGATTCGCGCACGGTTTTATAAATAGGAGTTACCCCTTCATGCTCCTGGGCCTTTTCCTGGAAAAGGCTTTTGGGGTCAATCCACTTCCCGCCCGAAAGAATTTCTTCCGTCAGCGGCGAGAAATTTTTGAGAATGAAATCTTTAGCGGCTTCATAATCGCGGTCGACATAAATCGCTCCGATGATGGCTTCCAGAGTATTGGCCAGGATGTACTGGCGGGCGCGGCCGGTGTCTTTCGATTCTCCTTTCGACAAAAGCAGGAATTCATTGGCTCCGAGAAGCTGGGCCACGCGGCTGCAGGTATCGGCATTGACCAAGGCGCTTCTGAGCGAAGTCAGTTCGCCCTCGTCGGCCTCTTTGAGCCGGTTATAAAGATAGTCGGTGATGACGAGCTCCAGGACGGCGTCGCCCAGGAATTCCAAGCGTTCGTTGTGCTCAAGGTTGGAGCCGCGGTTCTCGTTGATGTATGAGCGGTGGGTGAAAGCCTGCTTCAGGAGATTTTTATCCGCAAACATTATCCCCGCTTTTTCTTCAAATTTGGAAAAATCCATCCCGTTAGAAGTTACTTCTAATAACATTCCTTGTAAAGAAGATTACACTCATTTCATATTTTTCGGAACTTCTAATGGGATCCATGTTATTTCGATTCGGCGAGCCGGGTCAGGGCCTTGGTCACGATAGGCAGGATATCATCATAGAAATTCAAATCAAGGATATCGGCCAACTTGAACCATCTGACGTCGTCGAGGCCACCCTTCTCCTCTTTCTTCTCGAGAGTCAGTTCCTTGAAGGGCGCTTCGGCCAGGAAATAGGTGACATGCTTGACGATTTTCCCCTTCTCCGGGTGGAAGGTCGAGTAGGAGTTCTCGCCGAGCTTTTCGATAATTTTGACTGGGACACCCAGCTCTTCCTGGACTTCCCTCACCAAACCCTCCTCCAGAGTCTCGTTAGCGGTCTCTCGACTGTCGCCAATCTTACCCTTGGCAAGAGTCCAATGGCCGAAGACGTCATGTACTAAGGCCATATAAATCCCGCCTTCGTGCTTGGCATAAACCACCGCCCCGGCCAGCTTCTCGACCGGCAGCTTGTCGAATGGTACGTTCCCGTAAGCCTTCTTCGGTTTAGGCTGGTCGAACTTGCCCGGCTCGCCCATTTCCTTGTAAACCGCGCCGAGGACGCCATTAATGAACCTGCCGGAAGTATCGCCGCCGAAGGTCTTAGCGAGCTCGATGGCCTCGTTAATAGCCACCTTCGGCGGCACTTCTTTGCGGTCAGCGAAAAGCAATTCGGAGAGCCCGATTCTCAAAATGTTGCGGTCAACGGGAGAAATCTTGTCGAGCGGCCAGTCGGGCGCCGCTTTCTCGATCAGAGTGTTCAAATCATTCTTCTTTTCCAGTACGCGCTTAAGCAAGGCTTCCATGAACGGACGATCGTTTGAGCCTGGCGCAAACTCGGCGATGTTTCTCTCGAATATCGGATAAATATCGGCGACCTTCAGCTTTTCAAAATCCCACTCGAACAGGGTCTGAAGCACTATTGACCTAGAAAGATGCCTTTGTGACATAAAGAACTGTAAACAAATTGACCTAATTATTCTAATTCCTAATTAACCTAATTAGAAATTATCTTGCATTTTCTCTTTCCTTCGTCCTCTTGGCCATACGGTCGAGCTTGGCCGAGAAGTCTATAACCTTCCTGCCCCGATAACTACCAGTTATAGACGAAAGACGATGGCGTAAATAAACATTGCCCGACTCATCTTTCGAAATAGCGGGCTTCGCAAGCGCGTGGTGAGAGCGCCTGTTGTTGGTATGCGACCTGGTATGCCTCATCCGTACTGTCATGGCGTTACTTTACCAGCTAAATTGATAAAAGGAAAGGGCCGGTCTTCATGAGAAGACCGGCCCTAACTACAGAACCGAGGACTATGGGAGATTGAGATGAGCCATGGCAGCCAACAACGCAGGCTGATGTCCGCCGAAAAGCTTGAACTTGAGAGACCAGAGCGGTTCCCAGTAAGGCGGCGACATGTCATCGCCATTATCGTTGACTCGCTCTTTGCGAAGTTCGCCACGACAATCCTTCTCTGCAAGAAGATAACCGTACTTAGTATGCTGTTCACCCCCGGCTACCGGGAGTTCTTTCTGCCAAACCAGTCTGGCCTTGTCTGGGAGACAGGCCAAATAGGTCTCTTCGAGAATCTCCCGGCGCAGCATAACGTCGAGAGGCTCGTCCGGGATACGATTCTTACCGCCCGGAAACTTGGTCTGGTTTTCACTCTTACGGCCAGTCGCCGGATGAGTGGAAATGACATCGAGAACCAGGAATTCGATTTCCTGCTTCTCATTCATCTTCCAGATCATACCTAGAACGAAACTGGTTTTCTGGGGGTCTGTCATGACCCACCTCCTTCTGCTCTCTATTATACTACCCTATTTTGCTACTGTCAAGCCTGCCGGTAGGCAGGTTCTTCAAAAAACTCTGTCGGTGAAGCTCCGTTGAGCCGTATTTTTTAAGAGCTTGGCGATGAATAAGCGTACCGTAGCCTTTGTGTAAATCGAAGTCATATTCCGGATATTTTTTGGAAAGCTTGACCATTCTTCTGTCACGCACAACCTTGGCACAGATAGAGGCAAGCGAAACGATTGGAATTTTCTCGTCCCCTTTTATCACCGTGAGTTGATGCTTGAATTCAATCGGCGCTTTGATGCCGCCGTCGAGAAAGATTTGTGATTCTGTTTTAGAAGTTCCAAGACTTTTCAACACTCTTTTAATACCAAGACGGATGGCATAAGCGATACCGTGCCTGTCTATCACCTTCTCCGAGACGAGTGAGACGGCGAAATCCAATTCTTTCTTCTTCTTGCCCTCTTGTGCCAGAGCAAACCAGAGTTCCCGCTCTTCAAGTGTTAATTGTTTGGAATCTTTGATGCCTTTCCAGAACTTTTTGTTGAAACTTTTCGGAACCCGCACCGCGCCGACCGACACTGGTCCGGCCAAAGGACCTCTCCCCGCTTCGTCTATCCCTACAATGTGTGTCATTAGTTCAGAAATCTTGGCTATATTATACCCCCACACCTATCTTGTCATTGCTCTAAATTGTGTTTTCGCCATATTTGGCAAAGTACGTCAAACTTAAACAGACAGCAGGGTTATTTCAAAATATAAAGTCGCAACAAGACACTATGAGCAAGATAGGTGTGGGGGTTATACTATTGATTATGTCCAAGTTTGTACACCTCCATACCCACTCCCATTACTCCCTCTTGGAGGCTCTGCCAAAAATTCCGGAACTGGTCGCCAGAGCCAAAAAAGCCGGCATGACGGCTTTGGCGCTCACCGACTCCGGGAACCTCTACGGCGCCATAGAGTTCTACAAGGAATGCCGGGAGAAAGGCATTAAGCCCATTATCGGTGTTGATTTCTACGTCGCCGTGCGCACCCGTCACGACAAAGAAGCCCGAATCGATAATACCCGCGGCCGGCTGGTGCTCCTGGCCGAGAACAATACCGGCTACCACAATCTCTTGAAACTAGTCTCCGCCTCATACCTTGAAGGCTTCTATTACAAGCCGCGCATCGACCGGGAACTGGCGGAGCAATACAAAGAAGGCCTCATCGCCGTCGCCAGCGAGGACAGTTGGTACAAGGAAGTGTTCGGCTCCGATTTTTATCTGGGAGTGAAGCCTGCGGACCTGGACAAATTACCGGCGGGTGAACAGGCTGTGGCCTTTTATGACGTTTATTATCTTAATCCCGAAGACCGGCCGGTACGCGACATGCTTCTCTCCATTCAAGGCTATTCGCAGGGAGGCGGCGCTTCTTTCGATGAGGAAGAGGACCTCTCTTTCGTCTCGTCGGAACAAGTCAAGAAGGACTTCAAGTCCCGGCCCGAAGTACTGGAAAACGCTGCAAAAATCGCCGAACGATGCAACGTCACTATTGAGCTGGGCAAATGGGTCTTCCCCGACATTAAGACCGAAGATGGCTTAAGCCCCGATGAAGCACTAAAGAAAATCGTCTATGAAGGTTTCGGTGTCCGTGGCCTTAAGAAAACGCCGGAGGAAATCGAACGCGCCGAATACGAATTGAAAATCATCAAAGACAAGGGCTACGCCAAATACTTCCTGGTGGTCTCCGACCTTCTGCGCTTCTCTCACGAGCATGGTATTCTCACCAACGTCCGAGGTTCGGTCGCCGGCTCGCTTATCACCTATCTTGCAGGCATCACCAACATCAATCCTCTGGAATACAACCTGCCGTTCGAACGCTTCCTAAATCCCGACCGACCTTCTCCTCCCGATATCGACATGGACTTCGCCGACAACCGCCGGGACGAAGTCATCGCTTACGCCCGTTCGAAATACGGCGTCGACCATGTGGCCCAAATCGGCACCTTCGGCACCATGATGGCCCGTGGCGCCGTACGCGACGTGGCCCGGGCTATGAATTTCCCGTACGCGGTCGGCGACCGGATTGCCAAACTGATTCCCATGGGCGCGCAGGGCTTCCCGATGACCATCAAACGCGCCATGAAAGAGAATCCGGACCTCAAAAAGCTTTATGAAGAAGACGCGGACACGAAAACCGTCATGGATATGGCGGAGAAAATTGAAGGCAACGCCCGCCACATCTCGGTACACGCCGGAGGAGTCATTATTTCGCCCGGGCCTTTGACCGACTACACTCCGCTCCAGTACGACACCAAGGGCGAGCAGAAAATCATCACCCAGTACGACATGTATTCCATCGAAGAGGCGGGGCTTTTGAAATTCGACTTCCTGGGCATCCGCAATCTCTCCATCATCGCCGACACTCTGGAGCGCATCAAGAAAATCGAAGGGAAAGAAATCCGCATCGAAAACATCCCACTCGACGATAAAAAGACTTTCGCCATGCTCGCGCGCGGCGAAACTGAAGGCACCTTCCAATTGAACGGCTCCGGTATGACACGCTCACTTATCGATCTCAAACCGAACACTATTCACGACATTAACGTCATGGTGGCGCTCTACCGCCCGGGCCCCATGGATAACATCCAAGAATATATTGCCAGAAAGCACGGCAAGAAACCGGCCACCTACCTTCATCCAAAAATGAAAAATTTCCTCGCTACCACTTACGGAGTGCTGGTTTATCAGGATGACCTTCTTATGACGGCAATTGAGGTGGCCGGCTATTCTTGGGGCGAAGTCGATAAATTCCGAAAGGCAGTCGGCAAAAAAATCCCGGCAGAGATGAAGAAGCAGCACGTTCTCTTCGTCGATGGCTGCGTCAAACACGGCGGCATGACGCCTGATAAAGCCGAGGCTCTCTGGGACCTCTTCGTGCCGTTCCAGGGCTACGGCTTCAACAAAGCGCACGCGGCGAGCTACGGCCACATCGCCTACGTCACGGCCTACCTCAAAGCCAACTTCCCCGCCATTTACATGAGCGCGGTCTTAACCGCCGAATCCGGCGATGTTGACACGATAGGCATCATGGTCGCGGAATGCAAGCGCATGGGTCTCAGTGTTTTGCCGCCCTCCATCAATGAAAGCTTCTCGCAGTTTAGCGTAGTAAAGAATGTCCAAGCCCTCCCCTTGGATAACCCGAGCAATCCAAGGGGAGGGCTTGGACTGGGCTACAAAATCCGCTTCGGACTGACCACTATCAAAAACTTCGGCCAAGGGATCTCTTCCGCTATCACCGCAGAGCGTAAAGCAAACGGTAAGTTCAAGAGCCTGGCGGACTTTCTCGACCGCATCAAAGATAAAAATCTCAATAAAAAATCTGTGGAAGCGCTCATCAAATCGGGCGCGCTCGATGACTTCGAAGAGCGCGGAATACTGCTCGCTAATCTTGATACTCTCTTAAACTACCACCGGGAACGGCTGGGCAGGACCGACAACCAAGAATCACTCTTCGGTCTGTTGGAAGACCCGGGAAGTCTTCCCACTCTGCGCTTAACCTCCGCTCCCGCCGCCACTATGAAAGACAAACTTGCCTGGGAGAAGGAGCTCTTGGGCCTCTACATCTCCGGCCACCCTCTGGAAGCTTATAAAGACAAACTCCTGGCCAAAGACGGCAACATCGCCAAACTCGCCGAAATGCCCGAAGGAGCGCTCGCTGTGATTGGCGGCATGGTCGAGGAAGCGCGCGACGTCTTGACCAAAAATAACGAGCGCATGGTCTTCATGAAATTGGCCGACCTTTCGGGCTCGATTGAGGTGGCTATCTTCCCCAGAGTGTTAACCGAGTTCCGCCAGTTTGTCGAACCTCAAGCCTGCATCGCCATCAAAGGCAAAGTCAGCAAGCGCAAAGGCGAAACCTCTTTCATTGCCGAGAAGATAAAGGCCCTGTAGGATATATCCTATGTCTGAATTGGAAAACAACGACCATAGAAGGATTGGGCAGGAGTTGGACCTTTTTGTCTTTTCTGATTTGGTCGGGCCCGGACTCCCCATGTGGACTCCTCGGGGTACTATAGTCCGCCAGGAGCTCGATAATTTCGTTTGGGAACTCCGCTCTAAGCATGGCTACGACCGTGTCACTATCCCGCATATAACGAAGCGTGACCTTTATGACACCTCGGGACATTGGGAGAAATTTGCCGATGATCTCTTTAAAATTACTTCACGTGAAGGCAAGGAATATGCTTTGAAGCCCATGAACTGCCCGCACCACACGCAAATTTTCGCCCGGAAGCCTCATTCATACAGACAGATGCCTCAACGCTACGCCGAAACCACCATGGTTTACCGTGACGAGCAGTCTGGTGAACTGGGGGGCTTGACTAGAGTCCTCTCCATTACTCAAGATGACTCGCATGTCTTCTGCCGCACAAGCCAAATCAAGGATGAGTTCCTTAAAATTTGGGATATAGTTGACACTTTCTATAAAACATTCGGCTTCAGCCTAAAAGTACGCCTCTCTTTCCGCGACCCAAATACTCCGGAAAAATATCTGGGCACTAAAGAAATCTGGGACCATGCCGAAAATTCTTTGCGTGAAATTGCTGAAGAAAGAAAGGCGGACTATTTCGAAGGTCCGGGTGAGGCTGCCCTCTACGGACCCAAACTAGATTTCATGGCGATGAATGCCGCCGGCCGGGAATGGCAAGTGGCTACTATCCAGCTTGATATGAACCTGCCAGAGCGTTTTGATTTAACTTGCATCAATGAAAAAGGTGAGAAAGAAAGAATTATCATGATACATTCGGCTATTACCGGCTCGATTGAGAGATGCGCTGCAGTGCTCCTGGAACATTTTAACGGCATTCTAGAGTAGAACTTGATGTCTCAGACGAAACATTGGGCAAGAAGATTAGAAATTTCAAAACAGAGAAAGTCCCCTACGCCCTTGTTATCGGTGATAGCGAAGTTTCTGGTAAAAAAGTGACTGTCGAAAGTCGCGACTTCGGCAAACTCGGTGAATCCACCATCGAAGACTTGGTTGAAAAACTGAAAACCGAAATAAAGGATAAAAAATAAGCATGAGAAATTGGCCATATTTTCCGCTATATCACAGAATGTGGTGAGGGGTGTGGATAGTTACTTTCCTATTTACATAATAAGCCCACGACCGTTGCGTTATTATGTAGATGTGATTTAAAAATAATTATGAATTAAATATGTAGAAAGGGCGGGACCGCGTGGTCCCGCCCTTTTCGCTTGCTAGCGACATTTACTACTTTGGTTTCAAAGTGGGAAAGAGGATTACTTCTTTGATATTTTTAACGTCCGTGAGAAGCATGACCAGGCGGTCGATGCCGATACCGATGCCGCCGTTCGGCGGCATGCCGTATTCCATGGCTTCCAGATATTCCATATCCGACGGTGAGATTTCTTTCTCCCCTTTCGCCCCTTTCTTATCTTCTTCCAGATAGCGTTCTTTCTGGTCGACGGGATTATTTAGCTCCGCGAAAGCATTTACCAACTCAACTCCCGCGATAACCAACTGGAAGCGGTCGATGAGTTCCGGATTATCTTCCTTCCTCTTGGCAAAGGGGTTGAACGAAACCGGATAATCGATGAGAAAAGTAGGTTGTACGAGGCTAGGGCGGATTTCCCTTTTATATTCCTCGTCAGAAACATCTGGATACTTCATTACCTTAAAAGCCGGTTTCAAGTCGATAGTCTGGCTTTGATGTTGGAATTGCAGTTTACCAAACAAATTTTTGACCACGTATTTAAATAGTTCTTCGGTAAATTCTCTCTGGCTTACCGCATCAGCATAAGCCTCGTTACTTTCAAGCATGGTAAACTCCGGATTGTGTGAGGTATCGACGCCTTCGTTCCTAAACCGCTTGCCGATTTCAAAAACTTTTTCGAAGCCACCGGCCAGAAGTTCCTTAAGGTAAAGTTCCTGGGCCACAGGCAAATAGAAGTCCATGTCGAGCGCGTTATGGTGCGTTTTGAAAGGCGCTGCAGTGGCTCCCCCCGCAAGTGGTTGCAAGTTAGGCAGGTCGACCTCTACGAAACCTTTGTCCAGATAAAACTGCCTAATCAAAGAAACGATTTTCGAACGCGTGATAAAACGCTCTTTGACCTCTGGATTAGAGAGGGTGTCGAGGTAACGCTTGCGGAACCTTTCTTCCACATCCTGGAGACCATGCCACTTCTCGGGCAAGGGGCGCAGAGACTTGGAAAGCATTCTTAAATCTTGCGCCAATATTGTCTTCTCGTTTTGTTTAGAGAGAAAAAGCGCGCCTTTTATTTCTACAAAATCACCAATATCAAAAGCTTTCTCAAATAATTCAAATTGTTCTGCCGAGAGAGGTTCACCCTTCTTCAAAAGAGCCTGGAAGCGGCCGGTGCCGTCGTCAAAGTCGAAGAAAATAATCTTCCCCTGCGCGCGCAAGGACATGACGCGACCGGCGAGAGTCACCTTCTCCCCTTCTTTGAAATTTTTAGAGACTTCCGCGTTGCTATGAGTGCGGTGTGAAGTTGCCGGATATGGGTTAATGCCAAGCCCTTCTAAGAGCTCTAGCTTCGCTAGTCTTGCCGAACGTATTTCTTCTAATGATGCCACTCTTCTATTTTATATCAATAATCTTGTAGGACATAGTGCCCGACGGCGTCTCAAAGGAGAATGAGTCGCCTTTAGACTTACCCATCGCACCGTGTCCAAAGGGTGAGCGGGTCGAGATGAGGCCTTTGGCGGCATCGGCTTCTTCGGAACCGACTATCGAGTAAGACTTGCGAGATTTGTCGACTTCCTTCTCCACGGTGATAAACGAGCCGACCGAAACAACGCTGGTGCTCTGGGTCGAGACAATCGAGGCGGATTTGAGAATCTGCTCGAGTCGGTTGATGCGGTCCTCGAGAACCGCCTGACTGTCGCGCGCTTCCTGGTACTCCTGGTTCTCCGAGAGGTCGCCCAATGACTTGGCATACTCCAGAGCGTCCGCAATTTCCTTCCTCTTGACCGTCTTTAAATATCCTAATTCTTTCTCCAGTTCTTTAAATTTCTCCTTGGTCAAATACTCCCGCTCGGTGGTGTGCATATTTTTTAATTATTGGCAGATATGATACTCTACTCGGCCCCCTGACGCAACTATTCAAAATAATGAGAGGCGTTGATGCTCATCCAGTCGAAAAGGGTGCGCATGACCGAAGTAGCCCCCACACTGTTGGTGGCCGGACCTTTCTCCATAATCACGGCCCAGGCGTAGCGCGGATGCTCATAGGGAAAGAAGCCGACCGACCATGAATGGACGTAAGATTTGCCCGAACCGATTTCGGCCGTGCCCGTTTTGCCGGCCGCGTTGACGTAAGGCACGTTCAAGCCGACCGAGGTGCCGTAAGTGACCCCCTTCCTCATACCTTCGTGCACCGTTTTCCAATCTTTTTCCTTAAACACGATGGTGCGCTCGACCGGGTCTGGTTCACCACCAAGCAGGAGGGAGGGCTTAAGCAGTTTGCCTTTGTTGGCCACGGCTGCCACAAAGCGCACCGCCGAAAGAGGAGTCACCTGAGTGCCATACTGCCCGATGGCGGCGATATAGGTGTCTCCCAGGCGCCACGCATCACCATCAAATTTCTCGGCCTTCCACTCCGGAGTGGCGATGACACCCTCGGCCTCTCCGGAAAGAGCGATGCCCGTGGTCTCGGCGAGACCAAAAAGCTGGAAATACTTATCAATGAGCGAAATGCCAAGCCCTTTTTGACCGCCGAAACCACCGCCAATCGAATAGAAATAAGTATCCGAGGAAACCGCCAGCGCTTCCTCCATGCCGGTCCAGCCGTGCGCTTTCCAATCTTTAAAAATGGTTGGTTTCGCGGGGTCGTAAGGATTGGGCACCGTGATTGAGCCGGTGCTTAAAATCTCTTTCTCCGGAGAAATGATTCCTTCGTTAAGAGCGCCCAAGGCAACAATGGGCTTCACGATGGAGCCGGGAGTGTAGAGTCCGCCGATGACACGGTTCAGGAAGGGTTTTCTCGGGCTCTCAAGCAATTGGTTGAAAGATTTCTGGTCCATGCCGGTAGTCAAGGCGTTCTGGTTGTATTCGGGGTAGCTGGTCATGGCCAGTATCTCTCCGGAATTAACATCCATGATAACCGCCGCCCCGCCGCTAAAGCCCCTTTCATTCGCCAGCGCTTTAACGGCTTTATGCAGCTCTTCCGTCACTTCGGCGTCTATGGAGAGCGTGATGACTTCGCCGTCCAGAGGACTCTCGATGATACTTTCGGAAGTGACCTTGCCCGAGACGTCGGTTTCCTTCAATTTGAGACCGTTAGTGCCTTTGAGCTTATCGTCATAGGCGCGCTCGACTCCGTCACGCGCGCGGTAATTTTCTTCAAAATAGAAGCCGGCGCGGTCGATTTGGGGATATTTGATATAGCCGACCACGTGAGAGAGCCCTTCCATCGGAGCGTAGAGGCGGGCAGCGAAGTCGCTGCCGGCATCCTTGATGGCGTTGCCGGCGAGCTCCAAACCGTTTCTGTCTTTGATAACGCCTCGGTTGGCGAAAATGAGAGTCTGCTCGAGCCGGTTGTTGTCGGAAATCTCGGCGTAGACTTTGCCGTCCACGATGGCAAGAAACCAGAGTTTGGCGGAAAGCGCGATGACCAGGCAGGCCAGGAATATTTTAAGCACGGTGAAAGTCTCACCGCCCATCGGGCGCTCAATCCGTCCCTGAAGAGCATGCTCTTCGAAACCGGGCAGGTTGGTTGAATCGAGAAAAATGTCTTCCGGATTGATGTCGTGGTATTTCCGCCCGACCGGTTTCGAGAGATTGAAACGTTTCCTGATTTTTTTGAGGAAGTACCTATGCATCCCGTTAGAAGTTACTTCGATTAAATTTCATAAAATAATATATCACTAGAGTATATATGTTTAGACTTCTAATGGGATGCATGGCTTCTTAAGCGCGCCCGCAAAGGCAAAAGTATTAAGAGGCCCGCCAACGCCAGGAAACCGGCGGAAAAGAGAAAGGCGGAGAATGAGTCGATTCTTTCCCCGTACAACACGTCAATCAAAAGCCCCAGCAAAATGCTTTCCCAATAAAGCGGGAAAGCGGCCATGGCTACGACGAGTGCCGAGATGTAGAACCAGTATGGCAGGAAAAAAATGGAAACGACGAGCAGAATGGTGGTTATGGGGCGGTAACTCATGGTCTGATAACGACAAAGCGGATATTGAAAAGATTGGCCGGGCCGCGCGAAAGCACTTCTTTGAAAGAATCGGTCGGCTCGACGTTGATTTCCTCGACTACCGCGAGCAAGCGGGCAAAGACGTCGGCGGAAAGAATCCGGTCACCTTTTTCCACCCAGGTTTCTCTCGGCACCGCTACCCGGAAATTACCGCCGCCGGAGCCTTCCAGAATGACCGGCAGACCTGAGCGCTCAAGCACGGCGCTGGTCTCTTCTCCGGCGCTGGAAAACAGCTTGACCTTGGACGTGCCGCCGTAAACCTCCGAGACAACTCCTAAAACCGGCCCCTCCGGGAGTGCCACCGTCGCGCCGGCCGCCACTCCGTCATCTTCCCCGGCATCAATGATGAGAATATCGTAAGGAGTCCTCGGCGGCCGGACCAGCACTCCGGCGACCAGGCCGTCGCTTTGCGCTTCCCGGTTGAGCAGAGCGAGCCAGGCCCCGTTTTCTTCCGGCGCGGGCGGACGTGCCGCCAGTTCCAGCTCCAGCGAAGAGAGCCTTTCTTTGAGGCTCACGTTTTCCGAAACCAGGCTCTGACGCGAACGCCAGATTTCCGTGGCGCCGGCCCAGACCCCCGAGAGGCCATTTTCCATCCGCCAGAGCGGTGCGGCGGCAGAGATGAAGACGCCGTTCATGAGATAAAAAACGAGCACACCGAACGCCAAAACCCCCAGCAGGAACAGCACCAGCTTGTGACGGTTACTTCTCGACCTATTTCTTGGGAGGTAATTCATCTTCATTGGCAATGAGAATGTCGGCGAAACTGTCCAAATCCTCGAGGATAATACCGGTGCCCCGGGCCATGGCCGTCAACGGGTCGGCGGCGATGTGCACCGGAATATTGAGTTCGTTTTCCAAAAGTTCCGCGAGCCCTTTGATCAGCGCGCCGCCGCCCGAAAGGAAGATGCCGCGATGCATGACATCACTCAATATCTCCGGCGGAGTGGCCTCCAAAACCTCGCGCGTGGCCTCAACCAAAGTTTCCACCGACTGGGAGAGCGCTTCCCGGATATCGGTGTCGGTCAAAATCACTTCCTTGGGCAATCCGGTGACCAGGTCGCGTCCTTTGACCGACGCTTCGAGCGGCGCGTGCGTCGGCAGCACCGAACCGATGGAAGTCTTGATGCCCTCCGCGGTCTTGTCGCCGATAAGAATCTTGAACTGGTTTCTGACATAGGCGACGATGTCGGCGTTAAACTTATCCCCGGCGATGCGCAGGTTCTTGGAAGTGACCACTCCACCGAGGGAAATAATAGCGATGTCCGATGTGCCGCCGCCGATGTCGATGACCATGTTGCCGACCGGCTCATGGACGGGGAGCCTCATACCGATAGCCGAAGCCATCGGCTCTTCGACGATGTGCACTTCCCCCGCTCCGGCATTCTTGGTCGCGTCGCGGACGGCGCGAATCTCGACGTTGGTAATGCCGGACGGCACACCGACCACCACCCGCGGGGAAAAAATTTTATTGGAACCGCTAGTCGCCTTGCTTAAAAGGTAGGCGATCATTTCTTCGGTTGTTTCGAAATCAGAAATCACGCCGTCAACGAGAGGCTTGATGGCGAGGATATGCCCGGGCGTGCGTCCTAGCATGGCTCTCGCCTCGGTGCCGATGGCCACAATTTGTCCGGTCTTCTGGTTGACCGCCACCACCGACGGCTCGTTGATGACGATGCCCTTGCCGCGCAAATAAACCAGGGTGTTGGCGGTGCCCAGGTCGATGCCGACGTCGTGCGAAAATAGGCGTTTTAATTTCTTAAGACTTGGAAAGTTCATTTATCAAATGTTCTAAGGTCATCATCTTAGCATCTTCAGAGTTTCTTTCTTTAATTTCGAGCATTTTCGATTCAAGAGCTTTGTCGCCGATAACTACGCGAGTAGGAATGCCGATAAGGTCGGCATCGGCAAATTTCTCTCCCGCACGAGCATCACGGTCGTCATAGAGCACTTCGATATTTTCTGCCTGTAACTTCTGATAAACCTCATTGGCTAACACCGAGTGTTGACCAAGTGAAATAAGATGGACTCGAAACGGCGCCACCTCCTTGGGCCAGATAATACCCTTCTCATCCGAAAGCACTTCGACGATAGTGCCCATCACTCGAGCCGGTCCAATGCCGTAACTGCCCATAAAAACGTTGTGTTCTTTGCCCGCTTGGTCTTTAAACTTCAGGTACGGGTCGGAAAACTTCGTCCCTAAAGTGAATATGTTGCCGACCTCGACAGCCTTATGGCCCGCCTCTTGCCTGTCATCCACTTCTTTATTGACCGCTTCTTTCTTACCTTCATTTGTAATAAATATCGTGTCTTCTCCGGCATCAGTTATGGTCTGAAATTCGTGGGAACGGGCGGAGAAGCTGCCTCCAGAAGCCTCGGTCAGATAAGTCTTGTCTCCGATGCCCATTCGATTAAATATCTTTCTGTACGATTCTTTGGCTCTTTCATAGAAATTTTGATGAGCGGCTTCGTCGATATTGAAGGAGTACAGGTCTTTCATGATAAATTCTCTGGTGCGCATAATACCGCTTTTGGCCCTGGCTTCATTTCTGAATTTGGTCTGGAATTGATAGACGGAAAACGGCAGGTCTTTGTAGGAAGAGACAAACTGTTCAAGCGTATTGGAAATCGGTTCTTCGTGAGTAAATGCCAAACCCAGTTCCCCGCCATCCTTTAATTGCGTCTTAAACCAATTATCCACTTTGGCGTCATCCCAGCGGTCAGTCCTCTGCCAAAGTTCTTTCCTTTGCAAAGAACTCATCAGTATTTCCTGGGCTCCGAGAGTGTTCATTTCTTCCCGGATGATGCCGATTATTTTATTCAACACCCGAAGCCCCAAAGGCAGGAAGTCGTAGACTCCCGCCATTTCTTTATTGATAAAACCGGCCCGGGTCAAGAGTATTGCGTTCTTCGAGACTTCGTCCGCCGGCGCCTCGCGGCGCGTCTTGGTGAATAGTTGGCTTTGCTTCATTGCGCTATTCTACCCCCACACCTAAAATTTCCCAAATGTTGTTTTACAGGGCGTGGTGTTCCCTAATTTTAGGTGTGGGGGTCTACCGAAAAGCGGCTAGAAAACAAAGCCGGGCTCAAAAGATGTTACGCACGTCTTGGATAGTAATAAGAATCATGAGGAAAATAAGCAGGGCGAAGCCGGCGGTATTGACCGCATTGAAGAAACGCGACGGAATAGGGCGCCTGGTCACGGTCTCGATACCGACAAAAAGGAGGCGTCCGCCGTCGAGCGCCGGGAAAGGCATGAGATTGATGATGGAAAGATTGATGGAAAGAAGCGCCGCAAA